>Ga0209488_10002353_pt1 | contig 15542 bp, 25 predicted proteins | sample Rivendell_Oct201_8_FD_188349 | JGI IMG/M metagenome (GOLD analysis project Ga0209488, IMG submission 188349) | Vadose zone soil microbial communities from the Eel River Critical Zone Observatory, Northern California, USA -... | ecosystem: Environmental > Terrestrial > Soil > Vadose zone >... | reverse complement strand
TTCGCTGTTTTTCTTTCTTTCTTTTTTCTTTTTTTTTTTTTCGTACCGATCTTCTTTTGCTTTTGCCGCGTACACATTTTGCAATGGCGCCAATCATGGACGGTCTGGTTTTGGCGCTTGCGTCGCCCTTTGCAAGGACACCGCGGGTTGCGGCGGCTGGACCGACGACCGACGACGGGGGGCGGCTGTCTGTAAGGAGATTGCCCTCTCTTTATGAGTCACGGGCGGGAAGAATCGTAACGATGCTTCAGATGACGGTACTTGCGAAGGGAGTACAGCGCGAGCGTTTCTATAAACGAAGTTTGAGTAATTTTGAGAAGTTCAGGAAGCATAGACGGAGGGCAGTCATAATATGCGTACCATTCTTGATATACTCCCCAAAACGTAATGCTTGCTCTATCTCCGCGGGATTCTTCAGGCCGCGGTTCTCTACCAAGGCAAGGACGCAACCCTCATGAGCACAACAGTCATACACCACTTATCTATGAGGTGTTGTTGTGATTACTAACTCTCGAACATCCGGCGTATGCGACCATTGAAATCATAGCTGTGTAACAGGCGCTTGCTATTAGATTTCGGAAGGCACAAATTACAGCGGCATGTGGATACTTGGGATCAGGGTAGTCCCGCCCCAGGTGATGAAGTTCCTTATAGAGGGCGAGAACGCGATGACGGGTTGAAGACATGAGCGATGATACCGACGGCCACCGCAGCGCCGCACTGATTGATAGGTTACTCCCAGATTGGCTACATATTCTCACGTTCATTGAAGCACTACTACTACAACTAGTACTGGCCTTTTGATCCGCCCTCTTTTTTTAATCGAACTTAATATATCACACTTTAAACGTTGGTTCTAAACTCGCTATCGAGCCTTGAGGTGCGGTGGTGGCGGCAGACTTGGAACAATTGGACGTTCGCAAGCTTACGCCAGTTTACAGCCATGAAAGGATGGGCGCTTCTAATTATGCCGGCACAGGAGTGCATGTGATGTGATCCCTATTTGCAAACTACATCCGACATCGAAGGCAGAGCTGTCTACGGGAGACCATGTGCAAGATGTTCCTTAGCGCGCAGGGTATTCTATTTTATCTTGGCATTCGAAATAGCATGTCTGTTGGATGTCAATTGACACAAGGACTGACTACACCCCGATGAGAACTTGGCACGCTACAAATTTTCGGTGGGAAAGTGGAAAAGGGACTCCTGGCAGAACTCATGACTCGTCTACGTAGGGTCGTGGCACCTTGAGCGCCAATAACATGCACCAATGCAGAATGAAGAGAAGGCGGGTAAAAAAAACCACGTTGATGATACTAGAAGTGGTTGGTAGCGTCGGAAGTGGGGTACTGTATGTTTGAAGGAATATTCAGCTGGAAGAAAGGGCTCCGAGTCCGAGCGGACAAGGGATGCCGATGTTCTGGATAGATCTGATACGCCCGGCCATGCGGGCTAATGGCCAAGAGAAGAAGATCTAGATCTATCAGTTCCAGGGGCAATAAGTGGGCGATCACCCGCAAGTTGGCCAAACGACCACGACGGAATATGATTGGCTTAACAACGAACGTGCGAGGAACCCCCTTCTTCGATGGATGTCGACCCCGTATAAAGTCGCTTCTCTCAAACAGAAGAGGCCTCTTGTCCTCTTCCTCGATTCGGGTCTCCCAAAAGTTGCCGCGATGGCCGCCAACGTCGAGACATACGCGACCGAAAAGGATGGATCTCTTCAAAGTTCCGACGCTGCCCGCGTTACTAGCGCCGGTGTTGGTGCTGCCCGCAACCTCGACCAACATAGGCGCGACGCCCTCGCTCGGGTCGACGAGGCTGCTTTCTCGTCAGCACAATTTTCCTTTTTATTTTATTTTTTCGATCATGTTGATAACATTTTTATTATTTTTTCGCAGTTGGTTCCACGTGAAGGTTTGCTGTGTCGCTGGCGCGGGATTCTTCACCGATGCGTGAGTGGGACTGTACAGTCTCCTTATCTATGCTGTCCGTTGAACTGAGCGGTTCGTTAGATACGATCTCTTCGCCATCAACATCGCTTCCCAGATGTTGGGCTACGTATACGGAAAAAACCACGTTTTAAACACCAACCAGGATCTCGGCGTCAAGGTCGCAGCCCCGATCGGTAACTTCTTCGGCCAGCTCCTCTTTGGTTGGCTCGCCGACGTCCTTGGTCGTAAACGCATGTGTACGTGCCCTCTTTGGCATTTGACACCCGCAACTTCTCGTCCTCATCGGCCCCTTTAGATGGTGTCGAGCTTATGATTATCATTGTTGCCACCTTTGGTCAAGCGATCAGTGGCCAAGGTCCCACAGTCGGTATCATCGGTGCCCTCATCTGCTGGAGGTTCATAATGGGTGTGGGTATTGGCGGCGATTACCCACTGAGTGCCGTCATCTCCTCCGAGTTCGCTTCCACGAGGACCCGTGGCCGTCTCATGACTGCCGTCTTTGCATTCCAGGGCTGGGGCAATCTTGGTTCGTCTGCATTGTCCATCCGTAGCTTGCTTTTTCTGACATGCGAAATTTGTAGCTGCTGCCATAGTGGCCCTTGCCGTCGTCGCGGCGTTCAAAAACTCAATTATTAATGACGATTTCACCGTGCTCAAACATGTTGACTATTGCTGGCGTCTGCTCATTGGCTTGGGCTGTGTTCCGGGTGTCGTTGCGCTGTATTTCCGGCTTACTATTCCCGAAACCCCTCGTTTCACCATGGATATCGAGCGCAATGTCAGGCAGGCAACACAAGATATCGACAACGTTCTTGCCACCGGCACTTTCTACGTTGACCCTGATGCAGCTGTTCAGCGCGTGCATGCTCCCAAAGCCTCTCGCCAAGACTTTATCAATTATTTCAGTAAATGGGAGAACGGCGGGCTACTCTTCAGTTGTGCATATAGCTGGTTCGCTCTTGATGTCAGTTCTCTTCACCATGTGCTATGACCGAGTGCTGAGTACATCGTGCAGATCGCTTTCTATGGCCTGGGACTGAATTCCTCCATTGTCCTTAAAACCATCGGTTTCGGCACATCTCCTCAAACAGGCTCGCTTGGGGTATACCAGAGTCTCAAGAACGTATCCGTCGGTAACATCATCTTAGCTGTCGGAGGTCTCATCCCTGGTTACTGGGCTACATTTTTGTTCATCGACTCTTGGGGACGTAAACCCATTCAATTGATGGGCTTCTTCATTCTCACCATTCTTTTCATCATTATGGGTTAGTGCAAATCCTCCAACATGCGAACCTTTTTTTCCCTCTGACGGGTCTCCATACGTTAGGTTTCGCCTACAGGCCTTTGACGAATACCCACAATCACTCAAAGTGGTTCGTCTTCCTTTACTGTATGTCCAACTTCTTCCAGAACTTCGGGCCCAACACCACCACATTCATTATACCCGGAGAGGCCTTCCCTACCCGATACCGATCCACGGCACATGGAATCTCTGCTGCAAGCGGCAAGCTTGGTGCCATCGTTGCGCAGGTTGGCTTTGCGCGCTTGAGAAACATTGGCGGTACGAACCGCTTCCTCGGTCACATGTACGGTTTTCTCTTCTGTGCCTCTGGAAAGTTACATTTGATACTCACCTACCAAAAAGCTTTCAAATATTCGCCTTCTTCATGCTCACCGGGTTCTTTGCTTCCTTCTTACTCGTCGAGACCAAGGGAAGGTCTTTGGAAGAACTGTCTGGCGAGGACCAGGAGGGATTCGTCCGGGGTATGTTTATTACCTTCCTTCCTTTGCGGTCCACCCACTTGTACCAATAGGTGTCCACGAACTGCGCGTCAACAAGGAGGGTGTTCTCGTAGCGGAGGCATAAGGCTGTGCCGGGCCTCCTCAACTTGCGTTTATGTGATATCTAATGCTGAGGCGCCTGACTTTATATTTCCCTCTCTTCATGCCTGTCATGACACATGCAGATCCCAGGTATATTTATAAGTTGGTCTGTTGTAGTTCATCTTCACCGTTTCTGCGCAACGTAATACAAAGATACTTTTGGTCATCCGTTCGGTTTTGAGATTCGGCGTGTCAATGGTGTGCGTGTGAATGAGATGGTAAATTTCACCAGAATCAAATGACCGGCTCAGGTGGTCGATGTTGTAAGACACTATTGCATGCTCCGCTGCCGTCTGCTAGAGTTCGCAATGGTACTGTGTGTGCTTCGTAGAGGACGATACAACCAAGCAGAAAGATTCGACGGTAATGGGCAAAGGCTCACTCCCTTGGGCCGGTATTTCCTGTTTCATGCCGTCGCTAGGGACAACTCAAGGGAACACCCCAGCTGTATCCCTTCCCTTGTGCATCATCAACCATCAACCATCAACGTTGAACAGCCGGCATATCTGATGCCCGATAAGGATTCATTCATTATTAAGTTTACTGACACCTTACGTTAAGTCCCCTGTGACGTTTTCGTAGGAGGAGCTCCATTCCCAGGGTAAAGGTAAAAAATTGCGAAAAATGATCCACGCCATGAGGCGTTTGGAAGAATTCTTTGTCCCTTCTGTCCATCAATCTCTTGGCAGCAATTGCAATTTGGAGAGTCACAGGTGACCAGCGGCCAATAGGCGAACTGAGGAGGCGCAAGAGGTCACCCTAAAAATGTCCCCGTTCTTTCCCATTGTCCGTCGTATAAGAAGCCGAGGCCAGTGCCCCCAAACTGCATACTGCATACAGTGCCGACTAAGCTCTGATCTTACGACGATCCTTGATGCCCAGCTAATAGGATACCTCGGCTGTTGCTGGGCCTGTTGCTGCACGACGGACTCATTTGGAAAACCGATCGTGCTCGACGATTTTGACGACTTTCGATTTCGCTTCCCGTAAAAAGGACCTGGGCGTCTAGCGAAATTAATATTCCTACGCCTCTGGAACACCTGGATCAGCGATAGACCGCGTGACAAACCTGGCAGTCCATCAATTTGCGAGCTTCGCTGTCAAAGCATAACGCCTTATCTGTGTAACAGAGAGGAGAGGCTGCAGAGGGGCCCTAGAAGCTGCGTGGAGTGTTTGTTGTCTCCCACAGTCCCAAAGATAAGTTCCGGCTGTAGTGTCATGAAACAACCGCAAAGTGCCACGTGAAATAGAGGAGCCCGTCCGAGGGACTGTGGTGCCCGCGTGGCGGCCGGGTTTGCTGTGAGCCGACGAGCTCGAGAATGGAGACAGGGGAAATTTCCTACGATGGTCCAGGAACATGATCATGACAACACCTGTGCTTCGAGGTGGACTTTCCAAGCCACCAAGAAAGACACAGGAGCATGGACCCAGGCGTTTCCACGAGAAGCTCCAGGCACAGCGTGTGGGTCTCGAATTTGAACTTGAACTACCCCTTGGGGTCCACATTCCAAGGGTGAGTGTGACAGAGCCTGAGCTTACCACAGAGTTGCCCAATGTATGGAGGTCTGCTCCCCAAGGCGGAGAGGATCAACCGGGTGGACGGGGCCAGTGATGGCATGCCGTAATAATCGCGCAAATATGCGCCGACCGTTATCGCAAGGCAGAACACGGCTCAGTTCCTTCCGTCAGACAACTTCCAGATGGGGCAGTTTTATTTTAGCGCATCCTGAGAGCACCGCTGCCGTGTTATGGCTAGTTCGGCTTCTCGACTGCGCCACCAGGGGTTCAAACGCCTCTAAGTTACGGGGCAAAACTGATGATGAGAGGAAGAACGATCTCGGCTGAAGGTGCAAGATGCGTAAGCGCATTTACCTGCTCGGGCGCAAGTTGAAACGTAGCGCTCGCCGTGTGTCCACCTGAACATGGTTTGAGGGTTGGCCAACGGACTTGCTCACCCCACTGATAGGAGGAAAGGGACTGAGGGGCGCAAGTGTCGTGTCATAACACGTCACATCACGTTACGTCACGAGCCAAGCTGTTCTTGTCATGTCAGCTCTTCTCGGTGGTTGGTGAGATACGACGGGTGGTGTCGTGGATACACGAACCCCTGGGCCCTGAATCGCGGTTATTCCATTCTCTCAACCCGCACGCAAATACTGAATATCAATTCGTGGAGGGTCGGCGGCCTGGGTCGCGACAGGATTCTAGGGTCCGAGGCTTGCGTCTTAAATTAGGCCTTGAACATCGGGGGCACATGGAACAAGCACAGCAGTGTCGGATGGCGCTCAACATCATGCATCACGCATCATGCATCACACATCCACACCATCTCAGAACTCGAAGCATCACAAGGAAGCAGGGTTAAAGCAGCCGCGCCAGAAACGATGTAGGGCTGTGACCCCTTTTTCCCGTGTAGGACGAGCGGAGTTTTTAAACGGGATGCAATTAACTTAGTTTCGATCAGGAATTTCGACAGCGAGGGCAGGCAGGAACATATTTCTGTGGTCCGAACGATGCTATCGCTGAACGAGGTGATGGATATTTCCCCTCCTCACCCACGTTCGTGCGTCAAAAGCAAATACTCTCACGGCTCTCTGCCTCTATGGCCAATATATGTTCTGCGGTTAGATCCGGTGGGTCGTCACGTTCGTGCGGCCTTCCAGTTCGAGATGGTGGACTGGCCAATGACGGCATGCCATGATGAGACACCCAAGCGGAGTATTATAAGAAACCCTCGAATCTTGTGCGTATGATCTTCGCCCCCTGGTAAATAGCTCGTGCTCCATATGAGCTTCCACTCCCTCGCCAGCACCGATGAGCAGGGTCAGCGGAATGTCGTTGAGCTTAACAGAAGTCGCACGCTAGCACTCCAGAAAGTGGACAGGGCGCCGTTTTCGTATGTCCTCCTTTGATATTTCGGGTACTACCCGAGTCTCACAGCTGCGGTCCTAGGCTCTTTCACGTCAAAGTGTGGTTGGTAGCAGGAGCAGGTTTCTTCACCGACGCGTAAGCATACGATAATCAGAGGTGAAATTGCTATTTAACAATGTTCCTAGCTATGACATCTTCACTATCAGTATTGTTGCCATAATGGTTGGATATGTCTATGGCGATAGTGCGTGCTATACTTCTATCATTCGGCAATGAATCAAACTTCCGATGTCTTAGATAACCATCTATCACGAGGTGTCGACTTTGGTCTCAAGGTGGCATCGCCGGTAGGTAACCTTCTGGGCCAGGTTCTCTTCGGGTGGCTTGCAGACATGGTTGGTCGCAAGCGGATGTGTGAGTGAACGAATGTGCTTCATCAACGCCCACTGGCATGTGATTTAATGGACGATGGCAGATGGGGTTGAATTGATGATTATCGTCACAAGTACATTCGCCCAGACATTAGCAGGAAGCGGGCCTACGGTCGATATCATTGGTGTCCTCACGTTCTGGCGCTTCATCATGGGCGTAGGGATAGGTGGAGACTACCCCCTTAGCGCTGTTATTGCATCCGAGTTTGCAGCCACGCGGTCTCGTGGTCGCCTCATGACAGCTGTATTCAGTTCACAAGGCTGGGGATATCTTGGTAAGCGGGCGTCCCACGTGCTCAAAGAGCATTACTTACGGTTTGCCAGCTTCCACTCTCGTGGCACTGGTTACCGTCGTCTCGTTCAAAAATTCCATCCTGCAAGACTCGCCAACAAGTCTCGAGCACATCGATTATTGTTGGCGGATCCTCATCGGTGCGGGCTGTGTGCCAGGCGTCATCGCACTGTATTTCCGGCTTACAGTCCCCGAAACTCCGCGCTTCACCATGGATATCGAGCATAATGTGAAGCAGGCTTGTCGAAATATTGAAGCGGTGTTATCCGCCAACGGTGTGTCGCCTGGGGTCTGGTGCGTCGACCCGGAGGCGTCCACGGAGCGTACAGATGCACCCAAGGCAAGCATCAGTGATTTCAAGCGATATTTCGGCCAGTGGAAGAATGCTCGAGTTCTCCTTGGCACGGCCTACTCTTGGTTCGCGCTTGATGTAAGGACAATGGTTACAGCCGAAGAGGACTCTAATGTAATCTCGGTCACCTAGATAGCGTTCTATGGGCTTGGTCTGAACTCTTCCAAAATTTTTACGCAAAAAATTCTCTATGCGATGGGATTAGGTTCAGCCGCCAGTACTGGAACGCGCAGTGTATTTGACAACCTGCATGACCTCATCGTGTATACCCTGATCGTTGTGTCAACGGCACTCCTACCCGGTTACTTGGCTTCGTTCCTCGTTATTGACTCTTGGGGTCGCAAACCCCTCCAATTTATGGGATTCATCGTCCTCTCTATCCTATTTCTCATTATGGGTATGTCTCGTCACTTAAACCCTTGTGCAAGTTGATTAAGCCAACCCCAGGCTTCGGATTCGAAGAGTTCACCCACTCGATCTGGAGACTGAAACTTCTGATGTTTCTTTTCTGCCTTGCGAACTTTTTCCAAAACTTTGGCCCAAACGTCACCACTTTCGTTATACCTGGGGAAGTCTTCCCTACTCGATATCGCGCCACCGGACACGGGTTCTCAGCTGCATGCGGCAAGCTAGGGGCCATCGTCGCGCAGATCATTTTCTACTTGAAAGGTGATTCGATCCAAACAATGTACGCCCTTCTCGAACAATATGATCGCACCATTGATCTCAGTTCTACTACCTTCCCCCAGCCTTCAAATTTTCGGCTTCGTGATGCTATCTGGCGTTGTGTCCACATTTCTGCTTCCTGAAACCCGCGGTCGATCGTTAGAGGAGCTGTCAAACGAACATCAAAAGGGCTTCATACGAGGTGCTTTCCTGTGGGCTTGTACCAAAATGATGATCTCGCTGACCGCTCGTGTTGAATCTAGATCCCAATCTGATCGAACTGCGTAATGGCATTGTTTTGCGAAAGGTACCGTAGAACAACGCTCAGCGTGCCCTGGCATCCTCGTGGCTCATCCTTTTGCATCCTGTATGCCCCGCCATTCCTTCATATTGCCACATCCGTTTTCTGCGTCTTGCGTTCCCCTAGTTATTTTAGTGCGGATGTTTGGCCGCGTTCCCGAACTCCTCCCAATCACCCTGTGCAGTACTTTATCTAGCTCTCACTTGTTTGTACTTCGTTTTACCCCATTACTTTTGTGGATTCCTGTTGGGTTATAGTGTAGGTCCATAGGTACATATAAAATGTCATACACCCCACTTTTTTGTGAACCCTTGAAGCACTACTTTATGTACTATATTAAATTGAACAAGGCCACGTGTTTAAGGCTTCGCAATTCCGCCCACCCCGGGGTTTTCGCAATCGCAATTAATGGAACCCGATGTTTGGCAGGCATCTTCCTCGTCTCGCGCCTCTTCTCGCGCCAGCAGTGCTGCATCATGGCACTTCCCTTCCTTCTCGTGCTTCTGCCCTGCCTGCTGCTGCGGAGGCCACGGCACACCGAACGCCGCTCGACTCGACCATTCACTCACGATCATGCCCGCGATCGCGGTGAAAAAGACGTCGGCGCGTTGGTGATGATGTTCAACTAGCCAATGCTACGATATATGAGGGTGAGGGAGCTGAGAGATGAGGCACGCACGTTTCAGGAAAAGTAGTTGTGGGGGGCACCGAAGTGCGGGCGGATGCGCAGATGGGAGGGCGTGTGGATGAGCATGCGGACGGGCATGTCGGGCGGGCGGCGGGGCGTATGGGTGGCCACGCAAGGTGGGTGTGGCCCTTATTCTAACTGGAACTCGTCGTACACTCCTAAAATTGGAAACCGTATCAATTGTACGGGGACTGCCAAAGCACTCTAACACAATAGTCATTCCTCTTGAGGCTCAATGGTTGCTGTGTCCATTGGTTAGTGGACAGTGGAGGATTTCTCTTGCTCATAAGATTCGATAATCTTTCGGACGTTCATACTTGTCATCCAGGCGGAAATTCGATGGGATTTGAAGAGAAGAGAAGATAGTTTACCCTCGAATGCCACAACAGGAACACCAAACGTGACCCCCAGAAGCGAAGCAAGCGATCCTCCGAGGGAGTGACCAACCACCCAGGTGTTCGCGTTAGGATACAGAGAAGTGATATTGTTATATAGATTCTGCTCAAAGCATCTTCGACGCATTCTCCGTTACATTTCCACCCGCCGCGGTAGCAGTCGCACACGGGAGTCCATGTCCGACTAACACGCGCACGACAACAGCTGAAGAGGAGATTGTCGTTCAGCTTGTCCTTCTCGATAGTAGGCCCACCGCCGACGATCGATTAGAAGTGCCCTTGATCATGAGCACCACTGCTGTTGTCTTCTGTTGCAAACGCGTAACCCCGAAAGCCGTCATCGTCGGGCTCCCACCCAACTGGCATACCATACGGGGGAAGCTAGTTCTCAGAAATGCAGGGCAGCAACATGCAGACACAAGAAGTAACGCCACATTCCATTTCTCCGTCAAATTGTACCACTCGCTGCTTCCGGGTACGAAGTAGGAATTGCCTGTCATTTTAGCTAGTAGTAGAAGAGTTTCACGGCGCGTGACATCTCGTCCAGGGACTTCATCTTCTTTCCAATCAAGGATACCACTCTGGCCGCGTTTGGATATGTGCTGGGAGGCGGTGAACTTTTCCGGTGAAGAGGGGCCGCATTGTGCGCATAAGTGAAGTGACGATCGAAAACGGTTCATGTACGAAGCCGGTGGCAGAAGAAAGGTCGTGTGGCACGTCAGCAAGATAGACCTGCGCGGATGACGTCTCGGCGTGAAAGTGTCGCAGGTGGAAGTTCAGCGCTCTCCCTGGTCATGGTCTGAGATGATGGTGTTGGGCCACATCGGCAGAAAAGAGGCTGTTGAGGAGGAAGAGAGCAAGGCTGGTCAGATGGATCTGGGACAACATTCTGCTTGTCTGTGAGGCAAGTTGAAATGAAAGTAAACGTGAGCGTGTGAGCGACCTTTTTACAAATGTTGGATTTCCGGCGCGGCGATTACCCGGGCCGGTGTCAGGCTCTTTGTTTTCTTCCTCGACCACGGCCATGCCTAACGATGTCGACTGGGTATTCTACTGCCCGCACCCCAACATTGCTGTCTGCCACGCATTTGTAACCACCGAGAATTCGTGCTCAGGACGCATTGGCAATCTGTGGGCACTGGCCAAGAAACAGGAGCCTAGTCTTGCAGAGGTTGACAAAGAAAGGTGCATATTCTACATAGTACGTTCATCATTTTTGTACCACAAGCAGTTCCCCTAATACCTACCTAGCCATCTGGTTTGTCTTTCGAACCATTCGCCACCTTGTTCTCTCGCAGCCGAGATTGGCTCCGGCAGAACCGTGATGGTGGCCAAAGGACTGCGAGCAGCCAGATGGTCTGCAATGTCGTCCCATTTGTGCCACATCTTGACTTGTCGTCACAGAAGAACGTTCGTCCATCTTGTAGGCATCATCATTACCTGTCTTACAAGTGCTTTAGTTCTTGAGAGTCTGGATGATCTGGGGGACCTCAGTGGCCTAGCACTTAAACGCACGCCCATTCTTTGTGTTCCTACTGCAATCCTGTTGTTGATTGTGGCTCGTCAGAACATGAAAAGGGCATCAAATCGTTCCGGAAATCGTTCCCCTCACCATCATTCGGTGTCTCTTCCTTCGAGGGCGTGCAGCAAGTCGTCCACGCCAAAAACAACTTTCATGCTGGGCGACCTGCAGGAAATTTCGGGCCCCCTGTTTCCCTATTCAATCGTGCTTTGGGCCTGTTCCACTATATCACCTGTGCCACCTAGACGATGAATCCTCCACAGTTGATCCTCCTCCGACCCTCATTCAACTGACACATCTGTTCATGGTTGCTGCTGCGAATAGCTACCCAGACGAACTCACGTGGACGGCAGCCATCAAAGGCGCTCTCACCCAGATCTTCGCCGTGCCATTAAACTGGGAGGTCTCACAAGCTGGGTTCGGCATTAAACCGGATGCAATCAAGTTGGGTGACACACCTTTCTTCGTGGTGGAGGCGAACAACGAGCCTGGTCTAGGAGGAGATGCCTCTCTGCAGGCAGCGCTGTCGTACGCACATATTGCAACATCACCTGTGGACAAGGTTAAATCATTCTACCTTCATTTTCATTTTTATTGATGTGGATTGTAGGATTTACGGAAGCCATCGAACTATCCCGCCATCCTTTCAACCTGTCCCGCCGTCCTTTATGGCATCATGAGTAACTATGAAATCAATCCAAGCCGCACACGCGACAGGACGAAATGTGCTGAAATGCTGAACGGTGAACGGAATCCACTCGGAACCCAGGCGACAGTAGAGTAGGCGTCAGTCGACCCGAAGGAAATTGAATCCAAGATAGGGGCAATAGATCTGGGTATCATCCAGGCTCTTAATTAGCCGAAAATTTTGTGAATGTGAACGATGTAGTCGCATGGCCGCCCGGCGCATGTCCACACGCGTTGCTCGCATGCCCACCTGCAGGCACGCTTTGTGGCTGCCGGCATACCTGCACCGCTTGCCCGGTAGAGTAGTGGCCGCCATTCAATTAAATGTAAAATGGAATGGAATCTACAATAATATAAATTGGGTGCAGAGACAGTTCGGTCCATCTCGGTCATACAAATCGCGAGATCGAGCATGCGATGTCATGCTTGCTGAATGCCAAACGCCAACGACTTGGACATCCGTGCTATGGATGCTAGACTATGCATGTGATTGTCTCAATTTGTCTGTCCGCGGCAACCGGTCGTCCGAACGGGCATTCCTGATGAGGCTACAGGGAGAATTTGCCCAGCCTCATGCGGAGCGGGCCGGGGATGCACAGAGAGACGATTCGCAACGACCAAGCCAGCAGTAACTTACCACCGCCAAGAATAAGAACACCAAACTCTGACTGGAGAGCGTAGAAGTAGGTGCAGACCCCACTGTGATGACACGGCCTGGAATGATGTGACTTCTGTGCAGACCTCACCGAGTCGTACAGGATAAAATTACAGAAGGCATGCAGATTTAACGAACTCAGAAAATGAAACAAAGTCCGGTCGTGAGCAGAGCAATAGTGACATTTTAATTTTATGGTACCAATCAGTGATTCGGTTGAGAGACGAGCATCACGCTAATTGCCGCCGGACCACGGGGACCAACCTGTCAAGATGGCAAGGCATCATCCAAACTGTATGGAATTGTCTCGATTCTCGAGTATAAATATGCCCAATTTTCTCAGGTGTCCATCAGAGGCCAACAATGTCCTCTATCTCTCTACCTGCATCCCTGAGGACTTTCTCATTCTCAGAGCTCTTTCTCTATGTGAATCAAAACAGAACCCTGTCACTCGGCATCTTTCTGGGTTTCGTCGTCCTGTATGCGGCTCGCTACATCACAAGCCCGTACAGAAAGCTGCCCCCGGGGCCTCGTGGTTACCCAATCATAGGCAGTGCCCTCGAGCTTCGATCACAGCAGTGGCTAAAGTTTACAGAGTGGCGAAAGCAGTACGGTCGGTGTTGCTTTAACTGCCGTCATCGTACCTTCTATTTCTCATACGTACTCCATCAGGCGACATTATATACCTCAACGTTGTTGGCCAGCCCATGGTCATCCTCAACTCTCAGAAGGTTGCCGCCGACCTACTCGATCGACGTGCTGGGATATACTCAGATAGACCTCGTAATATTGTCGCGGCTGAAATCCTGACGGGTGGTTTCCTCGTCGTATTCTCTCGGTATAACGACATGTGCGTGTGTTTGATTTGATTGACTCAATTTGGCATGACACGATCACATCATCCAGCTGGCGCCGGATGCGCAAAGCCGCTCACGAAGGGCTCAACAAGGGCGTTATTAAGGACTTCCATGAGACACAGACAAGGGAAGCCCTCCTTCTCGCTGCTAGTGGGCTGGCTGAACCTGCACAATGGGACAAGCACATTCGGCGTGCGGCCGCGTCAATGGTTCTATCTGTCGTTTATAATCAACCTCCGATTAAATCCGAGCAAGATTCCACCGTCAAACTTGCCAATGAATTTATTAGGCGCCTCACTCTGGCTGCTTATCCAGGTGCTCACCTTGTGGAATTCTTTCCTTGGATGAAGTACATTCCCAGCAGGTATGAGTTTCAAAATGTGGTCAGTCGTTGCCGGTGCCTGATCTGAACTAGGTTCGCAAAGTGGAAGCGAGACGCCGAGCACTGGTATCGGCATGATTCTGCAATGTTTGAAGGTCTTTACAACACTGTTCATGCTAGCCTTGTGCGAGCGAGTTTTCATCTCTGCCTATCTCATCGGTAACACGCTTTCGGCACAGGCAAAAGGTGATGACCAGCCAAGTTTGTGTGCCACGTTGATTCGTGAGGCGGATCGACACCAGTTGTCTATGCAAGAAAACTCTTGGCTCGCCGGAACGATGTAGTATGTATTACTCTAGTGCACCCCTTGTTGAAGACATGTCATTGTCTGACTCCTCTCTCAGTGGTGCAGGCTCCGATACGACGGCGGCTGCTATGGCCTGGTTCACCCTCGCAATGCTTGCCTACCCTGAGACGCAAGCTCGCGCTCAGGCAGAGCTTGACGCAGTCGTGGGCCGTACACGTTTACCTTCCTTTGCCGACTATCCTCACCTTCCCTACATTCGAGCCATCGTCAAAGAGTCTCTGCGGTGGCGTCCAGTAGACCCGGTCGGCCTCCCGCACCGATCCACTGAAGACGACTGGTACGAAGGGATGTTCATTCCAAAGGGTACAGTGTGCGTCGCGAACGTGTGGCATCTGAATCGCGACCCGGAGATCTATGGCGAAGATGCGCATCACTTCAATCCTGCGAGGCACCTCGACGCCAAGGGCGAGATTGGGCCCGGGCCGCCCGACACAAAGGAAGAAAGTCATGTCACATACGGTTTTGGCCGCAGGTTGTGCGTTGGACGTCATGTGGCAAATAATTCATTGTTCGTTGACATTTCGATCTTGCTTTGGGCCACCAAAATCGAGCGCAAGAAGGACGCGTCGGGAAAACTGCTCCCCCTAGATGTGGACGGCTTCGTGGAAGACGGACTTGTTGTGCAAGTGCCAGCCAACTTTGAGCCTTTAACCGAAACTGACGAGACCTTTCTCAGGCGCCCTGTCCCCTACGAGTGCGACATCACTCCTCGCTTTCCGGAGGCTTCCGGGCTTCTTGCACAGGAGCTTGAGCTGCGTGGTCTGTAAGTCAATTGTATGACCCCTTACCAAATGTAGAAATATTGTAGAAATATCATCGAGTTACTAGTATGACGTCATTGGCTCAAAACTGTCCACAGTCGCGTCCCTTTCACTCTTGGCTACCACCAACACCCGATGCTTCCCCCACCCGCAGAGCTGAGGAAACCCTCTGTACATACTATAGACCGTCTCTTCATAGGCCCATTGCCGGAGCGTGTCTTATCACGCTCGGAACACCTTGTCCAAAAACCTGTCAAGACGTATCGAAGCCTTTTTATATCCGAGAGCCGACAACGCCCCTCTGACGACGACGGAACTGTCGAGGAACTCATCAAGCAATATGCCTATGCATTCCACCTGAAGTTTGGCGGCTCGGAGGAGGACTGGAATGAAGAACGGGAGAACAGCGTAATGGATGAGATGTCTCGAAAGTGGGGGGAGTCACCATGGGGTCGTCTCTCGCAGGAGAGGAAGGACGGCTCCAACGCGTCCAATGCGCGTTGGGTGTTGCCAAATGATTCGGGCTCTTTCCA
>Ga0209488_10002352_pt1 | contig 15547 bp, 21 predicted proteins | sample Rivendell_Oct201_8_FD_188349 | JGI IMG/M metagenome (GOLD analysis project Ga0209488, IMG submission 188349) | Vadose zone soil microbial communities from the Eel River Critical Zone Observatory, Northern California, USA -... | ecosystem: Environmental > Terrestrial > Soil > Vadose zone >... | reverse complement strand
GATATCCGCGCCTGTCATAATTGGAGGTATTATTACAAAATTTATTCTTCGCGACTGCGTCACTGCTGCGTGCTGCGCGCTGTTTAAATGTCGTAATTGCATCACGTGAGATCATGACAGCTTGTTGGACAAGAGAACAGCGCGGAGCAAGAAAAGCAGTCCTGATTATCAATGGAAGATTCAAGTCAAGCAAACGTATGTGAGCTGCCAGACTGATAGAACAAAGTACAAGTACGGTTGGCCAGAGCTGGAAAATATCGGAGGAGAATTGGAAATATGATGCCACGAGGCGCACACCATAGTGTGGTGGTCAGACGCCCGGTGGTAGTTATGGGATACTACGGGCGCAGTGACAAGCCCTCAGTAGTGGATATGACAACGATGGGGAATCATCAATCATAATATCGTGGTGCCAGTGCCGTAGACTGAGGCACAATATGGCTGGCGGCCGGGTAATGTCGTCTGTCCAAGCCGAGACTGGGGCGCTAAAGTAACTTGACTTGCCATCTCATTCTCGACTGACCTCCTCTTTTTATTTTTTTTTCTCTCGTCTGCTGAGCCAGTCGAGTCCCTCGAGTTGGTAAATTCATATTTGATTCTACTCCAATCCCAGCCACCTTTTTTTTCCCCCCCCTCTTCCGGTCACCTCACTTTATTCGCTTTCCAACCAACCTCGAATCGAATATCCTCTAACGGCCGCCCACCCCCAATTCCTCAGCATGTCTATCCTCGTCTCCGCTCCACGGGCGGCGGCAGCCCTACCATCCCCTCCAGATCGCTCCAGTCAAGTTTCCTCTGCGGCATCGTACTATACTGCTCCATCTCCTCACCCCTCCCTTTCTCCCAATCCCCCTTCACGATCATCCTCCTCCACCACTCTCGGTCGAGCAGATGCTCGTGGATCCAGTTCAAATCACATTCATATCGTCACACCATCCAGCGAAGATGTACCACAGCAAGTCCACATCATAAAGGTAACAGACGAGACCGTACATCTCCAATCATCCAATCCACCCAATTCTCTCGTCCACAAAGTGGGCGACCCCTTCTTCCGAGTAGTCACGCATGGCGACGCCCGAGATAACAGTGTAGGCCCACCACCACCGTCGCCTCCCGCGAGTGATGGTCATCCAGACGAGTATCAAGGCGGGCAGGGTCGTAGTGACGCCACTTCGTTGCCCCCGCCCCCGCCCAAATCCGAGCCTATCCCCATCCCCATCGGTTCTCTACACCACTCTCCGCGTATGTCCCCTTCCTCTTCCCACAACTCCTCCCTTGCTGGCCCCGGGCCAAGCACGGCGTCACGCCGATTCCGCGGCGACGAGACCCCCATACTCACACAGTTCACCCCTTCCCGCCGGCTCCCGCCGCTACGCACCGATAGTCTTTCACAAACGTCGCCTATGTCTGCCGCACGGCCTCCACGCCGTAATACCATCGGCTCCGCCCCGCGCTCTCCTCGACTCGGTGGTCGCGCTCCAAGTCACATCACCCTCGCTTTGGACGATGGTGAACTCTCAGAAGAGCTCGTCAGCGATATGCAACAGCAGGCGGAACAGATCCGGAGGGAGCGTCTATCGAAGCGTGTCAAGCAAGCCGAGGAGATGCCTCGCGTGCTCGTCGGCAATTTGATTGGCGAGGGCCATGTCAACTATATCTTGATGTATAACATGCTTACGGGCATTCGTACCGCGGTCTCTCGAACACAGGCCAAGATCAAACGGCCATTGACTGACGAAGATTTTACCGCCCGTCACAAATACTCCTTTGATATGTAAGTTGCATGCTTACGACCCCCGCCCTCGATGGTTTCCTGACATATGTCGCCCTGCCAAGTATCGGCAATGAGCTAACACCGTCGGCCAAGTACGATTTCAAGTTCAAGGACTATGCTCCTTGGGTCTTCCGCGAGCTCCGCGAGGACTGTTTTCACCTCGACCCTGCTGATTATCTCCTCTCTCTCACCGCACAATATATACTCTCGGAGCTCGGATCACCTGGGAAGTCCGGATCCTTCTTTTACTTCTCCCGTGACTACCGTTTCATCATCAAGACGATTCGCCGTTCGGAGCACAAATTTCTCCGCTCGATACTGAAACGATACCACTCGCACGTACAAGCGAACCCACATACATTACTCTCGCGTTTCTATGGCCTGCACCGGGTCAAACTTCCGCGTGGCAACAAGATACACTTTGTGATCATGAACAACCTTTTCCCTGCCCACAAAGACATCCACGAGTCTTACGACCTCAAAGGTAGCACCGTTGGTCGACTATACCCTGAGGAACGTGCTCGTGAGAATCCCCGTGCGGTGCTCAAGGATCTCAATTGGATAGATCGTGGCAAGGAGCTCGAGCTCGGTCCTGAGAAGCGTGCGCTTCTTACGGAGCAGCTCCGACGTGACGCTGAGTTTCTCAAGGAGCTCCACGTGATGGACTACTCACTCCTCGTCGGGATCCACAACATGCGACGCGGAAACCGCGACAACGTCCGGCGCAACACCCTCCGAGTCTTCTCGCCGCCCGACGTCCACGTCCCCCCGCAGCCTCACGCACAGGGGAACCTGCACCGGCGGCGGGCCGGGACGGCCGCAGTGGAGCAGCCGCACGTCGTGCGTCGCGCGGTGCATCAGAACGCGAACGCGAATTTGAAGAGCGTCTGTGATGGAATCTTGCCCGAGGTGGACACGGGCGACCGGCAGCACTTTCTCTTTTACCAGGATGAGGGCGGGATCCGCGCGACGGACGAGCAGAACGAGCCGCTCCATACGGTGTATTACCTCGGTATCATCGACATATTGACGCCGTACGGAGTGGTGAAGAGGGTCGAGCATCTGTGGAAGGGCATGTCGGCAGACCGGGTACGTGTTCTCAGCTTTTTTTTTTCTGGTTGTTTGTGCGCGCGGATTTTGACGTTGGGCTGTGTAGCACAAGATCAGTCCGGTGCCACCGGCGGAATATGCGGATCGTTTTCTTGCGTTTATGCGCGCGATCATGCGAGGTGGTGAAGGCGGTGCGCGGTTCAAGGCAGAGTAGCCCGCTGCGCCTCCTCCTTTTGCTCTCCGTCAACACCACCCCTATCCTGCCTCGTTTCCTCTTCCTCCTCTTTCCGTTTCTATAGCCCATTACCGCACCTCGCATAGACCTATCCACAGCAGCAAGTACCACGCATTCACATTTTTTTTGCTACTATAATTTTTTATTGGACGGACCAGATCAGCTGTAGCCTGTACATACCCTCTCTCCACCCATTCTGCCTTCTGCTCCCCCCGACCCTCTGGTGCTAAAGTTTCATATTGATCCATTTTCAGAGTGCTTCGTTCCATCATCATCATCGTCCTCGTCCTTCGTCGCCGATGTTGGCACACGTTCGTTACTTTTTTCACTTATTTCATAATTTGTCCGTTACTATTACCATTCCTTTTTTTTTGGAAGGGCTTATATTCCCCTCGATGCGTCTATCATTTCTTTCATTCGTTTATTTCAGAAGCGGCGGGGGCGGGGACGGGGGCTTTCCTTGCTGAAGGGTTTCTGTAGGTAGCTGGCCACGAACACACACACAACACGACACTCATCCTTATTATCTCGCTCATGCTTGTGTGTACGAATCTCTCGCAGATTGAAGCAAAAATTAAGTGGGTTAGGATGTGCAGTATGCGAAAGTACAGGTACAACAAACAACAAAACATATACCTCACGTGATCACATGATGTGCCAGTTAGGACTCGTCCTCATTCCTCATCCTCGTCCACGCTAGCCTGTCTCCTTCTCGCCGCTACGGGCGAAAACAAACGAAGCGGTATAATCAGTATAATGCCGAGACAGTAGGGGAAAAAAGAGAGCGGAAACACGCACTCCGCCGCGTGGCACGTTTCTTGGCCGCCGCCTTCTTGCCTTCCACGCGCTTTTCCAACGCCTGGTCCTCCTCGCCTTGCCTTCGGTTCTCTTCCAAAACCTGTGCAATAAAAATGAGCGAGTTGATACAACATCGTTTTTTTTTTGAAGATGGAGTGCATGGCACATGGCATATGACACCACCACCACCCATCAGCGCCCAGTGCCAAAAAGGCACAAGGTATACAGAGGGGGGATGATGGGGAGCATCGGGATTGGGCGACGCACCGTTTCAAACTCGTTTAGTTCTGAATCGGGCTTGTTCGCGGTTTTGTTCGAGCGAGTCTGTTTTTTTTTGGTCTAATTGAGCAATTTTTTTTTTACTGCGACGTACCTTGACGAGTATTTCCTGGAAGCGAGCAAACACGCCTTCCTCGTGCAGCTTGTCGCGGTAGAACGGCAGGCCCTCGATGAGCTTCTTCACCGAGCGCTCCGACTTGAACGGGAGGAGCGATAGGCAGAACGCGATGTCGCGCCACTGCCGCGTGTCCTCCGTGAGGCGGAAGCGCTGGCAGAGCTTTTCGACGATGCTCTCTGCTTGTTTCTCCTGTTATTTTTACGTATGCGTGCGTCAGCGGCTTGAGACGGATGGAAGGGATTGTTGCTAACCTTCTCGATGAATGTGAAGATGTAGCGCATCGTGCGCTGGAACCCTTCCTCGTCCATCGCGTGTTCGCCAACTGAGAGGTGGCTGATGACTGTGCGTAGTCTAAGCACAGGCGCGCATTACTTGTGTTGGGGGAAAAAAAAAAGAACGCACCGTCCGGTAGGTTGTTATATATCGCGTTATCTTTCGTGGACAGGTCAGTGAAGAACAGCTTGGCGAGGTCCGCAAGGCGCGGCTCCTCGTCCTCGAGACACTTGGCCATCTCCCCGAGCTGACCCTTGACCTTGATCATGCCGTTGAGGATGAGGTGCGTGAGCACCATCAGCGTGTTCTTCTTCACCACCAGGTCGCGGTCCGACAGGCCCCTGTATAGCTCGTCGCTGTTCTCGTCCACGATCGTGCTGAACGAGACCGCGACGTCGCCGAGCGCGATCGCAATGTTGCTCCGGATATTCGCGTCCCGCGACGTCTCCAGGATGCGAAAGAGCAGATGGTGGTTCGCGTCGCAGAACTGCGAGCTCACGCAGAGGAACTTGCTGAACGAGAGCGTCGCCACCGCCCGTAGCGTTGCGTTCTGGTAGGATCATTCTTTCCGCTTAGGAAAAATCTGGGTATCGGAATACGAACGCTGAAACACGAACCTTGAACTGGTCTGGCCGACCGCATATGCGGATTAACAGGGGCCCGTACAGCGCCAGGAGCGAGTCGGGCCCATACAAGAGTTCGTGCTCCCGCACCGCCGCTATGCGGTCGCCGATCTCGTCCTCCGCGTTTCCAGCGACCTGGTCGAGTTCTTCTCCGTCCTTATTCGTGGCATCGTTTTCAGCACCTCTTGCGAGCTTCTCAGCTGTCAAAAGAAAAAGAAAAAACAGACGCTTCACGCCCCGGTCACATCATGAGCAGGGCAGCACACCGCTTACCTAGCTCCTTCTCCTGCTTTTGTCGTTTCCACTCGCGCTCGACCAGCTCCAAGTAGACGATGTGCTTGATGGCGACGTGACCCACGACGAAGAGCATTTGACTGAGCTCAAACGCATCCCCAGTGTCATCGCTCTTCTTCGCCTTCCCCTCAGAAGCGCCCTGCGTCGAACCGGGCATCGTTGAAATCAACGCCTGCGTACTCGGCGGTGGGTCCTCTTCCATCGCGTCTGGATTCGCTGCAGCTGTGGACGGCGGCTGGTCCTCAGGCGCAGAAGACGACGCGAACTTCTCCCGTCGGCGGAACGCGCGACGGGTGAGGTTCTTGATGACGGTGTTGCTCAGGACCTCGGGCTGGTCGCCGAGGGCATATACAGTGTTTATCGCCTGTTCGGCGAGGGCGAACCACTCGCGCGACCGGCACGGATGTTCGATGGCTTCTTGTAGCTTGCGAAATACGGGGCTGTCCATGTTGATGCGGAGGCTCTTGTCGAGGAGGGAACCCTTGACTTTCTTGGCGCTACCGTTAAGACGTTGTAATGCGACGCAAGTGTACTTTGCGAGGATCAGGTCGGCCTGCGTGCTCCAAAGGTTAGATGAGTACGAGAGGTGTGAGTTGGGAGCCTGACCTTGCCCATCGGACCAAGCCCAATCTTTAAGAGGACATCTACCCGGTCCTGGACGACACTCCGTCGTGCCAGCGCAAGCATACCGATAACGATGATTGCCCCGCGGCGCTGTTGTTTCGGCAATGGTCGCTCAGAACCTATGTGAAATGAAGCTTTAACACATTATTATAGATCAAGTTAGCGCCACACTCACTGTACACTTGCCAGAGCTTGTTTACAACGTCCGGGTGTATTTGGTCGTCGTCCATCATGTAGCGCATCATCTCCTCCAAGCTCGTGAGTTCAGCAAGCGTGGCGTCGTATGTCAACCTAGAGCCGTTTCTGACTAAGTATCGAGACTAGCAACGCCCTCACAGACGCACTCAACCATATTCTTTGCTATTCTGTTGACCTGTTGCTTGGGTTCCATGTCAGGTAATGGGTCAAAGTATAAACTGCGGTAGCACTCGAGCAGACGCGAGCGAACGCCCTTGAGTTCTTTCCCATCTTCCGACATTGAGCTGTTATCTTTGGACCAGATCAAGTGCAACATCTTCTTGATGCCCGTCTGCGATGTCACATCAGCAACCCGTCTTCAAAGTACCCTGACGCGTTTCCAAGGCCCACCTCAGCGCTATCAAGTTGATATTCGTGCGCGACCCTGAAAAACTCCATCGCCTCCAGGACCTCACTCTTGTGCGTGGACCCCAGCAGTTGGAAAACTATTTGAGCAGCCTCCTCGACCTGCCGGATAAAGTTCAGGGCCTCCGAGTAGTATCGCTTGCGCAGGCGAAGGTGCAATAGCTGGTTGCTCCCCAAAGCCGCGACCGCCGCTTGCTCGTCTGTCAACGCAGCCATGTCGAGCTCGGACTTGCGCCCTCCCTTGGATTTTTGTTTTGCGCCGTCGCCGTCGGCACCGTCGCGCCCGCCAGAGTCGGAGGGCTCTGATTCGCTCTCATCCATAATGCTGTCGGCCTCGTCCTGATCCTCATCTCCCTCATCGACGTCCATCGCGTCCTCCGCGTCTTCGGCTCGACGCCTGTTCATAACGGTTAGAACCCCCCCTGAACAAAACGACATGACACTTTACCGTGACCGCTTTTTCTTTCTCTTTGGCTGAGCGGTAGACGACTTGCCACCTTCCTCGCGTTCGTCGTCTTTATCTGCCGTCCCTGTATCGGCGGCGCCAGAGAGCGTATCGTCCAGCGCCTTCTCCGTCTTCTGCAGCTCCTTCAGCACGTCGCGATACCGCTCTTCCCACTCCTGCATCCCGAGTAGTCCACCGTGCATCAGCCCATACGGATGAGTGACGATCAGCTTCACGATCAGGGAGGTCGCATTCTTGCGCACGCCCGCCACCTTGTCTTCGAGCGCCCCGACGGCCGCACGCGTGATGGCGAGTCGCTGTTTGGGAAATTTGACGGGCAGGTCGCACAGCCGGCTGAGGACGGTGAAGACTTTGGAGCGGACGTAGGAGGAAAGGTCGAGCGTTCGCTCGAGCAGAAGGTCGTAGAGCCCATTGAGCTTTTTCTGCGTCTGGTGTGCGTCGCTGGTGAGGTCTTCGGAGCAAGCGAGCTCGCGAATGAGTTGGCCTATGACTTCTACGATCGCCATTCGCATAGGATATGACTACGGCTTTTTGCATGAGCACGTGTACAAAAAAGCAGTGATTGAGAGAGAAACGAACGCACCTCCGAATCTAGGTGCGAAAGCAGCAAGCTGATCTGCTTCAGGACTGCCCGCGGTGCCCACTCCGAGAACTGGGTGAGGAACCTAGAAAAGTTCCTCGGCCCCTTCGTATCTTGCGCGCTGAAGCTTTTCGCGGCAATCTCGCGGAGGATCTCGTCCCCGAGTTGCGCGTGGTCGAATTCCTTTAACAGCACGTTGAGGCATTCGGCCATGGGCTCTGAGAGGTGCTCGTAATACTGCAAAGACTGGATGATCGTGGTCTGCGCGGCGGGTCCGTGGCCGTGATGTTTGACCGCGAGACAGATAACCTTGTAGATTCCCAGCTTGATCGGCTGGGACTTCATGTACTGTTCGTTCTCCGTGATATGGTACGCGGGCGCGGTGAGACACCTATCATGCCGCGAAGCGCTTTGTGAGGTATCCTGATACGGAGAATTGAAGATGCCACGCACCCTATGAAGGTATCCCTCTCCCCACTGACAGTCCAAATCTTTGATGTCTTGAGCTTCAAAACTTTGCTGATCAGAGTGAGAACGGGCACGATCTGGTCTTTCCAGGACCATTCGGGAGCCTTGTTCTTAGCGGCCGCCCTCGGTTGTGCTGCCTTTCCCCCGCGTCCCCTCCGGGGCTTCGCAGGTGCGGTGGCAGGAGCATCGTCGTCAGGCACTTGGACCTTCTCCCCCGACCGCGCGGCCCAGTTGAGCAAGAACGCATACATCTCGATCGGGACTTTTCGCGCGGCGCAGGTCTGCTGGTCTTCATGGTCGATGTCGTGAGCGGCGGCGTCCACCTCCGCGGCAAAACCAGACATGATGACGTCGAGCAGTTTGCTCATCAAGATGCCGGGGACGGCGGCGGCGTGCTTGAGGAAACTCCTCAGAATATCAACCGTGTCGGGAGATGTGACTGCCTCGGACGATTCCGCTATGGCACTGACGGCCTCTGTAAGATGTGAGCGGATATCCCCTTGCCAAGCGAAAACGAGTGATGGCGCACGTCGGAGTAAATCGTCCATCTCCCCTGGCTGCATAGAGCTGATATCATGCTCGTGCTCTATCTGATAGTCCCCTGTCTGTTGTAGAGCCTGAAGCTCCTCTTGAAGGTCAAACGGGCTCGCCATCTGGCAGTGGCAGCAGTAGTACGTTAAGTCCTCTTCGTCAAACACGCCCTCAACGCGTCGATCACATGCCCTGTCGCGTGCGGTCACACTGTCACACACTGTCACATTACTCACGTCCACGGGCGGGCCCGGTGTGATCATCAACATTTCTGAGATCCACTCCCGCATGGTAGCTTGCGATTTGCCTCGCATCGGCTAGTAAACACGAAGGGCCGCCTGCAGCCCATCTTTCGGGGTCCTGACATCCTACAAATTCACATTTATCGTCGCCCTTCTTGCTTCTCACTAACCTTTTTACACCTAGCCCGGTCAACCACATCACCTCGCTCAGGCTTGGCATTGGTAGCTTGCCACCAAATGACTCTCACTCTATATGTGCTCTAATACTGGGTTGACCTTCCATAACTGGCCTCCATTTGTAGATCTTTTCATCATCGTCCCACTTTCACTATCCTGTGATCCGTGCCTTTTCCCTGGATGAGACGAGGAAGGGCCGGGAAGCCGATCCGATAGAGGGCACCCCAAAGATCCCGATCTCGCCTACGTGGATCTTCTGCATGCTCTCCGCTCTTGCGGTTACAGTGTTGTTATGTAGTTAAAATCGAGTTAGAACGGACACAGTCGGAACGCTCTCAAAGGGTGGATGAGCCGTGTCTCGTGAGACCGAAACGAAGCACCAACACGTCATCACGTGTTTATGGGCCCCGGTAATAATAGTAATAAGCTTGCTGAATGTCCTTAACAGCTCAACCGAAGGAAGGACAGTAAGCACACATGATGACTGAGGTCCTTGTCACTTTATATTAAAGCGTGAACCTAGATTCTGCAACAGCTGGCAAGACAATATCCCGCGACCCTCGCAAACATAACAGAACCGACTGGCGATGGCACGAATGGAACAACGTCAACGGAGCTCTTTGGCGTCCACAGTCCGAGATAAGCCGAGCCGATTCTATCCGGTTTATCGTCACGTGCACCCCACTCCTTGTGTATCTCTCCTCACGAGCGTTGCGAATCGAAAGTGGAATAATCGAATAACACAAGTCGTCAGCGATGAGCACTGCGTGTTGCTTGCTATGTTCCTCTCCGCGCATCCCGACACTTTCTACCCGAGGTAACGAAAGGGAAGAAGTCGTTTCCCAGCCGGCCAAACCTGCACACTTGCAGACAGGTCCCCCAGATAGACGCGGCAGAACGGAATTAAAAAAAAAAAGCCCTCCCGTAGAGTCGCACGGAGTTCTTGTGGCCAGCGACCTGAGCGCCGGGCTCCGCTTTCATCCGCGACAACTGGAGGACGACTGGTGCCCTTATCGTGTGCCTGCGGGTGACGATGACGTCTGGGGACAGCGGATGAAGAGGGTGGCGTGCCACATGATATGAATTTCTGTGACTGCCGGTTGTTTTCCCCCGTAGTATCGGAGCGCTCCGCGATGCCCGCCGAACAATCATGATAGTCCGATGTGAAATTCTCGAGAATATATACTGTAGTGTGCTAATCGTTACGTGGTCAACGGAGCGGGTTCGCTTGCTTCAGAGGATTTTGTGATAAAGAGAAGAGGGTTGAGGGTGTTGAGTGAATCGCGTGAGCAGACCAGGATGCGAACTCGAGCGCGCTGCGCAACGTGCAGTGCATTGAGATGGAATGCCTAGGGAACCGGAGAATTGGAACCAATATGGGGCTAATGTGATATTAGCCAGGGAAACAGTCTGTCTTGGCTGTTGTACTCCTGCAAAGTCCGGGATCGCAGGACGACATCTGCGTGGGTGTCAGGGGTACGGACAAGGGCACTCTTCTCCGGCCTGCCGCAGATCCGAGACCGGACATAGCACCATTTATGGGCCCGCTGTGCTCTGCATCATGATGGTCCCTCAAATGAGTACGTCCCTGCACTATGTTGCGCACACGACGGGGGTACTTAGTGAATACTAGGGTTTGGCGAAATTCGCGCGGGATGGAGATGACAGATGGACTGTTGGACGGATGGGCGTCGACGGGTAAGTTCGTCAGTAGCAGTCATTGGGTGAAGGCGGGGAATATGAATATGTGTGAGAGTAGAGACGAGGACGTGCGGGAAAAACTGCATCCAGCTGTTGTACGACCTGGCAGCAGTGGCTTGGCCAGCACATGAGCAAGCCGTGGCTGACTGAACCTTTTTGCCTGGGGCGTACGGCGTAAAAAGCTCAGTTGTGTGGCTCCCACAAGCCGACATCGGCCCAGTCGGGCTCATAAAATTTGCGCCGATGTACAGTATATAGTTGGCAGAGGGCAGACAAGGGCAACGGTGGGAACTCGGAGATTCGGAGCAAATGGGGTGCTAATAATAACTAACGTTTCTCACAACAGCTCCAAGTCGTGTTTGCAGCATTGCACAAATTGTTCGAGGCATCTGTCAGGTGAAAATTTTGCGTCGCATCGTGGCGCACCACTGGAAGAGGGGTTGTGGTGAAAAGCCTATCTACACTGGCATTTGAGGGAATAACAATGCATCGGGGTATTCAGTATGTGGACCGAGCACTTGAAAATGTTCATGACGTGGAGGAAGCTACGACAACCCTTATATATATCCCCTAAGGTGGATCGCGATAATCGGTGGGCAAACTTGAAACAAATGGCGATTGGCTGGCCGCCGCATAACTGAAAAATCAAAGAAGCCAAGGACAGGGGTCGTGTATTTGGGCGCAGAGACAAGTCCGATGATGTGTAGGTAGGCGGAGCGGGAGTGGTCGGTGGCTCGAGCGCTTATGTTCCGGTAAAGTGTAACTAACCCAAAAAAAAAGGGAAAACATTGACATTGTAAGCCGTATGAGAGATGGGGGATTAAAGGGGGAAAGGGGATGAGTGGGTATGGAATCAGGGTGTTGAGCGTTCGGAGTGTACGGGACGGAAGGGATAGCGTGGGAAATGATTAAATATTTGTTAATATTTGTGAGATTGATCGTTGGTTAGGATTTCAATAAAAGCCCGGTCACCCCCGTTCCTCGTCGCTCTGTTCGTCCTTAACTACCTCCTTCCCAAACTTCCCGTTTACCTCTTTCTCCATCTCGCTCGGTAGCGACCGCTCTACCACTCTACTCACAGGGTTTTCCCTGTAGCCCTCTCGGTCATCCCATTTCACCCGCAAACATGTCGCAGCAAAGCATAGAAAAGGAAGCTGGGCCTCCTGCCCAGGCTGACACACCTGTCGAGGAAATAGCTGTTGAGAAGAAGAAGCGTGAATATAAGGATTTTGGCCACGATGAGGAGAAACCTACCCGTACAGTCTTTCGTTTGGCGTTTATGCGTCTCTAACTTCTGGCCTGACCACCGTTTTCGTTTTCTAGATGCCAATGTCGACATGTCAAGGGTACGGCTTATCCACTCAAATATCCTATAATCTAACTCGTATTTCAAACAGATTGAGCTCAAGGCGGACGACCTCTATGACAAGGAAAAGGTCGACCTCGAAACGATTGTGATGCCGGATGTATTTACACTTCTGCAATGCGACAATCAGGGTCTCTCTGCTCAGGAGGCCCAGCGTCGTTTGGAGATTTTTGGTCCCAATAAACTCGAACAGGAGGAGCAGAATCCAATTCTTCAGGTCAGATTTTGAATTTGAACGCTCCCGTCCCTCCTCGGGAGATGACTGAGGGCTCTCCCTTCAGTTCCTAAGTTTCATGTGGAATCCCCTCTCTTGGGTTATGGAGGCCGCTGCACTCGTTGCCATTGCCCTATCCAACGGAGAGCATCGCGCTCCCGATTGGCAGGACTTTGCTGGTATCACCCTCCTCTTGTTCATCAACTCGGCTATTGGCTTTTACGAGGAGCGGGGTGCCGGAAATGCGGTCAAGGCTCTCATGGACTCGCTGGCTCCCAAGGCAAAGGTCAGGCGTGACGGAAGCTGGGTTGAGATTGAATCATCGGTGCTCGTTCCTGGAGATATAATCTCTTTCAAAATTGGTGACATCGTCCCAGCCGACTGCCGTCTCACCGAGGCCATCAACGTGTCCATCGATCAGGCAGCGCTCACTGGCGAGTCGCTTCCCGTGTCAAAGAAAGAGGGAGACCAATGCTTCTCGTAAGTCTGGCATCACCCGAACCTCATTTGTTCTCACGTCGGCGTTTACAGTGGGTCAACTTGCAAGCAGGGTGAGGCCGAGGGTGTCGTTATTTCCACCGGTGTCAACACTTTCTTCGGTCGCGCCGCATCCCTCGTCGGCCAGGAGGACGATACGACTGGCCATTTGCAGAAGATTCTCGCCCAGATTGGGTCCTTCTGTCTTATTGCCATTGCAATCTTCGTCGTTGCCGAGATTTTCGTCCTTTATGCTGGTTTCAGATGGTCGTATCGTTCAGGCCTCGATAATATCCTTGTCCTTTTGATCGGCGGTATTCCCATTGCCATGCCCACGGTGTTGTCGGTCACACTCGCCGTTGGTGCCCAGCAACTTGCTCACTACAAGGCTATCGTCACCCGTATCACTGCTATTGAAGAGCTTGCTGGTGTCACTATCCTGTGCTCTGACAAGACCGGTACCCTCACCACGAACAAGCTCACCATTGATCGGTCCACTATCAGGACTTACGGTCCCTACCCCGCAGACGATGTTATCCGCTTTGCTGCGTACGCATCTCGCACTGAGAACCAGGATGCTATCGACGCTTCTGTTGTCGGTGCCCTTGGTGATCCAAGCCTCGCTCGTGCTGGTATCAAGCTCCTCGATTTCAAGCCTTTCAACCCCGTCGATAAGCGTACCGAGATTACCTACCGTGAGGAGGCATCCGGCAAGCTGAAGCGCGTCACCAAGGGTATGACCGGTATCATTATTGAACTCTGCACACGCAACAAGACGGAGGACATTGAGAACCGCCTCGAAGCCGACGTTGAGGAATTTGCCTCTCGTGGTCTCCGTGCTCTTGCGGTCGCCTATGAGGAGCTCGAAGGCGATAATTTCGAGGTAGAAGGCAACGGATTCGAGCTCATTGGTCTCCTCGCTATCTTCGACCCTCCCCGCGAAGACACTAAACAAACCATCGACGATGCTCTCGCCTTTGGTGTCAGGGTAAAGATGGTTACCGGTGATCAGCTCGCCATTGCGAAGGAGACAGGTCGTCGTCTCGGTCTTGGTGATCATATGTACCCCGCCAAGGTACTCAAGGATGGTCCTCCCCCGGGCAGTAAGTTCAACTCCCTCGACGAAATGATTATGGATGCCGATGGGTTTGCCGGCGTCTTCCCGGAGCACAAATTCGAAATCGTCAAGCGCCTCCAGGGTCTTGGCCATCTCTGTGCTATGACTGGTGATGGTGCGAATGATGCCCCTGCTCTCTCGCGCGCCAATGTTGGTATCGCTGTTGAGGGGGCCACCGATGCTGCTCGTGGTGCGGCCGACATTGTCCTGACGGAACCTGGCCTCTCGACCATCGTCCACGCTATCCGCGGTTCACGTATCATTTTCCAACGTATGCGGAATTATGCTATTTATGCCTGTGCTGTTACGATCCGCATCGTCGTCTGTTTCGCCATCCTGGTGTTCTCCTACAAGTTCCAATTCCCGCCATTCATGGTCCTTATCATCGCACTACTTAATGACGGCACAATCATGACGCTGTCCGTCGACCGTGTGCTCCCATCGACGACTCCAGATAGTTGGGATTTGGCCGAGATTTTCGCCTACGCTGTAGCATATGGTCTCTATCTGACGCTTTCCACGTACGTTCCTCATCAATCTTCGTTCTGAACTGTTTCTAATCTCTCGGGTAGGGTCATTCTCGTTGTAGTCATCCTCGAGTCGGACTTCTTCCAACGCAAGTTCCATGTCCATTTGAATTCGCCCGCCCACGAGATCGACCACAATGATCAGAAGCTGCACACCATCGTCTACCTTCAGGTCGCCATCATTTCTCAGGCACTCATTTTCGTCACTCGCGCCCATGGATTCTTCTTCATGGAGCGTCCGTCGTATGCCTTGATGGCTGCTTTCTGCTTGGCCCAACTTGTATCTTCGATCATCGCAGGTTTTGCCAATTGGGGATTCACTTACATTGAGAAGATCTCGGGCGCTTGGATCGGCATCATTTGGGTTTGGGTGAGTTCGATTTTTGTCGTTGGTTCACGCCAGACGAGCTGATGTATCCTTGGACAGAACATAATCTGGTTTATTCCTCTCGATTTGATTAAGTTCGCGATGAAGGCCACGGTGATCAAATACCTCCGCAACCGTCACCAAGAGGCTACGGCCGCGGCCACTCGTGCCCGGGCTGAGACTGGTATTCCGATCACGCGGACTCAATCCCGTGCTGCGTCCATCCACGAGTCGTTGTACTCGAACCGGACATCTTTCATCCGGCGCGCGGTTCGCAAGGTCGGCTTCGGCCAGAAAGTACGCGTCAAGGCAGAAGAGCTGCAGCGGTTCAGCAGTATCCAAGCGCACCACGTGGGTCAGACATTGGCACGTCACCCATCACGCGCGAACGCATAGACGAAGACAGGGCGACGGTGGAGCACGAATGGTATCAACGCATATCTGTGTAATTCTACGACTGTCTCTTGCTTCAATGCCCAGTGTCCAGTCCTTAATCGTATCTTATATTGTGACTTTTCCGTTATCACTCACTTGAATTCCTGACACTGGACTGCGTGGGCATGAGTGGGCCGACAGTCTGTTAGAAATTCGACGATGAGCGTGTTGCCTTCGCGCTTCGCTTTCAGGTTAGCTCTGTTTGGTG
>Ga0209488_10002350_pt1 | contig 15553 bp, 13 predicted proteins | sample Rivendell_Oct201_8_FD_188349 | JGI IMG/M metagenome (GOLD analysis project Ga0209488, IMG submission 188349) | Vadose zone soil microbial communities from the Eel River Critical Zone Observatory, Northern California, USA -... | ecosystem: Environmental > Terrestrial > Soil > Vadose zone >... | reverse complement strand
GCTTTGATTCCTCGGCCCTCATTTGATGCTTCATCGGCACCACCCGACAACGATGGCCCGCTATGGTTCACGAAGCGGGCCCTTACCTGACTGGAGCGTTAGAGCGAGCGCTATTGTAGCGTTGCGTTGACGCTGATTACTGACGTGCCGGAACTCGTTGGACCCCTACCAGTAGCCCGAACGGAGAACGTATCGCTACCTCTATATCCAGCCTGCGATGTGTACACGTAAGAAGACCTGTCGACCCGTTGCAACCTCCCATGTGCCGGCCTTTGTGAAATGCTCGAACTCAATATTTCGCCCCTAACATTGAGAGAAAATAAGCAACTTCCCCCGGAATTGATCGCAATATAACCGATCGAGTTAATGCCCCAATCTGATGGTGATCCTGACATTGGGCACTGAGGAGCATTCTGGGCAAGTGCCGGCGTCGCTACCGCTACCAATCCCAACGCGGCCGCAATTAGTACTGAACACGCTCGCTTTATGTGTGTCATTCGGGTGCTCCATTGATGGCGAAAACCCAGCAGCGACAGGCCTCGGATCAATGAATGCGAACCAATGATAATGTCGCCAAATCAATTCGGAAAGCTATTCCAATCCGCTCTAGACGCTATGCAACTTCGGCAGAATGTTGAGTGGGCCCTTGGACATGCACGTTGGAAGCGCGCCTGCCGCACCGCGCGGTGGCAACAATCGGAGAAGCATCCTCGGCCACTATAGGTGATTTCAGGTCATCCGACACCGGATTCGCATAGCGCACGATCTTAATCGAGGCCCAGATTCTCCGGTCACTTGCTGCGATCAGAGGAAGCGAACCATGGGAACGATCAGCGACGGCAGGCCCGGAATCATGTCACTAATCGATGCTCTTCTTGAGAAGCCCGTCAACGTATCAACTGCGTCCAAATACTCCGCAATGAACGGTCTCATCTACCTCGCGCTTGGAGTGCTATTCATTGTTTGGCCGGGCGTGACGCAGACGCTTTTCATGGATCGAGCCTTCGTAGGGGACGAACAGGGGCTCATCCGTGTCGTGGGATTGACGGTTGTTGTGATTGGCTGGCTCTACCTGTTTGGTGGTCGATCGGGAGCGCGACAATTCGTCCCCGCTTCGGTAGTCGACCGATTAATATTCGTTCCGATGGTGCTCGTGCCCTTGGCGATTGCCGGCGTGTTCCCTCATTTGCTGCTGGCGTTTACGTTTCTCGATATGTCCCTCGCCATCGGTGCGTGGGTGCTATTCGGTCGAATGACGTGATTGGCGCAAATCGCTTTCAGCGGCGGTTCTTTGGCAGGACAACCGGCTCATCGCGTACGACGCTAAATCAGTGCAGACGATCATTGGCCGTTCACTATTTGAAATAGAAAGGCGCGCAGCCGTTTTTGCATAGTCAGACGCATCCGGTTCGATAATTTCAAGATTGCGGATTTGGGAACCAAACGCGCGTTCCCAATTCGCTTCTGCGCGTTCGGAAATCGAACGCGGGTAATGGCAAAGGACAACGGCAATGAGACCAGCGACAGCACGACAGCGTCCATTAATCTGCGCAGCATTAGCTGCGCTCGTCGTCGTCAGTGCGAACCCCATTGGTTTCTGCGCCTCGCAGAGCCACGCAGCCGGAAATCTAGAGTGTCCAGAAGTCGGCGCGGGGCGGGTTCCAGATCTCATCGGCGATGCGGCGGGGGGCGGGCTGTTCACCACGGGGAGCCGAACCGACCTTGCCAACGAGATCAACGATGCGATTAACAGGCCGCAAATCAGTGACCCCAATGTCTCGTGGACTGACGTGCAGAACGCGCTGATCGCCGCGTATTGCCGCGTCGTGGCCGACAGGCGTGAGCTTGCCGCCTCAGAGAAATGGAGCCGCATGCGCCAGTTCGACAGTGTCCTGGAGCAGGAGATTGCAGCCAACGCGATGCCGCCGGGAACGCAGATCGTCGCCAATGTTCCTCTTCCTCCTGACGTCTTTCGGGAACTCAGAAGCCAGGCTGCAGCCTCCGATCAGACTACAGGTCAGCTGATGGCTGCCATTCTGACACGGGCAGCAGGAAGATAGAAATCCGATCAAGTGCAGAAGATTGATCGTACTAAATGAGGCGCCGGGTCATGAGGAAATTGACGCTTGCTTCGCTTGCGCTGGCTGTCACGTTTCGGCGCCCACTGCATAAGCACCGTAGCCGAAGAGACTCGCCCAACAGACTCCACCAGCTATATTGAATAAGAAAAATACGGCCGGCCGGCATGCTATTGGCGCCCGCAAGCAAAGCCGCAAACATTCGCAGCACTGCAATGAAACGCCCAAAGAACACGACGGCGTTCCCATATTGAAAAAAAAGATATCGACCGATCAGCAATTGATCCTCATCGGGACCGATGTACCGACCCCATCTGCGAAGAAGGGGCAAGCCAGGCCGACGCCCGACCATGGACCCCATAGCGTCCCCGACAATCGCACCCGCTGTCAGCTGCTAATCGGCCGCATCATCGACCGCTTCACTCAAACCGAATGCGAAACCGTCTTTGCGCAGAGCGTCGGACAATCGGCGCCTTCCAAAATCGCCATCCGCGTTCGAGAAATGCCGAAACTGCATAGTCCACGCCGAGCACTTCCTTCACACTGCGCCGCGTTCGACGGCGTGGCGTTCTAAGTTGCGTTGTGGGCGCGGCGATAGGAAGAACCAGACGATGATGAAGCCCGACGCTGCTACGCTAGTCCGGCCACAAAGTCTGGCCTCCGAGATGTCCCGTCACTCCGATATGGTCTGGATCTCCGGCGGCACCTTCCGCATGGGGTCGGACAGGCACTACGCCGAAGAGGCGCCGGTCCACCGCGTGACAGTCGACGGCCTCTGGATCGATCGCACCCCGGTCACAAACCGCCAATTCCGCAATTTCGTGCATGCGACGGGCCATGTGACCTACGCCGAGATCGCGCCCGATCCGAAGGACTATCCGGGCGCTCTGCCTGATATGCTGAAGGCGGCGTCGCTGGTTTTCAATCCGCCGAAATATCCGGTCGATTTGCGCGACTGGAGCCAGTGGTGGACGTTTACATTTGGCGCCAACTGGAAGCGACCTTATGGACGAGGGAGCTCGATCAGCGGGCTCGAAGATCATCCCGTCGTTCACGTCGCCTACAGCGACGCCGTGGCCTACGCGAAATGGGCCGGCAAGGATTTGCCGACCGAGGCAGAGTGGGAGTTTGCGGCCCGCGGCGGCCTTGATGGCGCGGAATTCGCCTGGGGCGATGAGCTCACGCCGGGCGGTAGCCAGATGGCAAACACCTGGCAGGGCGCGTTCCCGCATCAAAACCTCAGGCATGACGGCTACGAACGCACGTCGCCGGTGACCGCGTTCCCGGCGAACGGCTACGGCATCTACGACATGATCGGCAACGTGTGGGAATGGACCAGCGATTGGTACTCACCGAAACACGAGGCCGATGCGCCCAAGGCCTGCTGTATCCCGGTGAACCCGCGTGGCGGTCGCGAGGACGCGAGCTACGACGGTTGTCTGCCCGACATCAGGATTCCTCGCAAGGTGCTTAAGGGCGGTTCGCATCTGTGTGCGCCAAATTACTGCCGCCGCTACCGCCCGGCCGCGCGTCATCCAGAGCCGGTGGACACCTCGACCAGCCATGTGGGATTCCGCTGCATCATCAGGCAGGCGGGAGCGGCGCCATGAGCGATGCCACTCCGCAGGAACTGGGCGTCCTGGCCAAGTTGGTCATCGTGCTCGCTATCGTGCTGATCGTCGCCGGCGTGCTGTGGAACGGCGTTACGGTCGACGCCTTCCGACGATTCTGGCACGACCTGGTCGAACGGCCGGACGAGCCGATGAGGTTTCGCTTCATCCTGCAGCCGTTGATGGCTGCGTTCGCCGCTATCCACGATGGACGCGAGGACGCGCGGGCTGGCCGCTCTCCGTATTTCATGACGGTGCTGCGCAATCCGCAGGAACGCGTTGGACGGCTGCGCGAGGGATTAAACGCGACTGCCAGAATCATCCTTCTGGGACTGGTGATGGACGTGATCTATCAGCTCGTCGTGCTCAAGACATTCTATCCGAATGAGGCCCTCGTCGTCGCGTTGCTCCTCGGGTTTGTCCCGTACCTGATCATCCGAGGGCTCGTTTTGCGTGTCGCGCGATCGCGCATCCGCGGACCGCGCGGGGAGGGCACCGACATGAATCGTCAGCCATAAGGAGCCCGGCATGGCAGACCCAGACTCCGCCCCAAGCGCGGGTAGGTTCGAGGTAAGAGTAACCGCAGACAGCCACTTCAGCTGGATTCGCACCCGCCTGAGCGTCGAGCGCACGATGATGTCGTGGATACGGACAGCGGTCTCGCTGATCGGCTTCGGCTTCGCAATCGTCCAGTTCTTCGAACGCTTCGAACAAATGCCCGGAGCCCGACCTGCTGTTTATCCAAGCGCACCGCGGGACCTCGGGCTGGCACTGATTTCATGCGGCGTTCTGGCGCTACTCATCGCGGTTTGGCAGTACTTGTGGGGCATTCGTTACCTTTGGGGCGGAACGTTCGCCCCAATTGCTGGACTGACAAGGGAGGGAATGCATACGCCGGTTATCGCCGTCGCCCTTCTCCTCATCGGCATCGGCGTCTTTGCCTTCTTTGCCGTGCTGCTGCGCCTCGTGTAGCCGCCGGGGGAAACTGCGACTGAAAGGAGTTCCGAAATGACCAGCTCAAGCCCGACCATCGTAGACAGGTTCATCAGCATGAGCATGAAAGCGAAGCTCTTAACGATCGTTGGCAAACAAGGGAGGCACAAATGAATCGCAGGCTCGAGATCATCATCGTTGCGCTGGGCGCGGCCGTGGTGGGCGCTGGGATCACCCCCTCGCTTGCGGACGAGGCCGGAGTCGAGGTGGGCCTCGGCGAGTTGCGCAGCGCAGTTCTGTCGCTTCTTGCGCCTGCGGGTGCCGTGGCCACGGAAACGAACCCAAATTACAAAGGCGCTGCGGCGCCCGCGCCTGCGGCTCCTCCCTCGCCGGCCGCCGCGGACTGGTCGAGCTACAACAAAACGCTGACTTCCGAGCGCTTCTCAGACCTCAGCCAGATCAACACGAAGAATGTCGGCAAACTCAAGGTGCTGTGTACCTACGACACCTGGCGATTGACGAGCTTCGAGACCGGTCCTCTGATGGTCGAGGGCGCGCTCATCGGCACGACCGAATTTGATATTTTCTCGATAAACCCGGCGACCTGCGCCGAGAACTGGCGCACGCACGAGGAATATCCGGCCTACATTCTGCCGACCAATCGCGGCGCGGCGTACCTCGATGGCATGTTGTTCCGTGGGACCCAGGACGGGCGCGTGCTGGCCTATGACTTCAAAACCGGCAAGCGGCTCTGGGAGGCGACGATCGGGGACGTGAAAAAGGGCGAAGACGTGCCGGCGGCACCGATCGCCTGGCAGGGCCTCGTCTTCGTCGGCAACGCCGGCGGTGACTTCAAGGGCGGCAAAGGGCACATGTACGCGCTCGACGCCAAGACCGGCAAGATTGTGTGGCAATTCTTCCTCGTGCCCAAGACCGAGGGCGATATTGTTCGCGGGCCTGAGGGCGCCTCGCCGCTCGACAATTCGACTTGGAAAAACGTGCCTGGCGCTCCGATCAGCGGCGGGGGAGCCTGGACTTCTACGACCTTGGACCCGGCTTCTGGGCTCTTGTATGTGCCCGTTGGCAATCCCGCGCCCGACTACGACAACAGCGTCCGCCAGGGGAACAATCTCTTCACCGGCTCCGTCGTTGTCCTCGACGCCAGGACGGGCGCGTACAAGAACCATTTCCAGCTTGTGCCCAGGGATTGGCACGACTGGGACGTCTCCAACCCGCCGGCTCTGATCAAGACGAGGGGGGGCAAGAGGCTCATGGCGGTGTCGCCGAAGGACGGACACCTTTACGGCTTTGATCTTGCCGACAACAAGCTCTTGTACCGGACGCCGGTGACGAGAATCGAGAATGTGGAAGAGCCCTTCGCTGTCGACAAAGACGTCCATTTTTGTCCCGGCGCGGGGGGCGGGGAGGAATGGAACAGCCCTGGCTACGACCCTCTGACCAATCTCATCTTCACCGGAGACGCCGACTGGTGCACGACGGTGAAGCTGCAGACCACGCAAGAAGTCGTCGCGGTGGCGCCCGGGCAGTTCTGGACGGGAGAGAGGACTTTCAATCCGGCCGACGTATTCGGCCAATTTGCCCGCTCGGACGGATATTGGGGCGGATGGCTTCACGCGGTCGACGCCGACACAGGGGTGTGGAAGTGGAGGCTGAAGTCCAATTATCCGATCATGGGCGCCGTGACGCCGACCGCGGGGGGCCTTGTGTTCTTTGGCGACATGGGCGGCAATTTCTATGCGCTTGACGCGGCGACCGGCCAGAAGCTGTGGGGCAAGAAGATCGGCGGCGCGATCGGCGGCGGGGTGATCACTTACACGGTGAACGGCGCCCAGAAAGTCGCGGTGGCAACCGGCTACGTATCTCCTGCCTTTCCTACCGAAATCAGGAGAGCGAAGATCTCGATCCTGGGCGTCGAGGGCAACTGAAGCAGCCAACGGCGGCGCCGGCCGCCGCGCGAGCAAATGAGGAGCCTGGTCATGGAGCTTGATCCCGTTCTGCTGTCGCGGGTGCAGTTCGCCTTCGTCATCAGCTTCCATATCATCTTCCCAGCCTTCACCATTGGGCTCGCCGCATGGCTTGCAACTCTCGAAGGCGTGCGGTTGTTGACCGGCAACGAGCTCTATCGGCGGGTCTTCGACTTCTGGCTCAAGATATTTGCTCTGTCGTTCGGCATGGGCGTGGTCAGCGGCATCGTGATGGCCTTCCAGTTCGGCACCAACTGGAGCGTACTGGCCGAGCGCACCGGATCGATCCAGGGGCCGTTGCTGGGCTATGAGGCCTTCACCGCCTTCATGTTGGAAGCAACATTCTTCGGCGTCGTGCTCCTCGGCCGCGACCGCGTGCCGCCTTGGTTCTACTTTCTCTCCTGTTGCATGGTCTCGCTCGGCACCATGTTCTCGTCGTTCTGGATTCTCGCCAACAACAGTTGGATGCAGGTGCCGCTCGGCCATGTCATCGTCAACGGCAGGATCGAGCCGGGCGACTGGTGGGCCATCACCACCGGGCCCATCATGCGGATTCGATGGCCGCACATGCTGCTGGCCGCCTTCTTGACCACCGGCATGTGCGTGGCGGCCACCGGCGCCTGGTACCTGCTGCGTGGCAAGGACGTGCCGGAGTCGCGCGCCATGCTGCGCTGGGGGCTCGGGCTCGTTGCCGTTATGATCCCGGTGCAAATGGGGTTCGGTCATTTGACCGGCATTTACGTTCTCAACTACCAGCCGGCTAAATTCGCCGCGATCGAGGCGCGCTGGAAAACCCAGCAGCCGGCAAGCGAGGTGCTGATCGCTCTGCCCGATCCATTTGAGGAGCGGAATCTCTTTGCGATCGAAATCCCCAAGCTCGGCAGCTTCATCGCCTCCGGCAATTGGACCGCGCGCGAGATTGGGCTGGAGACCTTCCCGCCCGAAGACCGCCCACCGGTGATCATTCCGTTTTTCGCGTTCCGCGTCATGGTGGGAATGGGCCTGATCATGGTCGCGGTATCCTGGTTCGGAACCTTTCTGCGCTGGCGCGGCCGGCTGGAGAGCACGCGCTGGTTTCTGTGGGTGGCGTTCCTGTCCTTCCCTAGCGGCTTCATCGCCGTGCTGGCGGGATGGTTTACCGCCGAAGTCGGCCGCCAGCCCTGGGTAGTCTACGGCCTTCTGCGCACCAAGGATGCTGTAACGCCGTCTTTGACGACGGGTGACGTGATGTTTTCGCTGGCGTGCTACGTCATCGCCTACGCCACAATATTCGGCTTCGGTCTATTTTTCATCCACCGACTTTTGCGCGATGGCCCTGGGCGCGATGCGTCGGACCGGGCGAAAATGACTCCGGCTCGGCCGCTGGCTGTTGCAATGCAATCCTCCACGGAGGAACCGCGATGAGTGCGACGGACCCCTCAGCGTTAGCGCTGTTCTGGCTTGCCGTGATCGGCGTGGCGATTCTCGCCTATGTCGTACTGGACGGCTTTGACCTGGGCGTCGGGATCTTATTCGGCGCCACCAAAGACGCGGCGCTGCGGGACGATATGATCGCCTCGATCTCTCCATTTTGGGACGGCAACGAGACTTGGCTGATCGTGGTGGGCGCCACGTTGTTCGCAGCCTTCCCCTCCGTCTACGCCGTGTTCCTGGGGGCCTTTTACATCCCGGTGCTGCTGCTCCTCTTGGGACTGATATTCCGCGGCGTCGCGTTCGAATTCCGCGCTCGGGGCGCTGCACAAGGATTCTGGGATCGCAGCTTCGCTGTCGGCTCGCTCGTTGCGGCCTTTGTCCAAGGTGCCGCGGTCGGCGCCATGATCCGCGGAATACCCGTCGTGAACGGCCAGTTTTCCGGAGGCTCGTTCGACTGGGTCGCAGGGCTTCCGTTCCTGTGCGGGATCGGCCTCGTGCTTGGTTATGCCCTGCTGGGCGCCGGCTGGTTGGTCCTTAAGTCCGAAGATCCGCTACGCAGCTGGGCGCGCAGTCGTATACCGGTGCTTGCCGGTGCGGTTGTTGCGGTCCTGTGCGTTGCCGTCGTGATGGCGTTCTTCGATCGGGCCCGCATGACCGGAAGCCTCTTCCTCGACCGTTCCTGGGGCTTTGTCTTTCCGCTGATCGGCTTCATCGCGATCATCGGCATTTTTTCGGGTGCACGTCAGCTTCGCGACTCATGGCCGTTCGCCATGACGGTCGTGCTCTTCGTCGCCGCCTTTCTCTCGCTCGCGGTGATGTTCTGGCCCTACATGATCCCCTACAGCGTCACGGTGGCCGCGGCGGCAGCGCCTGAGGCTTCCCTGTCTTTCCTGTTTTGGGGTGCCGGACTGTTCGTGCTGCCGGTGGTCGGCGCCTACACGGCGGTCGTCTACTGGATGTTTCGCGGCAAGCAGCGCAAAGGTTCCGCCCCGACCAGCGCGCCGCGCTCTACCGCAGAGCGATCGTAATGCACGGAGTCATGCCCCTCAATTACGCCTGAAACTGCAATGACAACAGAAGGAGATTGAAATGGCCAAGACCGATAAACCGAACATCCTCGTCATTTGGGGCGACGACATCGGCATCTCTAATCTGAGCTGCTATTCGCACGGCCTCATGGGTTACAAGACGCCCAACATCGACCGCATCGCCAAGGAAGGCATGATGTTCACCGATTGCTACGGCGAGCAGTCGTGCACGGCGGGACGCTCTTCCTTCATCACCGGGCAGAGCGTGTATCGCACCGGCCTCTCCAAGGTCGGCATCCCGGGCGCGCCGATCGGCATGTCGGAGAAGCTCGCGACCATCGCCGCCTGCCTCAAGAACCAGGGCTACGCGACCGCCCAGTTCGGCAAGAACCATCTCGGCGATCTCAACCACATGCTACCGACCAACCACGGGTTCGACGAGTTCTTCGGCAACCTCTATCACCTCAACGCCGAAGAAGAGCCGGAAATGGAGGACTACCCGAACGAGAAAGATTTCCCGAACTTCCGTAATAGGTTTGGACCGCGCGGCGTGATCCATTCCTGGGCGACCGACAAAGACGACCCGACCGATGAGCCGCGTTGGGGCAAAGTGGGAAAACAGAGAGTGACCGACACCGGCCCGCTCACCAAAAAGCGCATGGAAACCTGCGACGACGAATTTATTGCGGCAGCCAAGGATTTCATGAAGCGCCAGAACGACGAGGGGAAGCCCTTCTTCGTCTGGCTGAACACGACCCACATGCATCTCTACACCCATCCCAAGCCCGAGAACAAAGGACAGGCGGGACGCTGGCAGTCGCCTTACCACGACACGATGGTCGACCACGACAAGAACATCGGCCAGGTGCTCGATTATCTCGACCAGCTCGGCATCGCCGACAACACTTTCCTTATGTATTCGACCGACAACGGCCCCCACATGAACTCGTGGCCGGATGGCGGCATGACGCCGTTCCGCAGCGAGAAGAACACCAACTGGGAGGGCGCCTTCCGGGTCCCGATGGTGGTGCGCTGGCCGGGCAAGATCAAGCCGGGCCAAGTCTCGAACGGGATCGTCCAGCACCACGACTGGTTCCCGACCTTCCTCGCCATGGCCGGCGACCCGGATGTCGTCGAGAAGTTGAAGAAGGGCTATCAGGCGATCGGCCGCACCTACAAGAACCACATCGACGGCTACAATCTTGTGCCCTACCTCACCGGCGAGGCGAAGGAGTGCCCGCGCGAGTTCTTCATGTATCTGAGCGATGACGGCGACGTGCTGGGCTTGCGCTACGACAATTGGAAGATGGCGTTCATGGAGCAGCGCTGCCACGGCACGCTACAGGTCTGGGCCGAGCCGTTCACCCGGCTCAGAATACCGAAGATGTTCAATCTTCGCACCGACCCTTACGAGCGGGCGGATCAGACGTCCAACACCTACTGGGAGTGGTACATTCAGCACATCTACCTGTTGTACGGAGCGCAGGCGGCCGCCGCCCAATGGGCGGCGACGTTCAAGGACTTCCCGCCGGTTCAGAAGCCCAACACCTTCACCCTCGACGACGCGTTGAGGATGATGCACGAAACCGCCTCCGGAATGCATTGAGCCCGCATTCGGCTTCAGGCGGCAGGCTTTTGGCCTGCCGCCTGTGGCGCTCGACGTTGAGCGGCCAGGCGCGGGCGCTGAGGCCGGAAATCCGAGGAGGTCCGAGGTGAACCGCAGCGAGGAAGTCCGCGACTTCTACGAGAGGATGCCCTATCCGGCCCCACGCACGAGTCTGGACGCACACCGCGACCACTACAAGAACCCGGACCGTCGCCGGGCCGAGTTTCATCTGATCTGGCCCGCCAAGCAACCGCGAGGAGACCAGGAAATCCTGATCGCTGGCTGTGGCACGTCTCAGGCCGCGCGGTACGCGCTCCGCGAGCCCGACGCTCGAATCACGGCGATCGACGTCAGCGACACGAGCTTGCGCTACACGCGCGATCTTCAGCGCAAGTACAATCTCGAGAACCTCGAACTCCATCAACTCCCGATCGAGCGCGTTCGGGAGATTGGACGCTCGTTCGATCGGGTGGTCTGCACAGGAGTGCTGCATCACCTGCCCGACCCGGATCACGGCTTTCGCGCCCTTCGCGACGTGCTGCGTCCGAGCGGCGCGATGCGCCTGATGGTCTACGCACGCTACGGCCGGGCCGGAATCTATATGATGCAGGAGTACTGCCGCCTGCTCGAAATCAGCGCGTCGGCAGACGATCTACGAGATCTCGGCGCCGCAATCGAAGCATTGTCGGCAGACCACCCGATTTCAGGCGTGCTGCGCCGGGCGGCGGATTTCCGGCGGCCGGAAGCGATGGCGGACGCACTCCTTCATCCCCAGGATCGCGCCTACACCGTCCCGGAGCTGTATGCATGGCTCGATCGGTGCGGCATGTCCTTCGGCCGCTGGATCGAACAGGCTCCCTACCTCGCCCAATGCGGGGTGGTGGCACGCAGCCCGCACGCCGCGCGTCTGGCCTTGCTGCCCTCCCGGCTGCAACACGCCGCCGTCGAACTCTTCCGCGGTACAATGGTCTCGCACGACTTCATCGCCTACCGCGACGATCGCTCCGAGGTGAGCCAGCCGATCAATTTTGCCGGCGATAGTTGGCGCCACTACATTCCGATTGCACTGCCAGGGACGGTGTGCGTTAGGGAACGTCTGCCTCCTGGTAGCGTCGCGGTGCTGATAAACCGGTCGCACAAATTTGCCGATCTTATTTGCACGATCGACTCTTTCGAGGACCGGCTGCTTGGCGCCATTGACGGGAAACGAACCCTCGCCGAAATTCTGCAGTTTGCGGCGCAGGACGGCGACGGCGAGCGCCGCGTCCTGAGGTTCTTCGAGCGCCTTTGGCAATACGACCAGGTCGTCTTTGACGCATCGCGCGCCGCTGCGAACCATCTGGACCGTGAGAGGGAGAGACAATGAATACGCCAGGCTACGGGGGCCACCTCATATCCAATTCGAAATGCAAATGACCCGCGGGCAGAACCTTGCGAGCGACCGAGATGGCGACCATGGCAGCATCCTGGTCCTTGCTGTTTTGGCGCTTATCGTTGGCGCGGTTTCAGGTTTCGTAGGAGCGCTCTTCCTGCTCTTGCTTGAGCGGGCGGACAAGTTTCGCGATGCCCTCATCGTCTGGGCGCATTCGAAAGCTTTCGCTGGCTTTTTGGTCGTCAGCATCGCTTGTGCCGCCGGGGCGGGGGTAGCGGCGTGGCTGGTTTGCCGCTACTCGCCTCACGCATCAGGGAGCGGCATCCCACACGTCGAGGCGGTGCTGAACGAGGACCTGCCGCAGGCGCCGTTTCGCATCATACCGGTGAAGTTCGTTGCAGGGGTGCTGGCGATCGGTTCGGGGCTGGCGCTCGGCCGTGAAGGCCCAACTGTTCAGATGGCGGCGACCATTGGGCATCTAATCGGCAAGGAATTTCGACGCGGCTGGCCCGACTGCAGAGTGTTGCTTGCCGCAGGCGCCGGGGCAGGCCTGGCCACTGCTTTCAACGCTCCGATCGCCGGCGCCATTTTCGTCCTGGAGGAGTTGGTGCGGCGATTCGAGCTACGCGTTGCGATAGCGGCGCTTGGCGCGTCGGCGACCGCCATCTCCGTGTCGCGTGTGCTCCTCGGCGACGCGGCAGACTTCCATGTTGGAGCGTTGGCCTATGCTGATGCCGCAACGAGGCCGCTCTACTTTGTCCTTGGGGCGGTCGCCGGGCTTACGGCGATTGTCTATAATCGCTTGCTGCTCGGAACCATTGCGACGATCCGTCAACTCGACCGGTGGCCCGTCGAGCTGCGTGCGGGTCTTATCGGCGGGGCAGTCGGGATGCTCGCTTGGTTCGTGCCCGACCTTGTAGGCGGCGGCGATCCGATTACGCAGCGCACTCTGGTCGGGGTGGGTACGCTTGGCCTGCTTCCGCTCGTTTTCCTGCTCAGGCTCGGGCTCGGCGCCATATCGTATGCGGCGGGGACACCGGGGGGCCTGTTTGCCCCCATGCTTGTATTGGGAGCCCAACTGGGATTGTTCTTCGGTCAGCTCTGCCAGCTTGTATTTCCAGATCTGAACATTCAGCCCGAAGGATTCGCCGTTGTCGGGATGGCCGCCTTTTTCGTCGGCGTCGTTCGCGCCCCGCTGACCGGCATCGTCCTTGTCGTCGAGATGACGGCAAACGTCACAATGCTTTTGCCGATGTTGGGGGCCTGTTTCATGGCCATGCTGGTGCCAACTTTGATGCGCGACCCGCCAATCTACGATTCGTTGCGGGAGCTCACTCTGGAGCGCGAAAGAACACGCCTCAAGCAGGCGGAAACTGCGGACGCCGGGCGTTCGACCACATCGCTGCGAACGGAAGACAAGCCGGGCCGTTCGATCAATGACCCACCGGCATGAGCTTCGAACATTTTTGTGGCTTGGTCGGCGACGACAATAGCCAATAGCAGCCGAACCTGCTCCGCAACACCCTCACGATTCGCTGATGGCCGACGACACGCCTCGTTTCTTTTTTTCGTCCATGCCGGATTTGCATAGCCGGGCGGATTGGAAGACTTATCCTAGAGCGCGATGCACGACGAGATGCTCGTTGCGTCAGGAGAGCCAACAGGAGGTTGTTGAGAGCTGTTGCAGTGGCAATAATGATCGGGAAGGCCAGTTCAGAACCGGAGTAGCCGGGATGACGCCGTTGGATGTTATGTGGGTCGGTCTGGGCGGTGGCCTGGGATCACTGTTGCGCTGGTCGACCGGGCGTGTGATCGGCGATCACTATCACGGCGATTTTCCCGTCGGCACGTTCCTAATCAATGTGTCGGGTGCCTTCGCCATCGGCTACCTTTCCGTCCTGTTCAAAGTCGACTGGCGCGATCGCTATGGGACTGCTCTCAATGCCGGTGTTCTGACGGGGGTGCTCGGCGGCTACACGACGTTCAGCAGCATGCAACTCGACGCCGTCAAGCTAGCCGGAAAGAGAGGCGGCGTTCCTGCCGCGTCCTATCTTCTGTTGTCGGTCTTAGTCGGTCAGCTTGCCGCCGCGTTCGGCGGCGCGCTTGCCCGTGTGCAGGGCTGAGGAGGATTTGCCGTGGTTAATATTGTCATACTGGTGTTTGTCGGTGGGGCCCTGGGTGCCATGTTGCGCGAGTTCAGCATGCTGATGGTGCCGAATCTGGCGGACAATTTCCCATTGGATATCCTCGTTGCCAATCTCATGGCCGCGTTCTTGCTTGGTCTCGTCACAGCGCTGCATCGCAGGCAGATCGCGTCCGAAGGTGCCGAAATGCTGATCGGCACCGGCATTGCGGGCGGACTGTCAACATTTTCGAGCTTTGTCTATGGCGCAGTCGTGCTGATGTCGGCCTCGACGGCAAGCGCCGTCGTCGCGTCAGTTTATGTCGTGATCAGTCTGGTGCTGGGCTACATCGCCGTCACCGTCGGACTGAGGCTCGGCGGACAAGGCTCAGCGCCGATGTGACGCGAGGGGTGCAATGTGACGGGCTTGATCGACGCGATGAGATCACACGTCCTGGCGCTGCCGGACCTGGCAAAGTTCGCGGTCGTTGTCGCGGCCATCGTCGGCGTTCCGCGGCTGGCGGCCCGTCTCAGACTGCCGCCAATGGTCGGCCTGCTGCTTTTCGGGGTCGCTTTGGGGCCGCACGTGCTCGGCTTCTTTGGTGAGCACCGGCCGATTGCGGATTTCTTTGGCGAGCTGGGCAAGCTGTTGCTGATGTTTTCCGCCGGGCTCGAGATCGACATTGCCCTCTTTCGCAAGGCTCAGGCCCGGTCGATTATCTTCGGGCTTCTTACCACCACCGTGCCACTGCTTTTCGGCACTTTGCTGGCCATCGGTTTTGGCGATGCGCTCATTCCGGCGATCGTCGTCGGATCGCTGCTCGCATCCCACACGTTGCTGAGTGTACCAATAGTTCAGAGACTGGGTGTCATTCGGCTCGAACCGATCGTCGTGACAATCGGCGCCACAGTGCTGTCGGACACGCTTTCATTGGTCGTGTTCGCGGTCTGCGTCTCGATGTACACGACCGGCTTCTCGCCGGAAAGGCTTGCCATCCAGCTCATCGAGATCGCCATCTTTGTGCCGCTGATCCTGATTGGGCTCAGTCGCGCCGGCGCCTGGGCATTGAGCAGGATGGGGAGTGACGAGGAGGCCCATTTCCTGCTGATGCTAGCCGTCATGGCGGTGGCAGGCGCGATCGCCGACTTCATAAACCTGCCGGGGATCGTCGGCGCGTTCCTGGCGGGACTGGCGGTCAACAGCGCGGTACAGGACGATCCGGCAAGGGTCAAGCTGGAATTCTTTGGCAAAGCCTTGTTCATCCCGAGCTTTTTTGTCGTCACCGGTCTGGTGATCGATCCGGTCGTGTTCGTCGCAGACGTCGTCGACCATTTCCCTCTGGCCTTGGGGATCGTCGTGGTTTTGCTCGCGGGAAAGTGGATCGCCGCGGCGGTTGGGGCCCGCC
>Ga0209488_10002349_pt1 | contig 15555 bp, 14 predicted proteins | sample Rivendell_Oct201_8_FD_188349 | JGI IMG/M metagenome (GOLD analysis project Ga0209488, IMG submission 188349) | Vadose zone soil microbial communities from the Eel River Critical Zone Observatory, Northern California, USA -... | ecosystem: Environmental > Terrestrial > Soil > Vadose zone >... | reverse complement strand
CAGAGTGTGTGCGCCTTCCGTAGTTGACGGACACCGGCAACTTGCAGGCTTGAGCAGTGGACGCTAAACCCTATGCAGGGAAGTACCCAAGATATGCAGACCATGTTCACGATTCGGGAGGAAGACCGCTGTCATGGAATATCAACCATCTTAAAATGAATGGTTTAGATCCTCGCAAAAGATTGGAACTTATCGTGCCTGTTTCTGGGGTGGGACCGCTTCGAGTTACGCGGCCATGTGGAGGAAGGTATGCATTTCAAGCGGTCTTGGTGGGTCGTAGTTCTGCTGATGTTTGTCTTGGTCGGCACGGCGAAGGCCGATACGGTCCAAGTCAACGGAAGCTATGCTTTTGCAAGCAACGGTTACGGGATTGGGCCTTATGGTGGAACGCTGAACGGACAAAGTTCTGCATTCTATTGCGTGGACTTCACGACCACAATCCAAGCGGGAGACACTTGGAGTGTTTGGCTAACCAGCCTGACAGGGTCGAACTTTTCATCGACGCTGCTGGGGAACAAGACGGCGTATTTAGAGATGGCGTGGCTGGTGACGCAGATGATGAGCGCGAGCACACAGCTCCAACAAGCAAAGGATCAGTTCGCAATCTGGAGTTTCTCGGGCGGCCCGAACCCTTACGGGACGAACAGCAGCCTTGTGGCGGCTGCTCTGACGGCCGTGAATGCCGGATTTAGCGGACAGGGATTCACGATCTTGACGCCGACCGGAAGCAAGGGGCAGGAATTCCTGATCTTTAGCGTGGCTGAGCCGGCGGAGCTACTCATGCTGGCTATCGGTTTGATTATGCTAGGGATGATGACGCGCAAGAAACTGACGGCCGGAACACAGACCGCCTAAGCCGGCATAACCAATTGAACGGATCGGGGCTCGCCATCGTGATATCGGTGGCGAGCCCCCAGTTTTTTGTGTCCGCGAAATGGCCGAGCGATGGTCGAAGGGAGAAGAGTTTGCCACTTCATGGCACAAAATGAGGACTGCCAGCGCGGATCCGCTGTCCCGTCCCAAACAAGGCTCTTCGCGTAACCTACTGAAAGAACGTAGCTTATCCAGGGACGAGGGCGTTTCAAGCCCACATTGGCCTGGAAGGGGAGTTGCTTTTAGCCGATGTGGAGAATTATGAACACCTGCCTCAGCCGCATTGTGGATCATACCGGGAGTAGCGGTTTTGTTTATGGGCGTTCCGCCGCGATGCAGAGCCTAAATGCGACGGTGGAAGAGGTCGCCCGGACGAACATTCCGGTGTTGTTGATGGGCGAGAGTGGAACGGGAAAAGAAGTGTACGGCCGGCTGATTCACAGGCTTTCCAAGAATTGCCAGACGCCACTGAGGAAGTTGAGCTGCCGGGCTGTAGAACCCAGCGAATTCTTTGCACAACTGAAGTCCGATTTGGGCGGAAATGGAAATAACCGCGAAGACGACCCACGCACGGTGTTCGTGGATGGGATCGACGAACTCGACGCGGCATACCAGAAATTTTTGGTCTCGTTGCTGCCAGATGGCGGTGAAAACAGCGACCAGCACGTGCGCTTGATCGCTTCTACGTGCAGAAATCTTGAGCAGGAAATCGAATCGGGGAGATTTCGGCGAGAGCTCTATTTCCGGATCAATGGAGTAAGCCTATACCTTCCTCCGCTGAGGGAGAGACGGGAAGACACCGCGGAGTTGATGGAACATTTTCTGGCAAAACATGCCGCAGAGTTAGGACGGGAAGTTCCGGTGATGCGCGCCCAGGAAATGGAATTTCTCGGGACGTATGATTGGCCGGGGAACATCCGCGAACTGGAAAACCTAGCCAGGAAAATCGCAGTACTTGGCGATAGCCGAAAGGCTATCGATGAGCTTCGGGAAAAACCAAAAGTAGAAGCGGGGTTCCCCGGGGAGCCACGGAGTTCGTCGCTGAAAGTGGCGGCACGTGCGGCCTCGCGCCAAGCGGAACGCGATTTGATCTCGCAAGCTCTGGAACGAACGCGCTGGAATCGGAAGCGAGCGGCGCGTGATTTGCAGATTAGTTACAAATCCCTGCTGTACAAGATCAAGCAGACCGGCCTGGATGGAAAGCAAAGAGAACGGGGGTAAAGGAAACAGCCATGAAAAATACGATTCTAGTGATTCTCGCGTGCTGCCTGATGGTGGGCGTGGCACAAGCAAACAGCGAAAAGTCTAGCGCGAAAGGCAAGAAGGACGGGGCGAAGGGGTCGCAGGTCCATGCAGCACCTGCAGTGGCGTTGGTGGCCGCGGATGATCCAACGTACAAAATTGGGGCGGACGACATACTGAAGATTGATGTTTGGAGAGAAGACCAATTAACCCGGACAGTCCCGGTGCGGCCGGACGGGAGGATCACGCTGCCGTTGCTGAACGATATGCGAGCATCCGGACTGACGCCAATGGAGTTGGCGGGCACAATTCGCGATGAGCTAAAGAATTTCGTCAATAATCCGCAGGTGACCGTCTCCGTAATGGAGATCAATAGCCGCCGGATCTATGTGACCGGCGAAGTCGCAAAGTCCGGCGCATTCGGGCTGCTGCCACACATGACCGCGCTGCAAGCGATATCGAGCACGGGTGGATTCACGCAATTTGCGCGGCCGAAGAACATTTACATATTGAGGACGGAAAAGGGCCAACAGGTGAAACTGCCTTTCAATTATAAAGAGGCGGTCAGAGGCCGCAATCCCGAACAGAATATTGAACTGCAACCCGGCGACGTAATTGTGGTGCCGTGAGAAAGATGACCAACCTGAAAAAATTAATTTGTGGGATCGTTTGGGCGGCCGCGTGTTTTTGCGCCACACCGGTACTAGCGCAAGACCAGAGTGAGGAAAAGCCCAAGCCGGCAGCGCGCGACTACGGGCCTTTGGTGGAGGGTGGCGACGATCTAACGGGGACAGAGCAAAGTACCGGGGTAATCCAACCCGATAGTTTGCCGGCGAGCGGCATGCAGAACCTGACGTTGGGCACGCCGCCGATGCGTCACAGTTACGTGGTACCGGGGATTCAATACGGCAACACGTATAGCGGCGGTTCAGGGTCTGCGGGCACGGGGACAAAACCAGAGTGGAATACAACGAGTTTCGTTAGCGGTAACGTAAGCTTGCTGCAGGAGTGGAGTTATTCCGCCTTGTCGGTGAACTATTCAGGCGGAGGGTACTTTTCAACGGACAAGGTGCAGGGGAACGGGCAATACCAACAGTTCGCCGCAACCTACGAAATCGATCGGAAACGATGGAGAGCGTTGCTTATCGATCAGTTCTCCCTATTGCCGGAGAGCAGTTTCGGCTTTGGCGGCACCACGGGACTATCCACGCCGGGAATTGGCGGCAGTTTAAACGCACCGCAAGCCGGGCTGCAGAGTAATTATCTGCCCAATCAGAGCGCCTTCGCAGGAACTGGTTCCCGATACAGCAATTCTGCCGCTGTTCAATTTTCATATCAGTTGAGTACGCGAGGAGTGGTCACATTAGGCGGAGCATACGGGATGTTGCGGTTTGCGAACCCGGGAGGCGCCAGCAACGACAGCGACATGTTTAACGCCGGGTACGACTATGCGCTGACGGCGAGAAACAGTGTTGGACTTAGCTACGGATTTAGTGCCTTCCGTTTCCCGGGGGCGCCACAAGCTATCGGCGATCACGTTGCCCACGTAGTGTTTGGCCGGAGGATTACCGGGAAAATGGCGCTCAGACTCGCGGGAGGGCCGGAGATAACCACGTTCCGAGTTCCCACGGGAGGATTGAGTCAGAGGATTTCAGGTTCTGGAACCGCGTCGCTGACGTATGCGTTGGCTCACAGCAACGTAATGCTGGACTATATGCACCTGGTGAGCGGCGGGGGCGGAATATTTAACGGCGCGAATACCGACCAAGTGGATGTGGCCCTGACCAAGCAACTCTCTCGAGTGTGGAGCGGCCACGTAACCGTGGGGTACGCGAGGAACCGGCAGCTCTCGGGACCGACTCCTTCCATGAACTCCGATTCGTGGTTTACGGGAGCGGGCTTGAGCCGGCCCTTGACGAGGTCAGCCAATGTTTCGTTTGGGTACCAATCGCAAATCCAGTCTGCCAGCGGCGCCGCTTGCAACTTGAATTGTGCGAGGACCTTCACTTCGCATCAGATAATTGTAAGTCTCCAATGGCACATGCTGCCTTTTGTTCTGCGATAAGAGTGTGGATATGGTTCGAATTGCGTTTACGCAGCGGGGCAGGTAGCGAATTTAGTCGAGAACAACGGAGAGCCAGGCGAAGGCCTTAGACCCCAATGTACAAGAGTTTCTTTGAACTAAAAGAAAACCCGTTTAATGTCAGCCCGGATCCACGTTATATCGTCCTGACGAAACAGATTGAGGAAGCATTTTCCGGATTGATGTATGGAATCCAGACGAAAAAAGGAATTCTCACACTAACGGGCGAAGTGGGTACCGGGAAAACAACGCTGGTTAATCGCCTGCTTGACTGGCTGAACACGGAACGAGCAAAGACAGCGTTTCTCTTCAATTCAAGGCTAAATTCCAACCAACTCCTGGACTTTGTGCTCTCCGAATTCGAGATCAGCTGTGAGTCAACCTCGAAAAGCCGGCAGTTGATGAAGTTGAACGAATGGCTGCTGGAACAGTTTCGAGCGGGGCAAACGGCCGTGCTGATCATCGATGAAGCGCAAAATTTGACGTTTCCGGTGCTGGAAGAGATTCGACTGCTGACGAACCTGGAAACGGCTAGTGAAAAGTTGATTCAGATCGTACTTTCGGGCCAGCCTGAACTTGAAGAACGGCTGAAGTTGCCGCAATTGAGGCAACTACGGCAGCGGATGGCGGTTCGATGCAAGACGGCTCCGCTGACGAAAGAAGAAACACACGGGTACGTCCTCGAACGATTGAGAATCGCCGGTGCGGCGCCAACTGCGGAACCGATCTTCACCCCCCAGGCTATCGACGCTATGCACCTGTACTCGCTGGGTGTACCGCGTGTTATTAACCTGCTGTGCGAGCACTCGTTGATCAACGCGTACGTGGAGCACGAGCGGCCAGTTTCAGCGAAAATCGTCGAAGACGTAGCGCGGGAATTCCAGTTAGATGAAGTGGCGCCGGTTGCGACGGCTGAGAGCTTACGGGCCGATACCGATTTGTTCACCTCCGAGGCCTTCATTCAAAACCTAGGCGAAGCCCTATCACGCTTCCGCGTGAGTCCGACTAGCCCCTTTTTCCGCGAGAGAAAGTAAGCGTTTATCTAAATGGATCGTAAATCGCGCGCGGCCATCCTGGGAGCGTGCGTCGAACTCGCAGCTCATTTCCCCCACCAGACGGTTCAGCCGCGAGTTTAGCTGCCGGACAGCACCGCGTATGCATGGCGAGCAGTTAGGAAGCCCATTGTCAAATGGTGGTACGAGTTTTCCCACATCACCCAATAAGGCGTCGGCGTGGGGGCAATGTGGTTCGTTGAATTGCGTGCATGTCCAGCGTTTTCAGCTACTTATGAGCTTTGACCGTATGTATCGAGCCTCCAGAAGGGCAATAACTCTGGCAGTCTGATTGCGACTCCTCTTCTGAAATAGCAATTGATGCGTCCGTGGCACCGTAACTTGCTGATTTTAAAGTAGGTTAAATGGAGAGAGAGATGGGCAGTATCCGGGGCTTCAGTTTATGGCGGTAGCTCGTTCGGACCGCCTGTCGATGGAGCCAGATACCGACCGATCGAGTGCCGCAGTCCCCGACGTCGACAGTATTCGCCAAGGAATGGATCGTACGCAGCTGCTTGAAGGCAAACCCGCTCGCCCAGGAGATGTGCATATGGCAGTTGATTTCGTCTGTGCTCCAACCCTCACTTCCTACGACAAACGAAAGATGATCCGAGTTGGGGTCATCGGGTATGGCTATTGGGGACCGAACGTCGTCAGGAACTTGCATGGAACGGATAGCGCTTGCGTCGAGATCGTGTGCGACAAGAGCTCGGCGGCGCTAGCGCGTGCGCGGAAGACCTATCCCGGTATCTTGACCACGTCCGACGCAAACGAGGTGCTGCGCTCGCCGAACGTCGACGCCGTCGCGGTGATCACGCCGGTTTGGACCCACTACGAGCTGGCGAAAGCGGCGCTGGAAAACGGCAAGCACGTTTTTGTGGAAAAGCCTCTTACCTCCAATGCGGCGCAGGCTGAGGAGTTAATTGAACTGGCGGAACGCAAGGGCTTGACGATCATGGTGGACCACACATTTCTTTTCACAGGTGCGGTCCGGAAAATCCGAGAACTGACTGACAGCGGAGCGCTGGGTAATTTGTATTACTACGATTCACTGCGAGTGAATCTCGGACTCTTTCAGCACGACGTGAGCGTGATCTGGGATCTGGCGCCTCACGATCTATCGATCATGGACTACTTAATAAAAAAGGACCCAGAAGCAGTAGTGGCGACCGGCGAAAAGCACTTGAACGGCGTGGAAGACGTAGCGTACATGACGATCCACTTCCCGGATAACGTCATTGCCCATATCAATGTGAACTGGCTATCACCGGTAAAAATTCGAACCACGCTGATCGGCGGCGAGAAGAGGATGCTGGTCTGGAATGATCTGGTGGCCGACGAGAAAATCCGCGTATACGACAAAGGCGTGCAGATCAAATCGGGGGAAGGAATACGCGACCTGCTCGTGAGCTACCGCAGCGGAGACATGTGGGCACCGCAGATCGAACCAGGAGAGGCACTGCGTGTCGAACTCGACTACTTCGCGGATTGCATCATGAACAGCGACAAACCGTTCAATGACGGGCATGCAGGTCTGCGCGTCGTTCGAATGCTGGAAGCGGCCGAGCGTTCCATCCGCAAGAGAGGGGAGTTGGTGCGCCTGTGAGCGAGTTCTGTTCCATTGCCGCGGACGTGAAATTGGGCCAGGGAGTGAAGCTCTCCAAGTTCATTAACTTGTACGGCTGCGAAATCGGCGATGAGACCAAGATCGGAGCATTCGTCGAGATTCAAAAGAACGCCACGGTTGGGCAGCGCTGCAAGATTTCGAGCCACACATTCATCTGCGAAGGCGTGAAGATTGAAGACAACGTGTTCGTGGGGCACAGCGTGACCTTCATCAACGATTCGTATCCTCGGGCAATTGCTGCCGATGGCGGATTGCAGACCGAGAAGGACTGGAAGGTCGAGCAGACATTGGTTAAAAAAGGCGCCTCGATCGGTTCGGGGAGCACGATTCTCTCGAAGGTTGTGATTGGAGAGAACGCCATTATCGGCGCGGGCAGCGTGGTAACAAAGGACGTGCCGGCTGATGCGATTGTTGCAGGCAACCCTGCGAAGGTGTTGCGTTATATCACCGCGGAGGCAAGGATCTCACTGTGAACAACGGAAACATTGCATTTCTAGACTTGATCGGCCCACACCAAGAACTCGAGAAGGAACTGGTCTCAGTGTTTCAAAAAGCGTTGCGAACAGGAGCGTTCGTTGGCGGGTCCATGGTTGAAGAGTTCGAGAGGTCGTTCGCGGATTTCTGCGATACGCGATTTGCGGTGGGCCTGAACAGCGGCACGGATGCGCTGCGCTTTGCGTTGATGGCCGCCGGGGTTGGTGAAGGTTGTTCGGTGGTTACGGTGGCCAACACCTTTATCGCCACGACCGAGGCGATTTCGCAGGCGGGGGCGCTGCCCGAGTTCGTGGACGTGGATGAGCGCACCTACAACATGGACGCGGAAAAGTTACGCGAGTTCCTGGAACAGCAGTGTTCGGTGAATGATAGCGGGAAACTGATCAGCCGCAGGACGAATCGGGTAGTGGCGGCGGTCATTCCTGTGCACCTGTACGGACAGTGTGCGGACATGGACGCAATTCAAGAGCTTGCGGAGCGCTACAACCTGGTGCTAATCGAAGACGCGTGCCAGGCACACGGCGCCGAGTATTTTTCAAAGCGGGAAAATCGTTGGAAGAAAGCCGGTTCCATTGGGAAGGCGGCGGCCTTCAGCTTTTACCCAGGAAAGAATTTGGGCGCGTGCGGAGAGGGTGGCGCGGTCACAACGGATGACGAGGAATTGGCAAAAAAGATTCGAATGATTCGCGACCATGGACAAGCGAAAAAGTATTATCACGACATGGAGGGGTACAACGGGCGCCTGGATTCAATTCAGGCTGGGATTTTGAATATCAAGCTGAAGCATCTTCCAAGCTGGAACCAGAGCAGACGCGAACGTGCGCGCAAATACAACGAGCTGTTTGCGGAGTCGGAAACAAACGCGGTGACACCGCACGAACCATCCTGGTCGAAGGGCGCGTATCACCTATACGTCATCCAAGTAGACAACCGCGAAATAGTTCAGGCCGCGTTGAGCAAGGAAAACATTGGGACCGGAATTCATTATCCGATTCCCCTGCACCTTCAAAAAGCGTACACGCGACTCGGATACCGCCGTGGGGACTTGCCGGTCTCCGAAAAAGCCGCGCAGCGGATTCTCTCGCTTCCGATGTACCCAGGGATTTCTGAGAGTGACCAGGTTCGCGTTGTGGAGGCCTTGATTCAAACCGTAAGAGGCTCCGTAACGCAACGCTTGGCGAACGTCTCGGCATAAACGCCGTTTTTGCCCGAGACCGACTTCCGCTACTGTTCGTTAACCTTAAGTTTCCGGGCAAGCAATACTCCCACAGCGACTTCCAGCATAGATCGACAGTTTCGAAAATTTTTGAGGACTTCTAGAGGAGGGTACGAGATGAGCCAACGAAGAAGGGTCGTCGTGGTGGGACTAGGAGAGGTTGGCAAGCCACTCCTCGAACTCGTTTCAGAGCATCACGACGCCATTGGAGTGGATATTGCTCCTCCTGTCGGAGAAGTTGGTGCGGTTGATGTTTTGCATGTGTGCTTTCCGTTCGAGATTAAGGACTTCATCGGCGAAACAGTCCGTTACATTGAACTGTTCAGGCCGATCTTGACGATCATCAACAGCACTGTGGGAGTTGGAACAACGCGAGCGATCGCGCGACGGAGCGGAGCTGCCGTAGCGCACAGCCCGGTGCGCGGCAAACACGTGCGAATGCGCGAAGAGCTCCGGTCTTACGCCAAGTTCGTGGGTGCAATCGATCCGGCAGATGGCGTGTATGCCGCTGAGCACTTCAAGTCGGTTGGCTTGAAGACTCGCATTTTGTCGAGCCCTGAGGCGACGGAGCTGGCAAAGCTGACGGAGACCACATATTTCGGATTGTTGATCGCGTGGGCACAAGAAGTGGAGCGATATTGCGACGGAGTGGACCAGCGCTATGAGGAAATCGCTTCCTTTTACGATGAGATCCGATTCTTGCCTACTGCGAAGTATTTCCCGGGAATCATCGGCGGTCATTGCGTCATGCCCAATATCGAAATCCTGCGCAAGTTTCAAGATTCAAATATTTTGAGAGCTATCGAGGAGTCCAATCGAAATAAATTGGATCGCGAAGCCGTAAAAGAACTCGTTGATGACAAAGCCAAAACCGTTGCGGTCGGATCCGCGGATTGAGGCGCTGAGCGACGAGGGTATATCCCAGCCCTCTTCGTGTTTCTGATAGGTACCGACAATGTCCCACATTGATTCCATGAGAACAGTCAAACCAGAGCTGCGTGACAAAGCGCGAAGCAACTCGGATAGTTGCGGGCTGAGAGGTAAACGAGCGGCGATGGTCACCTTCTCGCCGTACCCGGGTGATCCACGACCGCGCCGCGCCATCGACACTTTGGTCCAAGAAGGCATGACGGTGGACCTGGTGTGCCTGGGAGATGGAGCCAGTCCGCGTCAAGAAACACTTAAGAACGTCAATGTTGTCCGGCTTCCAATTGAAAACCGACGCGGCGGAAAATTGGCTTACGCTTACCAATACTCGGCCTTCATTCTGATTTCTTCCGCGATCTTTGCGTTGCGCTCGCTGGTGCGCCGCTATGATTTGGTGTACGTGCACAACATGCCGGACATTCTGGTGTTGAGCGCGCTGGTTCCGAAGATATTCGGGGCGAAGGTGATTCTGGACCTCCACGACCCTATGCCGGAACTCATGACTACAATTTTCAACCTCGACAAGGATAGCTCGAGTGTTCGGCTCATCAGTCGACTCGAGAAGTGGAGCATCGGCCTCGCCGATTTTGTAATCACGGTGAACATAACTTGCAAGAGGATCTTTTCCTCTCGCAGTTGTCGGCCGGAGAAAATTGGCGTGGTAATGAATTCGCCGGACGGCGCGATTTTTCCGTTCCGGGCGCCACAGGCGCATGTTCTTAACGGCGGGTCGCCGAACAAGGCGTTTGTAGTCATGTATCACGGCTCGTTGGTTGAACGGAATGGTCTCGATTTGGCGATTGACGCGCTTGCGCGGGTGCGGAAGATTGTCCCGAACGTGGAACTGCGAATTTACGGTCAGAAGACCCCTTTTCTGGAACGAGTCATGGAAGCGGCTCGGCAGAAGGGAGTATACGATGCGATTCGTTATCTCGGAGCGAAGCGACTCGAGGAACTCGTATCGGAAATCGACGCGTGCGATATCGGCGTGATTCCAAATCAGCGAAATGCGTTCACGGAAATCAATACGCCAACGCGCATCTTTGAGTATCTGGCTCTAGGCAAACCGGTCATCGCGCCAAATACGACGGGTATCCGAGACTACTTCGGCAAGGATTCCCTTCTCTTTTTTGAGCCGGGCAATCCGGAAAATCTAGCGGATAAGATTGCGTATGCTTTTTTCCATCGCGCCGAAACTACTGAGTTGGTGAAGCAAGGACAAAAGGTATATCGGGAACACAGTTGGCCAAATGAGAGAGCGCAACTTGTGAAGTTTGTCTCGGGGCTTTTCGGAGAGGGACTCAGCACAGTTGATTGTGCAACTCATACAAGCCGCTCGGTACATAGCGCTACGCTTCCTGCTTCACCAGCAGAATGAAATCCTCCGATACCTTGTGATCAAAATGCATAGCCATACCAACAAGACGGTCATCGAGATTATCGAGCGCGGGTTCCAAAGCCAGCGTGCGCTGGTGATTGGTGACCTGATGCTGGACCGGTATCTTTGGGGAATGGTGGAGAAGGTTTCCCCCGAAGCGCCGGTTCCGGTAGTCCGGCTGGATCACAAGAGCCATACCGCGGGCGGAGCGGCGAATGTGGCGGCCAATCTGAGTTCGCTCGGGTGCCGAGTTTCGGTGATTGGGGTAATCGGCGCGGACGAGGACGGTCGTCAACTTGTGGAGTTGCTGCAAAACTCGCACATTGATACGTCAACAATTTTTTCGACGACGGACCGGCCCACGATCTGCAAGACGCGGATATTAGGTGGAAGGCAGCAAATGCTCCGCCTGGACGTAGAGAAGAGCGGTGAACTAAGCATTGAGCTGGAGAAGCTGATTCTGTCGGGATTCGAGGCGCAGGTGGCGGGATGCGCGGCCATCATCTTGTCGGACTACGGCAAGGGAGTGCTGAGTGATTCGGTCTGCCAAGCGATCATTCGTCGCGGGCATGAACTGCGCATACCCATCTTCGTCGACCCGAAAGGCCTCAATTACGGGAAATACGCGGGATGCGATGTGATCTCGCCGAATCGAATGGAACTTGCGCAAGCAACATCGACGGATCATAGGAATTTGGAATTGCTACTGAAAAAGGGGCAGCAGCTGCGCTCTGACCTTCAGGTTGGGCACCTGGTAGTGACACTGGGCGAGATGGGAATAACGCTGCTCGAGGCCGACGGTATCCACCGTTTTACCGCACGGGCGCGGGAAGTATTCGATGTCTCTGGCGCGGGCGATACAGTGATCGCCACAATCGCTGCGGGCACGGCCGCCGGGCTGAATCTCCATGAGGCGATCCGATTGGCTAACCTGGCAGCCGGCATCGTTATCGGAAAGCTCGGAACGGTAGCAATTTCCAGGGACGAATTGTTGGCCGCCGTTGCCGCGGGCGAAGAAACAAGCCAAGCGGAGAAGGTCTGCTCTTCCGAAATGCTCTTACAACGAATAGCACACTGGCGTGTTGCCGGTGAACGAATTGTTTTCGCGAATGGATGCTTTGATCTGCTTCATGTCGGACACCTGGCGCTGTTGGAGCAAGCTAAGCGTGAGGGAGACCGCCTTGTCGTTGCTCTCAATACGGACCATTCAATTCGGGCTCTCGGAATGGCAGGGCGCCCAATTATTGCCGAGGATGCCCGTGCAAGGCTGGTGGCGGCTCTCCCTTATGTTGACGCCGTTGTGCTTTTTGACGAGGAGACTCCGCTGAATCTGATTAAAGCGGTGCGACCGAATGTGCTCGTTAAAGGCGAAGACTACGCGGAAGAAGAAGTAGTGGGCGCGAACGAAATGAGGAGTTGGGGAGGAAAAGTGGCCCTGATTCCTGTTGTTGACGGCTGCAGCACAACCGCGATTTTGAAGAGAGCGATTGCTTCTGTCGGTGAACACTCCAGCGGGTTCATTCAATGAGTTTGTGCGATCAGACGCCTGGCGACAATTTCAGCGTGGGTGGGGTAAAAGCGAGTAGGGACGAAATGGAACAACGGTGCCGGTCATACGTTCTGATCACTCCCGCTCGTAATGAGGAGAAGTTCATCGAGAAAACGATCGAATCGGTTATCCGACAAACACTCCTGCCGTCCAAGTGGGTGATCGTGGATGATGGATCGACCGACGCAACGGCGAGCATCGTGAGCCGATACCTACCGAAATACGACTGGATTGAATTGGTTAACCTACCAGCACACAGAGATCGAAGTTTCGCCGCGAAGGTTTATGCATTCAACGCCGGCTTTGAGAGGGTCAAGAACATTCGATTTGAAGTCATTGGAAATCTCGACTCGGATCTTTCATTCGAGCCGGATTACCTGGAATTCCTACTGAACAAGTTCCAGCAGGATCCGCATCTTGGAGTCGCAGGTACGATTTTCTGTGAACAGGGCTACAGTTCAGCAACCGACAGTTTCGAGGGGCAAAACCATGTCGCGGGCGGTTGTCAGCTTTTCCGGCGCCGGTGCTTCGAGGAAATCGGTGGGTATGTACCAAACCGGGCGGGAGGTATCGATTGGATCGCCGTCACTAGCGCCCGCATGATGGGATGGAAGACCCGCTCATTTCGAGAAAAATCATTTTTTCATTACCGGAGCTTGGGCACGGCTGAACGTTCCGTTCTTGCATCAGCTTTTTCTTACGGCGAAAAAGACTATTACCTTGGCAATCATCCTTTATGGGAGATCTTGCGGGTTGCCTATCGAGCCATAAAGAAGCCGTACGTCGTCGGAGCTATTGCGCTGTATTCGGGATATTTATCCGCCTTCCTGCGTCAGATGGAGAGACCGGTCTCTGATGAGCTGATGCGATTTCATCGTGTAGAACAAATGCTGAAATTGAAGTCGATATTCAGAGCGATGTTCAGACTGAAGCGGATTGATAGTTTCGAAGTCACGCCAAGTTAATTGCCCTTCCTGCCGGCCAAAGCAAGAAAATGACGCAAACAATACCAGTAGAACAAGTACGGGCGTCTGTCCTCCGATTTGTCCAATGGCTCGATGCTTACGGAGAGACCTCTTACGACCACCAAAGCTTTTTCGCAAGCGATCTGGGACGCCGCGCAAAAGCTTTGTATTACACAAATCCTGCGCTAGGAACACTGGCGGTTGCCCCGATGATTCTTTGCGAGGCGTTGGTACCCTCAGCCCGCAAACTTTTTTGGAAACCTCAGAGATTCCCGATCGCGGACGCGCATTACGCTATGGGCTTTGCGTTTCTCTCGCAGGCATTGGGCGACGAACAATACTATAGCCGAGCGGTTCACTTCCTCGAAATTTTGAAGGAAACACGATCGAAGGGTTGGGCCAATTATTGCTGGGGGTATCCGTTCAACTGGGAAACCAGACACGGCACGTTCCAGGCAGAGACTCCCTTCATCACCAGCGTGCCTTATGTGTACGAGGCTTTTCGACAGGTTCACGAGATCGACGGAAATCCGGAATGGCGCGAGATCATGGAATCGATCGCCCACCATGCCGCAGATGACTATCGCGATTTCAGGACATCGGAAAACGCATCGACGTGTTCGTATACACCCGACATGGAGCCGGGGGTCATAAACGCCAGCGCTTATCGGGCATTCCTCCTGACAAAAGCTGCATTGGATTTTTCTGAGGAGCGCTACCGCAAAATCGCGGAAAGAAATCTGAATTTTGTCCTGGAGTCACAAAACCCGGATGGTTCCTGGTACTACGCCACGGATGGCCAGAGAGGTTTTGTCGATCATTTTCATACCTGCTTTGTGTTGAAGGCGCTGGCGAAAATCGAGGCCATTGCGGGAAATCAGCAATGCACGGCGGCCATTGGGCGGGGCGTGGATTACTACGTCAAGAATTTGTTTGACGAGCAGGGTTTGCCGAAGCCCTTCTCTCGTAAACCTCGAATGACGGTTTACCGGCGCGAGTTGTATGACTACGCGGAATGCATAAATTTGGCGCTGTTGCTGCAAGGCCGATTTCCCGCATTAGACAAGATCTTGTCGCGAGTCATCCGTCTGGAAGGCTGGCAAAAAACTGACGGCTCGTTTCGCGGCCGGCAGCTCTTGATCGGTTGGGACAATACTCCCATGCATCGTTGGGCTCAGGCCCAATTGTTCAGAAGCCTCAGCTACTTGCTCTATCAAGCCACAAAGAAGTCCGACTGAATCACCAAGTCGGAGCCCCAACCATAAAGATTAATTTACGATTTGCCGAAATGACGGCGGCGATCGGAAGCGATTTTTCGCGAGTTCGACGGGAAATAGTAAGGAGAGTGCATCCTTATGTGCGGTATCTGCGGACAATTTAACTTTGCAGACCATGCTCCGGTGCAGCGCCGGAACATTGAGAAGATGGCGAAGAGTATTGCCCACCGCGGTCCTGATGATGAAGGCTATTACATTTCCGGGTCGGTGGGACTTGGATTCCGGCGGCTCTCAATCATCGACCTTGAGGGTGGTCACCAGCCCATGTCGGACGCAGAGGGATCTGTATGGGTCGTTTTTAATGGGGAAATTTACAATTTTCCGGAGCTCAAGCGGGAACTGGAAGGGTTTGGACACGTTTTCCGGACGTCTTGCGACACGGAAGTAATCGTTCACGGGTATAAGCAGTGGGGCACGGAAGTGCTGAATCGCCTCAACGGAATGTTTGGACTAGCAATCTGGGATACTCGAAATAAGCGCCTCATTCTCGCGCGGGATCCTTTTGGGATCAAACTGATTTATTACAGAATTGATGCGGGCCGAGTGTACTTCGGGTCCGAGATTCGCGCTGTTACCGCGGCAACCAATGGAAGTACGGATGTTGATCCCGTTTCTTTCAACTTATTTCTCCGATACCGGTACACGCCATCACCTTACACCGTGTTTAAAGGTGTCCGAAAGCTTGCTCCCGGCACCATGATGACGTTTGAAAACGGCGCTTCTTCTTTGCGCCGTTGGTATAACTACAAACCTGTTCCGTTTTCGCCGATAAAATCGCCGGCGCAAGCTCAAGAAGAGCTGATCGAACTTTATAAGCAATCGGTTAAGAGACATCTGCTGAGTGATGTGCCGGTTGGACTTCTGTTGAGCG
>Ga0209488_10002348_pt1 | contig 15557 bp, 15 predicted proteins | sample Rivendell_Oct201_8_FD_188349 | JGI IMG/M metagenome (GOLD analysis project Ga0209488, IMG submission 188349) | Vadose zone soil microbial communities from the Eel River Critical Zone Observatory, Northern California, USA -... | ecosystem: Environmental > Terrestrial > Soil > Vadose zone >... | reverse complement strand
GCAACCGTCTCGACGAACACTGCCGCCGCGACGAGGGCGTCTTTGCGGAGGGCCATCGGTGTCGTGCCGGCGTGAGCCGCCTCGCCCGTGAAGGTGAGCTGATATCGCGACTGTCCCGCGATCGCCGAGACCACACCGACCGGCAACCCTTTCGCTTCGAGCACCGGGCCCTGTTCGATGTGGACCTCGCAGTAGCCCAGCAGCTTGCCTCCGCTCCAGCGATCGTCGCCGATCCGCTGCGGGTTGCCGCCAAAGTCCCGGATGGCGTCAGCCATCGTCACGCCATCGGCATCCGCGCGCTCCAGGTCCGCGGAATCGAAGGCGCCGGCCAGCGCCCGGCTGCCGAGGTAGGTGGTTCCGTACCGAAGTCCTTCCTCATCGGCGAATCCGGCGACTTCGATCGCGAAGGGAAGCCGAGACGCGGTGTCGTGGAGCCGCTGCACCGCACTCAGCGCGACCATCACGCCCAGCGGCCCGTCGTACTTTCCGGCGTCTCGAACCGAGTCGAGGTGCGATCCCAGGATCAATGTGGAGCGTGACCCCGCGGCGCCTTCAAACCGGCCTCTCAAGTTGCCGATGTTGTCCTGGCGGATGGACATGCCCGCCTCACGCATCCATGACATGACGTGCCCGTGGGCGCGCCGCATGGCGTTGGACGCAAAGGGCCTGGTCAGGCGATCCGCTTCCTCGCTGCATTCACCCAGCACGTCGCAGCGCTCCATCACCGTCGCCGCGTCGCGACCCACCTCAGACCGCTTCGAAAGTGATGTCCTGCGCGCCCTCCCACAGGACGAGCTTGCCGAGCGCCGCCAGCTGCTCCGCGCCGCCCTCGATGCTCGCGAAATGATTGCCCGCGAGTTGGCCCATCTTGCTGGCGAAGACGGTCGGTCCATAGGGAAACAGGATCTCGGTCTCGCTGAGGCCGCCGGGGTAGAGCAGCAGCTGTCCGGGCGCGGGGTAGCTCGTGGCGTTCTCGTAACCGACGTCCAGGGCGAGCTCGCCGAACGGGATCCAGGCCGCCTCCCCGCTCCAGCGCGCCTGGATGATCCGCGTCTTGAGGGGCAGCATCGCTGTGAACCTGGCACAGCTTTTGGGCGCGCGCTCAGCTTCGAGCCGCGCCTCGAACTTCAGGCCGGAAACCGCTATTCTCACCCTGGCCAATTCGCGATCAGAATATAGGCCGGTGGACTTGGGAAGCTGCTTGCAGGCCCGCGGCAGCAGAGCCGCCTCGAGTTCGAGATTGATGGGGAAGGCGCCGCATTCCGGCCACACCGGCAGGGGCGTTCAGTTGGAAACACATGGAGGTGGATCGGGAATGAGACGTCTGACTCTGCTTGCGCTCGCGGCCATCGCGGTGGCGGCCTGCGGCGGAAGCTCCAACAACAACACAGGATCTACGGCCCTGAAGGCCGCCTGGGTCTACGTCGGAAGCTCGAGCGACGCCGGTTGGACCAAGGCCCACGACGATGCTCGCGTCTATGTTCAGCAGCAGCTGGGCAGCCAGGTCGTGACGACGTTCAAGGAGAACGTTCCTGAAGGGCCGCAGGCCAGCCAGGTCATCGACGACCTGGTCAAGGACGGCAACAAGATCATCTTCGGCACCTCGTTCGGGTTCCAGGACCAGATGGCCGCCGCGGCCAAGAAGTACCCGAACGTCTACTTCGAGATGGCGACCGGCTTCATGCTCGACAAGAACCTCGCCGAGTTCTTTGGCGCGGCCGAGGACGCTGACTACCTGACCGGCATGGCAGCCGGCGCGGCCACGAAGTCCGGCAAGATCGGATTTGTCGCTCCATTCCCGATCCCTGAAGTCATCCGCGAGATCAACGCATTCACCCTCGGCGCCCAGGCGACTCACCCGGGGGCGACGGTCCAGGTGGTCTGGACAACGACCTGGTTTGACCCCGGCAAGGAGAAGAAGGCAGCCGAGAGCCTCATCGCCAACGGCGTCGACGTGCTTGGCCAGGGACAGGACAGCCCGGCGACAGGTGAGGCCGCAAAGGCCGCCAAGATCAAATGGGCCGGATACGACTCCGATCAGACGTCATTCGCCCCCGACCAGTGGCTCACCGGAACGGTCTACCACTGGGGCCCGTACGAGCTTGGCCGCGTCAAGGCCGTGATGAACGGATCCTGGAAGAGCGGGAGCTACTACGGCAGCCTGTCGGACGGCTTTGTCGACATCGCGCCATTCGGAAGCTCGGTCAGCGCCTCGACGCAGACCGCGATCAACGCCAAGAAGGACGCGCTCAAGGCGGGCACCTTCTACGAGTTCACTGGACCGCTGAAGGACCAGTCAGGCGCCGTCAAGATCGCGAATGGAACCAAGATGACCCTCGACCAGATCCTGACGATGGACTGGTTCGTCCAGGGCGTCATCGGCAACCCGAAAGGCAGCTGACGAAAACGAACGATCAGGTCACCGCCGGGGAAGTCCCGGCGGTGGCCATGCGTTCGATCACCAAGCGCTTCCCCGGCGTCCTCGCCAACGACGCCGTCGACTTTGAAGCCCGGCATGGCGAGGTTCACGCTCTGCTGGGTGAGAACGGAGCCGGCAAGTCGACTCTCGCGAGCATCCTCACCGGCCTCTACCGCCCAGACTCGGGCGAGATCGCGATCGATGGCAAGACCGTCGAGTTTCACTCGCCGCGTGACGCGACTGAGGCCGGCGTTTCCATGGTCCATCAGCATTTCCGCCTCGCCGCCTCACTCACCGTGGCCGACAACATCGTGCTCGGCTACAAGGGCACGCCCTGGCTCCGCACAAATCCCGCGACGATCGAGGCGCAGGTGACGGAGCTGGCGAAGCGCTATCGGATGCCCGTGAGGCCCGACGCCCGCGTCTGGCAGCTTTCGGTCGGCGAGCAGCAGCGCGTCGAGATCTTGAAGGCGTTGTATCGCGGCGCTCGGATCCTGATCCTGGATGAGCCGACCTCGCTCCTCACGCCGCAAGAGTCGGAGGACCTTTTCGAAACGCTGCGCCGCATGACCGCCGAGGGCCGGACGATCGTCTTCGTCTCCCACAAGCTCGACGAGCTGATGGCGGTCTCGGATCGCGTCACGGTCCTGCGCGCCGGCAAGCTGATCGGCACGGTCAACACACCCGACACCGACCAGCGCGCGCTGGCGCGAATGATGATCGGCCGCGAGGTGGTTTTCACCCAGGCGAAAAAGAGCCACGACGCGAGCCCTGAGACAGCGCTGGAGCTAAAGGACGTTTCGGCACAGGACGACCTTGGGCTGCAGGCTCTGCACAACGTTTCGCTGAGCGTCCAGCACGGCGAGATCGTCGGCGTGGCCGGCGTCGCCGGCAACGGGCAGCGTCAGCTGGCGGAAGCCATCTCGGGCACGCGCCATCGGACGGCCGGAGATGTCGTGGTGAAGAAGCGAAAGCTGCGTTCGGGCGACCCTGAGGACGCCATCGTGCACGGAGTGGCCCACGTTCCAGAGGATCGACTCGGCACCGGGGTCTCACCCAGCCTTTCGATCGCCGAGAACCTCATCTTGAAATCGCATCGCCAATCGCCGATGTCGTCGCGCGGAGTGCTGAGACATGACCGGATCAGGCGCAACGCGCGCGAGCTCATCAAACGATTCGCCATCGCGGCGCCCGGTCCCGATACCCCGACGCGACTTCTATCTGGTGGCAACGTGCAGAAGGTGGTGCTGGCCCGCGAGCTGTCTAGCGTCCCGGTGGTGATCGTCGCCGCCAATCCCACGCGAGGCCTGGACGTCGGCGCCACCGAGTCTGTGCGCAGCCTTCTCCTCGAGGCCGCAGGCAACGGCGTCGGCATCCTGCTCATCAGCGAGGACCTGGACGAGATCCTCCTGCTCGCGGACCGCATCGCGGTGATCTATGAGGGCCGCATCGTCGGGGTCGTGGCCCGGTCCACCGCCGACGTGCAGCAGCTCGGCCTGATGATGGCCGGCGCGTCGGCGTGAGAATCCAGCGGCGGCTGGAGACCCCTCGCTGGCTTGTAGTTGCGGTACCGGTGGCATCGTTTGTCGCGGCAATCGCGGCCACCGCGATCGTCCTGCTCGCCGCGGGAAAGGACCCCATCGCCACGTACGCGCGCCTGTTCGACCGCGCCTTCATCGCGCCAGGCTCTCTCTCGAACACGATGATCACCGCGACCCCGCTGCTGCTCACCGGGCTGGCCGCCGCGGCCGCTTTTCGCATGAGGCTGTGGAACATCGGCGCGGAAGGACAGCTGTACCTGGGCGCGGTGGGCGCGTCAGGCGCGGGACTGGTGCTTCGCGACCAATCCGCCATCGTGATCATCGCCGGGATGATCGCGGGCGGCCTCTTGTTCGGGGCGGCGTGGGCCGTGATCCCGGGCTTGCTGAGGGCCTACTTCAACACCAACGAGATCATCACCACGCTGATGCTGAACTATGTGGCAGGCCTCGTCCTGACATATCTGATCTTCGGCAGCCGCTCGTTCTGGCGCGACCTGAGCACGTTCAGCGCGCGTGCCTTCCCGCAAGGCAAGCCGCTGCCTGCCGCCGCCATGTGGCCGACATTCGATCTGAGCGTGGTGGTGCTTCCGTTCGGCTTCGTGCTCGGCCTGCTCGCGGCGGCCTTGCTGTGGTCTCTGTACCGGTCGACCATCTTCGGCTTTCAAGCGCGGGTCCTCGGCGACTCTCCGCCGGCCGCACGGTATGCCGGCGTGAAGACGCGACGGGTGGTGGTGGCGATGATGGCGCTTTCGGGCGCGCTGGCCGGGCTGGGTGGCGCGAGCGAGATCGGTGACTTCAGGCACGTGCTCGACCCGCGAGGTCTCCAGCAGGCGGGCCTTGGCTACGCCGGGATCGTCGTCGCCGCGCTGGCGCGTTACAACCCTTTCGCAGTCGTGCTGGTCGCGGTTCTGCTCGGCGGCCTGGCCAACGCGGGCTACAGTCTTCAGGGCCCTGAGTTTCCGGCGGGACTGGTCGGCGTCCTCCAGGGGATGATCCTGTTCTTCGCCCTCGGCGGCGAGCTGCTGATCCACTACCGGATCTCGCTCCCACGCGCACCGCGAAGTTCCCTTTCCCCATCGGGAAAGGGGGCTTAAGCACTCATGGACGTGAACAGCAGCATCGTCGTCGTTCTGATCGCCTCCTCGATCTTCTATGGGACACCGCTGGTCTTCGCCGCGGTGGGGGAGCTGCTGGCCGAGCGCTCGGGCGTCCTCAACCTCGGGGTGGAGGGGATGATGCTGATCGGCGCGGTCACCGCCTTCTGGAGCGTCCAGCACCTCGGCGGTCCCACGTGGTTGGTGCTCTTGCTCGCCACGATGATCGGCGGCGCCGCCGCTCTGGCCACCTCGCTCATCCACGCGATCCTCGCTGTGAGCCTGCGCGCCAACCAGATCGTGTCCGGCCTCGCCCTCACGATCTTCGCGGGCGGCGCCGGCCTTTCCTCTTATATAGGCAGTGTCGGCAGGCTCGGAGGCCAGCCGGCCAAGCACGAGTTCACCGCGATCAACGTGTTCGGCCTCTCCAACGTGCCCGTCCTGGGCCCCATCGTGTTTCACCAGAACGCGCTGGTCTACGCCTCGTGGGCGCTGGTGATCCTGACCCTGGCCTACCTCTACCGAACTCGAACCGGCCTCCACCTCCGCGCGGTCGGTGAGTCACCGCAAACCGCGGACGTCATGGGGGTGAATGTGGCCCGCTACCGCTACGCACACACGCTGGCCGGGGGCCTGCTGGCCGGCGTCGCCGGCGCGTACTACAGCCTGGCGATCACGCCGAACTGGATTGACGGAATGACCTCAGGCGCAGGCTGGATCGCGATCGCGCTCGTTATCTTCGCCTTCTGGCGCCCAGAGCTCACCCTCGCCGGCGCGTACCTCTTCGGACTCTTTTCGAGCCTCGGTTTCGTGCTGCAGGCACACCAGGTACCGCTGCCGCCCGAATTGTTCGGGTCGCTTCCTTACCTGATGACTGTGGCGGTGTTGGTGATCGTGTCCACTGGCTGGGCCAAGCAGCGCCTCGGCGCTCCGGCCTCGCTCGGCGTTCCTTACGTTCGCGAGGAACGCTGAGTCCTCACCAGAGATAGCCTTTGGGTGTGGCAATCCCGATGCTTGACTTCGGCCGAACCGGCCACTCGAGCACACGCACGATCTTTGGCGCCGCCTCCCTCTCGCAGGTCACGCAGGAGGCCGCGGATCGGACGCTCGATGTCCTGCTTCGGCATGGCGTCAATCACATCGATGTCGCAGCCAGTTACGGCGACGCCGAGCTGCGGATCCGTCCCTGGTTGAAGCGCGAGCCCGGCCGCTTCTTCCTGGCGACCAAGACCGACGCCCGGACCAGGAACGAAGCGCGTGAGGAGCTGCACCGGTCACTTGATCGGCTCGGTGTAGACCACGTCGACCTCTGGCAGCTGCACAACTTGGCGGATCCCATCGAGTGGGACACCGCGCTCAGCCCCGGCGGCGTCATCGAGGCGGCGATCGAAGCGCGGGACGAAGGTCTCGTGCGGTTCATCGGCGTGACCGGCCACGGGGCGCAGATCGCCGCCAACCACCGCCGCAGCCTCGGGCGATTCGACTTCGATTCCGTTTTGCTGCCTTACAACTTCGTGACCATGCGGCTGCCTTACTACGCCGAGAACTTCGAGGCGCTCGCCAGCACGTGTGCCGAGCGGAAAGTCGCGGTGCAGACCATCAAATCCATCGCCCTGCGACCCTGGCTCGGCCGCGAGCACACCCGGACCACCTGGTACGAACCGCTCGAGGATCAGGCCGACATCGACCTCGCCGTCTGGTGGGTGCTCGGGCAACCTGGAATCTTCCTCAACACGGTCGGGGACGTCGACGTGCTGCCTCGCGTCCTGGACGCCGCCGAGCGCTTCGACAAGCGGCCAAGCGACACCGAGATGTCTTCGATGCTGGAGCGCGCAAAGGCGGAACCGCTGTTCGTCTGAGCGCTCCCCGGGTTCGCACGGGCCCTTGACCCAACATCCAATATCCTATAGCATCGCTTCGATCCCGCTCATTCACACGAGCAAACGGATGCCAGTTCGTGATGCTCGAACAAGGAGGAAGCCGATGAAACCTAGAGCCCTGGCCCGAGCACTGGCCATTGCAACCGTGGTGCTCGTCGCCGCGTGCGGAGGGACGACCAGTGGGGGAGGCAAGACCACCGCGTCGGTCGCGATCGTCCCCGGTGGCCCGCATCCCTACTTCGAGCCGATGCGGCAGGCGATCGTGGACGCCAAGGCCGACTTCAATCTCAAGCAAGGCACGTTTGAGGTGCCCACAGACTGGAAGCAGGACCTACAGAACCAGCTTCTGACGAGCCTCGCCGCCAAGGGATACGACGGCTTCGGCATCTTCCCGACCGACGGAAACGCAGCCAACGGAATCGTCAGCCAGCTGGCCGGTAAGAGCTACCCGGTCATCGCGGTCGGCGGCTGCGTCCAGGAACCGACCAAGACCACCTTCTGCCTGGCCACCGATGTCGGCGCCTCGGCCTACACGGGCGCGAAGGCGGCGATCGCGGCGATGGGCGGAAAAGGCACGCTCCTGCACGGCACCGGGCTGCTGACCGACCCGAACACCGTCCTGCGGGTCGACGCGGTGAAGAAGGCTGTGGCCGAGACCAACGGCTCGGTCACCCTGATCACCATCACCGACATCGACAAAGACGCGCAGACCGCTGACACGGCGATCAACCAGGCGCTCGCCGCCCACAAGGACATCACTGGCATCGTGACCAGCGCGTACAACCCCACGGTCGCCGCGGCGAAGGCGCTTCGCACCCTTGGCGACAAGAAAATCAAGATGGTCGGCATCGATGACGATCCAGTCGTGCTGGCGGCCGTGAAGGATGGATTCCTGATCGGGACCATGGGCCAGAACCCGTACGGCCAGGCCTACATCGCCGCGTACGTGATCAACCAGGTTCACCAGGGCTGCAAGAAGAAAAGTGGCGCGCCGTACTTCATCGACTCGGGAACGCTGCTGATCAGCCCGGACAAGGCGGCCACATACAAGGACGACTTCAAGACCCTGACCAAGAGCATCGTCTCGGGATTCAAGGACAAGTACCTCTCCTGCTGATGCGACAGCCCACCACGTCAAGCGACTCGCTCAAAACGCCAATCCGGCGAGTCGACACCTACCTCGTCGACCTGATTCCGGAGCGACCTCGCACCGATGCGATCCAGAGCTTCACGAAGCAGGAGACGATCTTTGTCGAGATCGAGACGTCCGACGGCGTGGTTGGCACCGGCTACGCGTACACCATTGGAACTGGGGGACGGGCCGTTCTGGAAATGCTTCGGAACGACCTGGTCCCCCTTCTCGCCGGCCAGGACGCGAACCAGATCGAAGCGATCTGGCAAAAGCTGTTCTGGGCGACCCACGGAACGGCGGTCGGGGCCATCACCAGCCTCGCCCTCGCGGCCGTGGACATCGCTCTCTGGGACGTCCGTGGCAAGTCTCTTGGCCAGCCGCTCTGGCGTCTTGCGGGTGGCGCCCGCCCCACCATCCCGCTCTACGACACCGAGGGGGGATGGCTGCATATCTCGATCGAAGAGCTGGTCGAGGGCGCGATCGCGTCAAAGAAAAAGGGCTGGCCCGGGGTCAAGCTCAAAGTCGGCAAGCCGCGGCCGCAGGAGGACCTCGAGCGGTTGAGCGCCGTGCGCGAGGCAGTCGGGCCGGCGTTCGACATCATGGTCGACGCCAACCAGTCGATGACCTACGCGGAGGCCAAGCGGCGAGCGCATCTTTTCGAAGACCTCGACCTCTACTGGCTGGAGGAACCGCTTCCGGCCGAGGATCTCGCGGGCCACGTCCGGTTGGCCGCCGCGACCAACATCCCGATCGCGGTGGGCGAGAGCATCTACTCGCTGAGCCACTTCCGCGAATACGCGGCAGCCGGCGCCGCCGGAATCCTCCAGCCCGACGCCGCCCGTCTTGGCGGCATCACGCCCTGGCTCAAGGTCGCCCACCTCGCCGAGGCCTTCAACGTCAAGGTGGCGCCTCACTTTCTCATGGAGCTGCATGTCAGCCTTGCCGCAGCGGTGCCGAACGCCATCTACCTGGAGCACATTCCGCAGCTCAGGCAGATCACGCACACTGAGATCGAGATCGTGAACGGACAGGCTGTGGCACCCGAGTCGCCCGGGGTCGGAATCGACTGGGACCGTGAGGCGATCGCAAATCTTCGCATCGGCTAGCGGCCGCTTCACTGGCAGCTCGCTCCTCCGGCAGGTTGCCCTGCTCGCGCTCCTGATCGTCACCGTCGGCTTCTGGATCTTCTTCTCCATCGCGGCCTCTGGTTTCACCTCCGATTTCAATCTCTTCTCACTCCTGCGGTTCGCGGCCATCCAGATCACGATCGGATTCGCGCAGATGGTGGCGCTCTCGATCGGCGACATGAATCTCGCCGTCGGCGCCATCGGCGGCGCGACCGGGATGATCGCCGGGTGGGTCATGCAGGTCCTCGGCCTGCCGCCCGAGGTCGCGGTGCTCTTCGCGTTGGTGGTCGGCCTGGTGCTCGGATTCGGCAACGCGCTGCTGATCACCTGGACGCGGATCAACAGCTTCATCGTCACCCTGGCCACCGCGAGCCTGATCACAGGCGCGATGTTGATCCTCACCCACGCACATCCCTTCAGCCTGCTGCCCGATTCCTTCACCAGCTTTTCTGAGGTCGAGGTCGCCGGTCTGCCGGTCTCACCGCTGGTCCTGGTGATGCTTGTGGTCGCGGCCGCCCTCTTCTTCCTCTATCGCAACCTGAGCCTGGGCCGGGAGATGCTGGCGGTGGGTGCCAACCGCCAGGCCGCCCGGATGGCGGGACTGTCCGTGGACCGGGTGGTGATGTCGACGCATGGCCTTTCGGGGGCGCTGGCCGCGACCGCGGGCTTGATGGCGATCTCCGCCGATCACACCGCGTCACCGAGCCTTGGCAGCGACTGGCTCCTGGCTTCGTTCGTCTCGCCGGCCATCGGTGGGACGTTGCTTTCGGGCGGGCTCGTGTCCGTGCCAGGCACGGTGATTGGCGGCGTGCTGCTCGCGACCATCTCCAACGGGCTCCTGCTCGTCAACATCGACAACTTCTGGATCACCGTCTTTCTCGGCGTGGTCCTGCTGCTGGCGGTTGGGCTCGACAGGCTGACCCGGGCAGCCGGAGGTGCGGCCTCCTGATGCAGCGATTGCGCAACGTCGCCCCCGGCCTCGCCGTCGGATTGCTGGTCATCGACGTGGTGGGCATGCTCGTCCTCTCGGTCGTCACGCCCTCGTTTCTCTCGACCTACAACCTATTCGTCACTGGGCGCGACCTGTCGATCCTCCTGCTGGTCGCGCTGGCCCAGATGGTCGTGCTGTCGCTGGGCCAGATGAATCTTTCCATCGGCTCGATCGGCGGACTGGTCGCGATCATCGAATCGGGGCTGATGGTTCGTTACGGCGTCCCTGTCCCGATTGCGCTGGCTGCGGGTCTGTTGCTCGGAATCGTTTGTGGAGTCGCCAACGGCCTTCTCGTCTACTGGACGAAGATCAACAGCTTTGTCCTGACGCTTGCCACCTCGTACATCTTTGCGGGGATCAACCTCGGCATCACACACGCGACGCCCTTCTATCACATACCCGGCGAGATCAGCGCCTTCGGCCAGGCTCGCCTCGGCGCGTTCCCGGTGATGGCTGCGGTGACCATCGTCCTGACCGTGGGGCTTGCGCTTTTCCTGTACCAGGTGGTGCTCGGCCGGCAATTGCTGGCGGCCGGCGGCAACCAGCTCGCGGCTCGGCTCTCGGGACTCCCGGTCCGGCGAGCGGTCGTGACCGCTCACGCGATCTCAGGCTTCCTGGGCGCGGTCGCGGGCACGATGCTGATGGCTCAGCTCGGGCAGGGCCAGCCAACCATTGGCGCGACCTGGATACTCCCATCGTTCGCCGGCCCGATCATCGGCGGCGCCGCGCTGTCAGGTGGGAGCGCCCCGATCATCGGCACCGTGCTGGCCATGGTTCTCATCTCTTTGATCGACGACGGGCTCGTGCTCGTCAACGCGGACCCGTTCTGGGTCCAGTTCCTCATCGGAGCGCTGATTCTCGGGGCAGTTGTGCTTGGACGTACGCATCTGAGCGACATCGTGGCTTTCGTTCGCCGTGGCCGCCCGGTGTCGCACGAGGAGCTGACCAGGTGAGCGCCGAGCCCAATCCCATCGCGCCAGAAGTCCGACTGGAAGTGTCCGGGATTCGCAAACAGTTCCCGGGGGTCGTCGCGCTCGACGACGTCTCCCTACGACTTCGCGCGGGCGAGATCCATGCTTTGCTCGGCGAGAACGGCGCCGGCAAGAGCACCCTGATCAAGATCCTCACGGGTGTCTATCAGCCTGACGTGGGCGAGATCCGTCTCGACGGCGCGCCGGTGAAATTTGCATCTCCGCGCTCGGCGCTGGCCGCCGGGATCAGCGTGGTGCACCAGGAGCGCAACCTCATTCCGCAGTTCACTGTCGCGGAGAACATCCTGCTGGAGAGAATCCCGACGCGCGGGCTCCAGGTTGTTGACCATGCCGCCATCAATCGGCTCGCCAGGCCGTGGATCGACATGGTTGGTCTCGAGGCCGCACCGACGACGCCGGTTGCTGAGCTGAGCGTTGCGCAGATGCAGCTGGTCGAGATTGCAAAGGCGCTGTCGCTGCAGGCGCGCATCTTGTTGATGGATGAACCCACCGCCGCGATCACCCCTCACGAGGTCGGTTACCTCTTCCGAATTCTTGGTGACCTGCGCCGGCGCAACGTGGCCCTGGTCTTTGTGAGCCACAAGCTGGAAGAGGTTTTCGAGCTGTGCGACCGGGTCACCGTGCTCCGGGACGGGCGCAACGCGGCCTCGGACGTCGATGTAGCCACACTCGATCGGGACCAGCTCGTGACCTACATGATCGGCCGGGCCGAGGTGATCGCGGAGCTGCCTCCCAAACCCCAACCAGGCGAGCCGGTGCTCGAGGTGAAGAGGCTGACCACCGATCCCCGGGATACCGGGATCGACCTGACTCTGCGAAAAGGAGAGGTGCTCGGGCTTTACGGCCTGGTCGGAGCCGGCCGCTCCAGGCTGGCCAAAACGCTCGTCGGTGAGATCAAGATCACCGGCGGCGAGGTGCGCGTCCGCGGCGTGAAGACGCGGATCAGCGGCTTCAAGGAGGCGCTCGAGCGGCACCGCATCGGGTACGTGAGCGAGGATCGCAAGCAAGAAGGACTCATCCTTCTCCACTCGGTGCGCGCCAACACGTCGATCACGATCTGGCGTCGCCTGCGCATGCTCGGGCAGTGGATCAGACGCACGGCGGAGGACGCCGCGATTCTCCCGTCCCTCCGCCAGCTGGACGTCAAGGCCCATTCCCTGTCGCAGCCGGTGGGGACGCTGTCCGGCGGCAATCAGCAGAAGGTGAGCATCGCCAAATGGCTCGCCGCGAAGGCCGAGATCCTGATCATTGACGAGCCAACCGTGGGGATCGACATCAAAACCAAGAACGCGCTGCATGAGCTGATCTGGGACCTGGCCGCGAATGGCAAATCGATCCTGTTGATCTCGAGCGACATGCCTGAGGTGATTCGCCTCTCGGACCGCATCCTGGTGATGCGCAACCATGCGATCGTTGGCGAGCTGTCAAACACCCACCAGTACGACCAGATGAGCGAAGCCATCATGGCTCGGCTGAGCTGAAAGGGAGTCGGAATGCAGAGCTACGGGTTGACGCTGATGCTCAAGGACGACGAAGAGATCGTCGATCGATACAAGGATTACCACCGGAACGCGTGGCCGGAGGTGATCGCCCGCCTGCGTGAGATCGGCATCGTCGGCATGAAGATCTACCTCATCGGTCGACGGATGTTCATGTACATGGAGGCAGTCGACGGTTTCGATCCCGAACGTGATTTCCCAAAGCTGAACGAAGTTCCGCGCTACCGCGAATGGGATGAGCTGATGCGCACACTGCAGGAGCGCGCGCCGGAGGCGGGGGCTGATGAATGGTGGGCTTCCATGGAAGAGGTCTTCGACCTCAACCGAAAGTGAGCGAGAAGCTTCTTCCGCTGCCGCCTTCTCGCCTGACGCTGACCGACAGCGTCTACGAGGCGGTGCAGGAGCTGGTCATGGACCAGCACATCGAGGCGGGCGCCCGGGTCAACATCGACCTCGTCGCGCGCCAGCTGAACGTCTCGCCGACGCCGGTGCGTGAGGCTCTGGCCCGGCTCGAGATGGATGGCCTCGTCATCAAGGAGCCGCTGCGTGGCTATTCGGTCACGCCGATGCTGGACGCCAAGAGCTTCAGCGATCTCTATGACGTGCGCCGGCTGCTGGAGCCTTTCGCGGCTCGCCGCGCAGCGGAGCTACGAGATGAAAAAGTGCTGCGGGCGCTCGATCGGGAGCTCGCCGAGATGCGCCGGATGGTGGGCGACAGCGGCGGAGCGACCGGCAGCACTTACCACGATTACCGCGAATTCGCGTTGCAGGACGCTCGATTTCATGAGGCGATCGCGGGTACGTCTGGCAACAGCTTGCTGAGCGACACCCTCAGGCGCCTGCGATCGCACCTGCGCCTGTACCGCCTGTATCACCGCTACTACACCATGGCCATCGGGAAAGCGACGGTGCTCGAGCACGAAAAAATTCTTGCCGCCATCCGGGGCCGCGATGGCGACGGTGCAGAGGCGGCGATGCTCGACCACATCGGCCACTCGAGGGACCGCTCAGAGGGAGCGCGCGTAAGAATCAGGTCGTCCGAAAGCGACTGAGGCGGCGCCCTACTCGTCGGCCGTCCACTCCTCTCCGGAGCCGAGCGGGTCAGACGGACTGATTGCGCGCCACATGATGCGCAGCGCGCCCATTGCCACGGTCGCGACGATCACAACTGTTCTCATGAATCACATCGTCCGCAGAAGCGCAGCCGGGGTCACCGTGTAGAACGCCCATAAGATCCCGCGACTGGTTGGTGTGCGCCATTGATTGGTCTCCCTCCCCGCTCGCCGGGGAGGTGCGCGGCAAGGCAGACCTCCCGGAGCCTGTCTGATCCAACAAGATGATCGGCGTGGAGCGGCGCCACCTAGGAACATCGGGCCTGGTCGTCACGCCCATGGGTCTGGGATTGGCGGGACTGGGCCGCCCGGCGTACCTCGGCCCCGGCCGAGAGGACGAGCTCGGTTCCGACCGATCGGTCCAAGCCATGGAACGACGCACGCATGAGCTGCTCGACGCGGCCTATGAGGCGGGCGTGCGCTACGTCGATGCGGCTCGCTCCTACGGCCTCGCCGAACGATTCCTCGGTAAATGGCTCACCGAGCGCAAGCGGCCTCCCGGCGATCCAGTGGTCGGATCAAAGTGGGGCTACTCATATGTCGGCGATTGGTCGATGGACGCCAGGATGCACGAGGTGAAGGACCACTCCGTGGGCGCGCTGCAACGGCAGTACTCCGAAAGCCGGGCCGAGCTCGGAGGCGAGCTGCTTCTCTACCAGATCCATTCGGCGACCTGGGAAACGGGCGTGCTGGACGACCTCGCCGTCCTAGACGAGCTCGCGCGCCTCAAAGAGGCGGGCATTGCGATTGGGCTCACAGTGAGCGGCACCGGCCAATCTGATGTGATCAGGCAGTCCCTCGAGATGCGCATGGATGGAGTTCGCGTCTTCCACACGGTCCAGGCCACCTGGAACCTGCTCGAGCGAGCGGCGGGCCCAGCGCTCGACGAAGCGCACCAGGCCGGCTGCGGCGTGATCGTCAAAGAGGCGCTTGCCAATGGACGCCTGACGAATTCCGACGACCGCGCCACAGGCGTGCTCCGAAAGATCGCCAACGAACACGAAGTTCAGGTCGACGCGATCGCGATCGCCGCCGTGCTCGCGAACCCATGGGCGGACGTCGTGCTTTCGGGAGCGATCGGCGTGGACCAGCTCGCCAGCAACCTGGACGCGCTCTCGATTCAGCTGTCGGCTGCTGAGACGGATGAGTTGATGGAGCTCACGGAGCCGTCCGAGGCATACTGGTCGCGGCGCCAGGCGGAGCGCTGGAGCTGAGCTCTAGGAAGCCATCTCAACGCCGATCCGATCGCCTCGGCGCTCGATCGATCCCGCGATCGCCTGCAGCAGCTGGCGCGCCGCGTGGTCTGCCTGCGCCAGCGGTCCGTGCTTCATCACGGTCGTGGTGCCACCGGTGAAGCTCATCCGCACGTCGGACCCAGTCGGATGAGCCACAAAGCGGAGCTGCCCCGCCATCAGGCATTCGCCGGCGTCGCCATCCTCGAGCAGCCACAACGCGCAGAGCAGGGCGCGCGGCGCCGTGATGGGACGGCCGAGCTTCAGCAAGCTGTCCTGGCCCAGCGCGGGCAGCTCGTCGGCAACAAAGCGCAGCAGCTTGGACTGCGTGGCGATGAGCCACCGGACCACCTCGCCCAGGTGTGCTGAAGCCGACGTCTCGGCCGAGATGCGTGCCACGACCAATTGACGAACGCCTTGCATGAACCCGACTCTACGCGCCGAATCAGAAAGTGGTCAGGTGACTTGCGCACGAAAAAAAGCGTCCTGCAGTTGGTAAGGCCGACCAACCAGACGCGGGTCGCAATTGGAGTCGGAG
>Ga0209488_10002347_pt1 | contig 15560 bp, 15 predicted proteins | sample Rivendell_Oct201_8_FD_188349 | JGI IMG/M metagenome (GOLD analysis project Ga0209488, IMG submission 188349) | Vadose zone soil microbial communities from the Eel River Critical Zone Observatory, Northern California, USA -... | ecosystem: Environmental > Terrestrial > Soil > Vadose zone >... | reverse complement strand
GATTAATCTTTTCTGGAGCATGTTCAAGGGACCGAAGGCCAGCGACAACCCGTGGGAGTCCACTACGTTGGAGTGGACCACGGCGACTCCGCCGCCGCACGACAACTTCGGCGGCGTAACTCCGGTGGTGCACCATGGGCCGTATGAGTATGCGGTTCCGGGCGCGGCGCGGGATTTCGTGATGCAAACGGATCCGGCAACTGTTTCCTCGCACTGACGCACTAAACTGGTGCACTAGAATGAAGTATGGCAACCTATAGTCCAAGTAGTCCAAGCACTCCGATCAACCGGCTGGGCCGCGGTGGCGACCCTCCCGTTCCGCCTTCCGGCGGGGGTGACGACGGCCAGGGCGGTAATGGGCCGAATTATGGGGCTCGCTTGCGGCGGGCGCGACTGGGATTGATCTGTGCCATCGCTACGGTCGGCATGATTTTTATCTCGCTGACCAGCGCGCTGATCGTGCGCCAGGGATTGCCCACCTTTGACTCTTCATCGAGCACTTACGTCCACGACTGGGGCGGGGTGAGTCTGCCGTGGGTGCTGCTGGGCATCAACACAGCGTTGCTGCTGATCAGCAGTCTGACCATGGAATTGGCGCGGCGCGACTTTGCGCGGCAGGCTGTATTGGCGCCGGTGAAGTCAATCCCGGGCGTTTCGCTAGGTGAAGAGAAAAGATTTCCCTGGCTCGCGACCACGGTGGTCCTTGGGTTGGGATTTCTGGTGGGGCAGTGGATGGCTTGGGGAGAATTACAGAATCGCGGATTCTTCGTTGCGACCAATCCTCGCAGCTCGTTCGTCTATCTGCTCACCGGAACACATGCGGTCCATTTGGCGGGCGGGATTATCGCGTTGCTGTGGGCTCTGATGACTTCGCTGCTGCGCAAGCCGATTGAGGCGCGCAGCATCGTGGTGGACATTTCGGCGTGGTACTGGCACTTCATGGCGTTGCTGTGGATTTACGTCTTTGCTCTGTTGGGATTCGCACGATAGTCGAAAGGGGAACTTGAGGAATGGCTGACGCCACGCTTCAGCACGACACGGTGCAGCATGGACTCTCCGGAGAATACGAAGCTCCATTGTTCGGGGCGTATTCGAAGAAGGTTGGCATGTGGTTGTTCCTTGCCTCGGACTCGCTGACTTTCGGGGCTCTGCTTTTTGCCTTCAGTTACAACCGCATCTACACGGCGTGGCCCACACCGTTTGGCAAAGACAGCATTATCAATGCCACGATTATGACGGCGTGCCTGCTCTCGAGTTCGCTGACTATGGTGATGGGCGTATTCGCTGCACAACGCGGCGACAGGGCATGGACACGAAACTGGCTGCTGGCAACCATGGTGTTCGGCACGGCGTTCATCGTGCTGCACGGCATGGAGTGGAGCAAGCTTATCGGCGAGGGGCTGACCATTCCTGGATTTCCAAAGCCTGCTGGGCATGCTGCGGGCGAGTTCGTTGCGATATCGAAGAATGTGCCGCAGTTCCCTGCTACTTTCTTCGGACTCACAGCCATGCATATGCTGCACGTGACCATCGGCGTGATCTACCTGGGTGTGGTGGCGTTCAGGAAGTGGTTCCTGCCAGTTCTCGGCGTGCTCTGGGTTGCCGGATATTTGATGATCCCCGCGGATAATGTTTTTCATTACGGCGTCCATGCGCTGCTGGTTTGCTTGATTGTGGCTGCTGTGATTCTGTTTTTGAAGCCGAAGGATTACGATGCCCACGATATCGAGGTCGCGGGGCTCTATTGGCATTTTGTCGATCTGGTGTGGATGTTCATCTTTCCGTTGGTCTATTTGATGTCGACGAAGATAGTGTAGGTCGGGCGTTCATTCCGTAGTCGAGCGAGGACTCTGAACATGCATGATGCAACGACGCATGACGATAGCAAAGGCCAATACTTCTGGGTATGGGGCGCACTGCTGGTTCTGACGGCAGTGGAAGTCTGGCTTGGCTACAAGCAGATCTTCGAGGCAGTGCGGATGCTCGAAGTGCTGCTGATTCTCTCCGTAATCAAATCGGCGCTCATCATCGGCTACTTCATGCACTTGAAGTTTGAGAAGCCATTGATGCGATGGCTGCTGACCCTCTCGGTTGTCACCTGCTTCATCATTATGTATTTCTTCTTTTTCCCCGATGCCGGGCGGATTCTGAAGCTGGGGGTAAACTGAAGGGCCGATGAGATTCTTCAGGACAAGACGCGGCCTGTGTGCCTTGGTCGTACTTCTCGGATTGTGGTCTGCGCCGGCTTTCGGGCAAGCTTGCGCCATGTGTTACGCCAATGCGAAAGCTACGCCGAAGGACGGTCAGAGGGCGTTGAACCGCGCGATCCTTGTGATGCTGGTGCCTCCCCTGGGAATCATGAGCGTTGGAGTTGGGCTTGCCTTTCGCTATGGAAAGCGTCGCGACCGGGAACAGGAGTAAGCAGCACCGCAGGGGCTAAACAGTTTGCTGAAAACGTGGCGTTGCAATCGGAGGAGCAGCCTCAGCGGCTAAAGCCGGATTGATTTGGTGGCACTTACGGGGCGGCTTGGAAGCCGCGCCCTTTCAAAACAGAACCAAAACTGGCTTCTTTCAGCAAACTGTAAAGCCCAACCTTCAATCGCCCTTAGCGGCACGGCTAGCCGTGCCGCAACAGGCAAATAAAAACGGGGGCTTTAGCCCCTGAGGTCTATGCCTTTCGAGAAACTGGTGCCGCCGGTTCTACTCTAGCCTCTTTCCTCTCGTCTCCGGTAGCTGTGTAGTCATCAAGGCTGCCAACAAATATCCTGCAGCACAGAGGTAAAAAGCCCAACTCAAGCCCTTGATCTGTCCCACGCGCCCAATCACCAGCGGGGCCACCGAACTCAAAGCGCGTGCTCCATTGTAAGTAAATCCGAGGGCGCGGGCTCGCACCGCCGTAGGGAAGATCTCGCTTCCCATGATTCCAGAGCCAGAGAAGATTCCGGTCCCGAAGAACGCCACCGCCGTCCCCACGACCAACAGCACGCCGGGAGATCGCGCCGCCGCATAAAGGGGAATCAGAATAGCCGCCACCAATGAGTAGAGAAGAAATGCCTTGCGCCGCCCAAGATGATCAGCGACCCAGCCGAAGCTGAGGTATCCGGGAAACATGCCAAACACGTTCAGCACGACCATCAAAGTGGTCATCCCCATCACGCCAAAGCCGCGCCCGCCTTGTTCCACAGGCAACGACAAGTACGGAGGAAGCCAGGTAAACAGTCCCCACCAGGCGAACATCCCGAAAAAGTTGAAGAGCAACAGCGCAAATGTATTCCGAACATAAGGCGCGCGGAAAATCCGAGAAAAGCTCTCGTCGACCTTTCTTGAATCGCCTTGGGGATTGCGTTGCGCTTTGCTTTGAAAGGGCGCGGCTTCCAGCCGCGCCGTCCCTGCAGCCTCTTCAGATGCGGCTTCAGCCGCCGGGGAACGCCGAGGCTGACGCTCCTCCCACATCTCCGACTCGGGCACGCTGCGTTGAATCCAAAGCGTCACCACGGCCGGCAGTATCCCCACAAAAAACACGGCCCGCCATCCGAAATAATGTGCCACTGGACCAGCCACCAACGCCGCTGCCGCAAATCCCAACGCCCACGAACTCTGCACCATCGAAATTGCCTTGGCACGAAACTCTGTCGGCCAGCTCTCGGCCACCAGCGTAGCGCCCGTATTCCATTCGCCTCCCATCCCCAGCCCCAGGACGAAGCGCGCCGCAGCCAGCATCGCGATGCTGGTCGAAAGCCCCGACGCGAACGAGCACACGGAGTACGTCAGGATGCTCCCCATCAACGCTCGCTTGCGGCCAATGCGGTCCGCCAGAAAACCAAAAAACACGCCGCCGATGCCGGAAGCCAGCAACGTCAACGTGCCCAGCAATCCGGAAACTGTCTTGCTCATTCCCAGATCGCGCATCAATAGCGCCAGCACCAGCGCGTACAACATGGCGTCGAAGGCGTCGAGCGCCCATCCGAGAGCAGCCGCCAGCAGAGTTCGGCGCTGCCCCGGTGTCGCCTGCCGGATAAGTTGAAATGGGCCAATCGACATGAGCGTTCGAGAAAGAGAAAGAGAAATACGAAGTGCGGATTGTACACAAGCCGGAGGTAAAAGATACTTACGATCTTTTCAGCTTCAACAGGTGGAAGTACCGCCGTGCTTTTCTGACGTCGCGCGCGATCTGCTCGCGCAGCGCCTCCACCGAGGGAAACTTGATCTCATCGCGCAGTCGATCCAGGAAGCAAATCTCGACTTCCGTCTCTGGTGTCAGATCGATGGGATGGAAGTTCAGCAGATGGCTCTCGACAGCAAATAAATCCGCGCCAAATGTCGGACGATTCCCCACATTCGTGACCGACTCAAACGTTTCTTTCGCCACCCGCGTGCAAGTGATGTAGACGCCATCCTTGGGTACAAGTTCTTCGTACCGTGCCAGGTTGATGGTCGGCACGGTGTATTTCGATCCGTACCCGCGGCCGCGGCCGGGCGTCCCCAGAATACAGAATGGACGCGATAACAGATGCCGTGCCCGGCTCACGCGTCCCTCCGAGAGCAGCTTGCGGATCTGGCTGCTTGAAACCGTCTCGCCGCGCAACTTCAACTCGGGATACACCTTCACCTCAAATCCCATCTCGCGCCCGAATTCGGCCAGCATGTTCATGTCGCCCGACGCTTTGTGCCCGAAGCGGAAGTTGAAGCCTTCGTGCACCTCGCGCGCATGCAACTTTTTTTTCAGGATTCGTTCCGCAAACTGCCGCGGCGTCATCAGTGAAAGATCTCGGCCAAACGGCAACAGCAGAACCGCATCGACGCCCGTGGTTTCCAGAAGGCGCAGTTTTTCCGCTGTGGGCGTGATCAACTTCAACCCGGAGTCGGGCCGCAGAATCCGCGCCGGATGCGGTTCAAACGTTACCGCGACAGCTCTTGCCCCTTGCCGCCGCGCCCGCGTGACGATTTCCTGCAACACGTGCGCGTGCGCCCGGTGTACGCCGTCGAAGTTGCCAACGCTGACCAGCGTCGGCCCGAAATCGGCAGGAATGTCGTCGAGTTTGTGAAAAATCTGCATTGATAAAAACGGCGTCGGACCTCAGACGTCGGACCTCAGACGTAACCAAAGGCCCCGGTTTCCGGTTTCCGGCTTCCGGCCTCCGGTCAAAGCCACGATCACCCTACTCGATCGCTCGCCGACGGAGGTCCGCGGTCCAACGTCTGAGGTCTAAGGGCCGCAGTCCGCCCTTAGATTTCAAACTCCAGCTTCATCCCGTCATACGACAAGCGCACATGCGCGGGCAATGTAGCGTTGGTCGCCTCATGACCCAAGTCATGACAGATGTGAGTAAAGAAGGCGCGTTTCGGTTTGACCCGTTCCACGATGCGCAAAGAATTCTGCACTGTCGAGTGCGTGGGATGAGGCTTATGCCGTAGCGCATCGAGAAACAGAATATCCAGCCCTTCCAACTGATCCAGAGACGACTCGGGAATCTCGCTGTGATCGGTCAGGTAGGCCGCCGATCCGAAGCGGTAACCGTAGATCTGAGTTTCGCCATGAATCAGGATGACCGGATCGAAGCGCACTCCCAACACGTCCACCGGCCCGTCAATGGGTTTCAGCTCAAGTTGCGGCAAGCCGCCGAATTTGTAGTCTCCGTCGAAGATGTAGCTGAACATGCGCCGCAGAAACGCAGCGGCATCGGGGCGCGCGTAGAGTGGCAACTTGGCGGGCTTGTGGCGGTAACTCAGCGGGCGCAGATCGTCGATACCCAGGATGTGGTCGGCGTGAGTGTGGGTGTACAACACGGCGTCCACGCGCGTGATGCACTCGCGCACCGCCTGCGCGTAAAAATCAGGAGTCGTGTCAATCAGCACGACCTTGCCACCGTACTCGATCATCACCGAAGGCCGGGTGCGCCGGTCGTGCGGGTCGGACGAGCGGCAGACGGCGCAATCGCATCCCAGCGTGGGCACGCCCATCGACGTGCCGCTGCCCAGCACGGTAAGCGTCGCCTTCATGCTCTGACCATCATGCTGCCGTCATCGTCCTGTCAACGCCCCGTGGTCCCAGTCTTCGTTCCGGCTTGGGTTCCGGCCTGAGCTCCAGCCTGAGGAGGACGGGCCAACGCATTAGTAACCTCAACGTACGCCATGCGCACCTCGTACAAGCTGTTCTGCAGGAAATTCTCTTCCTGTGCGGTGAGATTGCCTTTAGTTTTTTCCGCCAGCAAGCTGAGCGTGTCGATGGTCTGGCGCGCGCCGATGATGTCGATCCGCGGCTGTTGCCCCTGTTCGTGCATCATTCCAAGTTGCAGCATCGCCGTCATGTACAGCGACGCCAGAAATCGCTCGAACGTCATTTCGAACTCTTTGGCGGAACGTCCGCTGAGTTCCACCTGCGAATCCAGATCGCTCGACGAGCGCCGGTAGGCCGCAGCTTGCGCGTCCTGCTCGGCAGCGGTAGGTGGCAGCGGAATCTCGCGTTCCGCATTTCCGTCGTCCTTCTCGGCACCGGGCGCCGCGGCCTGCGCGGTGGGCGCCGGTTCCGCGGCAGGGGCGGAAGTCGCCGCTGGTTTCGGTGCCTCTGCTTCCTCGGGGACGTCTTTGCGCAACTCGCCCTCGGACGTGAACAAACGCCGGTCGGTTACGGTGAAGGTTTCTTCCTGTTTTTTCTGAGCCATGAATGTGTCCTTGTTACTCGGAGCTTTTTACAGTGTTCGCAACTAAGTACGATTCGTATCAGGGCACGACTTCAGTCGTGCCTAAGCGGTTGAAAATCACCTTCGGCTTCACAGTTTCCTGAAAAAGTGGCATTGCAGTCTGAGGAGCAGCCTCAGCGGCTAAAGCCGGATTGATTTTGTCGCACTTACGGCGCGGCTTGAAGCCGCGCCCTTTCAAAACAAAAACCAAAGCCGGAGCTTTTCAGCAAACTGTTCAGCCGCTGGGGTTTGAATTTCCACCCCAAATGTTGTTCTCTTCGCAGACCGTGAAGCTCCCCCGAATACTAAGCCTCTTGTATCGCCGGCTTCCGGTCAGGCTCACTTACCAAGCTTCCAGCTTCCGCAAACGGCAAAGCCGCAACCCACGCTTTCTCCCCTGCGATTGTGACCTCTTTGTGCGGAATCGCGTGCTCGCGCCGAATATATCCAAGAGCGATGGACTGCAGGGCCAGAGTAGTAGCACTGGTGATCTCGCCCACTTCTTTTTCCCCCGCGGCGTCTCCTATCATTACCTTCGCGCCCACCGTGATCGGCGCGCCGTTCTGCGAGACGAAGCCAATAAACTTGCGATGCACATTGCCGCGTGAGCGAATGCGCTCCACAATCTCCTGCCCGACATAGCAACCCTTGCTGAAATTCAAGGCGCGGGCTTGTTCCGTTTCCTGTGGCAGGTCGCGTTCGCGAATATCAACGCCATAGAGCGGAATGCCGGACGCGATGCGATCCATCTCAAGCGCCTCGGCGCCAACGGGAGTGGCTCCGGCGGCCAGCAAAGCTTTCCAGAGCTGCTCTACGAACTGCGGCGCTACCCAAATCTCATACTCTTCATGCGCCGGATCCTCGCCGCGGACGATGGTGCAGTCCATGCAGCCGCATTCGCAATCGCACTGGAGACTAAACGTTTGCAGCGGCATCAACTCGGGAATCTTGAGTCCCGCGCCCTGAAGGATCGCGCGCGAGCTCGGACCACGCACCCCCACCGCAGTAAGTTTGTCGCTAAGATTCTCAACCTCCACATCATCCATGATGATGTAGTGGTCGAAGGTCGCCAGTATCTTTTCGACTTGGCCGCGATCTGTATCGACCAACAGCGACTCGCCAAGGTTGTAGGCAACCATGTCGCCCAGAATGCGCCCCTGGGGGTTGAGCAGAAACGCATACACGCCGTGGCCCTGCGCCAGGTCCCGGATGTTGTTGGTCACCATGCCGTTCAACCAGCGCACCCGGTCATCGCCGGTAAGCGAGATCTTGGCCCTGAAGCCGAGGTCGTAAACGCCGCAGCCGGTGCGCAAACCATCGAACTCCGTCCGCGGATCGCTAAAGCGGGCGGCCGTGGCAGCGCCCCGATACTTGGTCAGGGCCGCGGCGTGGCCCTCGGCCTGGGTGATTAATGCGTCTTGGAGTTGGGTATTCATCTCTAACTTTAACTCTTCTGATTATAGCGAACGTCAACCTGGAGCGAGGGGAGCGGGAAACTCTCCGCCAAGGTAGGCGGCACTAGTCGGCAAACCTACTCATCCGGCGCGCGTTGTGTTAACTTTCCTGCCGTAGACCTGCAAAAGCCCTCCATGAGCAATCAGCGCGACAGAAAGCGTATCGCAATCATCCCCGGGGATGGCATCGGCCAGGAAGTGATTCCCCAGGCCGTCAACGTCATCCAGGCAACCGGCGCCGCCATCGAGTTCGGGGAGTTCGATTGGAGCGCCGACCGTTACCTGCGCGATCACACAACCGTTCCTCCCGACGGCTTCGTCATGCTTGCCCGCGATTTCGACGCAATTCTTGTCGGAGCATTCGGCGATCCGCGCGTCCCGACCAATATCCACGCCAAAGAGATTCTCCTCGGCATGCGCTTCAAAATGGATCTCTACGCCAACGTACGCCCGGTGCGGCTGCTCGATACGGCTCTGTGTCCGCTGAAGGGCGTTGAGCCCAAGGATCTTGATTTCGTCGTCATCCGCGAAAACACTGAGGGCTCCTATACCGACGCGGGAGGCGTCTTCAAGCAGGGCACGCCCGATGAGATCGCCACGCAGGAAGACATCAACACGCGCAAGGGAGTCGAGCGCATCATCCGCTACGCCTTCGAGTATTGCGCGCGCAACAAGAGGCTTGACGGCTCGCCGCGCAGCAGAGTGCTGATGTGCGACAAGTCGAACGCCATGACCCACGCCGGCGGATTGTGGCAGCGCGTGTTCAAAGAAGTGAGCGGCGAATATCAGCGGATCACGGCGCAGCACATGTACGTGGACGCGCTATGCATGCAGATGGTGCGCGATCCGCGGCAGTTCGATGTCATCGTCACCAACAATATGTTTGGCGACATCATTACCGACCTCGCCGCCGGACTGCAGGGCGGCCTGGGCATGGCTGCCAGCGGAAACATCCATCCGGGAAAGACGTCGGTGTTTGAGCCCGTACACGGCTCGGCCCCGCCCATCGCGGGCAAGAATGTGGCTAATCCATTCGGAGCGATTTTGACTGCAGCGATGATGCTGGCGCACTTGGGATTCACGGGCGATGCGGAAAAGATTGAAGCGGCCGTGCTCGAAGCGGTGCGGCAGAGAAAGACCACGCAGGACATTGGCGGCACACTGGGCACGCGCGAGGCAGGAGAGTGGGTGGCGGAGAGCGTGGCCAAACGCATTTTGTCATCCTGAGCGAAGCATGCCGATTCGCGAATGCGAATCGGCATGCGTAGTCGAAGGATCCCTCTCGTGTCAGCGATGGCTAGGACGTCACAAGGAGTTCTTACCGTGCGGCCGCTGATCAAGATGCGAAAGTAGAGAGAGAACCCCTCGACAGGTCCTTCATTAATCAAGATGCAAGGGGTCCTTCGGCTCCGCAGGAAGTGCGCGAAGCGCACTTCTTGTTGCGCTCAGGATGACAAACATATCGGGCCGATGCCTCAGCGAGCTTCGACTAGTGCCAATGGCTTCCACGCGTCATACAGGGCGTCGAGCACTTCCGCTGTACTCTCATGAAGTCCGTCCTGCGAGTAGCGCCAACTCCCGCCATTTCCAGTGACAATCGACGTCAACGAAGCCAATCTCGCGCAACCACTGCAGCTGCGTTTCAACGTCCAACAATTTGTTGGACGGATCTTCGGTCTCGACCGTGAAGCCGATGTGCTCCAGGAACTCTGCGTGGAGGCGCGGCGTAGGCGATGCGACATGTTCCAGATTGCAGAAAACGCCGCCCGGGTTGAGCAGGCCGTGAATTTCTGCATACAGCTCACGCTTGCGTTCGTGAACGACATGATGGATCGCGAAGCTGGAAATGACGGCGTCGAACTTGCCCAGGGCGGGAAGCCGCCGGTCCAGATTGTGCGTCATGACGGTGACTGAGGAATCGCCGGCGAAACGCTTGCGCGCGGCTTCGATCATGGCTGGAGAAAAGTCGAGCGCGACCGCTTCCGTTTCGTGTACCCCATCTTTCCGCAGAGAAAGTTTAGCCAGCGCGAGCAAGCGTCCATCGCCGGTGCCGAGATCGAGAATGCGGTGCCCAGTTTTCGGGATGAATTCCAGAAGCGCAGATTCGCCTTCGCCGCGGTGCGAAAGAGAGTCGGCCCGCTCAAGGTATTGGTGGGCGTGCTCGGTTGACGTCCAAAGGTTGATCGGTGCATTCGTGGTCATGAGGAAAGTATAGGAAAAAGTATAGACTCGACCCTAATGGATAACGGTGAACAGTTTCGCAAGAAGTGTCTGCTGCGGCTTTTGCAGGTGATTCTGCTGGCGCTGAGCAGCACCATGTGGGCGCAGGGTGGGAGTCCGGTTCTTCCTACTCCGGCGCAGGGGCAAACCTCCCCCAGCCTGGATTCTGGTAAACAAGGTCAAAACCAGGCGGACAGAGCCCGCCCTGAGCCTGCCGAAGGGAGTGTCCGCCCCACACAAGCGTCGGCCCCGCAAGAGCCGCTGAAGCCTCCCCCGCCGAAGCCGAAAGAGGAAGTCAAGATCACGCCGCGGGAGGCCGAGGAACTATTTCATTCCGTCGACGAGATTCTCGCGTTCGATTCCAAGCAGACCGGGCTGCCGATTAAGAAGGCAGTCAAGCGCAAGCTGACCAGCCGAGAAGAAGTCGTGTCGTATTTGACCAAGCACATGAACGATGAAGACACGCAGCGGCTGCGGCGGTCGGAACTGGTGCTGAAGAAGTTTGGGTTGCTGCCGCGTGACTTCGATCTGGAAAAATTGCTGGTCGCGCTGCTGCGCGAGCAGGTGGCGGGCTACTACGACCCCAAGACTAGGACGGTGAATTTGCTGGATTGGGTTCCGATTGAAGAGCAGGAGCCGGTCATGGCGCACGAACTCACCCATGCGCTGCAGGACCAGAGCTTCAATCTCCAGAAGTGGATGAAAAAGGGCGAGAAGGATCTGGCCGAGAGCAAGAAAGATCCTACGGCGGCCGACATTGAGAACGACGAAATGGATAATGCCCGCCAGGCCGTGGTGGAAGGACAGGCCGAGGCCGTAATGGTGCAATATGCGCTGGCTCCGGTGGGACGCTCGATCATCGATTCACCGGATCTCGTCGATGCCATGGAGTCGTCGATGATCAATGGCACGCCGGATTCGGCTGTGTTCAAGGACGCTCCGATTTTTCTGAAGGAGTCGCTGACATTTCCCTACAGTTACGGGATGGAATTCGTGGTGAAGTTGCTGCGGAAGGGCGGCAAGGAGAAAGCATTTGCCGACGTATTGCGGAATCCTCCTCACACCACGCGGCAAATCATGGAGCCCGACGTTTATTTGTCGGGAGAGAACCTCGAGCCTATGCGCGTAGCGGACTTTGGGCGCGACTTCAAGAATTACTCGAAGTTTGATATCGGCGCGATGGGCGAGTTTGACGTCGCCGTGCTGATTGAACAGTACGCGGGGAAGGAATTGTCAAAACGCCTTTATCCCGAATGGCGAGGCGGATATTACTACGCGGCGCGACCCAAGGCCGATGCGGGGGCTCCACTCGCACTGCTGTATGTGTCGCAGTGGTCGAGTGCAGAGAAGGCTTCGGAGTTCGCAGCGATTTATGCGCGGTCACTCGGGCAGAGATACAAGAAGGCGGAAGAAGTCGTGGATTCTTCGTCTGACAAGGCATCGCTGCAGAATCCAGAATCCAATGTCGACGTGCTGAAAGGACGGCACGCTTGGTCAACCGAGGAAGGCACGGTCGTGATCGAGGAGCAGGGCGATAGGGTGCTGGTGACTGAAAGTATTGATGCGGCGACGACGCAGGTGCTGGAGAAAGAAGTGTTTGGGGTGGCAAAATAAATTGTGATAGATTGTAATACAAGTATTGCAGAGATTACAGGACGAAATATGCTTACCGTGAGACTGTCTCCGAAGCTGGAAGCGAGGCTGAACAGGCTCGCCAAACGTACGGGACGACCCAAGGCCTACTACGCAAAGAAGGCTCTGAAGGAGTTTCTGGACGAGCAAGAAGACTACTTGATTGCCCTTTCCCGATTGGAAAATAAGTTACCGGCCATACCCCTCGAAGAGGTGGTGAAGCGGCTTGGATTGGACCGTTGATTTCGACCCCCGCGCGCTCGCAGAGCTTCAAAAGCTGGATCGCGTCACACAAAAGCGGGTCTTGAAATTTCTTCGCGAACGAATTGCGGGCCACGCAAAGCCGCGTGACCTAGGGAAGGCTTTGGTCGGAGAAAAAGCTCGGCTTTGGCGCTATCGAGTGGGCGACTACCGGGTTATTTGTTCCGTCAGCGACGAGCAGCATCGGGTGCAGGTGCTTCGTATCGGGCACCGCAAAGATGTTTATCGATAGTTTCTCTTAGGTTTTTCTTTCGGCTCGTCCTTATCAGTTTGGTCGCCTAGAAAATGCTGCACCTTGGCCGCGACAGTAAACTGTTTGCCTGCGCGCTCGATGGTGAGTTTTCTTTCTTGACCAGGCTGGCCTTCGAGCATCGACCAGACTTGTCCCATAGTCGAGTCGGGGACCGGGATGCTGTCGACGGCGACGAGATGATCGCCCGCCTGAACCTCTGGGACGGATGGCCTGCCTTCGAATTCGCCAACGCCTACGATGGTGAAGCGCCCGTCGTCTTCCGGGCGCAGAGTCAGCCCGATGATGTCGAAGTCGGGAGCCTTGAATGTTGTCCCAACTTCGAAGTACGCCATCGAGTGCGCATAGTCGATCCCGACGCGGTAGTTGAGTAGAGCATTCGAACCGAGCAATCCTGCGGTAGCGACGCCGGCACGCTTCGCGAGGAAGGCCGACTCGTCTGAGGAGAGGCTGGCTGCTGCCACTCCAGTGAGAAATACCGGGCCGTATTGCACGCGGTCCACACGCAGCAGCTTCCATTTGGGCTCGTCGTCCCGTCCCCACATGTTGGCATTGCCCGCCGCGCCGGTCATGTGCGGCCAGTCTGGATGAGCTGTCGCAATCTTGTCGAAGACTTCGCCGGAAAGAAAGCTGAACGAGGAACCGACGTCCAAGCCGAGGTTGTAATTCTTGCCATCAATCTTGCTGGGCATCTGCACGAGACCGTTTCCTGCATTCACTAGGACCTTGCCGCTCATGCCTCGAAAATGAATTGTGTCTCGCTGTCCGAGGGTGAACTCGCGATCAGGGAAGCTCACCAGCACGTCGTAGTTACGAAGCACAGTGGAAGGAAGGTTAATCTCGGCGCTCATACCCGGAGCCATCAGTGCCGCGGCGGTCACGGGCTTCAGCGGAATTTTCACCTCCTTCACAGCGGCGAGAGGGATTTTCATACCTCCAATGGTGATCTCACGCGGCGGTGGAGCGGAGCAGGCCTTGTCGTCGCAGGTGACGTTGAGCCCCATCAGCGTGGCGGCACGCCGCGACATTTCAAGATCGGGATTGCCGTTGTCGACCCATCCACGGACGCGTCTGGTCGAGCCGTCCGGCAGAGGGAGGTAGACGTCGATCACGATGCGGTTGTGATCGAGCGTGATCGGAACGGTTACAGATTTCGGTTCGGCCTGGGGCGCGGCTTTAGAAACGTCCTGGGCGTAGGCAGCACCGACGAGAACAAGGGCTATAAGAGCAGAGCAGAATCGCATTCTGGAATTGTATCTCTGTGCCGCCGGCGAAGACGCAACCACTGAGGGCGCAGGGCCGCACAGAACGTCTTGTATAATCGCGAGTTCTGCTGGCAAGGCTTCTCTGGAGGACGGGTGGCACAGGCGGAGATCGGAATCATCGGCGGCAGCGGGCTTTACGCGATGCCCGGGCTAAGCAAGGTCAGGCAAGTACGCGTGAAGACGCCGTTTGGAGCGCCTTCCGATCCATATGTTTGTGGCACGCTTGAGGGGCGGAAAATCGCGTTCCTGGCACGGCATGGGCGCGGGCACCGCATCCTGCCGAGTGAGCTTAATTTTCGTGCCAACATTCATGGGTTCAAGCAACTCGGAGTTGAGCGGATCGTCTCGGTTTCCGCCGTGGGGTCATTGAAGGAAGAACACAAGCCGCTTGAGTTTGTAATTCCCGACCAGTTCTTCGACCGCACGCGGCATCGCGTGGATACTTTTTTTGGCAACGGAGTGGTGGCGCACATCGCTTTTGCCGATCCTGTATGTGGGGAGCTGGCCAGTGTGGTCGAATCCGCGTGCAAGAAAATCGGCGTCACCGGCAAGCGAGGCGGCACGTACCTGTGCATGGAAGGGCCGCAATTTTCTACCAAGGCGGAGTCGAACGTGTATCGCAGCCTGGGCATGGACGTGATCGGCATGACGAACCTGCAGGAAGCGAAGCTGGCGCGTGAAGCGGAGCTCTGCTATGTGACCGTCGCGATGGTGACGGATTATGACTGCTGGCATCCGCATCATGATTCGGTCACCGTCGATCAGATTGTGGCCGTGCTGCTGAAGAATGCGGAGAACGCTTGCAAGGTGGTGCGGGAAACAGTGGCGGCAATGCCCCGTGGCCGATCGTGCAAGTGCGGGGCGGCACTGGCACATGCCATCCTCACCGATCCCAAAACAATTCCTGCAGCAACGCGGAAGAAATTGAAGTTGATTCTGGGAAAGTATTTGAAGGTGCCGGCTAAATAGAAATTTGCTGGTTTCCTTCACACACCAAGGTAAAAGGACATAAGACACGATGAGCATTGTTGTTGTGGGGTCGGTTGCATTCGATACCATCGCGTCGCCTTCGGGCAGCGTGAAGGATATTCTGGGCGGGGCGGCAACTTATTTCTCGCTCGCCGCCAGCTATTTCACGCAGGTGCGCATGGTCGCAGTCGTGGGCGAGGACTTCGGGGCCGAACACGAGAAGGTCTTCAAGAAGCGTGGAATTGACACGCGCGGAATCGAGCGAGCCCAGGGCAAGACATTTCGCTGGGGCGGGAGCTACACCGATAATCTCAACGAGGCCAAGACGAACTTCACCGACCTCAACGTCTTTCAGACTTTCCAGCCCCGGATTCCCAGCGAATATAACGACACCGAGTTCCTGTTCCTGGCAAATATCCAGCCGACTCTGCAGGCCGACGTCCGTCGCAAGATGAATGGCGTTCGCCTGACCGGATGCGACACCATGAACTATTGGATTCAGCGCACCCGCAATGAACTAGGCGAGACCCTGAAGCTGGTGGACGTGCTGCTCATCAACGACACCGAAACCAAGATGCTCGCGAATGAGACGAATTTGCCTCGGGCGGCGCACAAGGTGTTGGCCATGGGGCCGAAGGCACTGGTAATCAAGCACGGGGAATACGGAGCGACCATTTTCTTTCGCGAGGGTGCGTTTGGAATTGGGCATCATCCGTTTCGCGCGCCGGCATTGCCGATCGAGGAAGTCAAAGATCCAACGGGAGCCGGTGATTCGTTTGCGGGCGGATTCATGGGCTACCTCGCGTCGCAGAAGGAACTGAACCGCGAA
>Ga0209488_10002346_pt1 | contig 15561 bp, 14 predicted proteins | sample Rivendell_Oct201_8_FD_188349 | JGI IMG/M metagenome (GOLD analysis project Ga0209488, IMG submission 188349) | Vadose zone soil microbial communities from the Eel River Critical Zone Observatory, Northern California, USA -... | ecosystem: Environmental > Terrestrial > Soil > Vadose zone >... | reverse complement strand
AGGCCGGGCAGATGTTCCAGCCCATCCGCGTCGCTGTCTGCGGCCGCAAGAATGCCCCGCCGCTATTTGAGACGCTGGAAGTATTAGGCAAAGAACTCACGCTTAGGCGACTTGATCAGGCAATTCAGAAATTCGCATAGGCACCGTATTCAGAATTATTCTGCTGCTTTTTGCATCTCCGCAATCCTGATTCTGATCTATAGCTGTGACCTTAAGCATTTTGCCCGGCGGACCAGAAAGTCCGTCAACAATTCCGTTCATATCCCCGTAAGCAAGAGAGGTCTCAGATGAAAGCTGCCCAAATCAGCAAGCCCGGAGGAAATTTCGAAGTCGTCGAGCGCCCCATTCCTGAGCCCGGTCGCGGGCAGGTGCGCATCAAGGTGGAGGCGTGTGGCCTTTGCCACAGCGACTCACTGGTGAAAGAAGGATACTGGCCGGGGATTCAGTATCCGCGCGTTCCGGGGCATGAAATTGCCGGACGCATCGATGCGATCGGCGCAGACGTTACGTTGTGGAAGCCCGGTCAGCGGGTTGGTGTCGGCTGGCATGGCGGACACTGCTTTCAGTGCGATGCCTGCCGGCGCGGTGACTTCATTCTCTGCCAATTCGAAAAAATCACTGCGATTACTTTCGATGGGGGCTACGCCGAGTATATGGTCGCGCCCGCGGAAGCAGTCGCTGCGATCCCGGACGATTTGCCTGCGGACCAGGCCGCTCCGTTACTTTGCGCCGGAATCACGGTATTCAACTCGCTGCGTAATTCGGGAGCGCGCGCAGGAGACCTAGTCGCGGTGCAGGGCATCGGCGGACTGGGACATCTTGGGATTCAGTATGCCCGTCAAATGGGCTTCCGCACTGTCGCCATCGGGCGCGGCAAAGATAAAGAGCCACTCGCCAGGAAATTGGGTGCCCATGAATACGTGGACACCGGGGCCGGTGCTCCCGCCGAAGCGCTGCAAAAGCTGGGCGGAGCCCGCGTAATTCTCGCCACCGCCCCCGATTCGAAATCTATCTCGGCTCTGGTCGACGGACTGGCGGGCAATGGAAAGTTACTGGTTGTGGGAGCTGGCGTGGAGTCTCTCACAGTCACTCCGCTACAAGTGATTGGAGGCCGCAAGTCCATCCAGGGCTGGCCCTCCGGCACCGCCAAAGACTCCGAAGACACGTTGAAATTCAGTTCGCTCAGCGGCGTTCGACCCATGATTGAGCGCTATCCACTCGAGAAGGCTGCCGAGGCCTACGATCAAATGATCAGCGGAAGAGCGAGATTCCGGGTTGTGCTGACCATGGGAAGATAGGGTATCGGCAGCGATATTCCTAATTTTCCTCTTTCGATTTTTGTGCCGCAGCATTGACTAACCTTTTTGCCTGATCGGGAGTCTAATTTCCGTCGTCGTTGTCTCTGTCGATTACCAACATAGCGACTTCTAACGTCTGCATAAAAGGTTCGATGCACGCGCACCGGCTGATTCTGCGGTTCCATCCTCTCGTGTTGGCTGGCATTCTCATATCCGGCCAGAACGCGGCCGGCGCCACGGCCACTGTCCGGATCCCCCACGTGTCGAGTCCTCCGCGGCTTGAGGATTTCGAAGATATGACGCCGCGCGGTAATTCAACACAACTGGCAAAAGTCACAGATTTCATCCAAAAAGAACCATCCGATGGCAGGCCCGCGACTCAGCGCACCGATGTGTACCTGGGCTACGACTCGGCGAATCTCTACGCTGTCTGGGTCTGTTGGGATAGCGATCTGCATGGCATCCGTGCTCATCTCAGCCGGCGTGAAGCGGTTACTCCTCCAGATGATGACTACATTGAGCTCACGCTCGATACTTTCCACGATCAACGTCACGGCTTCCTCTTTGATGTAAATCCTCGGGGAGTGCAGGCCGATGCGCTCTGGAGTGAGGACAGCGGCGCCGACTATTCCTACGATACGGTGTGGGATTCCGGCAGTAAGTTGACCAAACAGGGCTATGTCATTTGGATGTCGATTCCTTTCCGCAGCATTCGTTTTCATCCCGCAAATGAGCAGGTATGGGGCGTGACGCTGATGCGGTATATCGCGCGCAATGATGAGTACGACTATTGGCCACGCGTTTCCAGCCGCATTTCCGGCCGCCTTAATCAGGAAGGACTCATCACCGGGGTGGAAAGCGTTTCGCCCAGCCATAACATGCAGTTCAATCCTTACGGGCACCTCAGAAGCTTGCACGCTCTGGATAATCGCGACCCCATTCAGCCGCGTTTCGAGAATCGGAACGTTCAAGGCAAGCTTGGTCTCGATTCCAAATTTGTTTTCCACGATAGCCTGGTGCTCGACACGACCATCAATCCGGATTTCGCGCAAATCGAATCCGACCAGCCGCAGAACACGGTGAACCAGCGCTTCGAAGTATTCTTTCCCGAGAAGCGGCCCTTCTTCCTGGAAAATTCTAATTTTTTCAGCGATACGAACATCGGCATCTATTCGTTATCGCGGGTGCTCTTTACCCGCCGCATCGTCCAACCGAGCTTCGGCGCCCGCCTTACCGGCAAGCAGGGCCCATGGAATTTGGGTTTCTTCTTAGCCGACGATCGATCGCCGGGACTCATGGTTCCGGACAGCAGTTCGCTCCGCGGAACACGGGCTTATTTTGCCGTTGGCCGGGTCAGCCATGACATTGGCGACCAGAACAGCGTGGGCGCTGTCTACGTCGACCGGGAATACCACGAAAATTTCAACCGTGTCGGTGGGCTCGATGCGAGCTTCCGTTTGAGTAAGAATTGGACCTCGTGGTTTCGCAGCTTGGTCTCTTCCACTTACGCCACGAGTGATGTTATTTCTGCAGTTAACACTTCAGGGAACCCGGTCGCTCCCCCGTCTCTCGGTTACAGCTTCGGGCAGAATCACGAGGCCGTGCTCAACGGCATCGGCCGGCGCTTTTCCTACGAGCTGATGTATCAGGACATCACGCCCAATTTTCACACCGATGCCGGCTTCGTGCCGCGGATCGATATTCGCAACGTAGCGGAATACTTCCACTTTTACTGGCGTCCCGAAGGGAAGCATCTGGTGTTCCAGGGGCCGGAACTCAACACGCATGACATTTGGGATCATAACGGTATAGGCCTAACCCACGCGTACAACTTCGATTGGGTGTTCGACTTTCGACGCAATGTGTTTTTCGCTCCCATTGTCGTCACTGAGACGGATGTCCTCCGTCCAAATGATTTTCCCGGCCTGCCTGACAACCATAAATATGTGCAGAACGGGGGTGGTCTGGTGGTCGGAGGCAGCCCCACCCGCTTGATTACCTGGCGAACCACAATTATTCGTGACGGAACGGTGCTGATCGTCGTGCCGAACGGTCAAGAGCCGATCACCGGCGATGAGACTTTTATCAACCACACCATGAGCATCAAGCCGACTGGACACCTCGAGATCGACAATACTTACATCCTCGACCGAGTGCTCAACGGTGGTGCGCACCACGCCTCATTCAACAACCACATCATCCGCAGCAAGTGGAATTATCAGTTCACCCGCGCTCTTTCGTTGCGGGCCATCGTACAGTACAACGGTCTGCTGGCGAATCCTGCCTACAGTTCGTTACAAACCAACCGCAACCTGAATTTCGATTTTTTGATCACCTACTTAGTTCATCCCGGCACAGCCGTGTATGTCGGCTACAACAGCAACCTTGAAAACTTTATCCCTGGTCTATGTACTCCTGCGCCCGGATCATTGGTGGGATGCGACCCCAATGGCAACGGGCTGGTGCGCGGCAATCATTTGATCAATGATGGCCGCGTGTTCTTTGTCAAGGTCAGCTATCTTTTCCGGCGGTAAGGCGCGATGCTTGTTGGAAGCGGATTTAAGGTCAATGAGAGCCCCGCCTTTTTTATTTACACGAAGCACTTTGTAGTATAAAGTTTAGCAGTGATCCCGCCTGACGAACCCTTCCTTTGCGTACTCAAGAAGCGTTGGATTCCTGGGGAGATGACCACTCCACCGGCGATTGACCGGAACGAAACCACTGGCCCGGTCGAGTCGCACTATGCCTTGCTGATCAATCCGTTTTATCCTAAGGACGCAAATGCCAGCTTCGGCAAACATGTGCTCACGCCGACCCTTGCGCTGACCAGCTTCGCTGCGACCACGCCAGCGAATTGGCGAGTTGCGTACTTCGACGAAAACCTGCTCGACGGGCGCCCGCCATTTCGTCCGGTGCCGCAGGTCGTAGGCATCACGGTGCATCTGACATTTGCGCGGCGTGCATTCGAGTTAGCCGACTGGTATCGGGCGCGGGGTTCGAAGGTTATCTTCGGAGGGCTACACGTTCTCTCGTGTCCAGACGAATGCGCTCCTCACGCCGACGCACTGGCGCTGGGAGACGGTGTGCAGCTCTGGCCGCGAATTCTGCGCGACGTTGAAACCGGGTGTCTGCAGTCGCGTTATGTTGCCACATATGAGAGCGACTATTGCGACGATCCGCCGCCGCGGCGTTCCATTCTTCCCCGCCACAGCTTTTTGACGACGACCAGCCTGATTGCCACTCGCGGCTGCCATAACCGTTGCGGCTTCTGCTATCTCGCAACCGATGGCCTGCGCATGCCATACCGCATGCGGCATCCACAGCAGGTAGTCGAGGAGTTCGAGGCCGACAATCAACCCTACGCAGTATTCATCGACAACAATCTGGGCTCGCGCAGGGACTATTTGCATACTCTCTGCGCGGCGCTGCGGCCACTCAACAAAATTTGGAGTGCAGCGGTGACCATCGACATAACCGATGACCCTGGTCTGATCCGCAACATGGCTCTGGCGGGTTGTACGGGTGTCTTCGTCGGATTCGAATCGCTTTCGGATGACAATCTCGCGGACGCTCACAAGAAAACTCCTAAAACGTCCGACTACGCGCGCCGGGTGCGTATGCTCCACGACCACGGCATCCAGGTGAATGGATCGTTCGTCCTTGGATTTGACCACGACCGCAAAGACGTTTTCGCGCGCACCGCAGAGTGGGTCGAAGAGAACCGGCTTGAGTGTGCTACCTTTCACATCCTCACGCCCTATCCTGCGACGCCACTATTCCGCCAAATGGAAGGCGAAGGGCGCCTTCTTCATCGAAACTGGACTCTCTATGACACCAGTCACGCAGTTTTCAGACCAAGGCACATGAGTCCGGAGGAACTCGAGCACGGCTACGCCTGGATCTACCAGCGTCTGTTCTCTCACGCTTCAATCTGGCGGCGTCGTCCGGAAGATTGGCAGGCCGTGCCGCTGTACCTGGCTATGTCGTACCTCTACAAACGTTCCAATCACTTCTGGCACCTGCTGATCAAGCACGATCTGGTGAACCCCGTGTGGAAGCCACTGGTGGAGATGACGCGCTGGCGCCACGTTCGGTACCGTCGCCAACTAGCGGAGCGTAGCGCGCTAGCCGCCGCTCCAGGTCAGGTTGTTTCGGCAGGAGTCTAGCCTTCTTGTTATGTCGTTTTCTTTTCAGATTTTCCTTGACAGCTTATACTGTGTGCCGTATGGTGTGTATCGCACACTGTATGACGAACGGTAACCAATCCAACGCTGACCTATTCGAGAATCTCCGGCTGGAGCTACGCCGAGGATGCCTGATTGTGGCGGTTTTGGCCCAGCTCCGGACCGAGCAGTATGGCTACACCCTGCGGAAGTCCTTGGCAGATGATGGCCTAGCAATCGACGAAGGTACGCTCTATCCCCTGTTGCGGCGGCTGGAGAGCCAAGGCCTGCTGGTCAGTCAGTGGCGAGAAGAAGACAAGCGCAACAAGCGCTTCTATCGTCTGTCATCGGCCGGAGAACCAATTCTTAAACAGCTGTTAGACGAGTGGCAAAGCATCAACGCGTCGTTAGAACGAATTCTTCAAGAGGCATAGGTCATTTATGAGCACGCCATCGAACAATCTGCCGAGCGGTAAACCACAGGAACTCCTGCAACGCTATCTGCAAGCTGTGCGTTTCTGGCTGCCCAAGTCGCAGCAGGAGGACATCCTGGCCGAGCTGTCGGAAGATCTTCGCTCTCAAGTCGAAGACAAGGAAACTGAGCTCGGCCGCCCTTTGGACGACGCTGAGCTCGGAGCCATCCTGAAGAAGTGCGGCAATCCCATGCGTGTGGCCAGCCGTTATCAGCCCGGGCAGTATCTGATCGGCCCAACATGGTTCCCGGTTTACCGTTTTGTGCTTAAGCTCGTCCTCTTGTGGATTCTGATACCGGTTTTCGTCGTGATCGTTGGGCCGGCAATCGTGCTCAGCAACCCGGATCGCGGCGCCGGCCTTCTCCAGACTTTCGGGAACCTTTGGACCGCCGAGATTATCGCTGGCGGTGTGATTACCCTGGTCTTCGCGACCCTGGAGCGGGTGCACGTGAAATGCGATGTGGCCGAGAAATGGGATCCGCGGTCTCTTCCGCCGCTTGCGAAGGAACAAATCCAATCCGGCACGAAAACCATATGTGAGATCGCCTTCGGAGTTCTGGCCCTGATATGGCTGCTGCTCGTCCCCCAATATCCCGTCCTGGCGTTCGGTCCTGCCGCGGCTTTCTTGAAATTTGGACCGCTATGGCACCAGTTCTACATCCCCATAATCCTGCTCTCGCTGTTCGGCCTGGCGCATCAGATCATCAGCCTCGCGCGACCGCAATGGAACTGGCTTCCACCTCTTGGACGGCTGCTTAGCATCGTCCTAACTCTCATCGTCCTGAACTTTGTCATCGACGCGGCAGGCCGCACTCCACACAACGAGTGGCATCCATTTGTCGCTTTGGTTGACCGGGTGCAGGATTCCGCACGCTACGGCCAGATCGCGGCTCTTGTGAACGTCTCGATTCTGCTCAGTATCGCGGGTACCTGGCTCGGACTAAGCATCGCCGCAGTCATCGAGACCTGGAAGCTCTTGCGTCTGGTTCGCAAACGTATACCGCAAGGACATAACGCCGCACCTTTTCGCGCGGCCTAGATTCCTCACCGTCGCAGCCTAGCGTCGCTTTCCGTTTCGTTGCGCGGATGATTAAGCCGCGATTGGAAATTAACTAAAGCCTTATAAGGTGCCGGCGATCCACGCGGGCATTTTCTTGCGATAAGATCAAAGGATGAATTCGTCCACTGCCGAGGCCACAGCCGGAGGAAGTCCTGCTCCGGAGCCTCGCCCATCCAACTTTATTCGCGACATCATTCTCGAGGACCTTAAGACCAATAAATACGAAGGCCGCGTGCAAACCCGCTTTCCTCCCGAGCCCAACGGATACCTGCACATCGGACACGCCAAGGCCATCTGCCTCGACTTCGGCCTCGCCGACGAGTTTGGCGGGCATACAAATCTCCGCTTCGACGACACGAATCCGGAAAAAGAAGAAACCGAATACGTCGACTCCATCCAGGAGGATGTACGCTGGCTCGGCTTCCATTGGGACGGTCTTTTCTACGCCTCTGACTATTTCGATCAGCTCTATGAGTGGGCGGTGCAGCTGATTAAGAGTGGGAAGGCATACGTCGACGACCTGTCGGCCGAGGAAATTCGCAAGTATCGCGGCACCCTAACCGAGCCAGGGAAAGATAGTCCGTATCGCAGCCGATCAGTCGAAGAGAACTTGAACCTATTCGAAGGCATGCGTGCGGGCGAGTTTGCCGACGGCTCACGCACTCTGCGGGCGAAGATCGATATGGCATCACCGAACCTCAACATGCGCGATCCGGTGATGTATCGCATTCTTCACGCCGAGCATCACCGCACCAGCAATAAGTGGTGCATCTATCCGATGTATGACTACGCCCATGGGCAATCGGACTCGCTCGAAAAAGTCACGCACTCCATGTGTACCCTCGAGTTCGAGGATCATCGCCCGCTCTACAACTGGTTCATCCAGCAGTTAGGAATTTTCCCTTCGCAGCAAATCGAGTTCGATCGGCTCAACCTGACCCACACGCTTCTCAGCAAGCGCAAGCTCCTACAGTTGGTACAGGAAGGCCGGGTGCGGGGATGGGACGACCCCCGCATGCCAACACTTTCCGGGCTCCGCCGTCGCGGCTATACACCGGAGGCGATCCGCAATTTCTGTGGAGCTATCGGCGTCTCGAAGACTACGGGCTCGATTGAACTGGCCATGCTGGAGCACTTCGTCCGCGAAGACCTGAACAAGCGCGCTCCGCGCGTGATGGCTGTTCTCCGCCCGCTGAAAGTTGTGATCGACAACTATCCAGAGGATCAGGTCGAGGAGATGGACGCGGTGAACAACCCCGAAGACACCGCCGCTGGCATGCGTAAGGTGCCGTTCTCGCGCGAACTCTACATCGAGCACGATGACTTCCGCGAGGTGCCGCCACCAAAGTATTATCGCCTCTCGCCCGGCCGAGAAGTGCGTCTGCGCTATGGCTATTTCATCACCTGCAAGAGTGTCGTGAAGAATGACAAGGGTGAAGTGGTTGAAGTTCACTGCACATACGATCCCGCGACGCGGGGCGGAAATGCTCCCGACGGCCGCAAGGTGAAGTCGACCATCCACTGGGTCTCGGCGGCCCATGCGATCGACGCCGAGGTACGCATCTACGAAAACCTGTTCAGCAAGGAGGATCCCAGCCAAGTGGAAGACGGCAAGGATGTCCTCGATAATCTCAATCCGAACTCGCTTGAAGTGCTGACCTCCGCGAAGCTTGAACCGTCGCTGGCTGCTGCTACTGCCGGCAACCGTTACCAGTTTGAGCGCCTGGGATATTTCTGCGTCGATTCGGATACGAAGCCGGGCCGGCCAGTGTTCAACCGGACTGTGGCGCTGAAGGATGCCTGGGCGAAGGTGGAGAAGAAGCAAAGCGTCAAGGGCTGAGCGATGGTCCCGCTGAGCTGACGGCTGAAAGCTGAAACCTAGTTATGCACGTGCGGGCTCTGTGCAGGATTCTTTCGGTGAGTCGGCGGTTCCTTTACTACCTTCACATTGAAGCTGACGGGCACAGTTTTCGGCGGATAACAGGCGGCATTGTCACAGGCCTGGTAGCGCAGCACGCCGTGCATCACGTATTTTCCGGGCGTAACCGAACGCAGCGGATGCACGGCCAGTCCGATGGTGAAATCTCCGGTATAGACGTTCAGTTTTTCGTCGGGCGAGAAAGGGAAACTCAGATCCTCGCCAGCGGGATATGCAATCTTTCCCAGAATAATGTCGGTGGGCAGATCCATCTTCAGCGCCGTGGGAATAAGAAACTCGGACTTGGGAGCGTTCGAGTTGATGTGATAACCGCGAGGAACCCTGAAATCCAGATTCACCGTGGTCTGCGCGGCGCGGGGAGCCGTGACCACAGGTACTGGCGCCACCGTCACTGATGGCGCCTTGCCGGTTTGCGCGCAAGCCGCGGCGGCCGAGAGAACGAGTGCAGACAGTGACACGCCAGAAATCGCACGAATACGGATTCCGTGTCTGCCATGCAGCGAGATCGGAATGCTAGTCATTTATATTTATTTTTAATCCTAATTCTTATTCCCGCCGAAACAAGCTCCTACCTTGAATACATCTTAGAATCAATGCCAGCCGGTTTCTATTATCACTTCTGAGCCTGCGCGCCTTGCGCCGGAACGGTGGCCGTCTGATGGTTCGCCGGCTGCGTATCCAATGCTTTCTTGACGGCGTCCTCAATCTCGCTCTTGCCTTTCAGTCCAATGATCTTGTCCACCATTTTTCCGTCACGTCCGATGAAAAAGCTCTCGGGCAGGGCGGGAATGCCTCCGTATTGATCGCCGATCGATTCTTTCCCAATCAGGATCGGATAGTTGACGCCCATGTCCTTGGCAAACTTCGCGATGTCTTCCTTGCTGGCGTCATCCATCGCCACGCCGACGATCTGCAGGCCTTGCGCCCCATACTTATTCTGCAACACCACAAACCAAGGCATTTCGATCTTGCACGGACCGCACCAGGTGGCCCAAAAATTGAGGAGCACGGCCTTACCCCGTAAGTCCGACAATCGCATGCTCTTGCCGTCAAGCGATTCCAAAGAAAAGTCAGGGGCGACGGTCGACTTCGCGATGCGAGGGGCTGAGCGGCGAGCCATGTGAAAGCCCACGTACAACATCAGCGCGACCACCAGCGCCACCACTACGAGCACCATTGGATTACGTTTCACGGATCAGAACTCCATTATCGAATGCAGCATCACAAAGCAAACGATTCACAAAGCAAAACGGTTCAAAAACGATAGCCAGTTTGAAATCAAAGTAAATCTGCCTATCACCAGCAGCACGCCGAGTGCGATCAGCAAGCCGCCGCTCGCCACTTCGAGAGCATGCATGTGCGACCGGAAGCGGCTATAAAACTTCAAGAAGCGCTCAATTCCCAGCGAGGTCAACAGAAACGGCACGGCCAACCCAAGCGAATAAACCGCCAGCAGAAGGACTCCCTTGGCCAGCGTTTCTTCTCCCGCAGCCAAAGTGAGGATCACTGTGAGAATCGGTCCCAGGCACGGAGTCCAGCCGAAGGCGAACGCGAAGCCGATCACGAATGCTCCAATCGGCGTGCTGCCGCCCTTCAGACTGTGCATGCGAGTGTCGGCATAGAGTGCCTTGATCTTGAAAATCCCCGTCAGGTGCAGACCGAAAAGAATAATGACGACACCGGCCACGATCGATAGAGTGTGCTTGTAGCGGGCTGCGACCTGGCCGATTTCCGTGGAGATCGCTCCCAGTGTGATGAATACCACACTGAAGCCAAGGATGAACCCGAGAGAGTTCAGCATCACCCGGCGCATGAGTTGGCCGTGGGATGCCTTCAATTCGTCCACGCCGACGCCCGAGATAAGAGAAACGTATCCCGGAACAAGCGGCAGCACGCAGGGCGAGAGAAACGAAATCAAGCCAGCGAAGAACGCGGCGATCGGAAGTGGCAGATTCGACATCAATTTTTATTGTACCTGCATGGGCAACGCCGTCTGTCCCGGGCCCACAACGAATGAGACGCGCAGCGCGGCTTTTGGTTTCAAAGCTGCGCTTAATTCCCGAGACCGCCCACAGATTTATCGCTTGGCAGGAGGTTGTTGGGCAGGCGCGGACTGGAGCAACGGCAATTCGTCCGACGATCCTGATAGCATTTTTCGCAAAAACCCGAGCGGCAACGTTGCGCTCAAAATGGCCCGCTCCCCTTCCTGGCGCACTTGTAAGCTGTCAAACATGGCTTTCACATCCGGATCGCTCCCCTGGCCGCCCACGGAACCTTCGGCGCTGTGGAACATGGTTAGAAAAACATTCAGCTTGTCGGCGATATTGCGGGCGTCATCGCTTGTACCCGCCAAAGCTTCGGCGCGAATATGGAGTGATCCCGGGCGCAGAGGCAGGTGCAGCGGGTTGTAACTCGCGGAGACGACTAGATCCGCGGGCTTAGGAAAAACGGCACTCCAGCCGCCAAAGGCCGGTGCCGAAGGCTGAATGCGCGCAACCATCCAAACCGGGCTGGCGAATTGCACGCGTTTGTAGTGACGTCGAAGCAGAGCCGGACCGCCAAATGGCGAAGCCAGGCGACGCGAACGGTCCACCATGCCGCGAATCACAGCTGGGTCATCCTGATTCGACGCGGCTACGGAATCGACGCTAAGAATAGCGACGCGAAACGCCCGCCCTTCGAGGGGAATGGTAAAAATCTCGAGCGAATTGTAATTTTCGACCGACTTCGCGAGCTGCCTCAGGTAGGCACGCAGCCGCTCGCTGTGAAATTTTCCTACAAATACTTCAGAGAAACGGGGCTCGGGGGCCAAGCCGCCACTCCCGCCATCCGGCCAGTTCGCGGGGTAATGGATGGCGAATGCAGCCGCGTCCAAGTCGCGTTCAAACTCGATTCCGGTCTGTTGAATGAAGCGTTCGTATTCCGGGTCATGCGAAACGGCGGGCAGATTGTTTCCGCCATTTGCTTTCCGGGCCCAGCCCAGATTCAGGTAGAGGAAAGCATCGCCACCAGGCAACAGCCGTGCGGATTCCGGCGGGGCGTGTTTTCGCAGTTGGACGGCGAGAGTGACGGCCGCAGCAACAATCACGACCCCAAGAGCGATGGGTAGGGTGCGCCTAATTCGCATGGAATGCGGTCAGGGTTGAAATGATAACACTGCATGGAAAAAGCCGGAGCCGGGTGGCCAGCGCACCACCGCCAAACTCGAATGTTTCATTGTTATGTTAGGATGCGTTCGCTCTTGAAAGGAGCCTCCATGAAGACGACGCGCAACAGCTTTTTGATTGTGTTCACCCTGGCGGCGGGAGTGATGCTGGGCTTGCTGGGCAGCCGGATGTCGAGCGCGCAAGAGAAAGACAATTTGAAAGGCGGCAAGATTCTGCAGCGAACGGAATTGAAAGGAGCGCCGGGATGGGAAGCGATCCTGGTAGATCGTACGCTGCCACCGGGCGCGGAGAGCGGCAAGCACACGCAAGCGGGCAATGAGATCGTGTATATCGCAGAGGGTTCGGTGATCTTTGAGGCGCAGGGCAAGCCCGCCAAGACCCTGAAGCCTGGCGAGTCGTTCACGACGGTCGACGGCGAAGTGCATAACGTGAAGAACGCCAGCAAGAGCGAGCCTGCAAAGGCCCTGGCCTTCTACGTTGCGAAAAAGGGCGCGAAGCTGGAGGAGTTGTCGACTCCGGCGAAATAAGGGTTGCTGGCAGCAGCCCCGGGGAGCAGACAGCCCGTTCCCACGGATGCGTGTGCCAGTTTGATGCTCGATTGCGATTACACTCATTAATTCTGACCGGGGTTTTGAATGTAATCGCGCCTGTTAACAACAGCTATCGTGAACCTAAAACGCTAACGTAAGAATCCTGCGGTACCCGTGATCAGGTAAACTGTAGCGTGGTCTCCACGGGCCACATCAATCAGGTTCACAACATCCTGCCACGCCAGCGCATCGTCTCCGCCGACGTAAACCACCCAGTCTCGCCGACGGCTCAGTTCTTGCTTGAGCACCCGGTCAAAGTCTTCCCAAGCCACCAGCTTCGAGTTCACATATAAATGAGGCTTCTGCCCCGGCCCGGCATCCTTCACTAGTACTACCAGCGGCTCGGTCCATGTATCGCTGTTCTGCGGCACCGCGAGCAGGCGCACCCACAAGCCTGTTGGCGTGGACGCACCGAACCCCATCATTATCATCATCACCATGGCGACGAGAGCAAAGACGATTCCACCGACAAGTCCGAAGCTGGGCAGGCCCGAAAACGGCCTTCGCAACGGCAGCTTCCGTGCCCATCGAAAATCTTGCCCAACAGATGCTGATTCTGTGACGGTTTCCGAATCCTCGCAGGAATGGACGAATCGAATGATCGGCACGAAGGTCAGCGAGATCAATCCGATGTACGTGACGATAGACAAGCCTACCCGCGCGAACAAAGCAGCAGTCTCGTAATACTCGGTGTTTGCTACGACCTTCAGGCGGGGAGGAATCGGATCGAGGCAGCTGAAGTCGGACATCACTTCAACATCAAGCTCATACACGCCCGGCCCGGCGCCGAATCCCAAAGGCCAAGGTAAGACTGTCGGTTCATCCAGTCGGTCGACCACTTTCCCGTTCCTGTATAACGTCCAACGGGTTTGTAAATGGCGGTAGGGGTTACATTCAGGGTGAGCCGCATCCCAGCGCCAATCGGTGCCAGGATCCAGATCAACCCAGTAATCGGCATCCAGATTCAGCCGGAACGGCCCGGTATGGATGTGTCCCAGTGCAAGCGAGACGGGCATGTCGACCGGATGCACGATTCGCGTTTTCATCCAGTGCTCGATGGCCGCACGGCCCCCTACGCCCAACCCGATGAGCCCAATGCCAATGGCGACCGAAAGCGGCATTCGCAAGCGCATGTTTTATTTAGACACTAGGTGCTGCTCGTTAGGCAGATACCGGAACTTACATTCCCATGGGCGAGTTACCGAAGTAGGTGCGACTGTGATTGTCGCGAAGTCCCGATATTGCTCATTAGCCCCCGTCGAACGTAAAGTCATGCAGGTTGCGCGAAAATTATCCACTGTGATAACTTATTTAATTGTCCCGGACATCTGGAAGGGATCAAGGGTATACTTGTGTCTATTAAGGGCACTTGTCCCCGTACGCTGGCGTAGCTCAGTTGGTAGAGCATCTGATTTGTAATCAGAGGGTCAGGGGTTCAAATCCCTTCGCCAGCTCCAGGAAACGAATTTCCGGCAGTCGCGGAGTCGATAGCGGCGCAACAGGTTTTTCCAAACGCACTTCATTCGGAACTTTTCCGGCGTGTAGTGATCTTCGCGCGGTCTTGCGTGCGCGATTCTTGGTTTCCCTGCTTTGCGAAAATTGCGGAACTCTGTTTGCGGAAGTGCAAGTGTGACTGTGCTGCATTTTGTTCTGTGGGCTGACCGGTGTGCCTCCGGCGCTCGGCATGAAGATGGCTGCCGGAGGGAGCACGAACGGCTGCATCGCCCGATAGTTTCTGCACAGGTGGGTGAGTGGTTAAAGCCAACAGACTGTAAATCTGTCCCTCCTAGCGAGGTACGAAGGTTCGAATCCTTCCCTGTGCACCAGTGATTCATGAATCGTTTGGCAATGGCGTTGGTTGCGTATCTGGTTTTGGGTGTGCTCGCCTTTGTCACTCTGAATGATCAGCGGATCCGTTTGCTGACGCTGATCATTCTGGCGCTGTTCGCGTTTAAGAGTTGGGTGCGCCGCAAAGATGTAATGCACTCGGACAGCGAAAGCGATCCGAGGTAAGGCGATTTTGGTTGTGAGCTGAAAGCTGATAGCTGACGGCTGGGTGTTGGGCCGATGTAGCTCAGTTGGTAGAGCACTCCCTTGGTAAGGGAGAGGTCACCAGTTCAATCCTGGTCATCGGCTCCACGGTATGAAGTAGAGACGTAGCTTGCTACGTCTCGGCGGCGAGAAAGACGCAGCGAGCTGCGTCTCTACGAGCAGGAGCAGGGCGGGAGTAACTCAGTGGTAGAGTCACAGCCTTCCAAGCTGTTGGTCGCGGGTTCGATTCCCGTCTCCCGCTCCAGAATTGATTTAGGCAAGTCAGAGCTGGTTCGAGGATGACGGTGAATTTTGAGCAAGCGGCCATCAAGATTGAGAAGGCGGAAGAGTTCGCCAGGCTGCAAGCGGCGGTCGAACAGGCGTTCCTGCCGGAAAGGGCTGAGAGTTTCCTGAAGCAGTTGGATCGCAAGGGAATTCGCGTTCGGGATTTCGACACGATCCTGGCGCAGCAGGTGCTGGAAGCGGTCGGAGAGTCGGAGCTGAATGCGCGGCAGTTGTATGAGTCGCTGCCGGTTTCTGATCAAGGCCAGATGCGAGAGTTTTATCTGTCGAAGCTGGAGACGGTAGACCAGGTGCTGCGGCAGAAGTTTAAGAAGCTGTATCAGTACTATTAGTAGTGATATCGAGCGCAGAGAAGTTGCATAGGTCCTTCGGCGCCAAAGAGCGGCGCCTCAGGATGACAAGATGTGAGCTAAAAGCTTAGGAGCTAAGAGCTGAGTTATGGCGAAAGAGAAATTTGATCGCAACAAGCCGCACTGCAATGTGGGGACGATTGGTCACATAGATCATGGCAAGACCACGTTGACGGCGGCCATCACC
>Ga0209488_10002345_pt1 | contig 15564 bp, 10 predicted proteins | sample Rivendell_Oct201_8_FD_188349 | JGI IMG/M metagenome (GOLD analysis project Ga0209488, IMG submission 188349) | Vadose zone soil microbial communities from the Eel River Critical Zone Observatory, Northern California, USA -... | ecosystem: Environmental > Terrestrial > Soil > Vadose zone >... | reverse complement strand
GCGAACGCGAGCGAATGCGTGACGCCGCGATGGGCGAACGGCCATCCGAAGTAATCGATGTCGGGAAGCGCGGCGCAGGCCGCGGCAACGAGACATACGCGTCGGGTAGGCGGTCGCGGTTGAGTCCAGGCGGCGATCGCAAAACCAACGGCGGCATGGGAGATCGGTGTCGGCACGCGTTCGCTAGGGTGCGGCGCCGAAGCCGTCGAGGGACACTGCGAAGCTGCTGACCCGACGTTGGCCCATCACCATCAACTCCGGCGGCGTGTGAAGCGGTCGAAGAGCCCGTACAGCACGGACGCGGTTCCCGCCGACAGGACGGCGCTCAAGAGGAAGATTCGTGGCTGCAGACTGAACTCGAGAAACGACGGAAAATCCGCGGGACCGGTACACGCGAGTCGACTCGGTGCATAGGCGCCGCCCAGATGCAGGCAACGATCCGAGTGGAGCACCACGAGCAGAAAGGCCCAGAGGATGAGGAAGATCAGTCCGAAGCTGAGCAGGCGCGGGCTTTTCACTCTAGAGAAGCTTGATCAGCGCGATGATGAGACCGCCCAGCGCACCGAGAGGCGAGGCCGGCAAGAATACCGAACTGGACGTGGGACATTCTGTAATTTACCGCCTCCACCGCTATTCGGGCGTTAGGCCCCACCAGCGTCGCAAATCACGGCGACCGAAACTCCGGGTAGACCTTGATCCAGTGCGTACGTACTTGGGGGCGTAATTCCTGGCCCAGGACGTTAGAGACGAGGACGTTGGAGGTCCGCAAGGGCATGTGACAATCCACGCAGCGTCCCACCAGACGGTGTCCCTGCTGCGCAAAGAGTCCACAGCTCTGCGGGGTGTGACACGTCAGACAGCGCCCAGCCAGCGCAGCGACGTCTCGCTGCTCGCGGTGCACGTCGTGGCAGGTAGCGCAGGTCATTTGCGATGCACGGAAGCATGTGCTGCGCTCCAGCAACGCGACCTGGTTGCCATGCACATCGGCCACGCCGGTATCGGGGGGACTCGACAAGTCGAAGCGCTTCTCGAGGCGCTGCCCCGGAACGAAGGCGAACGGCGCCGTCCGCAGCGGCGCGATCCCGCTATGGCAGAGGGCGCACGCGTCCACCTGGCGCGCCCGCGATAACCGCGCCGGATTTACGATCGCACGGGACCGTACGCTGGACAGCAGCGATCGTTCGCGCGTGACATGGTCCCGACCCGAGCCATGACAGACTTCGCAGGTTATCCCGAGTATCCCACTGTTGGGCTGATACCGATTGGTGAGACTGGAGTCAGCGATCGGCTGGAACGCGGAGGCATGACACTCGAGACAGCGTGGAAAAATGGGGCGATCGAAATTGACGATTCCATCCCGGTAGCCGGGGCTATTCGCCCATCCGGCGCCCACCCAATAGGACACGGGGTGCTGATACAGCCGGTCACCGCGCCAGTAGAGAAAGGACTGGCCCTTCCGGAGACCCGTGACGATGTCGATACGCTCGCGCTGTATCGAGGTATCGGGTGCGCCTCGCACGACCGCGGTTTCATAGAAGCCCGCCGCGGTGGAGTCCATCCTGAAGTACAGATCGGGATTCGCGGTCCGAAATACGTTCGCGCCCGGATTGAAACGTCCCTGGATCGACGCGCGCGTTGGTAGCGTCGAGGTCAGGCGATGGGCGGTCTGCTCGTAGCTCGCCATCGCCGTGTGACAGCGCATACAGGTCGAATCTCCAACCGCGTTGTCGGCTCGCACCGGCTGGGTCTTCGGTCGCCTGGCGGCTAGTCCAATGGCGACTCCCGCCGCCCCGAGCAGAGCGAGACCGGCGATCGTTCGCCAGCGAAGCCTCACGCGCGACGCCGCAGATCCCACCACAACGCCAATGGCCCCACGATCGCCAGCGCCAGGATCGGTGGTGATACGTAGAACGGGCGGAGCAGCGCCACTTGATAGTCGCCCGCAAGACGAAAGAGCGTCTCGACCAGCGCGACGATCGCGACTACGATCATCCGGCCGCGACGTGTGCTCACGGTCGTCCGTGGATCCGTGACCATGAAAAAGACGAACAGCTGATACATCGGTCCCGTAATCGGCGCGAGCTCAGCGAACAGCGGTCCACCCACGATGAAGTGGCGCAGCACGGCGAACAGGATGAAGCACGCCACGTACGTCAGCGTGACGTGCAGCACCCGCGCGCGCCACGCGATCACCAACCCGAACGCCCAGATCACCAGGTTCGTGCCGAGCTCATTGCCCCACTGGTGACTGAGGATGGCGACCGAATCGGCCGCAATCAGCACGAGCAGCGCGATCGCGAAGTTGCTGGGATTCCAGAGATGACGGCCGCGATAGGTGAGAACGTATTTCGACGCGATGGCGATGAAGGCGCCGAGCGCAAACGGCCAGAGAATATTTGCCTGCGGTTTGATCAGCAGCGCCAGACTGATTCCCGTGATGTACGCGCTGGCGACGTTCGCCACTCGACCACGCAGCCACCATGAGAGGAAAACCTCCGTCGCGACCGAGACGCCAAGCGTCGTCGCGAGCCGCTGGTAGCCGCCGAGGATGCTGTAGCGCGCCTCGCCCACCACGAGCACCAGCGTGATGAGCATGACGATCAGGTATTTGGGATCGGTGAAGATGCGCTTCAGCGTGGAGGCTCCGTGATGACGCTCAGGTGGTCGATCGTCAGACCGTTCACCACTTGTTCGGTGCCCGACGGCCAGCGGATCGTGACGCGCCCCAGGCGCTGCGTGCCGAGCCCGAAATGCAGGCGGCGATCGTTCTGGCTGCAGAATCCCGAGCCGCCATCCACGACCTGCCGCTGGCGACCCGGTCCAATCTCCGCCGTCACCTCGGCGCCGATAGCGCTGCGGTTGCTGCGTGTCCCCACGAGCTTGAGCTCGATCCAGTGCGCGACGCCGGTCGCATTACGATACAGCAGAGGCCTGTCCTTCTCGTTCGCGATCACCACGTCGAGAACGCCGCGGTTGAAGAGGTCCGCCATCGCGACGGCGCGTCCGTCGAGTCGGTCGGTCACTCCCGCTTCCTCGGCGACGTCCACGAAACCGCCCGGGCCGCGATTCAGCAACACGCGCGAGCGCTCGTAGCCGGAAAGGCTGGCGCTGCCGATCGCCGGCCAATTCTTGGCGTCCTCGAAGATGTTGCCTTGCGCGCCCGCGATCTTGGACATCGCATACCAGTACTCGCGTCCCGAGTCGGCCGAGATGAAGCCGTTCGCGACGACGAGATCGAGCAGCCCGTCGTTGTTCAGGTCACCGAATTGTGCACCCCACGCCCAGCCGGCATCGGCAACGACACCGGTCGCGACTTCGTCGAACCGTCCCAGCTGCTGCAGGAAGTTGAGCCGGAGGTTGTTGCCCTGAAACAGGAAACCCTTCTCGGAGATGTTCGTGACGAACACGTCGTGCTCGCCGCGGTTGTAGACGTCGCCGACCGCGACCGCCATCCCGCTCTTGGAGTCGTCCTCGAGACCAGCCCGCGCCAGCTCGAAGCGCTTGCCCTCACGGTTCAAGAAGAGCTCCTCCGGACCGTAGTCGTTGGCGAGGTAGAGGTCGGGCCAGCCGTCGTCGTTGAAGTCCGCGGCGGTCGCGGCCAATGTCCAGCGCGTGCTGCCGACCCCCAGCGAGTCGGTCACGTCCTTGAAATGCCCGTGGCCGAGATTCTTGAACAGCAGATTCTTGCCGCCGTTGGACGCGAACTCCCAGCTGGACTGCATGATGCGTGTGGTCTTCAGGTGCCAGAAATCGATATCGGAACGGAAGTAGCCGGTGATGTACAGGTCGAGCAGCCCATCGCGATCGAAATCGAGCCAGACCGCGCCGTTGGAATTCATCCAGGTCCGCAGGCCGGACTGCGCCGTCACGTCCTCGAATTGCCCATTGCCGAGATTGTGAAACAGCTGGGGGTAACCCCACTTGTAGACGAGCAGGTCCTCGAAGCCGTCGTTGTCGTAGTCGCCCCACACGGCGCCCATCGACACTCCTTCACCCGCGCGGTTCACCGCCCCGACACCCGCCGCGGCGGCGACATCGCGGAAGGTGCCGTCCTTCTGATTGATATACAGGGCGTTCGCCGTGCCGAAGCGCGAGCTGGTGAAGTAGAGATCGGGCCACCCATCGTTGTTCACATCCGCGACCGACACGCAGGCACCGAGCGCCGCGATGTGCGCGGCGATGTGACTGACCTTCGAGTCGAGGGTAGGCTGCTGATGGACGAAGTCGATGCCGCTGGTAGACGCCACCTCACTGAAGTGAATGTCCTCACTCGCGCCACCGCCGCTGGTCGCGGCACGGGCGTTGAGCATGACGACGGCGGCAACGGCGGCCACGAATGCCGCAATCACAATGAAACGACGCCACGAGAACATGGCCTGAACGATATCGGGCCCGGCAAGGGTGCGTTAGCTTCCTTGCCCATGTTTCGCGTGTACATGTCTTCGGTCGCTATGCTGCTGCTGCTCGGCTGCGGAAAAGGCGCGCCGTCCCCGCCGTTATTCACGCTTCTCTCCCCGCGTCACACAGGCGTCACGTTCGCCAACACGATCACGACCAGCGACTCGATGAACGTGCAGAACCACGTTTACATCTACAACGGGGCGGGCGTAGCGGTCGGCGATATCGACAACGACGGGCTCCCCGATCTGTTTTTCAGCGGCAGTATGGTCTCGAGCCGGCTGTATCGGAACAAGGGGAGCCTGCAATTCGAGGACATCACCGAGCAAGCCGGGATCCGGACCAACCGCTGGTGCACCGGCGCGACGATGGTGGACATCAATAGCGATGGGCTGCTCGATATCTACGTCTCCGTCTCCGGCCCAGGCGCCGGGTCCAAAGGGGCGGACCGCGCGAACCTGCTGTTCATCAACAACGGCGATCGCAGCTTCACGGAATCCGCGCATCAGTACGGGATCGCGGACACCGGCTTTACGACGCACGCGGTGTTCCTCGACTACAACGGCGACGGCAACCTCGACCTCTTTTTGCTGAACAACTCTCCAGAGGACTTTGCGCGCGGTGCGGCGGACACGCATCCCCTCGGCGCGCGCGCCATCAGCCCTGCGAGCTACAACACCCTGTATCGCAACAACGGCGACGGAACGTTCACGGATGTCTCCGCACCGGCGGGCATTCTGCGGCGGATCGGGTACGGTCTTGGCGTGGTGGTCGCCGACGTGAATCGCGACGGCAGACCCGATATTTACGTTTCCAACGACGTTTCCCCCAATGACGTTCTCTACATCAACGCCGGGGACGGTACGTTCAAGGATCAGGCCGCCGCGTCGCTGAAGCACACGAGCGTCGCCGGAATGGGCGTCGACATCGCCGACTTCAACAATGACGGCTGGCCCGATATCGCGCAGATGGACATGCTTCCTGCCGCGCTCGAGCAGCGCAAGCGCATGAGCGGTTATCTCACGTATGGCAGCCGCCTCCAGCTGCGGCAACGCGGCTTTCGGGACGACTACGACGCCAATGCGCTGCAGCTGAGCAACGGCGTCGGGCCCAACGGCGCCGTCGTCTTCAGTGAAATCGCGAATCTGGCGGGCACCGCCGCGACGGACTGGAGCTGGAGCGCCTTGTTCGCCGATTTGGACAACGACGGACTCAAGGACCTTTTCGTAACCAACGGCTATCCCAAGGCGCCCAACGATCTCGATTACCAGTCGGGGTTGTTCGCGGCGCGCCGAGAGAACAAGCAAGCGGCCGCGCTCGAGCAGCTCCGAAACCTGCGCAGTTACCGCGTGCCCAACTACCTGTTTCGGAACACGGGCGATCTGACATTCCGCGATGTGAGCAAGGCCTGGGGCATGGACGAGCCCGGTTTCTCCAACGGCGCCGCCTACGTCGATCTCAACAACGACGGCAAGCTCGACCTTGTCGTCAACAACATCGATGCGCCCGCGTCGATCTATGAGAATGTCCAGCACGACAGTACGGCGCACTACCTTACCGTCGTCCTCCAAGGCGATTCGCCGAACCGCCGAGGGCTGGGCGCCACGTTGATCCTCACGGTTGGCGGCCAAAAGCAATTTCTCTACCACTCGCCCTACCGTGGCTTCATGTCGACCATGGACGATCGCGAGCACTTCGGGCTGGGCCCGGCGACGCGTGTGGATAGCCTGGTCGTGGTCTGGCCCGATGGACGGACCCAGCTGGTTACTGATCTCGGTGTGGATCAGATCGTGACCCTGAGGCAGGTCTCTGGTGCCAGGTGCCGGGTGTCGGACAAATGCGCCGCCAGATACCTGAAACCCGACACCCGACATCCGCAGTTCGAGCCTTCCGTTGCGCCTCCCTACACCCAGACCGTCCCGGCGTCGCCAGACTACGAGGTTCAGTCGCTGCTTCCGTATGAGCCGTCGAAGCAGGGACCTGCGGTAGCGGTCGCCGACGTCAACAGCGATGGGCTCGACGACATCTTCGTCGGCGGCAGCGCCGACGTCGCGGGCAAGCTTTTTGTGCAGAGGCGGGACGGCAGCTTCGTCGAGTCCTCGCTGGGACAGCCGTGGGCGGCCGACAAGAGCTACGAGGACTGGGGCGCGGCGTTTGTCGACGCCAATGGCGACGGGCGGCCTGATCTCTACGTCGCCAGCTGCGGGTATCAGCATACGCCGGTTTCCCGCATGCTGCAGGACCGGCTCTACATCAATCAGGGTGGCGGGAGATTCGTGCGCGACGACGACGCCCTGCCGGCGATGCTGACGTGCACGGCGACGGTGGCGGCCGGAGATTTCAATGGAGATGGCAAGGCGGATCTGTTCGTTGGCGGCCGGCTCACGCCGCGACGTTATCCCTATCCGACGCGCAGCTATATCCTCCGCAACGATGGCGGGCACTTCACGGATGTCACCAGCGAAGTCGCGCCCGAGCTCGCGCAGCCGTATGGGATGATCACCGCCGCGGTCTGGGTCGATTTCGACGGCGACGGGCGACTCGATCTGGTGACCGCGGGCGAATGGATGCCGCTCGAGTTCTGGCATAACGACGGCACGAAACTCGTGAAGGTCTCGGTGGGACTGCCGCCGACGCGTGGCTGGTGGTGGAGTCTGGCGGCCGGTGACTTCAACCACGACGGCCACCCGGATCTCATAGCCGGCAACGTGGGACTGAACTTCATGTATGAGACATCGACTCAAAACCCGTTCGGGGTCTATGCCGCCGATTTCACCGGCAATCAGACGACCGACATCGTGCTGACGCAGGAGACGGGTGGCAAAGAGTCTCCGTATTTCGGGCGGGCGCGGCTCGGTTCCTCCATCTATCCGCTGGCGCTGGCGGTGCCGACCTACGTGGCGTTCGCAAACGCGTCGATGACTCAGCTATTCGGCACCGGCAAGCTGCAGCGCGCGCTCCACTATCAAACCGACACGTTTGCCAGTCTGTACCTGCAGAACAACGGCAACGGAACCTTCACCGCGGCCGCGCTGCCGAACCTCGCGCAGATCTCCCCGATTCGCGGGATTGCGATCCAGGACGTCGACGGCGATGGCAACCTCGATCTGATCGTCGCAGGCAATCTGTTCGATACCGAGCCGAACACGGTGCCGCCGGATGCCGGCAACGGGCTCTGGCTGAGGGGTGACGGGCACGGCCATTTCACGCCGGTCGCGCCGGTCGAGAGCGGTTTCCTGGCGCCGCGGGATGTGTCTGGACTCGTACTGATGAAAACGCCTGCAGGGAGCGCCGTGCTCGTTGCGAACACGGGCGACTCCCTGCAGGCGTTTACGATTCGAAAGCGCTAGAGCGAATCCGCTACTGGCAGGTCCCCCAGCCGGGGTTCTGCTGCAGCCGGCATTCACTCCCAACCTTGCTCAACTCGATCTGCACCGACGGGATCGGATAATACTGATACTGCGGCAACACAAACGAGGCCGCCAACGACAGATACGGAATCCGCGTCGATTCCTTATTGAGGTAGTTCGTGACCGCCGTATCGGAGCCGCCCCAACGGCGCAGATCGAAGAACCGCTGGCCTTCCATCGCCAGCTCGAGCCGCCGCTCGGCGCGCACGGCTTGGCGCGCGTAGGCTTGATTGCCCGTCCACGGCGTCGTGTACTGGCCGATCCTATAATGGGCCCACGGCGTCTGCAGGAAGGCGAGCGTTGGGGTTCCCTGCATCGTGTCGACCATCGCCGGGCGGCTGGCGCAGAACGCGGCGTATCGGTTCGTAATCGTACTGTCTACGCCACACCCTTGGGCGGCGATGGCCGCCCGCGCACGGATCGAATTCACGATTGTCCGGGCGTTCTCGGGGTTACCCGCCTCGATCTCAGCCTCGGCCAGTAGCAGCAGCATGTCGGCGTAGCGGAAGATATGCATCGCCACATCGTTCGTCTGCGTCGTCTGCCAGCCGACGTTGTTCTCGGCGCCGGGCGCGCCCTGCTCGTGCGCGTTCTTCTTGGCGCTGTAGGGACCGCTGTAGGACGCGTCGCGGATCCAGCCCCGCTGGTGCACGCCCCAGTCCTTGTAGGGAACATTGTCCCGGCCGACAGTCCAGTCGAGCCGCGGATCAACCGACGCGGTGTCTTTGGCGTTGAAATTTTGGCCGACCCAGACGTTGCCGGGCAATGTGTCGGACGGCGGAATCGCCGATCCGGTGTCGGGCGCCGGGCTGTTCCAGTTCGGATTGGTCATCGACAGCGGCAACCCGGCTGCGTCCACCCGGAAGAAATTGACCAGGCTGAACGACGGCTGGTGGAAGCCGCAGCACCCGAAATGGCTTCCCGAGTGCGGGAAGTTCAGGCGCTCACCCCAGTTCGAGTTCCAGCCGCTCGGCTCTCCGTCTTTCACCGAGGCCTGGAACGCGAGGATCGTCTCCTTGCCGTTCCGATAGGCTGGATAGGCAGTCCAGACATGGTCGAAGCTGGTCTCGAGCTTATACGGCCCGTTGTCCTTGACGTCGGTCAGTGTCAAAATCGCCGCGGCCCAATAGGCGGGGTTCAGGGCCGCGCCGTACACCTGCACGCGCCCCTTGTACGCCTTCGCGGTCCACATCGTGACCCGTCCCTTTTCGCCGTTGCGCGGAAGGGCCGGATCGGGCGCGGTGCCAAGCAGCGCGATCGCCGTGTCGAGATCGGCGATGATCAGCTTGATGATCGAGTCGGGAGCCATGTTGTTCGGCTTCCGCAGGTCGGTATCGGTCTCGTAGTAGTAGGGAATCTTTCCCCACATCCGAAACGCCTCGAAGTGATAGTGCGCCCGAAGGAACACCGCCTCGCCTCGGATGAGCTGCGCATCGGCGGAGGAGATCTCTCCCGGTTTCTTCGTTACGACGTTGTTGAGGAGGCGCAGCGTCGCATTGGCGCGCGACACACCCTCGTACGACTGCGCCCATTTCTGGTTGATATAGCTGTCGGCTTCACCGACGTTCCACAGGAAGGTCTCGATATCGTTGACCGGCTGCTGGTCGCCGAGGTTCGAGCCCTTGTAGGCGTCACCGCTGGTGACGCTCCCCCACACCCAGTTGCTGGCCGCGCAACCCCACGAGCCGGCGGAGCTGGCCTCGCAGTCCAGTGCCCGGTAGGCGGCGATGAGCGAGCCTTCGACACCAACCTTCGTCGTCAGCGTCGACTCATCGAGGGTGCCCTGCGCAGGTTGGGTGAGGAAATCTTTGCAGGCGTAGGTCACGCCGGCGACGGCCACCACGCCCGCTAGGGTGTACAACACTCGCTGCCACATGTGTCTGTTCATCGTCTTGCGTCCCTCTGAATAAAGACGAAGTCGTTAGAAGGTGGTCGAGATCCCGATCGTAATGGTCCGGTTGCTCGGATACGTGCCCTGATCGATGCCGCGGGCCTCGTCCCGGATGTCGCCCGTGGCGCCGCCGGAGTTCGGCACAGGCAGCGACGGGTCGAGCCCGGAGTATCCGGTAATCGTGAACAGGTTTTCCGCCTGGAGGTAGATGCGCGCCGCGGGAATCCAGCGGATCAGCGCCGGCGGCAGGTTGTAGCCGACCTGCAAGGTGCGCAGCCGCAGGTAGGACCCCGACTCGATCCAGTAGCTGCTCCACTGCCGGCTGAACACGTCGCTGCCGTCGATGCGCGGATACTTGGCATCCGGGTTCGTCAGCCGTCCGGTGCATGCCGTGGTGGCGCTGCACGGTCCATCGAGCTTCGCGGAATTGGCGAGCAGGTCTTTCGCCACGTTGGTATCGAAGTAGCGGAAGACGTACCAGTACTTCTGCGTATTGAAGATCTGACCCCCGAGACTCGCGAACGCCGTGGCGCTGAACTCCCACGCCCCGTGCCGCACCGCGAGATCGAGCCCGCCCGTGAAATCGGGATGCGGGCTGCCGATGATCGTCCGGTCGTCGGCGGTGATCAAGCCGTCACCATTCAGATCCTTGAACCTGATGCGGCCGGGCCGTGCGCCTGAAGCCCAGAAGGGAGCGGCATCGAGGGAATCGACGTAATACCCGTCCGCCACGAGACCATAGAACGCGCCCAGCGGCTGGCCGAGTTGGTTCCGCACCGCGTTCTGCTCGCGGACCACCGAGCTGCCCCGGCCCAGGAAGAATTTCTGAACACCGTCGATCTTGGTGATCTTGTTCGTGTAGTGGCTGCCGTTCAACGTCAGACTCCATACCGTCCCGGTGCCGATCGTGCTGTGATAGCCGACCGAGAAGTCGATCCCGTTGTTGCGCATGCTGCCGATATTGACGATCGGCGGACTTGCGGAGCCGCCCGTGCCGGGCGTCGGCGGGTCGAACAACAAGTTGCTCGTATTGCGGCGATACACGTCGGTCGTGAAGTTGCCGCGGCCGCCCGCGAACTCGAAGTCCAGGCCGACGTTCACCGACCGGTTCTCTTCCCACTTCAGATTCGGATTCCCGATCGCGGTGACTTTGAATCCCGGGACGATCGACGACCCGGTCCCGCCGATGTCGTAGAACGTGTCGCCGCGGCCGCCCCCGAACTGACTGAAGATGCGTCCGCCCGGAATGTTCTGGTTCCCGGTGACACCCCACCCGAAGCGCAGCATGACGTTCTGTACGGGCAGGTTCTGCCCGAACGATTCCCGCGACAACTTCCAGCCGGCCCCGATCGCCGGGAACGTTCCCCAGCGATTGCTCGGGCCGAACGTCGATGAGCCGTCGCGCCGCATCGTGAGGCTGAGGTAGTACCGTTCGGCGTAGCTGTAGTCCGCTTTGCCGAAGAACGACAGCAGCGACCGTGTGCCGCCATTGCTGAACACGTTTTTCGTGGTCGGATCGCACAGCGCGTCGTCGATGTAGCGCGAGTCCACGCCGTTGTTGAGAAGATTCGCGCAGTTGCCCTGCTCGTACCGGCTCCTCCCCTTGATCGCTTCCTGACCGAGCAGCAGGGTCAGGTTGTGCTGATCCATCACCCGCGAGTAGTTGACGGTATTCGTCCACGTCCACTCGGTGCTGAGACTGTAGTTCTCGCTGATCCCGTCGATGCTCGTGACTTCCGAGTTCTCAAACGTGGTCGGCGAGTACCCGTGGAACGTCCCCTGCGCCATGTTGAATCCGAACTTCGTCTTCAACGACAGCGCGTGCCCGGCATCGACGGTCCCGAACACGTTCCCGAAGATGCGATCGTTGCTCGCAATGTTGTGCTGGGCGAAGTCGGCGATCTTGAGCGGGTTGGTCAGGTTGCTGAGGCCGGCGGCCTTGCCGGACGCGTAGTGCCCGGCGATGTCGAAGATCGGCACGACCGGCTGCTGGAAGATGTTCTTGCCGACGATGCCGCCCTCGCCCACCACGTCATTGACCAAGCCTTCGGCGCCATGATGCTGCTCGCGCGACACCGCGATGTTCTCGCCGATGCTCGCGCGGCCGAGATTGAACGTGGTGTTGACCCGGGCGCCTCCGCGCTGCAACCGCGTGAACGCCGCGGTCCCTTCCTGATCGAGATAGTTGAACGACACGTGATAGGAGTTGTCGTCCCCACCGCCCGACAGGGCCAGGTTCGCGTCGCGGAACTGCCCGGCGCCGAAGACCGCCTTCCACCAGTTCGTCCCAGGGCTGCCGGGCATGATCAGGTTGGTCGGATACGAGTAGTTGCCCACATTGATCGTATCGCCGGTCTGGGTGGTCCCGTTGTTCGGCCAGATATAAACCGGGACCGTCGGGTTGTTGGGATCGCCGTAGATGTTTTGTTTGACGGCCTGGCCGGCGTTCTCGTACGACGTCTTCATCACCTGGAAGTAGTCGAGCGAGTTCTGAATGAGGATGTCGTCATACCCATGGGTCGGCGTCGCGACGCCGGTCCGGACGTCGAGGGTGACCTGCCGCTGCCCCGGGCGTCCTTTTTTCGTTTCGATGATGATGACGCCGTTGCTCGCGCGCGAGCCGTAAATCGACGCCGCCGAGCCGTCCTTCAGCACCTGCATGGACGCGATTTCGTTCGGGTTCAGCCAGTTGAGGTAGCTGTCACCCTCGACCGGCGTCCCGTCGATGACGTAGAGCGGATCGTTGTTCTGGAACGACGTGACGCCGCGAATGCGGACCGTCGCGCGGGAGCCGGGAGCGCCGCCCGTCTCGACGGTCACGCCAGGCACGCGGCCATCCAGCCGCTGCAGTACGCTGGTGGACGTTTGCTGCTGCGCGCTCTCGACGTTGACGCTCGATACGGACCCCGTAATGGACGAGCGGGTCTGGGCCGTATAGCCGGTGACGATCACCGGCTCCAGTACGGCAACAGCGGATTCCAGTGCGACGTCGATCTGCGGACGGCCCGCAATCGTCCGCGCGGCGCCCTTGTAGCCGATGAGCGCGAACAGCAATACGCCATCGGGGGGCGCGGTGACGCTGTACCGCCCGTTGGCGTCGGTCGTCGTCGTGGTATTCGTCCCACGCACCTGGACCGTGACGCCGGGCAACCGCTCGCCGTTTATGGAAGTGACGGTGCCGGAGACCTGCGTCTCCTGCGCCAGAGCTGCGCTCGCCACCGTGACGGCGAGCAGCACGCCCATTCCGAGTGCAGCGAAAGCACGAATGATTTTCTTTTCCATGAACTCCTCCGCCTCCCTCATTCGACAGGTCTCCGCATGGATTGCAAACCTTCTCTGGCAATCAGATCTCGATACGTCAACAGCACGACATTGCGCGCCTTGAGCGCCGCGCTGAACCGCGGCGACGTCAGGGCGGTCAGCTCGCCCTGCCGGTTCTTACTCATGTCCGGGAGCGGATCGCTGGTATTCATATCCAGCAGTGCGCCGAGCTCCGCGTCGTCGATCCCGACGTGCGTCACGACCGCGTTCACACCCGGCTGCAACCGGTTGATGAACGCGACCAGACTATCTCCCTTTCGATCCGGCGCCGCGGCGTACTGCGGCGCGTCCATCGCCTCCCCGAAGTAACCCGACATCCCCAGCCCGTATTCCTTGGCGAGCCGCTCCGTGACATCACGGAATTCCGGGTAGCGCGTCGCGGTACCCATGTGCTCGTCGACGTAGTCGATCTTCACGCCGGAGCGCAGCGCGCGCTCGATCTGCGCCCGCAGCTCCTTTTCGACTTCGGCCACGCTGGGATTGTGCTGGTGCAACGCTTCGGAGGAGGCAAAGAAAAAGCCGTTCTCATCGACCAGCGATGGAACGGCGGCACTGCCCGTTACGGGGCCCCAGCGATAATTCTTCCACTCCGAATTCAGCGCCAGATGGATGCCCACGGAGACATTGGGATGCTGCTTCAGAATCTCCACGGCCTCCTGATACCACGGACACACGAACAACACCGATACCGACACCGGCATCCCCGTCGCGACGAGCTTCTGCATGGCCATGTTCACGCTGTGGCTCATGCCGATGTCGTCGGTGCGAATGACCAGGGAGACTGCGGTGGGGGTGCTGCGCGTGAGCGGGGTCGTCGTCTGCGCCGACACAAACGTCACCGAACTGGTCAACAGCAACCAGCTGAACCACGTGGCGTTTCGGATTTGGCGCATAGGGAACGGCTCCCGTGAGCGGACGGTCTCGATCGTGTAACGACGGCTAACATGTCCCTGCAGGATGGAACGACAAGACCCCTACTCCGGGTCACCCGATCAGGCTACAGCGCCCGGTGTCTACTCTCTTGCTTTTTTCGCCCGCTGGTCGAGCGCTTGGGGAGAGAACGAAATTCGGCGAACACGCGCACCAGCAGCTCCTCGCGGCTCTGCACGCCGAGCTTGCGATAGATGCGCCACAGATACGTGTGCACGGTGTGCGGCGAGAGACCGAGCCGCACGGCGGCGTCCTTCTCGGAGTTGCCGTCGAACACGGCGCGCACGATGCCGCACTCGCGCGGCGAGAGGCCGAGGCCGCTCGCGAGGGAGCGCCACTCGCCTGGAACGAAGACCGCTTGGCCGGGAGTCATGACGTCCCAATATGCTGCCCGCTTCGTTCCCACCGCCAGACCGGACCATCGTCGGGATCGACGACCGGACCGATGTGCACGAAGCCGCATTTCGTGAGGACGCGCGTGGATGCATTCGCTTCCGGTCGCGTATGCGCCCGAATCGTGCGCACGCGAGGCTCGCTCGCAGCAAAATGAATCAACGCGCGCGCGGCTTCCGTGGCGTACCCTCGGCCCTCGCGGGACGGCACGACGCCGTAGGCGATTTCGACCATCCCCTCGGCGTCGGGTGCGCCCTTGAAGCCCGCGCCGCCGACGATCTCGCCGCTGGCCTTCTCGATGATGAAGAAGCCGTGACGCCAGGGATTCGGGCCCTGCCCGGCGGCGCCTCGCAGGGCGTCGAGCCATTGCGGAGACACCTCGCCCGACACATAAAACCCCCGCAGTCCTTCCGCGGGGGTGAGGGCGGCGATCTCCTCGAATCGCTCCGGCTGCTCGATCAGCGCGAGCAGCTGCTCGGGCTTGTAGGCGAGCAGCGTCAGGCGCGGCGTGTCGAGCTCGGTGCGATCATGTCGCATCGTACCCCGAGTATTCTCCCGGTTGTATGACGTTGCCCTTGTACTGCTGATCGTCGTGGATGCCGATCTTCGACGTGTAATAGGCGCGAATCGTCCCGCTTTTGATTTCCTTGAAGAACTTTTCGGCGTCGCTCTTCGGATCTGACTCGGCGGCGGCGATGCGGGTCAAGAGTGCGAGCCGCTGCTCCGGCGTCGACGCCATAAATGTCTTCCCGTACATCTCGCGCGACAGCGCCTCGACGGCCTTGATTCCCGCGTGCCACCGCTGCCCCTGGTCCTTCTCGAACGCCTCGGCCAGCCGCGCGTCGATGTAGATCGCCACACCGGCCGCGCGCGCTCCCCCCGACTGCTGGTCGGTCGGAATGATCATGTCGCTCATCTCGTCGACCAGGGCGAACTCCGCCGGCGTGAAGAATTTTGGCTTCGGCGCGGGAATGGGCGGTTTGACCAACGGCAGCGCGGCCGCGCCTGCGATGCCGGCAGCGGTGACCTGGATCATCTTGCGACGCGAGATCTTCATAGGTTCCCCCGCTTGAGCTCGTCGGCGAGATGCTCGCAGGAGCGCCACGCCAGTGCCATGATCGTCCACGTCGGATTCTGGCACGAGGCACTCACATGACTCGAGCCGTCCACGACAAAAAGATTCTTCACGTCGTGCGATTGCTGGAACTGGTTCAGCACCGA
>Ga0209488_10002344_pt1 | contig 15565 bp, 13 predicted proteins | sample Rivendell_Oct201_8_FD_188349 | JGI IMG/M metagenome (GOLD analysis project Ga0209488, IMG submission 188349) | Vadose zone soil microbial communities from the Eel River Critical Zone Observatory, Northern California, USA -... | ecosystem: Environmental > Terrestrial > Soil > Vadose zone >... | reverse complement strand
GGTTTGTCGCGGGTTGCAACCGCTGGTTCGCCCGGGCGACGAGCGGGTACGTGAAAACGTCGCGCTTGTTCATCCGCAAAGCGGTCCTCGGCGTCGCCATCCTGGTCGGATTCTTCGCCTTGGCGGGCGTCGCTGGTCGCGGGATTGCCTCCGGCTTCATCCCCGACGAGGACCAAGGCTTCTTCTTCCTCAACGTCCAGCTCCCCGACGCCTCGTCGCTCGAGCGGACCGACGCCGTCTCCAGGAAGATCGATGCGCTCCTCGCTGCCACACCCGAGGTCGCGTCCTACAACGGCATCGTGGGCTTTTCGCTCCTCAGCTACAGCTCGGCGACGTACAGCGCTTTTTATTTCGTGACGCTGAAGAATTGGTCGGAGCGTCCGGGCGCGGAGCACACCGACGTCGCGGTGATCGGCCGCCTGAACCGGGAGCTCGCCGGAAAGATCGACGAAGCAATCGCGTTCGGTTTTCCGCCTCCCGCCATCCCCGGCCTCGGGTTCTCGGGTGGCTTCTCGATGTGGGTCCAGGACCGCAGCGGTGGCGATGTCGCGTTCCTCGATACGAATCTGAAGACGTTCATGGCGGCTGCGAGCAAGCGACCCGAAGTGGGATCGATCAACAGCGTGTTCCGCGCATCGGTTCCTCAGGTCTATGCAGACGTGGACCGCGACAAAGTCCTCAAGCAAGGCATCAGCCTCAGCAGCGTCTACCAGACCATGCAGGCCTTCCTGGGCGGGGCCTACGTCAACCAGTTCAATCGGTTCGGGCGCCAATGGAGAGTTTATCTACAAGCCGAGGGCGACCAGCGGGAGAGCACCAACGACATCTCCGGCTATTACGTCCGCAACAGGAACGGCGACATGGTTCCTCTGTCCGCCGTCGCCTCGACCCGGCGCGTGTTCGGTCCGGAGTTCACCAACCGCTTCAACCTGTTCCGCGCTGCCCACGTCATCGGCACGCCCGCGCCCGGTTATAGCTCAGACCAGGCGATGCGCGCGCTCGAAGAGGTGGCGAACGAGGCCCTCCCCCGCGAGATGGGATTCGAGTGGGCGGATCTCTCGTACCAGCAGCGCAAAGCCTCCGGGACCGGCAACCTCATTTTCGTGCTCTCGTTGGTCTGCGTCTTCCTCATTCTCGCCGCCCTATACGAGAGCTGGTCCCTCCCGTTCAGCGTGCTGCTGTCCGTGCCGATCGCAGTTTTCGGAGCCTTCGCCGGGCTGATCTTGCGAAATTACGCTTTTGACGTCTATGGGCAGATCGCGCTCGTCATGCTCGTCGGTCTGGCGGCGAAGAATGCCATTCTCATCGTCGAATTTGCCAAGGGAGAGCTGGAGAAAGGCCGTCCTCTCGTCGAGGCCGCGTTGGAGGGGGCAAGACTTCGCTTCCGGCCGGTCCTGATGACTTCATTCGCATTCATCTTCGGTCTCTTGCCGCTTTGGTTCGCGTCGGGAGCGGGTGCCGTCTCGAGGCGGATCCTGGGAACGGCAGTCATTACCGGCATGCTGACGGCGACCGGAATCGCGATCTTCATCATCCCGATGCTGTTCGTGCTCATCGAACGGGCGAGCCAATGGCGGAAGCCACACGGCCAGGGCGTGCTCCAGGGGCCGGCCCAGAGCGGCGGCAGCGGAGGGCGCGTCCCGGCAGCGCCCTACACGCCCGAGTGAACGTTCTGGCGCATGCAATGATCGCTAGGTCCCGAAGGATGGTCAGCGAGGAGGCCGAGATCGAGGGCCATGTCGTCAGTCTCTTTGCTTGGATGCAGGCTCGCGTCGAACGGGTGCTTGCCCGCGAAGATCAGCTCATCGCGCAAGGCGACGTTCTCGTCGTGCTCGAGTACCGCGAGCTCGATGCCCGGCTCGAAGCTGCCGGAGCCGATGTCCCTTCCCCGCCTGCGGCGCCGCTCGAAGGCCCCAGCTCGCGCGCTGGTCGCATCAGGCCAGTCACCCTGTCGCAAGCTCACGCGATCCTGGGGACTGGTTCGCGGCCGTACCGCGTCGCTTCGCCGAACCGGGACAGAACCCACCTACGGGCGCCGGTGGCGGGCCGGGTGATCCGCCGTGCCGTCGTGCCGGGTCAGCTGGTCGATCCCTCGCAGCCGCTGGTCACGCTGGTCGAGCTCGACGACGTTTGGGTGCTGGCAAGCTTCAGGAAGGATCAGCTCGTCCACCTGCATACCGGCCAGCGCGCGACGGTCCACGTCGGAGAGCGGGCTTTCGACGCCCGCGTGGATGGCGCCGTGCGAGCAGGATCTCCGGTGCGGCTGGAGTTCGCAACCAGGCCCGATATTCCGCCTCGTCCGGGGACGAGCGCAGTCGTAGCGGTCGAGGTGGGCTGACCGGGCTGTATGACAATCCGGCAGGGCTGTCGGCCCAGGGCACGGCGCCGCGCGGGAAATGACCCGTTTCGCGCGGCGCGCATCTTGCTTTGTAGCGGGCCATGGACCGACGACCATTCCTGACCGCACTGCTCCTCGTCGCCGCGAAGGCCGCGGGCGCGCTAGAGCCGGACGAGGTCCTGATCACCTACACCATGAATAGGGGCGGCCAGCAGATCTCCGCGGTATCGCACGAGCTGGAATGGAATTTTCTCATGCTCGACGAGCACCGCGCGAGGATGCAGGTGCGCGTACCCGTCGATTCATTCGCTTCCGGCGAGGCGGACTTCGATTCCGCGCTTCGCAAGGCGATCGGTTCCGCCAAGCATCCCCTCGCTCAGATCGACGGAATCGCAAGGCACGGGCGGCTTGACGGAACCCTGGAGCTCGCCGGTGTCGTGCGGCCGGTCACGGTGCTCCTCCACTCCGAGCGCGCTGCGGGCCAAGCCGCCGCCGTAGCGTCACTCGCGATCGATCTCCGCGACTACTCCATCGTCCTGAAGGGTGTGGATCCGCGTGTCGAGATCGCCGTGATCGCGCGCTTCCCGGTGGGTGCGAACGCCGTGCTGGCGGGGGGCTCTACTCGGCCGAAGAAGTGAGGCCGTATTTCTTCAGACGGTCGATCAGCGAGCTGCGGCTCATCCCGAGCCGGCGTGCCGCCTCGGACTGGTTGCCATCCGCCGAGGAGAGCGCGTCCGCGATCAGGCCGCGCTCGAACGCGTCGAGCTGCTCCCTCCACGTCAACCCGCCTTCAGGCGCGGGTCCCTCCGCGTTCGCCGGCACGAACGCATCAGCGCGGATGTCGCCGCCGCCGCTCATCGCCACCATGCGGGCCACCGCGTTCTCCAGCTGGCGAACATTGCCGGGCCAGTCCGCGCGCCCGAGCGCGGCGATGAGCTCGGGCGAAAGCCGCACTCCCTCCATTCCAAACCGATGCCCGTATCGCCGCGCGAACTCCGCTGCCAGCGTCGGGATGTCCTCGCGGCGTTCTCCCAGTGGCGGAACCAGCAATTCGACCACCGCGAGCCGGTAGTACAGGTCCTCCCGGAAACGGCCCGCCCGCGCATCGGCCGCAAGGTCGCGGTTGCTGATCGCGATCACGCGCACGTCCACTCTTTCGACCCGCCCCGTGCCCACCGGCTGGATCTCGCCCTCCTGCAAGGCGCGCAGCAGCTTGGCCTGGACCGGGAGCGACAGCTCGCCCACCTCGTCGAGCACCAGCGTCCCGCCATGCGCCTCGCCGAAGAACCCGGGGCGCGCGTGGGTCGCGCCGGTAAAGGCCCCGCGCGCATGGCCGAACAGCTCCGCCTCGGCCAGATCGCCAGGGATGGCTGCGCAATTGAAGCGCACCAAGGGCCCCGAGGCGCGCCGGCTCTGGGCGTGCATGAGCGCCGCGATCAGCTCCTTCCCGGTCCCGGTCTGGCCGCCGATCAGCACCGTGATGTCGCGCGGCGCGGTGCGCGAAACAGCATCGAGCAGCCGCCGCATCGGCGCCGAATCGGCGATGATGCTCTTGCCCAGTGCCTTCTCCGCCGACAGGCGCCGGTTCTGCACCCGCAGCGAGCGCGCCTCCAGAGCGCGCTCGAGGACCAGGCCCATCTCCTCGATGTCGAACGGCTTGGTGACGTACTCGTATGCCCCTGCTTTCATCGCCCGCACGGCGATCCGCTCGGACCCGTGTGCCGTCAACAAGATCACCGGCAGCGACTGGTCGCGATCCCGGATCGATTTGAGCAACTGCACGCCGTCCATCGCGGGCATCGCATAGTCGGTCACCACCGCGTCGACCCCGTCGAGGAGCGCCAGGGCTTCCGCGCCCGATGGCGCAAGCACTGCCTCGTGCTTGCTCGACTCGGCCAGCTCCTTCAAAGCGAACAGCATGGCCGGGTCATCATCTACCAGGAGCAGGCGCGCCATCGTCCCTCCCCGGAGCCGGCAGGATCCCGAGCGCCGTGGTGCCTCGGCGTACGGCGCTGGTGTATTGGAGCGCTCCTCCGTGCTGCACGAACGCCGCGCGCGCGAGGGCGACCCCGAGCCCGGTGCCGTCCTCGCGCGTGGTGAAGAAGGGCGTACCGATCTTCTCGAGGACCTCTTGCGGCATGCCAACGCCGGAGTCGCGCACCGCGACCTCCACGTCGGTGTCGTGGCGAGCGATCTCGATCTCCACCGTACCGCCGCGCGGCGTCGCCTGCACTGCATTCGCCACCAGGTTGATCAGGGCCTCCTTCAATCGCCGCGGATCCGCGTCGACGCGGGCTTCGCCGCGACGCCGCAGCGCCACGCCGGAGCTCGCCGCATCCGGGGCGAGCAGCTGGAGCAGCTCCTCGACCAGCGCGCCGAGGTCGACCCGCTCGCGCTGGAGCTTCCCGAACGGACGCGCGAACGAGAGGTACTCCTTGAGGATGGCGTTCATGCGCTCAATCTGCGTCTCGGCGATCTGCAGCCGCTCGCGCGATTTCGCGTCGGTTGCGTCGCGCGCCGAGAGTTGCACCAACGTCTTGATGGCGCCGAGCGGGTTCTTCAGCTCGTGCGAGAGTTGCGCACTCAGCTGCTCCATCTCGCGGGCGCGCGCAAACGCGTCGCGCACCAACGACTCGCGGGCGCGAACGATCTCCTCGCGGCTGGCGTCGAGCGCGCGGGTCATCGTGCGACCGTGTGCCGTCGCGATGGTCACCACCGCGATCAACGTCAATGCCGCCAATGCCGTGTTTACGGGCTCGCTGACGTCGGGGCCTAGCCACTGCCGAGGCATCAGCGCCATCGCCAGCGTAGCCACGGAGACCAGAGCGATGGCGGCGATCGATACCCCGCGCCAGCCGAGGATCGCGAGAAGGAGGATGATCGGGCCCATCACCGTAACCAGGAAGGGGCTTCGCAGCCCGCCGGTCACGGCGGCAGTGGTGAGCGCCGCGGCCATGCTCAGCCAGGCCCTCGGACCGAGGTCCCGAACGCGCGACGGCAGGATGTTTTGCACAATCAGTCCCGCGAAGAGCACAAAGACCACCCAGATGCGCCAACCGGGGTACTGCGCCTGCATCAACCCGAACACGCTGACAGACACGAAGACGAGACTGGCAAGCACAAACGGGAACGGCAGCGGCCCGACCGTCCGCGACGACATGTCCCAGGGACTCGCAAGAGTCGAGCCGGAATCGGCCGGCATTTCACTCTGGGAACCAGGTCCGCGCCGGGACGGTGCGGCGCCCGAGCCTGCCGGAACGGCGATCGGGATTGTACGCGAGTCCGGCACATTCACCCCTGGACCCAACGATGCCGGAGCGAGCCTACCGGTTCTGGGAGGGCTCGGTTCGTGTGACGTGTCCAAGCCCTTCGCGCGCTTCAGCTTCGCCTGGCTGAACGAGCGCGAGCTGCCGGAGGCGGTGAGACGCATGGCCGCCGCGCAGCCATGACAGTCTCGCGCGCCTCGACGGCGAATCAGTTCGTCTGTCCGCTTCCCGCGCCGTCCTCTCGGTAATCATCGACCAGCGGCATCTCTATCGGCAGATTCCCGAATTGCCGGGACCTCTTCAGGAACTTGGACATCTCATTGGGCTTCGGCGAAAGAGTTCCATCGGCGTTGACCGTGCCCTTCCTTTCCGCGTCCTGCCGGCCAGGAGTCGCGGTCGCTCCGCTTCCTGCGGCATTCTCCTGCGCCCGCGCCTCCGTCGCAGCCAGCGATCCGACAGCAACCATCATTCCCAAGATCACATTCCATCTCATTTGGCTTCCTCCTGTGTGGCGGTCACGTGTGACCGTTCTCCCCTCAAGGATAGGAGGCCAAATCAAGCGAGGCGCCCGCCATCTGACCAGCGGCCGTTCCGCGCCGACGAGCGGCAAGGGTTGCGTAACGCCGTCTTCACCTCCCCTGCTCGCGATCCTCGTCATCGCGGCCTGCCGGAGCGCCTCCTCGGCAGACGAAGCTGGCCGCGTCGTTCGGATCTCCGGACCCCGAGTATTGCGCGACGGCGGGATGGACGCAGAGTGGCCTGGTGAGCCGCACGGTGCGCGTCGCCGCCTTGTCATCGGTGTACTTGGTCGCGACGATCCGCTCGGGAGCGACACCCTTCTCCACCCAGCGCTCGAGCGCCGTCTGCACGTCGTGGGTGGCGTCGCGCACGGGCGGAATCTGCTGGCCAACGCCGCCGAAGCTGGACGCGCCGGGGCCGAAATAGCAGTGCGTCATGCCGGGCACCATGAAGAGGCGATAGAACTCCTGCGTCTCGCGCAGACCCCCCATCGTGCGCGCCACGGTCTCGTACCATTGCGGACTGTAGGCGGGCTGCAACGTCTGATCGTTCCAGCCGTGATACTGGATGATCTTGACGCCACGCCGCTTCGCTGCCGACATGTCCGGGTCGGTCGAGTTGCCAAGGACGCCGGCGGTCATGTCCGCGTAGGCCATGTCGCTGTCGAAATTGAAGGTACGGTAATCCCACGCGGGATTCTGGAAGACGATGTTCGCGAAGTAGCCGTTGCCGAGGCCCGAGGCGGTGAGGTTCGCGACGAGGCCACCCCACCCGTTTTCGCCGCCGAGTGCGAAACCGGGAAAAATCGGCTCGCCTGTACGTGGATTGGAAGGCCCTTTGTAGATCTTCTCCAGCGCGATCAACTGCGGCGGCGTCAGGCACGAGTTGGTCTCCGGACCGTTGCATGCCAGCGTCGCGGAAATGAACGGGCAGCGCTGCGGATCGGCAAGGACGCCGTCGCCGAGACCGTCGAATCCATCGCACTGCGCCAGAACGGCCGCCGTGATCGCGGGAAGCTTCGCTGCCGGAATGGCCGCCCCCGCGGCCGAAAGCGCCTGCGCGTTCCAGACGAACCCCGCGTTGGAATGCGATTGGAAGTTCCAGGGCGCGCCGACCACGATACCGTCGTAATCCTCGGGGAAGCGCTGCGCCTCCATCAGGCCCTGGCGGCCTCCGTTGGAGCACGAATTGAAGTACGCACGCGACGCCGGCCGGCCGTAGTACGCCTTGACGAGGCCCTTGGCGGCGACGGTGACCAGGTGCTTCGCGCGATACAGGTAGTCCACGATCCGCTCGGGATGTCCGACTGCCCACCATTGATCCGCAGCGAGATGGCCCGTATCCGTCGATGTCGTCGCATAGCCGCGTCGGAGGAGCTCGTCGAGGCCGCCGTCGAGCCCGAGCCGCGTGTAGTTGAGCGCCCCCGCATAGCCGCCTTCGCCGGACGAGAGGAACTTCCCGTTCCAGGTGTCGGTGGGGAGCCAGACCTCGAAGTAGATGTTGGAATCGCTGCTGGGCCTGCTCACTCCCTGCGCGCGACAGAACGAGGGCAGGTTCGTCAACGTCTGTCCCGCCGGCGTGACTAGCGTGCCGGACGTGACCACGGTCGCCGCAGTGATGCCGGTGTTTCCCTCGAAGGCAAGCGATGTCAGGCCGGAGCAGGAGACACGCCTGCCCTCGTCGCGGTCGCGCGCCTGTGCGGCGGCGCTTCCCATCAGCACGGCGGCGGCACAGGCGACGCGCACCAAAGCCAAGATTCCTGGACGACCGATGACCGTCGTGCCCATGTCGGACCCTCTCCCGGCGCTCGCGCGCTCTCGTAATGGCCGACGACCCGTAGGCGGGCGCTACTTGGGGGATCAAGTCGTACCGCGTCGAGGTTGATCCCATGGAGACGTGCATGCCTGTTGCGGGAGTCCCCAATGGCGTCATCGTGGCATCGCTGCTGACCCTGCTTGCAGCCACGCGGGCGCACGCGGAGCCGGGCGGCGATCTCATCCTGCGCGGGGCAGCCATCTACACGCTCGACGCCGCGAGGCCCTGGGCAAGCGCGCTCGTCATCCGGAATGGGCGCATCGCGTATGTCGGCGACGACGCCGGCGCGCTCGCCTTTGCGGGACCGGGCACGCGCGCGCTGGCGCTGGACGGCCGCATGGTCCTTCCCGCGTTTCACGACTCGCACTGCCACCCGATGACGGGCGGCATGAGGCTGCTGCGGTGCCGGCTCAACGACTTCAACACCGAGCGCTCGGTGTACGCCGCCGTGCGCGCATGCGCCGCTGCCAAGCCAAAGGGCGCGTGGCTGCTGGGCGGGGGATGGTCGCCGGTGGCGTTCCCCCGGGGCAGCCCGAGCCGGCGGAAGCTCGACGAGCTGGTGCCCGACCGCCCCGCATTGCTCACGACCGAGGACGGTTATACGGCCTGGGTCAACACCAAGGCGCTGGCGTTGGCCGGCGTCGGTACGGACCGCTCAGGTTCCCAGGTCGGAGGGATCGAGCGCGACCCCAGGACCCATGAGCCCACCGGGATCCTCAAGGATGAGGCGGTGGTCTTCGTCAAACGCCACGTCCCGCAACCGACCGAAGCCGAATACCGTGAAGCCTTGCGGCAGTCGACGGCCATCGCCAACCGCTTTGGCATCACCTCGCTGGTGGATGCCAACGCGAGCGAGGCCGTCCTCGACGCCTACCATGCCGCGGACGTGGCCGGGACGTTGACCGTGCGGGTCGTTGCCGCCCAGCGCGTCGACCCCCGCGACGGGGAAGAACAGATCCGGGAGCTGCTCGCGCGCCGGGACCGCGTCCGCGGCCGGCGCCTTCGGGCCGATGCGGCCAAGCTCTTCCTTGATGGCGAGATCGACCGGCACACGGCGGCCATGCTCGAGCCCTATGCAGGTGCGCCTGGCGTACGCGGCGAGCTGCAGATCAAACCGGAAGAGCTGAATGCCTTGGTGCGCCGGCTGGACGGCAACGGGTTTCTCCTCCACATGCATGCGATGGGCGACAGGGCAGTGCGTGCCGGCCTCGATGCCATCGAGGATGCGATCCAGGCCAACGGGGTCCACGACCGGCGTCACCAGTTGGCGCATGTCGGCGTTGCCAGTCCGTATGACATCCTGCGCTTCGGCCGGCTGGGCGTCTCAGCCAATTTCCAGCCGTTCTGGGCCCAGGCAAATGATCCCGTGAGCGGACCGACCGAGGCGGCGCTCGGACCTGCGCGCTCGCGCTGGATCTTCCCGATGGCAAGCATTGCGGCAGGCGGTGGACGGATTATCGCCAGCAGCGATTGGCCCGCGCCGACGATGAATCCCCTCGACGCCATCCAGGTCGCCGTGACCCGCCGCCCCCTTGACCTCAGCAAGCCGGCGAAGCAACCCCAGGAGCGTGTCGGGCTGGCCGCCATCCTCGCTGCGTATACGATCGATGCGGCCTGGGCAGCGCGCGAAGAGGTGATTGACGGCTCGATCGAGATCGGCAAGGCCGCTGACCTGGTGGTGCTCGACCGCAACCTGTTCAGGATCGATGTCCTGGAATTGCACCAGGCGCGGGTCCTGCTGACCTTGCTGGACGGCGAGCCTGTCTACCGCGATCCCGGCTTTGCCTGGCACTGAGCCGCAGGGACCGCGATTGGATTTGGCAAGCTTCGGGCTTCGCAGAGCTTGCAAAATGCTCCCTCCCACTCCTCCGTCCGCGCGCTCGCGCTGAGGACGGGGCGAAATGCCGGCGGGTCTGCTACGTACACCCCTCATGTCGTCGAATCTGATCGCTTACCTGATCGCGGCGCTCGGCATCATCGTCAGCGTCACGGCGGCGGTCGGGCTCCCTGCCCTTGCAATCGTCTTGGTCAAATACTTCAAGTTGAAGGAACGCGAGCTGGCGCTCGAGATGGAATACCGTCAGAAGTCGCAGCAGCAGGGGCTCGCCATCGAGGAGCGGGTGCAGCGTCTCGAGGAGGCGCTGACCAGCCTCGATCACGATGTGCGCGTGCGACTGGGGATCGATCGGACAGCTGTGCCCCTGCCGTCTCACTCAGAAGCTCACCGCGGTCAGGTCGAGGGCGAGCCAGGGCGAGGTCAGTGAGCCCGACGACCATTCGACCCTGCGGGCTGGTGGACCTGCCCGCGCTCTTTTCCATCGTCAATGACGCCGCGCAGGCCTACAAGGGCGTCATCCCTGCGGACTGCTGGCACGAGCCTTACATGCCCCTCGATCAGCTGAAGCGGGAGATCGGCGAGGGCGTCGCGTTCTGGGGTTGCGAGTCCGGCGGCGCGCTCGTCGGCATGATGGGCATCCAGGATCGCGGCGAGGTGAGCCTCATCCGCCATGCCTACGTGCAGACCGCGCAGCGTCGCAAAGGCATCGGCGAGAAGCTGCTGAAGCACCTTGAAGGCACGACTGCGAAGCCGATCCTGATCGGTACCTGGAGCGCCGCCGCCTGGGCGATCCGCTTCTACGAGAAGAACGGCTACGGGGCCCTGTCCCGCCCGGAGATCGAGCGGCTGCTGCGCAGATATTGGAGCATCCCAGAGCGGCAGATCGAGACCTCGGTGGTGCTGGCGAAAAGCGACCCGCCGCTGTGAGTTTTCACAACATCGGTCGCAGGTTGCCAAATCCGGCCACGATCACTTCTCGGGTGCCGCCCGGGCATGCTCAATGGATTGACGCGTCCAATACCTGCTGCTAATCGAGATGCTCCAGGGGCGATGCTATCGCCCCAAGTGCCAATGGAAACCATCCGCGCATCCGCGCGCAGAAGGAGATCGCCATGGCTGCAACCGGTACTTCGACGGCAATGAGCATCGTTCTGGTTCACGGCGGCTTCGTGGACGGTTCTGGCTGGGCAGCGGTCTACAAGATCTTGAAGAAGGACGGCTACAATGTGGTCGTCGTGCAGAATCCCACGCTGTCCCTGGCCGACGACGTGGCCGTGACCAGGCGCGCGATCGCCGCGCAACGCGGCGCCGTGCTGCTCGTCGGTCACTCCTACGGCGGCGCGGTGATCACCGAAGCCGGCACCGATCCAAAAGTCGCTGGGCTCGTGTACATCGCCGCCTTCGCCCCCGACAAGGGCGAATCAGTGTCGTCGCTGATCAAGGATCCGCCGCCCGGCGCGCCGGTTCCTCCAATCCTGCCGCCGCAGGACGGCTTCTTGTTCCTCGACGAGGCCAAGTTCCACTTCTCCTTCGCGGCCGACGTAGATGTGGATACGGCCGCGTTCATGGCAAGCTCCCAGGTGCCGTGGGGCGTCGGAGCACTGGCTGAGACGATCACTGAGCCCGCATGGAGGACCAAGCCGAGCTGGTACCTGGTGTCGACGGAAGACAGGATGATCCCGCCGCCGGCCCAGCGCGTCATGTCGAAGCGCGCCGGCTCGACGGTCGCCGAGGTCGCCGGCAGCCATGCGGTCTATGTGTCGCAGCCGAAGTCGGTGGCAACCTTCATCGAGAAGGCCGCCAGCGAAGTGGCGGCGACGTCGAAATAGCCGCCCTCGACTTCGTCGCAGACGCAATCTGGACCCGACCAACCGGTTCGTGGCACGGCACCAAGCTGAGCCGTCGCGAGCTGAAAGCGCCTATTGTTCGTAGTCGCTGTCCAGTGCCCGGCCGTGCGCCACGATCGCATCCTTGGTGATCAGGAACGCGCGCGTGCGATGCGCGTCACCACGGAAAAGCAGATGGATCTCGTCGGCAATGAACGGCAGCGCTGGATGAAGACGCCGCAGTCGTCGCTCCTGCCAGTAGCGAGCGACGCGGCGAGGCAGCACCGCGACTCCGAGGCCGGCGAGCGCGAAGCTCTTGACCAGCTCGAGATCTCCGCAGGACAAGAGCCGGGACGGGAGTGCATCCATCGCCGCCAGTTGGTCGATCATCTGCTGGCTCTGGAGAACGCGCCCCGCGAAGACCAGCGGTCCGCGGCGCAGCCGCTCCTTCGCGGCATCGAGGTCGTCGGGTCCAGGCGCGCCCTCCGCCAGGACGAAGAGATCGACCGCGTCGCGAAAGAGCTTCATTTGTACCAGGTCCGGATGCGGCTCGGGATTCACCACGATCCCGAAATGGACGCTGCGCTCCACCGTGGCGTTGAGGACCACGCGCGACGGAGCATTGGAAAGCGTGATCTGGATGCGCGGATTGCTTTCGAGGAACTGGGTCATCCACTGCGGCAGGAAGTAGGCGCCCAATGATTCGTGGCAACCGATGACGAAGCTGCCGGCTTCGTCCGACTCCAGGCCTTTGATCCGTTGCTCGAGCTCCTCCAGCCGCACGAGCGATTCATTGGCGTATCGCAGGAGCTCCTCGCCCGTGCTGGTCAGCGACACTCCCGTTCGCAGGCGGACCAGCAGCTTGGTCCCGAAGCTCTCTTCGAGCTGTTTGATGACCGCCGTCAGGCCCGGCTGGCTGACTTGAAGCACGCGCGCGGCGGCGGAAAGGCTCCCGCACCGCGCGACCGCTTGAAAGTAGCGCAGATGGTCCAGCATGCCCCCTTGGCATGGTACCACCCGATCACAGAATCAGCTGCCTGAGCACTTCAGGAGCTGCATCGCCCACCAGCAGCGTGCCGCTTCCGTCTGCGAGGAAGGCGAGAATCCCTTGTCCCTGGTCCGATGCGGCGTAGAAGCCGGTCCGACGCAGCGCTTGGTCGACCTGGGGTTGCCGCCGGATGAGCTCGGCGGGGATCGCGTACTGGACCACTACGATCCCTCGCCAGCGATAGGCAAGGCCCGCCGCTGGAACGCCGGCAAGCGTCGTCTTCCACGTGCTGAAGAGCTCGGCGTCGGGCCTGTCGAGAGCGCGGATGGGAAACTGGAGGCCCTCGGCGACGGCGTGCAGATCCGCCTTGCGGGGAAAGTTGCGCGCCATCACCCGGCGGCAATCCGCGACCGCATCCCGGAGTACGGGGATCTCCGCGATCGGCGTGCTGCCATGGCCGGGGCGGTCGCGCAGCACCACGGTTCCGGCGGCGATGACGATGACCACCAGCGCGGCGATGGCGGGCGCTGCCCAGGGCCGGGAGGAAAGGAAAGTGCGGACTCGCCAAGCGGGTGGACCCAACTGCTCGATCCGCCGGCGCAGCACAGGCGAGGCTTCGCGAGCGGGTTCCTGGGCGAGCGCCCGGGAAAGGCCCTGCTGCAGCGCCAGCTCGCGCTGGCACCGCGCGCAAGTGCGCAGGTGTTCCTGGACGGCGCGCACGTCATCCCCGGCTAGCTCGCCGTCGGCGAAGGCGCCAACCAGCGTCTCAAGGACGGCGTGGTCGAAGGCAACCTCACTCATCGGACGTCCTCTTCGGTTGCCTGCCCTGGTTCTCCATCGGGAGCCCACTCACTGCGATGTCACGTCTCTGCACAATATTCCCCGGCGATCTCTCCCTCATATCGCCATTGCCCGGTTTGACTTTGCCGGCGGTGACCGCAAGCAGGCCTGCCAGCAGCCGCCGGCCGCGGCTGATGCGGCTCATCACCGTCCCGAGCGGTACCGACGTGATCTGCGCGATCTCGCTGTACTTCAAACCCTGGATGTCGTGAAGCTCCACTGCCTCGGCGAAGTCCTCCGGGAGCGAATGCAGCGCCTGGCGGAGCCCTCCGGCTTCCAGACGCGCCAACAGGTCATCGAGCGGAGAGGGTGCGTCGCTGGCGACGATCTCCTCGTGCGCTGCTTCCAACTCGGTGATGAAGACCAGCTGCTGCCGCCGCGCGTGGGTTCGGCGCCGCTCGCCAATGACCGAACGCAGGATCTGGCAGAGCCAGGGAAATGCAGCGCCGGAGTCACGGAGTTGGTCGAAGGCGGCCCAAGCGCGGACGTAGGTCTCTTGCACGTAATCCTCGGCCTCGTTTCCAGTCGCCCAGCGGGAGGCCAGCGCGACCAGTCGATCGAGATGAGGCAACGTCGACGACTGGAAGCGCACGCGCTTCGGCTCTGCCTTCACGTATCCTCCGGGGTCTGAGGGATCGATGACCGAACCGGGTGCCCGGCTAATCAGGAATCCGGATGAGACCCATCACCGATTCTCGGTGCCACGGCCTCGTGTAGAGCCACCGAGCCGCCACGACCGCACTCAGGGGATGCTTCTCGGGTCCACGGTGTCGCGGTTGGCGACGCCCCTGCCATTCGTGTCGCCGGCTGCCGCATCGCCGGCGAAGAAGTACCGCGGACGGCCCTGGTACGCAGACTGCGTCTGCCCGTCGTGAGCCTGGCAAGCAGGACTCAACCGGCGCGCACCTCTTCGGTCCATACCTTGAAGCTCGTCAACGTGTTGGGGCCGAACGTACTGCTGATGGCGACGTCGGAAGCGTCGCGGCCACGCGCAATCAACACTCTGCCGATGCGCGGAATATTGTTGCGCGCGTCGAAAATGTGCCAATGCCCGCCGAGGAAGGCCTCGAACCAAGCAGCGAAGTCCATCGGGCCGTATGGCGGCGGCACCCCGATGTCGCCCAGGTAGCCGGTGCAGTAGCGCGCAGGGATGTTCATGCACCGGCAGAAGGCAACGGCCAGGTGTGCGTAGTCGCGGCAGACGCCGGTCCGATCGTGAAAGGCTTCCAGTGCTGTCCGTGTCATGCGCGCGTGCTCATAGCCGAAGGCGATATGTCGATGGACATAGTCGCAGATGGCCTGAACCCGGCCCCATCCCGTTGGGGCCTGCCCGAAGAGACTCCACGCCGTCTCGGAAAGGCGATCGGTTTCGCAGTACCGGCTTCCGAGCAGGAAGAGCAGCGTTTCCTCGGGCAGATCCGGCACAGGAATCTGTTGCGCCTGAGGAACGATCACGTCGGGGGCTCCGGTATCGTTCACGAGCGCATTGGCAGAGACGCGCGTGCGACCCCTTGGCGCAACGATGCGGGTGCACCAGTTGCCAAAGCTGTCACGATAGGCCGCCATCGGGACCGGCGGGTCGACCACCAGGTCGTCACGGCCGACGAGATCGGCCACCCGTGTGAAGTGAACGTTGAGGTTGAAGATCATCGGGGTTGGCTGCGGGCAGTCGTAGACCATCTCGAAGCCGACGCGAATTTGCATCACGGGCCTCCCCGAGGAGGATCTCTAGCACAGCCTTCGCCAGCAGCAGGGCCGACAAGCCAGGGCGCCTCACGCGGGACGAGAGCGGGCGTCCAACACTGCTCGCCGCACGAGGGCGCGAAACGCGACCGCGGCTGGATCGGCGTGCGTGCGCTCGTGCCAACACAAGACCATCTCGATCGGGGGCGTCGGCACCGCCGCGTCGAGCGCGCGAAGGCCGAGCTGCGTCCCGCGCACGGCGAGGAGAGAGACCGGAAGCGTCGTCACCAAATCACTCGCCGCTACCACCGCGGCCGCCGCCGTGAAAGTGGGCACCGTCATCACGACCTCGCGCGGGACGCCCGCTCGCGCGTACGCGGCGGCGACGCGATCTCGGAAGTTTCTTCCCGGCACCATGTCGACGCGCACGTGACGGAGACCACCGAGCATGCG
>Ga0209488_10002343_pt1 | contig 15569 bp, 10 predicted proteins | sample Rivendell_Oct201_8_FD_188349 | JGI IMG/M metagenome (GOLD analysis project Ga0209488, IMG submission 188349) | Vadose zone soil microbial communities from the Eel River Critical Zone Observatory, Northern California, USA -... | ecosystem: Environmental > Terrestrial > Soil > Vadose zone >... | reverse complement strand
AGCCGATAGGAACCAGGAGCGAGCTCCGAAAGAAGAACCCAACGGCAGCGAACTGCCCCGGCGCCCTCCACGCATCGCCCGGTTGCACATCACCATCACGCTGCTCACTTTGCTTATTCTCGCCGCGGCCACCCCGGGGTTCTTCTACCTGCGCGGCGGACATTCTCCGGTACGCTCCACGAGGGGGAAGATTCGCTTAGTGGTCCTCCCTTTCGCCAACCTTAGCGGTGACGCACAACAGGATTATTTCAGCGCCGGCCTGACCGACGAGATGATCACGCAGCTTGGCCGGCTAGATCCGGAGCGCCTCGGAGTGATTGCGGCAGAGACCTCGATGCTTTCCGCCCGCAAGCCGATCACCGAGCTAGGCCGTACACTCGATGTGCAGTACGCCCTTGAGGGGAGCGTGCGCCGCGGCGGCAACGAGGTCCGCATCAACGTCCAGCTCATTCAGGTGAGCGATCAAACACACATCTGGTCCAACTCCTATACCGGCGATCTCCACAACATCCTGCACGTCCAGGACGAAGTGGCAGCCGCGGTCGCGAGCCAGATTCGCGTCGCGCTTCCCGTCAGCTCTAGCGGCTCCTTTGACTGGAAAACAAAGCCGGCGCGCGCGGTCAATCCCGAGGCCTATGATGCGTACCTTCGCGGCCGCCTATACTGGACCAATCGCGGCGACCTCCACAAGGGCATTGAGGCCTATCAGCTGGCCATCACCAAAGATCCCAGCTATGCGCTCGCCTACGCCGGACTTGCGAGAGCTTACGCCCTCCTCGGCCAAGTTCCATACGACGATATGCCTCCGGTCGACGCCAAACCCCAAGCCCGTCAAGCGGCCGAGCACGCTTTGCAGCTCGATCCCCAGTTGGGGGAAGCGCACTCGGTTCTAGCCAATGTGTCCTTCAGTTACGATTGGGATTTCGCATCGGCGGAGCGCGAGTTCCAAAGCGCCTTCGCTCTAAATAATAACGACGCAACCGCGCATCTGTGGTTCAGCCACTACAACATGATGCGCAACCACCTCTCGGTGGCGCTCGAAGAGAACTCGCGCACCCTCGATCTCGACCCGGTCTCGCCGCTGTTCAACACCGTGCGCGCGGAGATCTACTACAACTCGCGTCAGTACGATTTAGCCATCGACCAGGCCCGCGACACGATCGAGCAGTACCCCACCTATTGGCTGACCTATATTTGGTTGGGCTCCGCCTATCGCGAAAAGAAAATGTATGCGGAGGCGCTGCGGCAGTTTTCCGAGGCGCGCAAACTCTCCAGCGACCATCCTGCGATTATGGCCTTGTACGGTCACGCGCTGGCCTTGTCCGGCGATCGCGCCGGAGCACGCCGGACCCTCGTGGATCTTCAACTTCTTGCGAAATCGCGTTACGTTTCCTCGCTTTACTTTGCAGCCGTCTATACCGGCCTTGGCGAAAAAAGTTTCGCGCTGGACTGGCTCGACAAAGCTTATAAAGAACGAAATGACCGCCTGCTCTACCTCAATGTGGATCCCATGGCCGATCCGCTGCGTTCCGAGCCGCGCTTCCAGAAAATGATGAAGCGCCTCCATTTACCCTAGCCCGGTCCATTTCTTCCCGTTTCGCATCGTTTTTCGGGCGGGAGTGTCCCCAGACCCACACACCTCGTGGTCTCGCACCTGCGACAAAGCACGACATTAAACGCCGGTACCTTGAAATCGCTCCTTGTCGCTTGAACCGCCGCGCACATACCGCTTAAGTTGGCCTATCGACATGCGTTACACCGATTCCTGAGAAAGCGGCCAGAGGAAAATGCTTGCCCCGAAAACCGTCATCAGAGTGCCTCCCGCGCTACTGTGTTTGTCGGCCGAAACCGTTCCTATGTCCTTATTGCTCTCTGCTTTATCCGCAGCGGGCGTGCTAGAATGTCTGCTCTGTTCGATTCTTATGGCGGAGCTGGCTGGGTGCTGGCTCCGAAGGCTGTTTCAAAATAACCAGCTCCTTTTTCTCAGCCGCTGTTGCCGGGTCTGCGACCTGCGCCCTTCTGTACTGCATTCGAAACGTCGAAGGGTCTGGTTCCAAGCCAAAAGCGCTAGTACTAAATGGAAAAGGAAGGCCGATGTCCGATAACCTCGGAAAGGAACGCTCGAACGGGCTGGCGCCAAGCCGGCGCGGACCCGAAAAGCCTGCGAAGTCCTCTACGAAATGCGCCCCTGCGCAGCAAATCCGTGTGCTGGTCGCTGCCGAAAATCGCTTGCTGCGCGAAGTGCTGACACGCGTGTTGAGTAAGCGCAGCGGGATTGCAGTCATCGCCACAGATTTCGCGGCCCCGCTGGAAACTGATGCGGTGCTTGATGCGCGTCCAGACGTCCTGCTGCTGACTTCACGCGGAAGCCTGGTTGAAGATCTGGCGGCCATTCAGGAAGTGCGTGCGGCGGCTCCCGAAGCGCGCATCTTGCTCATTGGCATGGCCAAGGATGAGCGAGAATTTCTGCAGTGCGTACGTGCAGGCATCAGTGGTTATCTGCTGCGCGATGCCTCCGCCAATGAAGTTCTCGAAGGCGTGCAAGCGGTGCATGCCGGCGAAGCCGTTTGTCCCGGCGCGCTTTGCGCTGCCCTGTTCCGGTACTTCCAGAGCGACGCGTCATCGCTTCCGTACACCGGCGATCGACGGCGCCTCAGTCGCCGCGAGCAGCAGCTTATTCCGCTCATCGCCCAGGGTTTGACCAACAAAGAAATCGCCAACCATTTTTCCTTGTCCGAGCAAACCGTTAAGAATCACCTCTACCGCATGAAACATAAGGTTGGCGCCGAGGACCGCCTGGAGCTCGTGCAGCTCTATCGCATGCAGGGCTTTCTCGTTTAGCGTGATTCTCCCCATTCGCCGTGCGATGGTATGATTTTCTTCATCCGTGACCACCTGGGAGCCGCAAACCTACCTGCGCTATTCGGAAATCCGCTTTCGCGCGGGGCTCGATCTTATTGCGCGCATCCCGAAAGCGCACTACGCCAACATCTTCGATCTGGGCTGCGGTACCGGTCATCTCACGCACATCCTGGCGGACACTTTTCCAAGCTCCACCGTAATCGGCATCGATTCCTCGCCGGAGATGCTCGCGGAAGCGCGGCGCGAATTTCCGGGCATTTCCTGGCAGGAAGCGGACATAAATTCCTGGCGTCCGCCGAATCCGCCCGACCTCATTTTTTCCAATGCCGCCTTCCAATGGGTCCCGCTGCACCAGAGACTCTTTCCCACGCTCCTTCAGAGCTTGCGCCCGGAAGGTATCCTGGCGATTCAGATGCCGCGCCATTTTGAATCCCCTTCACACCTCGAACTGAAGGACTTGGTCTTAGAGAGCGAATGGCGCGCCAAGCTCGAGCCGCTGCTACTAGCTCCGGTTCCCTCCCCGGAAACGTACTGGCGCTGGCTCTCGCCCCATGCGCGCAATCTCGACTTATGGGAGACCATCTATCTGCAACTGCTCGATGGACCAGATCCCGTGGTGAATTTCATGCGCGGAACCGCGCTACGGCCGTTTCTGACCGTTCTGTCGACAACCGAAGCAGCGCGCTTTGTCGAAGCCTTCGCCAAGCGCATGGCGGCAGCCTATCCGCCCCAAACCAACGGCCAGACGCTGTTTCCCTTTCGTCGAGTTTTTATGGTCGCGCAGCACTGAGCGCGTCGAAAGTTCATAGTGCTAGTACCCTGAGCGGAAAAGTGCCATCGCCTATACCCTTCATTTAGTTTGGCTTAGAAAAAACAGTACGGCCGCGACTTTGGAATCCTTCGTGCCATCTGTTCTTATACCAGCCGGAACGTGGGGAAAGTAACAATGCGCTTCCGAACGATCCTAACGCTGGTGTCGCTGTTCATTCTTACCGTTTTTATGGCATGCTTAGGTGTCGCGGTTTCCTCTAACGCGCTCGCCTCTCAGCCGACAGGCCTGTTCAAGGAACCCACGGAGCGCGGTTCTGTTTCCGGAAAGATCTCCGCCATCGGAGATGCCTCCTTTTCGGTGGACGTGAAAAAAAGTCAAGACGTCGTGACCTTGCAGTTTTTCATTGATGATACGACCAAAGTCGAAGGGAAACTGGAAGTGGGCTCCACGGCCACCGTGGATTATCGTACCGACGCGGGGAACAACATTGCTCTCCACGTGGTGGTACAGCCCACAAATACCTCTCGATAGTCGCATTTCTAACGGATTCGGATCCAGTCGCCCTCTTGAATCCGCAGATCGGCCTTCGCTCTTGCCCAAGGGGAAGTTCTCATGCGTACGACTCTGAAGATCATTTTGCCTTTGATTGTCAGCGTCGTCGTGGTGTCGCTGCTGTTCGCCGCCTACCAAGTCCGCACCCAAAAACGGATTCTCCGCAACGATCTCTCGCGCCGCGCCGAAATCCTGGGCGAGAGCCTGCAGGACAATGTCGAGCCGCAATTCGACCACGCCGCATCCAGCAAGAATCTTCAACGCTTGGTGGATCGTTTCGGGCAGCGGGAACATTTGAAAGGTGTCGCGGTATACGACGCCAACGGCGTGGCGCTAGCCGTTACTTCCGGCCTGGCTTCCCTGTTCCAGTTGCGCCCGGCAGCCGCCGCGCATGCCGCGGAACGCGACGCCGGATATGGCGATTTTTTGCGCGTCAACAATACCCCGGTGCACGTCTACGCGCTGCCCTTGCATCGCAACGGCCAGCTCGTCGGCACTCTCGCGCTCGTGCATGACGCGACGTATATCGATAGCCAGGTGGCGCACACGCTGCGCGATTCGCTGGTCAACGCGCTGGTGCAGACCCTGTTCATCGCCGCGCTGGCCTTTATTCTCGTGCGCTGGAACTTTACCGGCCCGCTGACGCGCACCTCCAAGTGGCTTCGCACCCTGCGCACCGGACACCAGGTGCATACTCCTCCCACGCTTCCCGATGGCGGACTTTTCGATCAATTGCACCACGAAGTCGCGCATCTGGCGCGCGACCTCAACGCCGCCCGCGCCACCGCTGAGGAAGAGGCGCGCCTTCGCGAATCGCACGCTTCGCTTTGGACCCCGGAGCGCTTGCGCGTCAGCCTGAGCAACAAACTTCAAAACAAACCCCTTTTCGTTATCGCCAATCGCGAGCCGTACATGCACGTCTTCAGCAATGGAAGCAATGGCGATGTGCAGGTCATCGTGCCCGCCAGCGGCGTGGTCACCGCCCTCGAACCAGTGCTGGTGGCCACCGATGGCACCTGGATCGCTCACGGCTCCGGCAGCGCCGACCGCGAGACGGTCGACGCGCACGACCATCTTCGCGTTCCTCCCGACCATCCGAGCTATACCCTGCGCCGCGTATGGCTGAGCGTCGAGGAAGAAAAGGGCTACTACGAAGGCTTCGCCAATGAAGGCATCTGGCCGCTTTGCCACATCGCGCACACCCGCCCCATTTTCCGTCCGGAGGACTGGGCTGCCTATCAGGAAGTCAACCGCCGCTTTGCCGATTCCGCGCTCGAGGAAATGCAGGGAACCGAATCACCGATCGTCCTGGTTCAGGATTATCACTTCGCGCTGCTCCCGCGCATGATCAAGGAAGCGCGGCCCGACGCGCGCGTAGCCATCTTCTGGCACATTCCCTGGCCCAACCCGGAAGTTTTTGGGATTTGTCCGTGGCAGCGCGAGTTGATCGATGGTTTGCTGGGCGCTGATCTCGTCGGCTTTCACATCCAGTCGCACTGCAACAATTTTCTCGCGACCGTGGACCGCGCGGTCGAGGCCCTCACCGAGTGGGACCGCTTCTCCGTCAACCGTCAGGGCCACGTAACACGCGTGCGCCCCTACCCCATCAGTGTGGCCCTGCCAGAAAGCGCACCATCCCCGGAACCGGTCCGTAGCATGAGCGATGAGGCCGCTTCGCTGTGCAATGAACTGGACATCAGCGCCCCACTGTTAGGAGTCGGCGTCGATCGCGTTGACTACACTAAGGGCATTCTCGAGCGTTTCCGCGGCCTTGAACATTTTCTCGAGACCTATCCATCGTACCAGCGCCGCTTCACCTTTATTCAAATCGGCGCGCCCAGCCGCACCAATATTGAACGGTATCAAGGCCTCCTTGACGATGTCACCAAGGAAGCCGAGCGCATCAACACCCGTTTCCAGGCCGGCCGATGGAAACCGATTGTCCTGCTAAAGCGTCACCACTCGCACCAGGAAATTGCGCGGTTCTATCGCGCCGCCTCCCTCTGCCTGGTGACTTCACTTCATGACGGTATGAACCTGGTGGCCAAAGAGTTTGTGGCCTCCCGCGACGACAACCAGGGCGTGCTGATCCTTAGTAGCTTTGCTGGTGCCGCCCTTGAACTTACCGATGCGCTGTTGGTGAATCCCTATGATGTACGGCAACTCGCCGCTGCCATCCAACGCGCGGTGGCCATGCCTGTCGACGAACAGGCCACGCGCATGCGGCACATGCGCACCTCCGTGCGCGAACACAATGTTTATCGATGGGCCGCGAAGCTGCTTTCCGATCTCACCGATATCCGCATCGACACGCCCGACCGCGCCGAAACGCACGAAAGGGTCGCAATAGCGCCCGAGCCTGCTGCCCTGGAACGATTGAAACGCGCCGCTTCCTCCTGAGGAGGGACGAAAGAACCACCAATCCAGGTCGGCGCGCGAAGTTACCCCTATCTTCGGCCTGCGGCGGCCACCATCGCCGGGAAAAACGTCTTGCCGCCCAGCACTTCCCGCACGGCCTCGACCAGGTCCTGCCCCGCTCGCGACTTGGCCACATATCCGTGGGCCCCGCTATCGACAATTTCTCGCATCACTTCTTCGGAGTCGTGCACCGTGAAGAACAGGATTCGCATTCCTTTGTTCTCTAGACGCAACCGGCTGGCCGCCGCCAATCCGCCCATTCCCGGCATGTTGATGTCTAGGATTACCAGGTCCGGATTTAGCTCTTGGGCTTTGCGAACCGCTTCCTCGCCCCCCACGGCTTCCCCGCAGACGGCCCACTCTTGCTGGCTCTCAATCAGGCCGCGCAAGCCGCGCCGCATCAATTCGTGATCGTCCGCAATCAAGATCCGCCGTCTGGGCCTTCCCTCGTCGTGGTCTGCCGGCACGGGCACCTGCTCTTCGCCCGAGCTCAATTCGGAGTCCGCACCGGCTCTGTGAATCGGTAACGTCGCCACCACGGTCGTGCCATTGGTGCCGAATTCCACATCCAAGCGTCCGCCGAGCTGGTGCAGCCGCTCGCGCATTCCCGGAATGCCCACGCCGAGGGCTGCCCCATCGCGTGCCGCGCGAACCTCTCCGGCTTTGTTTCCCTTGCCATGATCGATCACTTCCAGCCGCACCTCGCCGGAAACTTCGGAAATCTGAATCTCCGCGCGCGCGCTACCCGAGTAGCGATGCACATTCGTTAAGCTTTCCTGCACTACGCGAAACAACGCGGTCTCGGCGTCAATCGGCAGTCGCACCAGGTCGCTGGCGATCGCTACGTCCAACTTGATGCCGCTGCGTCTCTGAAAGCCCTCGGCATACCAGCGCACCGCCGACTGCAACCCGCATTCGTCTAGCAGCGGCGGGTGTAACAGATAGGAAAGCGTTCGTATCTCCTCACCAATTTTTTCGGCAACGTCCCGGCCTTCCTTCAGCGCTTCCTTTGCCTCGCTTGTGCGCAGATCCGAAAACCGGGCTAGACGGTCCAAGGTCATGGACAAAACCACCAACTTTTGCCCCGTTGTGTCATGAAGATCGCGCGCGATTCGCCGCCGCTCCTCGTCCTGCAATTGCAACAGCCGCGCCGACAGTTGCCGCAACGAGGTCTCCGTCACGCGCAGCGCCTCGTTGGTCTCCACCATCTCCGTGAGCTCCGTCGCGACTGCGCAAATGGCGTCCACTCCCAACTCTCGATTGGGGCTCAGGGTCAGCCGGATTGTCCGCGGCTTCAGGTTGTCGTGCTTTACGCGAATCTCGCCGCGCGTGCCGGCGAGTTTCGCCCCCGCAATCAGCGTTTTCAGAAAATCCTTGTCGCGTCCGGACACCAGATCGTGCAGCGGCGCCCCGATGAACCTCTCAAGCGCGACCCCAAAAAATTTGGCGAAGCTTTGGTTGGAGTACAGCACCGTTCCGTCTTCCGACAGAATCGCGGCACCTTCGTCGATGCTCTCCACCAGCACGCGGTAGGGATGCTCCGCCCCTTGCAGCGTGAAGACCTGATCTCCTTCCGGACTGGACACCAGCAGCGCATCCACTTCGCCCATGCGAATCGCCCGCAGCGTTTCCTCCAGCTCCGCGATACGTTCCGCTAGCTTCTGCGATTCCCGTGAGCGGCCGTTTCCATTTCTAGGCTTCTTCATGCTGCTCCTACGCCACTGCTAGATCTAACCCGACCACCACGCGATTCTGATCGGAGAAGTCTCCCACCAACCTCCGCAGCGGCAACGGCAGGGCTTTAATCAGCGTGGGTGCCGCCAGGATTTGCATTTCCTTGGCCAAGGTGGGTTGCTGGTAAATGTCGATGACCTCCAAATCATACCGGTCCTTCAAATGCATTTCGCAAAGCCGCCGCAGATTCTCGATCGAGCGCACCGACCGTGGCGTTTGCCCGGTTACATAGAGTCGCAGCGAATACTTCTCCTCGTGATTTCCTTTGTCGTGCGCCAAAGCCTGTTTCTTGCCGGCTTTCCTTTTTTCATGGTTCGTTTTCTTATTTCCGTTGTTCATCTGGCTTCCATGTTCTTTCTCACGTCCAGCCCCACCAGGACCCGCTCCGTGTCCGATAAATCGCCGATGATCTTGCGCATTGGTTGCGGAAGGTTGCGCACCAGCGTAGGTATGGCCAGGATCTGATCGCCCTGCGCGAGCTGTGGGGTCTTGACCAAATCAATCACGTGCAACTCGAAACGTCCGTCCAGGTGCTCATTGCAGATCTTCCGCAGGTTCGCCAGCGCCGTCAGCGACTTCGGCGTCTGCCCGGCCACATACAACCGAAGTTCAAAAAACTCTCCGTTCATGCTCGGCGCGCTTCCGTTTAGATGCCGGGTGCTCATTGGGCGCTTCGGTACGACCTTGACCCTTGCCGTCATCAGGCCCCCTCCGCCAGGGCGTTACGCCCATTCCCCGCCGATTCCACCCTGCGAATCTTCGACATGGCCGCCGCTTCTTCATCGACCTGTTGCTTGCGTCCTTCTTCTTCCTGCATCACCTGTTTTAACCGGTCTTCGTCTTCTGCAAGTTGCGACCTCAGCACGTCGATCTGCGCCTCCACCGCTGCGCGCCGCCGCTCCAGCTCTTTTCTCTTTTGCTCCGTTTGCAGCTGGCGGCTCTGTTCTTCGGCGCGTTCCCGGGCCTCTTGCGAGAGGCGTGCCGAACCGGTCAGCACGGTTCCCGCGCCCACATACACCGGAAGCAGTTGCACGCCTTCCTTGCTCATCACGAATTCGCGAACCTGGTTCGAATGGGCCATCCCCCGCGACTTCAGCACATACAAACAGCGATTGCGCTCTCCGTTCAATTCCACGTCCCGCAGGAAAATCCATGTATCGATCAACGACGAAATCCCCACCTCGGTCTGTTCGAGATCCCGGTCCTTGCCCATCAGCGAGGTCAACAGCGCCGTCGTCCCCCGGCTTTTGAGGAAATCAATCAAGCGCATCAGCGTCGAGTGCATTTCGTTTATGGTGCCCACCGTCAAATTGGTGACCGGATCGATGATCACCACGTCCGGCTGATGCTCTTCCACCAGCTTATGGATTCGCAGCAAATGCATCTCCAGCCCATTCTGTGTAGGCCGCCAGGCCTCAAATCTCAGCAAGCCTTTCTTGATGGGTGTTTCCAGGTCGATGCCTACCGAACCCATGTTGCGCACCGCTTGCGCCTGCGATTCCTCAAACGCCACGTACAGGCATCGCTTGCCCTCCCGGCAGGTCTGCTCCGCAAAGTGCGCCGCAGTGCTGGATTTCCCGGAGCCGGAGGTTCCTGAGACGAGGATCGAACTTCCGCGGTAATAACCTTTTCCTTCGAGCATGGCGTCCAGGTCCGGGATGCCGCTGGAAACTCGTTCGTTGAACACCGCGTGATTCAGCTTCATCGCCGATACCGGCAGCACCGACAATCCCTGCTCGTCAATCAAGAACGGATATTCGTCGGCGCCGTGCGACGATCCGCGATACTTGATCACCCTCATGCGCCGTGTGGAGACCTGGTCGTTCACCCGGTGATCGAGAAATACCACGCAGTCCGACACATATTCTTCCAGGCCGTAGCGCGTGAGCGTGCCGTCTCCTTTCTCCGCGGTCACCACCGTGGTCAATCCGCGATCCTTCAGCCAACGGAACAGCCGCCGAATCTCCGCGCGCAGCAGCCCGGAATTCGCGAAACCGGAGAACACCGCCTCCAGCGTGTCCAGCACCACGCGCTTCGCACCAATCGAATCCACCGCATGCTGCAGCCGCACGAACAACCCTTCCAGATCGTATTCCCCGGTCTCCTGGATTTCCGTGGGCTCCACGCGCACGTAATCCATGAACAATTTCTTCTGTGCCTCCAACTCCCGCAGGTCGAATCCGAGCGATGCCACGTTCTTGGTCATCTCGTCGGTGGTCTCTTCAAACGTCATCAGCACCCCGGGTTCGTGGTACTGCATCGCTCCGCGCACCAGAAATTCCAGCGCGAACATGGTCTTGCCGCAGCCCGGCCCGCCGCACACGATCGTCGGCCGCCCCTGGGGCACTCCGCCATTGGTGATTTCGTCGAATCCACTGATTCCTGTAGGGGACTTTTCTAGCGTTGGCGCTACGCGCGGCTGTTCTGTCAGGGTTCCCGCGCCGCGCGGACGTTCCGCGTTCTTATGACTGCCTGCCAAAAAATCCTCCCGCTTACCCACCATTTTTGGCTGTTTTTTCATTGTCCGGAAGACACGACCGAACTTGCCATATTATCCATGCCGGTTTTATTTGGCACCGCCGTTTTCACAAAAAAGCGCGATTTTCCTCTATTTTCGCACCTTGGATGTACAGCGAATACCGTATGGACGCTCCGCGAACCTTTTAGGCAATCGCCGCTCCCTCTCTATCCACCCTCATTCTGCTGCTCATTCGCAACTCGCTCCCTCGCGCCCGGCATCTAACTTGCGGAACAGAGAAGTTCTCCAGTCCAATGGGCCAGCCCTCTGTTGTCCGTTAGAAATCTAAATTTCATTGTAAGGAGACCGCGAACCATGAAGCGTTTCGCATTGTTTTTACTTCTCGCGGGCTGGCTCGTGCCTCTCGCGTCCGCTCAAGAGACTGAACACATCCAGATCGGCGTTTTTGCCGACTATCTACGGTTGGGACAAACCGATACCAACTCCGCGGGTGTCGGCGCGCGTCTTGGTTTTGTGGCCTTCCAAAACCTCAAGCTCGAAGCGCAAATGAGCTACGATTTCGATAAAGGTTTCACGGAAGGCTTCACCGATACTTCCACTGGCGCGGTTAGCATACAGCGTAGCCGTCTGCGCATCCTCCACGGCGAGTTCGGCCCCAAAGTTAATCTGGGCGAACACTTCCACGTGCATCCCTTCCTTACTCTTAAAGGCGGCTTCGTCAATTTTCGGATGAGCAATGCGCCGGCCACCATTGGAACCTTCTTCAGCACCGTCGATAGTCTGCGTCGCAACAATGTAAACGGCGTGCTCTATCCTGGTGGCGGTATCGAGGGCCATTTCGGCCCGCTGGGCTTGCGTATGGACATTGGCGATGAGATGTACTTCAACCACGGAACGCACAACAATTTGAGCCTTTCGCTCGGGCCCTATATTCGCTTCTGACCTTTTGCTCCGCAGCGCACCGCCTTAGGCTCCGGCTCAATCCGGAGCCTAAGGCTTTTTTATTTCCGAGCGCGGTTCCTTCGATTGCGCGCGGCGCCTGCGCAATTTCTAACTTCCCGCAGCCAATCGCTGCTTGATCTTCTGCCGCAAGCTCACCTCGCGCGGCGAGCCTCCGCTCCGTTCGAGCCAACGCTCGAGGTTCCCTACACTGATTCGGTACATCGTCGGCGCTTCCCACACTTCCACTTGCAGCATCCCTGCTTCGAAGGTGGCCTCCCGGCTCCACTCGCTGCGCCGGAACTGCTTCAATCCGAGCGAAGCCGCTTCGTACAGCGAGCCGGCTTGCACTTGCACCGCATGTTCGATCCCTTCGGGATCGCGCATTTTCACCACGCACTTGCGAGCTTCGGGCATTCGCGGATCATATCATTGTTTTCGTTTTTTATTCGCCCATGCTCGCCTGGGGGCGCTCGATCCATGCATCGCGAAACTTCTCTATCCCGGCAGAAGTTTCCATCGCCCAATCCGCTGTCCATCCCCCCGAAAAATTCATGACTCATCGCAGGGTTCTACAATCTCCGCCGCTTCCTTGGCCCGGGGGCAGAGGGATAGAACGCGCGGAGACAACAACGTATGCAAATTCATTACGACCGCAAGGGGGGATGCTGGCCGCCGTCGCGTCTTCAGCAGCTGGCCTCTCGGGCGCCCGGTACGTGTTGTTTGACCGACAAACGCAGCAAATACTCGAAGAAGTCAACAGCCAACCCAGTTTCCACCGCGCCGTACGGCGGCGCCTGGCTCGAAAAATCCTTCAGTTCGCGGCTTCTCTCCTGCCCAACCCCGCCGTTCCCGCGCAATGAAATCCCCGATTTCCAGCCCTGGCGCTACAGCATCATGAGCGAGACCACTACAAATTTCCGCGTATGGTCACTCAGAGCCTGTTTTGGCAGCATGGGCGTGCGGTTACTAAGCTCTGCTATCCGAAGAGGAAGAGCGAAGCCAATACCCTTCGATAAAATCGAGGCGGTGAGGCTGGTACAGTTTCTCTTTCTCCTTCGCTTACCTGGGCTCCCCGATTGAACGCCACTGCCAAACGCCTCGCTCCTCCATCCTTTCGGAGCTCGGTAACCGCGCACCACCTCCAGTACCAACCGTCCAGCTAGCACCGCCTTCGGCTGTTCAGCAATCCTCCCCGCAAGACGCCAATCGCGAACCCTGTTCACTCGCTCCGCAGCGCCTCCATCGGATCAATCGAAGCCGCCCGCATCGCCGGCACCCATCCCGCCGCCAGCGCCGAAGCCACGAGCAGTCCCACAGCCCCGCTCAACACCATCGGGTCGTGGCTGTTCACTCCAAAAAGCTGATGTGCCAGCGCCCGCCCTCCGGCCAGGGCCACCGGAATCCCGATCAGCAATCCGACTCCAATCTGCAACATCGCCCCGCTCACTACCATCCTTACAACCCTGCCTCGATCCGCGCCGAGCGCCATGCGTATCCCAATCTCGTTGGCCCGCCGCGTTACGACGTACGACATCAGCCCGTAAATCCCAACGCAGGAGAGAAATATTGCCAGCAGGGCAAAGAAGGTTGACAACTGCGCGAGCAACCGCTGATTGGTGACCGATCGCGCTACCTGCTCATCGAGGCCCATCACGCCGGAGATCGGCAGAGTATGATCCACGTCATGAATTGCTTGGCCTATCGCAGAAATTATCGCTGCGGAATCTCCCACGTACCGCACTTCAAAGTCTTTGAGGTAGCGCACATTTTGCGTGTAAGGCAGATAATCACCCGGCTGCGGATTTTCATCGAGGCTGTTGTACTTGACGTCCTTCACTACCCCGATAACTTCGGTATCGCCGGCATTCCCAGGGCCGCCGTGGCCGTACCGCTGGCCAATCGGCGAGCCGCTTGGAAACAACGTGCGCGCCATCGTCTCGCCGATAACCCCAACCCTCGGAGATGTCGCGGTATCCTGCGGCCCAAACGCGCGGCCAGCCAGAACAGCAATCCCCATGGCCGCAAAATAGCCCGTGCCCACGGCATTGTGATGCACGTTGATTTCACGATGCCCCGATAGATAGCCCTGCACCCAAATGCTGTTGTTCCAGGTGCCCTCGTTGAACGTGAACAGGGAAAAGCTCGACGCGCGCACGCCCGGGAGCACGCCCACACGCTCTTCAATTCGACGATACAAGCCGGCCAGACGGGCATCTTCCTGGTAACCAACGGAGCTCACATCTAATCGCAGTCGAATCACATTTTCTTTGTGGAAACCGGTGTCGACATTTGTGAGATTCAGAAGGCTGCGGACAAACAGTCCGGCGCCCACCAGCAACACCAGGGAAAGCGCCACTTGTGAGACCACCAGGGCTGTTCCCAACCGGCCTTTCGCCGGTGCATCGGACTGGCCTCGACCGTCCTTGAGCGAATCGATGAGTCTTAACTTCGTGGCCCGAAACGCGGGAATCGTTCCAAACAATAAGGCGGTGGCCAGCGTCACACCGAGCGTGAACAGTAGCAGCCTCGTGTCCACAGCAACACGCAACTTGAGAGCGTCACGTCCATCCGACACCATGCGCAGCAGCAAATGGCTTGCCCCCGACGCAAAGGCCATCCCGAGCGCACCCCCCACAAGAGCCAACACCAGACTTTCCGTGAGCAGTTGCCGAATCAGCCGCGAACGGCCGGCGCCGAGCGCCTGCCGCACCGCAAGCTCCCGCGCTCGCACCGTCGATCTGGCCAGCAGAAGGTTCGCGATATTGGCGCAAGCGATCAACAGCACCAGCCCGACCACCACCATCAGGATCTTTAAAGGTTGGGAGAACTGCCAGCGCAGTCGCGAAAAACCGGCGGCCATGGAGTTCAACTCAACGCGAGTCTTGTCGAGCTCTTGTAGATTCTGCTGGGTCAGCCGCGCGCCCGAGAAACCGCGTAAAATCTGCTGAAAACTCAAATTGGCATTGGCGCTCGCCTCCTCCATGGTCACACCGGGCTTTAGCCGCGCCATCAGGTGTAGTGACTCGAACGTGTTGTCACGGTAGCCGTCCCAGCCCGGTGGCACGTCCTTTTGCATCGACAACGGAATCCAAATGTCCGGTGCCTCTCCCACTTTTGTTCCAAAAAACTCCGGCGGCGCGACCCCGACGACAGAAAAGACCGTTGATCCAATGGTCAGCTTCTTGCCGAGCACCAAAGGATCGCGCGCCAGATTTTGCCTCCACCACACATAACTCACCACGGCGACGGGATGGCCATGTTGTCGTCGGTCATCGTCATCAGAGAGCATCCGTCCCATCTCGGCTCGTACGCCCAACATCGGAAAGTACGTTCCGGAGACAAGCTGAATGTTCATTGCTTCGGCATCGCTACGGCCTTCCACAAATCCGTGCACCGCGTCTGTCATGCTAAAGGCCGCGGCTACATCCGAGAAAACCTGATTCCTCTTCTGCATTTCGCGGTAGAAAGGGTAGGAATACAGCCAAGGATTCGGAAAGCCGTCGCTGATCCCTTGATCGAGCCCGTTGCCGAACAGAACCAGTCCCGCCGGGTCTTTCACCGGCAGCGATTTCAACATCACCGCGTCGGCCAGGCTAAAAATCGCGGTGTTCGCGCCGATCCCCACAGCAAGTGAGAGCAGTGCGACCAGGGTGGTCCCCGGGCTGCGCAGCATCCCGCGCACCCCGTAACTGACGTCCTGCACCAGGTGCTCGATCCATTCCCATCCCCATGCTTCGTGCCCCCGTTCCCGCAAAATGGTGACATTTCCAAACGCCCGGTTCGCCGCAAAGCGTGCTTCCGGGACCTCCA
>Ga0209488_10002342_pt1 | contig 15569 bp, 18 predicted proteins | sample Rivendell_Oct201_8_FD_188349 | JGI IMG/M metagenome (GOLD analysis project Ga0209488, IMG submission 188349) | Vadose zone soil microbial communities from the Eel River Critical Zone Observatory, Northern California, USA -... | ecosystem: Environmental > Terrestrial > Soil > Vadose zone >... | reverse complement strand
GGCATGATCCATAAGGTTTGCGCCTGTCTACATCACATCTATGCGAGTATAACCTGGTTGGTCACAGGTGGGTCTGCTCCCTGCGGGCAACCACCAGCAAGTCCCCTTTGCATATAAGATGTTCACCAGCGATGACAATGAAGGATGGAAACAAAGCACTGCGTTCAAGAAAGCATTCTCGGTGGATGTCGAGATAGAATTTGTCGGCGTGTGGTACGCTTTTGTCTATGCACGCCACACGATTCGCGACTAACGTAGCGTGTAGGGACACTGTTTGCTCTGTTGGGTTAATGCCACGTACACTCCCATTTACGGCATCGAATACTGCTATCCGGTACTTCCGTCACGCGATCTCGCTTGATGAACACCGCGCCAAATTCAAAGCCAACTATTATCATCTTACGCCCCCAGAAGACCAGAAGGGTACGAAGCCCGGAGAAATGCCCCGATCGAATCATCGCCATCCTCACTTCCGTGGCCGTCATCATGACCACCACCACAAGGGTAAATCACTGGGCGAGGAGGAATACGAACGCGACCACGACCACGACCACGCCGGGACAGACGCACTGGAAGTTTGGTTTGCCGGGTGTCACTGCGGTAAATTTGCTTCCTCGAAGTAACGCGCTTGGTCCTGACATCATCGTGTAGACGTCGGTGGGGGGTCCGTCAAGAACGGTACGCGGCACAGCCTGGCCAGAATCCCACTTCGTTGGATGATTCGCCAATGTTTTGTTGCGAACACCGGCATACAGTTTCACCGCGACTCTTTCAAAGACATTGGCATTGACCCCAACACGCTCTTCCCCTTCGTACTTCCTCGACCCGCACCTCTAAAGGCGACTCCCTCTGAAGTGGCTCGGATCAAGGCTGAGGCTGCCGAGCCTACTGATGGTGCTCATGTCAAGTCAGTTCAGGCTTCGCCGACGGCAGCATCCACCTTCGAAACGGAAGAGCACGAGGAAGTCGTAGACGCGCTGGGTAAGATCTATGACCAACTGCGACTGTCGAAAGTATGGTGGATTCTTGAGGTCCTTCCCCTGAAAAAGAAGGGAGCGGCAGAGAGACATACACCGTGGAGGAAGTCATTCCAGTATGCTTTTCACGGTCTTTCACACCCTCTCTATTGATCATGTGTGCGTGATTGTTCCACAGGGTGAACATGGGCCACTCTCGTCAAGTCCCAAGAGATGTTCGCGAAAAGAGGGTGAAGTTGCGTGTGCATCGCTCCGTGAAGATAAGAATGGAGGCAGAGGGTCTAGATGACGGGAAGTATGTGCCCAAGATGAAGTTTGAAAGCTATGACGTTGAGTGGGTGGATTGATCTACTTGTTCCACGAACAGTTCCGTTTCCCTCCGTACTCGAAGCTCCTCAATTTCTCTGATCGTTAGTATGACCTGCTTTCTCGCCTCCATGTGTACGCACCATAAAATTTACCGCTGTGACTACCGTGACTTCTCAAGGCCTCTAGTACCATCGTTTTCTATCTACCATACTAATCAACCAACATACGAGCCTCTTTCCGGTATTCAACTCGAGGTGTTACTGTATACTATTGTTTCAATGGCATGAACCGGAAGCCTTTTGACCGTGATGACATGTCTTCGTTCAGGTCGACGTTCTCCCTCACATCCTTACTCAATCACCGTGACCAGACAAATAAATATACAGTGTCTACATCGGGATTTCTGCCACCAGCTTTTTTGAACGTGGCCGCCACTGCGCACACTTTGCTTTGAGGATTCCCGGAAGTTAAAGAGTTCATTACTGCGTGCCAGCATTTTTGGCCACCCCGTAGAGGTTCATTTATGGATAAGCTGTTCCATACTATCGCTGTGCCCTCATTCGAACACCTTAAATTTCTTGGTCACTTTCTATTCATATCAAACTTCGTGAATTGATTATCGTACCCTCGATCCACATGTTCATGAACTCTTTTTTTGGTGAAAAATGCATTGTGTAGCGAAATAAAAAAAATGCCTGTTTGTCATGCTGGTGTCATGCCTTCCGCTAGTAGCGAAGTCTCAAAATCTTCACTGTGACATCGCGTGCCCGTTCGATTGTAGGTGCAGATAGCACGGGGCCGCTCCGTTCAATTAAAATTTAAGTATGGATGGCGAGATGCTAAACATGGCCGACCTCGAGGATGTGCTCGACACGCACTTATCATGGGCTTCTACGTTGGCGGGCAACGAAAGGTTGTCTGTAAATTATGCAACGGAGTGGGAAGAGTGTGGGAACTGAAGTACGTGATGCTTGGTGGGGCAAACGACGCCACCACCAACCTTGCACTGGCAATTCACTCACGAGCTCTCACCAGTACGTTCAGGGCCATTCCATGATGATACGTTCGCTTATCCGAGTCCCCAATTTCAAGGCACGCTCGAAAGCCTACTCAACGATACGGCGGCATTGCTCCGAATTCACCCTCCGTCTAGTAGCATACTACTTGATAGTCCTTCTGGGGGCTCAGCTATGGGTAAAGGCGTCGCGCGTCGTCACAAAAGAGCAGGTAGACAGCGGGGTCGTGGTGCGTCTTGTGTTTCTCCCGGATCCAATCTTATACTTATATGTGTCGATCATGATGCAGGTCAAATACAACATGGGATGATCAACAAGCTCTCCGATGATATCCTTCTAGAAATTTTCGATCTCTATCGTATCGCTGTTGTGGAGTCCTGGGACCATTCATGGACATGGCATACACTGGTGCACACCTGCCGAAGATGGAGGCATATCATATTTGCGTCCCCAAAGCGACTTGACCTACGACTTCTCTGCACGTATGGCACACCCGTGAGGAGAATCCTTCATTGCTGGCCACCGACCTTGCCTATTATAATAAACTACTGGGACTCCGTGGAATTTATGCATCCCGCTCCCGAAGATGAAGATAATATCATCGCCGCCCTTGAGCAGGCCGATCGCGTGTCGAGAGTCGAGGTGGTCCTGTCGAGATCCCAGTTGGTAAAATTGGTAGCTGTAATGCAAGGTCCATTTCCGTCACTCACGTATCTCCGGCTCCGGTCGGTAGATGAGACCGCTCCTGTCTTGCCCAGAGGGTTGCTCGGTGGATCTGCCTCGACTTTGCGGGACATCTCTTTGGATGGCATTCCATTTCCCGCATTGCCGAGACTCCTTTTGTCCGCCCATGACCTTGTCTCTCTGCGACTTTGGAGGATACCGGATTCCGGATACATATCACCACAGGCAATCATTACGTGCCTCTCTACGCTTGTCAGGCTTGAATGGCTTGCCATTGGGTTCCGTTCCCCGATTTCGGCGTCCCATCGTAACCGACCTCCAACACCTTCGACCCGTGTTATTCTCCCTTCTCTCACCCAATTCAACTTTCAAGGCGTCAGCGAGTATTTAGAAGACCTTTCTGCTCGCATTGATGTCCCCCAGCTTGAACACGCTGGTATAACATTCCTCAATCAGCTCATCTTCGACATCCCACAACTCTCTTTGTTTGCTCACCGCACAAACGTCCTCAGATTTTCCACGAGAGCGAACATGTACTCTGGCCCTGATGGTGTTCTGTTCTCCCTCTATTACCCAGGAGCGACAGACCCTTATGAATCCTTTTCCCTGCGAGTCTTAAGCAAGGAACTGGATTGGTAGGTGTCGGCTATGACAGGGATATGTAATCAATTGTCTCTCCTCTCCGGCGTGGGACACCTCAATATCCGCGTGGATTATTTGAAATCTGGTTGGCAAGATGACATGGAATCAGCGGAATGGGTTGAGTTTCTCCGGCCATTTTCCGCTGTGCAGATGCTCGAAGTGTCCGGAGAAGCACAAGTGATACCTCATTTCGCGCTTGCGCTGGAAGGGCTTGCAAGGGGAATGGTGATGAGTGTGTTGCCGTCGCTGCGCATGCTCCGCTTTATGGGTTCCCGGAGGTCAGCATCTGTTAAACGGTTCATCGCGCGCCAGCTTTCTGGCCACCCTATAGAGGTTCATTACGGATAAGTTATAGGAGTCTTGATACTATCTCTCCTCCTCGTGGTTTCCTGTGGTATTGTAGTACTAGGCATGTAACGTGATCGCATAGGCGACGAGGTGGCCGTGTTGCTGCGGTAGATGGAGGATGAACAAAATCTGAATAACCCGAAAATGCCGAAATATCAATGTGGTCCTGACACACATCAGTCCACACGCGGCAAGTTTGAACAATGAAGCATCACGCCTTGATATAGACCCGAGGCCCGATATCCAACACCCTTCAAACGCTTCCTTCACATCTTCCGTAACTGTTGGTACTCTCCCATCGCTGAGTCTCGGATCGTACGCAGCCTAACCTCTCTGGAAATCCATAGTAACTGGAAAGGTTTGCAGTAGGCGCCTGGCGCTTTCTCAAATACATGTCAGCCTGAATCTGGTATCGGAAGATTCAATGCCACTGAAGTAATCAAGGTGTTGATGGGATAACTTAGCTTCACGTGGGTGTGACTGCGCTTTGGCCTGTGACATTGCGTGACCGTTCGAAGGAGGTCCCACACATTCGTGTCCGTCCCTTTGACTCCAGCCTCCATGTGTTGTGTTCCCATTCCTTGACCGCAGTCTTAGTACTATGTGCGTCTTACACCTTGGCCTGCAACGGACAGATTCACGTGTGTTCCGCGAATTACACTTCCCCACATTGCAAACTCGCGGTTGACAAAACACCGGCGACCGATCACGTCAGAGAAGTCTCCCCGAACCATTCCTTATATTCTATCTCGTTTCTGGGACCGGTGATGGGTTATAAATGGCTTGGGCACCTCCATTTCTGGGATGTGGCTCAATCCCCGGGCTGTTGTCCCGCATTGCTTGCATCACCATCGGTGCTGCGTATTGCTGTGCAGCACGTGGGTCCGACGCCTTGACCTGTCACGATCATCAAGCCAGCCGGTGAAGCATTTCGCGAGGCCAGCATGTGGATGAGGTTAACTCAGCAAGACCTCGGATACCGCTTCACCGCCCATTGGCTTGCTGTTTTTTTAATTCTCTGGCGTGTTGACTGGCACTTTTTTTGACGTGGTTTCCCCCCGCTTTTTGTGATGGAGCTGGAGCACTTTTTTTCCGCTCCCGATCGAGGTCTATTCTTCTGCCTTACGATCACGTGACCACGTGGTCCCTTGGGTCTTTTACTTTGGCCTCGTTGTGGCCGGGCCAAAGGGAAAAAGCGAGGCCAACGTACCATGCAGAACTTGTGGCTAGCTTGGACAGCCTCTGACCGCAGGATAAAAGGACGTTCAAGCGATCTCGGGTCAGTCAACCCGCCCGCGAACTCGAACACCGATATCAGCACTCGAACCCTTGTCGTGTTGTTATCTGACAACCCAGAATGACCAGCTCAACCCCTTTCCTCAAGTTCCTTGTCTCTTGCGTTCGCTCGGAGCACCTGGACCCGATCGAGAAGGTCCTACATGAACACTTTCCAACAAGATCACAAACTCTAGTCAGATATTTATCTGTTAACTTGTCTAACTTCGATAAACCGCCGCCTCCACCACACGAGGCTCCGTGTACAAACTCATCCAGGCTAGGCCTAAACAGTGAGTACTTGCCGTTATCGTTCTGAATACATGACCGAGACCTCTCATCATTAGTGTCGCGTGATAAGTTCAGAATGGCCAAGACCTTCCTCTCCCAGTGTTACGTCGCATCCGGTACTCTTGCAAGCGTACTTCACCTCAAATTGAGCCCATATGTGGTGGTGTACGCAGCAATGGACCTCGATGTGCCTCTACCGGATGGTTTCGATATGTGGTTCTTCTGGTGCCACATCGGACAACTTATTCAACTCGACCGGACGGCAGATCTAGTCGACAGCGACAATGACCTTCCCCCCGTACTCCATGGTCCCATGATTCCTCTGGAATACAAGACCAACGTTGTAGAAGACCCGGACGGCGTACTTCAGCTACTCTATTACTTCCATTTCCATGCTCAGGTCTTCTACTCGTCCCCCTTTCCGGAGATTAAGCGCCCTCTTTCGGAGCTTCCACCAATCCAGTTGACCGTGGGTACCACGGAACGTGGCACAGCCGGTGAAATGCGCATTTGGAACGCAGGCAACTCGACGGTGAATCACCATTGGTTCGGGTTGAGACGGCAGCTCTCCGATCCCGCCTTTGACTCGTCACGCGAAGCCTACGCCCTTCTAGACGCAGCGTGTTGTTGGGGTATCGCATGGCGCGGCCGCACCGTCCGCGTGAACCTGTCTAACCAACGCCTGGTCTGGGCCCTTAATGACTTTATCGATGCGTCGGCAGAGTTCCCGGTTGTGGAGGTGCTCCTGTCTCTCGCTGCGCGCTGCGGATTCGAGTTTATGGCACGCCATTCCCCTTTCCACGTCGCGACGGTGGACAAACATGCGTTGGGCCTGTATAACAAGTTTTCGGAAGGGAGTGGCCTCGTATTGCAGCTCATGGACGTCGTCCTTTCGGACGTACCGTTTGCCAAGGGAAACCTACGCGACCTCGAGGACGTTGTTCTCTCCACCTACAGAGCCATCCTGGTCGGCTGTGGTACCCGTGGATACGCTGGGGGGGTGTACACTCCCGGGTTGCTATACGCGGAGATGCGCAACAGTGGAGCATTCGTCATAGTGGATGAGGATGTTCACCCGCCGTGGCGTACACCCCGAAAGAAAAGTGCTGGCGGTCACACGGCTCACCTGTCGCCACCCGATTGGCAACGGACGTTACAAAGGAGGGTTGGAAGGGGAACCCATGGTGCAGGGGACGGCGATAACGCGCTCACCGACGGCACCCTTTCCACGTCTCCCCATGGAACATTAGTTGCTATGAGCGCCGAGGATCCGATGTCATTACGGGCCTACTATGTACGGAGTACACCGGAAGCACAGAGGGACCAGGCAAGGAGGACCGTGCAGGCACGGGAGAGTGTAATGCGGTTGCGGGCAGCAGGGGACGATATGGGTAGCGTGGGAATAGGATTAGTTAATTACTGGTATGGTTGTGATGACATAATGTGATAAACAAACAGAGGTAAATAGGCATGGAAACGGATATCACATGAGAGTGAATTGGTTCCCCAGTGCAACTTACTTGGACTGGACTCGTCCATGTTCAAACGTTCAAATGTCTCTACTCACCCCGTCAGAATCTCATGCCTTTCAATCATTTCTCTCTTCCATAGACTATGATTACTCCATCGTCGAATCCCTTGTCGCCTCCGCAGATTGGACCACAATTCCAGATGACATGGGTATCCCAGTGCCCCACGCCGGCCCTGCCAAAGAGGCCCTCGAAAAGGCAACAAAGGATCTCATCACTCTTCCGCCAGTTCCTCCTTCCTCCTCCGGTGCTTGGGAGGCAGCAGAACTCAGGGATCTTACCTTCTTCAAGCCATTACGTATCCCTCACCATCCCTCTACCCTCGGATCTCATCCGCCCGTCTCACCCGATATTCCCAAACAACGTCACGAGTTTGACCATCTACAGAGTATCGTGAACAACGCCAGCTCGACGCATTCCCGCAGTGCACCCTCGCGACTACATAGATCACCGCCTTCGGCATCTTCCTCCTCTTCATCTGTGACCCACGCGGCAGGGCCATCACGCCCACTCCCATCAAAGCGTTCGCACTCTGAAGAATCGAGCTCGAGTAGCACTTCGTACAAACGGCAACGACCATCGCCATCGCGTGCAGGGGCATCTACCCCCTCGCAGTTAGCTGTGCATGGCGGCAAGCCAACGCTTCTCACCCCATCTCAGAAGAAGGCCAATCACATACAATCGGAGCAGAAACGACGCGCCAATATTCGTCGTGGATACGAGGCGCTATGCGAGACCATACCCGCCCTCCGGGAAGCAATCCGTGCCGAAGAGGATGCGAGTAGTGGGTTGGGTCTCGGAGGAAAGAAACGCCGCGCACGGGGTCGGGTTGGTGAAGATGGGGAGAAGGTTGACGGTCGGGCAGGTCCACGAAGCGAGAACATCGTACTCGCGAAGAGTAAGCCCCCTCTCCTGCTTGTTCCCAGTTCGCACGCATGTTCATATTCGGTCGTAGCTGTGGAATATATCCAGCAATTGTTGGCGCAACGCCAACATTTCACTGAGCGACTGCAGCGCGCGCGGGCGATGCTTCCCCCGGGACACCCCGCGCTTGGCCTTGCACGGCCACCAGGGGACGTACCTCTCTGGGAGCGTGAGTGGACGGGCGGCCAGGGTGCTAAAGACGACGACGATGCGGGTGACGCCAGTGGCGACGACGACGAACCCTAGGATCATGCTATATAATGTGCTAAGTATATCGTTGTACTGTTCTATCGTTAATTTTCAGGGGATTTTTTTCGACTTGATCTTTGCTACCCTCAATAGGACGTTACTGGACCAGAACTTGTAGCCTGTTCGCCTGTTCGCGTTAGACGCGTCGGTGTTTGGTCGGGTTACGGTGCTCTGCATACGATGGCTCGGATGACATGCCGTCGCTGTAACAACTTCCGAGGGTGCTCACATCGGACACGTGAAATCCTGCCGCATCCCCCGTCGCAACTCCGAGTAGCCAGACATGGCGCACTCTCACCGTCATTACGACATTCAAAGGCTCTGAAAAGAGAATCTGCACAGGGTCATTTTGGCATCTGTCTAAAACTCTCATTCATATCGCTTCGAAACACGCTGCACGTCACTCTGCCGAAGGGAAAGGAAAAGAACGTGATTGGGAAGCACTCACGGGTAGATGTGACGGGCCCACTCAATACGCCACTAGCCCAGAATTCCCACCCCACTGAGCTCCCCGAAACTTTTTCACCTGACTTTAGAATTATACACGAAGGAGGAAGTAAAACAAACGAAACAAGGGTCCCAGAAAATTGTCTCAGGGTCACGTTTTGCGCTTTCTTCGTGACTCGTGACGATCTTGGTTAGGAAATGATCATTTGCACTTGAGGCGTCGTCATCCAAGACCGAATACCCTGAAAGATTCGGGGTGCGTATTTTGCCTGCAATGCACGTCGGTATCTAATGACTCTTGCAACAACGTAGATCCTTTTTGCAATTTGTCAGTGACTCGCGTGAGCGTTCACGGAGCCACGACGCGTGATGCATAGTCAATTAAGTGACTATGGAGTTATTTATAGGTTAGACACCACTACTCTTACCGAGGCGACCATGGCCGTGCAAGAGAAATTTATAGGCGCCTTGGTGCTTTATGAAAAATACAGGCAGCTTGAAAGTCACATGCCTATGGCACGCTGGGGAAGCAGTTGCCGCCTCAAGACGCCCATGGGAACCACAATTTAGTAGAGCTTCTCACGAAGCTCTGCATCAATGCATCAATGATGAAGCACGTTTAATTGGCGCCGTCAGTAGCTTCCGACTCGGACAGAAGCGGTTGGCTGTGTTCAATGTTATCAATACTCCAGCCGCTCTCCGAGTCTCTGTTCTCTTTTTTGAAGGGGGGAGGGGGGTGAGGTGGGGTGGCGAATCAGATTCTGTGGGAAACGTGTTTTTCCACAGGCTAGCACGCGGCGGAATTCTGGGGAAGGAAGAGAAGGAGGGGAGAGGCGCTCGATAGTGCCAGTACGAGTGCCAAGATGCACGTCCCACACCGGTGGTATCTTTCTGGCGAGAGCTTCTGACGGTGGGCAGACCAACTCTGAATTTCCTTTGTCCGGTGCGAAGTACGCCGGCGTGGGATCCAACTGCCAGTCTAACTGTTGATGTTTGTACGTTCCGAATTTCTGTTCCGAAGCAACAGAAACCAAGGCACCTCAAATTTCGCGGAGGGGGGTGGAGGCGCCTGGACCTGTCCCTCCTACGGGGTTGGCTGGTGCGGATAGCCTAAGCGTGTTTTGTATATTAGTCCGAATGTTGGCACCAGAAGTGAACTCGATCAGACCGGGGTGGTCCTCGTGTTCGTGTCCTAAGTTAGGTATCCGGAACATGGGAACCGCCGTTGAAGCTCTTTATATGGAGAACTACTGGATATGGCGATCGGAGTGGCACGGCGAGCCATGCGGAAGCCACGAGCGAAGGCCCATCAACCGAATAACCCCGCACTTCCACCGACATTTCGCCATTCGGCAAGTGCAATGACCCACTGGTACCGCCTGGCCCGGCATGCTCCGAGCGTAGTCAACCATTATTTCCAATCCAGTGCTTTTTGATTAATCGTGGCGTTGCAGCTGCGCCCAAATGCGCAGTCCCATGGTATGGTATCGAGGGTCATCAGGGCCACATCTCCTATTTCATACCGACGTCCCTGACTAGACTAGAACCTCGCATTCATGGATCCAGCCACCGACTTCCAATCCGCCCCACAGGCCCGGGGTGCCCGTTATGGCGACTCTTCCGGCGCATTGTTCTCAATGTATCTTTCCAGAGCAGAAAAGTTCGATAAGGAACAGTCAGAGAGCTGGAAGGGGAACGCGGACGGGATACTGGTATTCGTACGGGCCTTTTAACCACTCTCGTCTAGTCACAGGTACATAGTAATCCCTTTACTTAGACAGGTCTGTTCTCCGCGACGGTAGCTGGATTCATCACCGAAGGTTACAAGACTCTAACGCCGAATTCGGGGGACGAGACGGTTTTGATCCTTGTTCGGATATCGCAGCAACTCGCAGGCCTCTCCAACGGTACTTATGTCAACGCCGTTGATCCAGGGCCTTCACCGGATCGTCATTCCGCCCTTCTGCTTCTGCCTTTTGGCTCAACGTCTTCTGGTTCGCGAGCCTCGTGACAAGCCTCACGTGTGCGCTCCTCGCCACCCTTTTGCATCAATGGGCCCGCGGATACCTCCACCGGACGCAGCGCCACCATTTCCCTCGTGTCCGCGCCCGCATCCGGGCTTTCTTTGCGGAAGGGGCTGACAAGTTCCGCTTGTCTACCGTGGTCGAAGTCTTGCCGGCTCTCCTCCACCTATCCGTCTTCCTCTTCTTCGCGGGCCTGGTCATCTTCCTTCTTGATGTCAATCATTCGATCGCGTTTGGGATCCTCTCCCTCGTTGCCATATGCGGACTTTCATATACTATCTTCACCATCTTTCCTATCCTTTTCCACGATAGCCCGTTCCAGACCCCCTTGACCACCGCAGCTTGGTATATTCATCATCTTTCCCTGCGCGCCAACTTGATAGCGGCCGATCGCCTCCTCGCGGGATTTGGCGAAACCGTCGGTTTGGCTACTTGGAGAACTCGGGAGGTCATCAACTCTCTTTCCGACCGCAGTAAACGTTACCTAAATCGCGGAATGGGCCGGAGCCTCGAAGATGCCGCCAAGCGGCAGTCTTGGGCGATGGACGCCAGGGCACTGGCGTGGACGCTCGACACGCTAGACGAAGACCATGAACTAGCGCAATTCATGACCGGTGTTCCAGAATTCTACCAGTCAAGAGCCTTGGCCACCGCGAAGGTGATCCTCGGCAGCTTGTCAGGTCCGAACGGGTTCAACACGATGCTACCGTGGAAGATTCTCGAAGTCATCGGACGTGCCGATGATGGTCATCATCACCCGGGGGATGAGCAGCACAGCAGGGCGTGCCTGACCGCCCTGTACTTCCTTCCTGGAGCGGTACACAACATCTTATCGGCTTTTCGTCACGCGACTTTACCCCCGCAAGCATCACTCCCGTTTAACTTGGAGTCGTGGAGCGTTGCCGCGACGCTCAGTCTCCACATCGATGACGACGTGGCGCTCAGCGCTCGATGCGTCGCCGCTGTAATCGCCACGCAGACCACGTTCTCGGACACCTTTCGCGCCACGATCCTGCGAGGAGATGATGGATACCTTCCGATTCTCTTACGACAGCTCGGCGTTCAGGAACAAGTTTTACATTCGTACCTCGCCGGAAACGGGGAGGACATCCGGCTGGCCAATCTCGTCAGCTTTGTTTGGCTCACGGTCAAATTTGCGCGGAATATGGACGTCTCGCTGAAAGCCCTGACGGTGGCACAGCGGAGCATCGTCTTGGCCGAGCGCGGGCGGCTCCGCGTGGCGCGCTCGACGCAGTCCTCCTGGGATTTTGCCGACGAGGGAAAGTCGCCCTCGCCGAGCAGAATTGCCCCTCCGCTCTCGCTGGCAGTCAACCACGACCTCCTGAGGCTCACACTTGAGTACTTGAGCGATCCCAGCTTCTATGATACCCCCTCCGTGGAGCTCCTGCGCGACTTTCGAGAGGCGTGGGACCACGTCGAGGATCTGCAACGTGACGGCAGGTTTCTTGAGCACGGTACACACGGCCTTGGCATGATCCTTGACGTGCTTCATCCTGTCCGTGAGCAGCTCTTTCGGCTCTCCTCGGCTGAGCTGGTTGCTCGTGAGCCCGATGGAGAGTTGGGTGTGGCAATTCCAATCTCTTTCGAGCCTGACGAGCTTGGGAGGATTGTTGATGGGCACCCGGTTGCCTCCACATCTACTACCATCACGCCTCTAGCTATACAACCACATGATTTAAGTGATTTTTTTTAAATCCCTGCTCTGATAAGGAATGTATCTATTTTTATAGTTTGGTAAATGCTCGGTGAAAAATGAACGTATTCAGGTGACAGGGGAGGAGGGAGTTCGTGGAATAACGAGAGTGTAAAGTGCGTAAAGGGTAATGATGCCGCGAGATAGAGATAAGATAAATCGATATAGCGGGCGGAGATTCCGAGCGGCGAATTCAAACTGAGATCCACCGTGCGATGTCAAGGCCAAGGTGGAATGCGAGGCGCCCAGCTCCGTCGTTATCACCCACGTTCACGTAGGCCCTCAAGACTGCCCCGACTAGCTCTAGGTCGCGCCAGGGCTTCCGGTCCTCTGGGCGCAGAGACATCCAGGTCTCAGGCTCTTGCCACTTGGGACTAGCGAACCTTGCACGTAAATTGACTTTGAAGGCTTTGCAGAGGTCTTTGATGAGAAGCCACTCGGCCGTGGGTGGCTCGTAGATGCCCCACAGGAGTAGCATGTCGTCGGAGTGGATCTCCAAGGTGCCGCCGGCGCAGACCTTCATCATCTGCGTGAGGACGTCGATCACCGCGAAGGGGGCGGCACGCTCGGGCTCGAGGGAACCCAGGGCGTGCTGGAAGCAGAGGGAGCCCTGTGCGAGCCAGTGTGTCGCGCTGATATTGATGCACTGCGTGCAGACGCCGATGTTAGTTGGGATGGGCCTCGAGGGTCTGCCGGTGTGATTGATGGACATCAAGTTACGGACGATCCCTTCCGGATCGTACATCTCGTTTGGGGCCGCCGCCGCCGCCGCCGCCGGAGACCCTGCGGCGGCGGCTAAGAGTTCTCTTCGCGCGGCTGCGTCGTGGGCGCCGAAGATGAGCCAGCATTGGCCGCGCACGATCGAGTCGAGGAATTTCCAGAGGAACTCTTTGCTGAAGGAGCTCGGCATCGGAACACACGCGTCTGCGCAGGCGTACAGGATGAAAAAGGGGTTGATCCCGACGTCCACCAGGAACTGCAGGTCTCCTTTTTTGGATAACATTTCTACTATGTCGACCGCGAGGGAGTATGCTCGCGAGGACACTGTATTCGCAAAAGCGTGGTTGAGTCGACACAAAATCCCCGCTGATGAAAGAGGGACAGACGTACTGGAGAAGCCCATTCTCGCGGGGTCGGAGGGCCTCTTGTGAATGTGTGGATCGGCAATGATCTGCTCGTCATCGGGGCCGATGTAACTCTCTCCGCTGTACCAGACGGCGTCGCTCTGGTCTGGTTTATAACCCATGATCCAGCGGCGCAGTCTGCCATATCTATCGCCGCCCCAGAGATTGTTCAGCGCCGAGCGCAGTGGGTCCCAGCTATCCCACCCGGTGATTTCCTCGCAACGGCCGTTCAAAAGGCCGTTCTTTACCTCCATTCGGAGGCGAGTTCGGCTGTCGTCGTCCCAGCACTTGGCCAGGACGCGCATCAGGTCGACCGTAGGACAGACGCGGTCGCGCGGGCGTCGTGGCGTCATCATGGCGGACGGGTCTCGCGCGGTGACGGACGGCGTGCGGCTTCGTTGATGGGCCGGGAAGCGCTTCGTCGGCGTGTGGTCCGGAGTGCGTTGCTGCGACCCAGTCGCCGCACGTGCGGCCCTTCCCGCCATGCATTCGGTTGGGGTGAGGAGTCGCGTTCCGCGGTCATAGGGCACTCTCCCGCTTGGTGTTGTGAACTGGGATGCTCGGCCGCTCGGAGTGGTTGCTCGCCGAGTCGGGGTTTCGGGTGGTGACAGCCTTGTATCGACTGCGCGCCCTCGAAGTGGCTCCTGCGGAGTGAGGAAAATGCTGTCGGAAGGAAAGCGTTGGCGACGTGTTTGGGTGGGACGATCTGCCGACATTCTTGTTGGTATTGAGATACGGGAGAATGTTGGATCCCGTTATGTGATATGTTTGCTGTAAGTGGGTACTATGGGCTGGGTGTACTGACGAGCTGTGTCTCTGTCTCTGTCGGAAAACATTGTTTTCGCCCTGAATAAATACACCTCTTGACGACAATGCGTCGCAGACGATGTGTCGTGAGGTGAGAGACCGCAGTGTAGGTGGGTTGCGTCCTTCATCCTCCACACCGCAAAACTGTCGGCCTCGAGACGCCTTCCACAACGAGAGCAAGCAAATGCAAGTCATACGAAGGGTGATAGACCGAAAGTACTTTGTGAAGCCTGAGTGGAGCCACAAAATTGAATCGTGGCCGTGCATCCACACAAACACACAACGCAAGAAGTGACGCCAGTGACGCCAGCTTGGAACGAGGCCGCAAAGCACAATGATGTAGCCGACAGCACATGGGGAGGAGCGACCAGGGTCCACGCAGTTGTGCCACTGCCAGTCCGAGCCTGAGACAAAGCAAACAGTTTCATCCACGGTTCAGTCCACAAAAATAAACCTGCATGTGGAAAATGGAAAAGGAAGCCACACATGATGCCATCTTATTGACGAGGTCACCATCGACTAATCCCAATTGAAGTCGCGTCTGTTGGTTTGGGGCCACAAGGCTCATCACATAGTAGCCACAAAAGTGCCTAGGAGTATGAGATATGTGACTACCTTGAGAAATCACTGTCGAAGGTTTACCGGTCACTATAGGTAGCGCTGTCAAGTGACCAGTTCAATCATCGTACAATAGTCCCGCACGGACCTGAGCCACGGCCCCGTTCGGCAGTCCGGCAGTGTGCGGGATGGTGGCGTTCATAGTCACGTCACTTCGTCACGTTATCCGTTGGCACGTCAATGCCCGCTGCGCCTGGAGGAGATGGGAGTGGGAAACACAATGATAGGTAAAAGCCGCGGTGGGTGTGAATAATTCCTGATCTAAGTCTACATTACGTTGCCAATAATAATATACGCACCGGTACATTAGGAGGAAACCGTCGCTAAACGTCATTCCGCAGCAACACATGCAAAATGTATAAGCGCGTCGTCAGTGGGGGGCACGGACGGGGTTGGTCGGTTGGTTTATGAACAAAAGTGTACAAAGAGAAGGGGACGAGCGATATGTCTACGGCGCGTACAAAACTCGAAGGTAAGCGTCCAGCCAGGATCTGGCGACCGCTCCGCGCGGATAAGAACAGGGACGAGTGGAGACAATGCGGTGTTGTGCTGCGGGGGCAGAGAGGTATCATGCACAGGAACAGTAGCAGG
>Ga0209488_10002341_pt1 | contig 15582 bp, 19 predicted proteins | sample Rivendell_Oct201_8_FD_188349 | JGI IMG/M metagenome (GOLD analysis project Ga0209488, IMG submission 188349) | Vadose zone soil microbial communities from the Eel River Critical Zone Observatory, Northern California, USA -... | ecosystem: Environmental > Terrestrial > Soil > Vadose zone >... | reverse complement strand
GGCTGCCGTGGCTGGTGAGGAACAGAAACAGGATGTCCTCGTCGCGGTTCATGCGCGCGGCGATGGTCTTCAGCGTCTCCTCGATGGAGAGCATGGTCGCCATGGGTGCGGCGGCCACGGTGTTGCGGCTGTTCACCAGCGCGATCGAGCGGCCGCTCGTGCCGAAGCGCTCATCGAACTGCGCGCGCACGAACTGCGCCTCGCGGCGGAACACTTCCTGCGAGCCGTCGCCGCCGACCGCGAGCAGGTACATGTCGATGACGCCGGGGCGCTCCGGCGCCAGCGCGGCGAGCGCCTGGTCGAGAAGGCGCCGCTGGCTGAGGAGCGCGCTCTCGACGCCGAGGCCGGCCTGGCGCACTTCCGGGTCGTTGACCGGCCGCCAGTTGCGAAACTCGCCGCGCACCTCGGTGCGGCCGTCGGGCCGCGCTTTGGCATAGACCAGAGTCCCCTGGCCGTCGAAGGCGCCGTTCTTGAATTCGCCCTCGTAGATGTCGCCGTTCGCATCGACGTAGCGGCCCTGGCCGTGCAGCCGCCATTTCAGGAACTCGCCGCGGTAGCGCGCGCCGTCTGGCCGCGCGTAGGTGCCGCGGCCGGTGAACTCGCCCGCCTGGAATTCGCCCTCATAGATCTCGCCGCTCGGCGCGTCGAAACGCCCGCGGCCGTTGAACTGGCCGCGGGCAAAGTCACCGGTGTAGGTTCGCCCCTCGGTGCCCTTCAGGGTGCCGCGGCCGTTGAAGATGCCCTGGTCGAACGCGCCTTCATAGGCGGTGCCGTTGTCCCACTCGAGGCGGCCATGGCCCTGGAAGCGGCCCTCGCGCAGCGTGCCGTAGTAGCGGCCGCCGTCGGCGGTGATGGCGTCGGGCACGCCATCGGCGGCGTGGGCGCTAACCGCTAGAAGAAAAACCAGTGCGAAACGCAGGCTCAGGACGCCTTGTCGCGCATCGTGACGAACTCTTCCGCCACGGTGGGATGGATGCCGATGGTGGCGTCGAACTGCGCCTTGGTGGCGCCGAGCTTGATCGCGATGGCCATGCCCTGGATCACCTCGCCGGCGTCGATGCCGATCATGTGCGCACCGACGACGCGCTGGCTCGCGCGCTCGACGACCAGCTTCATGAAGACGCGCTCCTTTTTCTCGGTCATGGTCAGCTTGAGCGGCCGGAACAGGGCCTTGTAGATATCGACTTCGCCGTAGCGCTCGCGCGCCGCCTCCTCGGAGAGGCCGACCGTGGCGAGATTCGGATTGGCGAACACCGCGGTCGGCACGTTCTCATGGTCGGCCGGCGTCGGCTCGCCGCGGAACAGCGTGCGCGCAAGCCACATCGCCTCGGCGGTCGCCACCGGCGTCAGGTTGATGCGGTTGGTGACGTCGCCGACGGCGTGGATCGACGCGCAGGTGCTGGTCGAATACTTGTTCACCGGAATCGCGCCGTCGGCGGCGACCACCACGCCAGCCGACTCCAGGCCGAGGTTGGCGGTGTTCGGCTTGCGCCCGGTCGCGAACAGCACGAGGTCCGTTTTCTGGTGCGGGCCGTCGGTGTAGCAGACCTCCAGGCCATCCGGATGCTTGATGATCGACGCCGGCTCGCCGCCGAAGTGGATCGTCAGCCCCTTGTGAGTCATCTCCTCGGCGATGCGCTCGCTCAGCTCGGCATCGAAGCCGCGCAGCAGGCGCTTGCCGCGATAAGAGAGCGTGGTCTTCACGCCCAGGCCGTGGAAGATCGACGCGAATTCGAGCGCGATGTAGCCGCCGCCGACGACCAGCGCGCGCTGCGGCAATTCCTTGAGATGGAACGCCTCGTCGGAGGTGATGGCGTATTGGCGTCCCTCGATCGGCGGGATCACCGGCCATGAGCCGGTAGCAATGAGGATGTGCCTGGCGGTGTAGCGGCGGCCATTGATTTCCACCGCGTGCGGATCGACCACGGTGGCGCGCCCGCGCATGATCTCCACGCCCGCCACCGCCAGCACGCGCTCGTAGATGGAATTGAGGCGCGCGATCTCCCGGTCCTTGTTGGCGAGCAGGGTGCGCCAGTCGAAGCGCGGCTCTCCGGTGGTCCAGCCATAGGCCTGCGCGATCTCGAATTCCTCGCGCCAGTGCGCGGCGTAGGAAAAGAGCTTCTTCGGGATGCAGCCGACGTTTACGCAGGTGCCGCCGAAGAGGTGCGCCTCGGCGATGGCGACTTTGGCGCCGTAGGAGGCCGAGAAGCGGCTGGCGCGCACGCCGCCGGAGCCGCCTCCTATGGTGAAAAGATCGTAATCGAAGCTTATTTCAGGTTCTTCAGGTTGAGCTCGACGAGCTCAAGCTCGGTGGTGATGCGGGCGTGCTGCGGCTTGTCGGCGAGCCATTTCAGGGCGTTCTTGACGCGCTGCTCGATCTGCGCTTTCGGCATGCCCTCGACACCCTGGAACATCGACGCCAGCTCGTTGAGATTGCTCGACTGCGCCGCCTTGTGCACGTCGGCGAGCTTGCCTTCGACCGCCTTGCGGTCAAGGTTGGTGACCATCCGTACCGTTTTGTCGTCTGCCATGGTGCTTGCCCCCTGATACGGCCGATCTTATCCAGCCGTTCGCGATTTTACCAGCGAGTAGCGCTCTCCCGCGGTGTCGCGGGTTGCAATGAGTGCCCCCTCGGCGGCCAATTTGTCGAGGTGCGCCGTGAGCGAGCGGGCCGCGACGCGGTGAATCCGCACCGGAACATCGTCGTAGACGAGCGGCAGCAGTTCTTCGACCGAAGCCGGACCAATTTTTACCAATGCGTTGACGACTTTTTCCTCGCGCGCCAGGCGATGCGCGATCAGGCGGCGCAGCTCCTTCTTCGGCGCGCCGATCAGATAGCCGTGGCCCGGCGCGATGATGGCGAGGTCCTCGTCGAGCAGCTTCTCGAGCGACTGCAGATAGGCGCGCATGTCGCCGTCGGGCGGATTGATCACCACGGTTGAGCCTTGCATCACCTGGTCGCCCGTGAAGAGCATCTTGGTCGACTCGAGCAGGTAGCACAGATGATTGGACGCATGGCCCGGCGTGTGAACCGCTCGCAGAGTGATGCCGCCGAGATCGATGCGCTGCCCGTTCTCCAGCACGAAATCGGGCTTGAAGCTCGCATCCTGGCCCTGGCCGGCAGGCGCGGGGCGCCCGAGCACTTGCGCGCCGGTGGCAGCCTTGATCGCTGCCGCGGCCGGCGAATGGTCCATGTGCGTATGCGTGCACAGGACCCACTTGATGTTGCCGAAGCCGAGGATCTTCTCGATGTGCGAGGCGATGTCCGGCCCCGGGTCGATCACGGCATGCTCGTTTTCACCCACGATATAGGTGTTGGTGCCGGGCCCGGTCATCATCCCGGGGTTCGGTGCAATCAGGCGCGTCACCCAGCGATCGAGCTGCTTCGGCTCGCCGGCGACCAGATCGTAGGTGGTGGTGCCGGTCTCTTCCGGGTCGCTCCAGTGGATCTCGAAGTATTGCGGGTCGGCGCGGCGGAAAATCTTCTCGCCTTCTCTTCCGAGGGCGCGACACGCCCGGTTCTCGTCGATCTCTTTCAGCGCGCGCACATGGCGCATCGCCTCGGCGGCGGTGGCGAAGTTCTTCAGCTCGGAGAGCGTCTCGCGCGTCGCGTGCACCAGCTCGATCTCGCCGCGCGCGCCGCGCTCGAGCGCCTCGCGCGGCGTGATCCACAGCGCGTGCACCATCTCGCCCGCATCGTGCGAGCCCTCCTGGCCGTCGGGGGCGCGCGCGACGAAAAAGCGCGTGTCGAAGCGCCGTGCCCGGCCCGGCGCCGTGATCCAGTGGCCGCAGTAGGCGAGCTCGCTCGCCGGCAGGTAGAGGTCCTCGCCCTGCAGCAGCTCGACGAACGGCCGGCTGCGGTAATGCGCAAGCCCGGCGGCGCGCGCTGCGGAGACGAACTGGCCCTGCGCATCGCAGGCGAGCAGGATGCCGGCTTCCTCGAAGCACTCGCGGATCGCGGCGATCCAGTACGCGACCGGCGGCGTCGGCAGCGAAAGCCCCCGCACGCGCGCCACGATGCGGCCATCGTCGTCGGCCGCATCGAGCGAGCCGCCCGCGAACACATAGGCGCCGCCGAGGAACGCCGCGCTTTGCGTCCGCTGCAGCATCAGCACCTGCGGGCCGGCCGCATTGGGAAATTCGGTATCGCGCAGCAGCGCGAGCGTCGCGGCCGGCCGCGGGATCATGGTGGCCATCAGCTGGTGCGTCCGGCCCGGTCCTTGTCGTTCTGCGCCTTGATCATGGCGCGCATGCGCTCCCAATCGGCGTCAGAAAGCTTGTCCAGCTCGGTGAAGTAGGCGCCCGAGCCCGTGGCGAGGTAGCCCGCGCCGTCGACGGCGATGGTCTCGCCCGAGAGCCACTCGCAGCCGTCGGCCATGAGGAAGGTGGCGAGGTTCTGCAGCTCTTCCATTTTGCCGATGCGGCGCATCGGGTTCATCTTCGACGAATCGTCGAAGCCGCCGCCGGGGCGCAGCCGCTTGGTCGCGCCTTCGGTGGGAAAGGGCCCGGGTGCGATGGCATTCAGGCGGATGCCGAAGCGGCCCCATTCCACCGCCAGCGACTTGGTCATCACGTGCAGTCCGGCCTTGGACATCGCCGAGGGCACGACATAGGGCGAGCCGGTATGCACCCAGGTGACCAGGATCGAGAGCACGCTGCCTTTGTGGCCGCCGGCGATCCAGCGCTTGCCCACGGCGTGCGTCACGTAGAACGTGCCGTGGAACACGATGTTGGCGATGGCGTTGAAGCCGTTCGGCGTGAGGTCCTTGGTCGGGCTGATGAAGTTGCCGGCGGCGTTGTTGACCAGGCCGGTGAGCGGTCCGCCCTCGTCCCAGATTTTCTGCACCATCGCATCGACCGCGGCGGCGTCGCGGATGTCGACCGATTGCGTGCGCACCCGGCCGCCATGCTTCGCCATCAATTCCTTCGCGGTGTCTTCGAGCACGCCGCCGCGGCGGCCGGCGATCCAGAGGTCGGCGCCGAGCGCCAGGTACTTGGCGGCGATCTCTTTGCCCAGGCCGGTGCCGCCGCCGGTGACGAGGATGCGCTTACCCTTGAGAAGGTCTTCCTTGAACATGCGCGCTCCTGGTGGGGAGCGCGTATTTTATGCCGGGACCTTCTCCGCGGAGGCATAAGAAGCTTCGCCAAGGCCGAAAGACCAGTTCTCCTTGGCCACCTCGACCAGGTTGATCCACGCGTCCTCGCGGCGTACGCCCAAGGCGGCGAGGTGTTCTGCGATGCGGCGGAAGAGCGCGCGCTTCTGCGCGAGCGTCCGCCCTACGCTGATCGTGATCTGCACGATCACGATGTCGTTGGTGCGCGCAATGCCGAGGAAGCCCGGGTCGTAGACCAGGTCACCCGGCTCGTGCTCGGTGAGGATCTGGAAGCGGTCGAGCTTGGGCACATCGATCGTCTCGACCAGGGCGCGGTGGATCGCGTCGCCGAGCTTGCGGCGAAAATCCGCCGGTTTACCCTTGCGCAGCGAGATTCGCACCAGCGGCATTGCGGTTACGAGCCGTGGTGAACCGCGAGCCAGCGCGACTTGCGCAGGGGCCTCGGGTGAGCCGTCAGGGCTGCGTACAGTCGTCCCAGCAGGCTCCAGAGCTCCCCGTTGCGCTGGGTATGCGCGGCGCGCACGATCTGCTGCCGCAGGTCGGGGTGTTGCCGGAATTGCTCGAGGTTCATGGCTTTTCCTTTAGGTCAGAGAAACGGCCGCGGCTCCGCCGAGCGAGTTCACCAGCGCGACGCCGGGCTGACGCAGGCGATAGGAATCGCCGGGGGCCAGCACGATGTCGTTCGGCTGGTTTTCTTCGGTGATCCAGACCGCGCCTTCGATGGCCGAGACGGTGCTGCCGGCGCCGTCGACCACCTTCAGGGTCTGGTTCGGTCCCAGCTTCACGGCCCCCTTCTTGAGCTCTAGCTTCATGGTCCACTCCTTATTTAGCATGCGTAGAATGCATCCTGCGCAGCCCGCGCTCAAACGGTAAATTCTCAACCCTCGCATGAGAAATCGGAATGTGATACCGAGCCTGGACCTGCTGCAGGGCTTCGAGGCCGCCGCCCGGCACCTGTCGTTCACCAAGGCGGGCGAGGAGCTGTTCCTCACCCAGTCCGCGGTGAGCCGGCAGATCAAGGAGCTGGAAGACCAGCTCGGCGTGCCCCTGTTTCACCGCCGGCATCGCGCCCTCGCGCTGACCGACGCCGGCCAACAGTTCTATGCCGCCGCCGCGCAGGTGATGACCACCATGCGCACGGCCACCAGCCGGCTCAAGGCGGCTAGCGGGCGCCGGCCGCTTTCGGTGACCACCACGGCTTCGTTCGCTGCGCTCTGGCTGATACCGCGCCTCGCCGGCTTTACCCGGACGCATCCGGACGTGGACGTGCGCATCACCGCCGATACGCGCGTGCAGGACCTGGAGCGCGACGGCCTGGACCTAGCGATCCGCCACGGCTCGGCGTCGATGGCGGGGCCGAACGCCGTGCGGCTATTCGGCGAGCGCGTGTTCCCGGTGTGCAGCCCAAGGCTGCTGAAGAAAAATCCGCTGCGCCAGCCCGCGGACCTGAAAAACCACTGCCTGCTGCAGTATGACGACCCCGAGGCGCGCCATCCGTGGCTGCACTGGAAGACCTGGCTGGAAGTGGCGCGCATTCCGGACCTGCGGCCCGCCGCCACGCTTTCGTTTTCAGGCTACGAGCAGATCATTCCCGCCGCGGTCGCCGGCCACGGCGTCGCGCTCGGCCGCAGCCCGCTGGTGAAGGACCTGCTCGCGGACAAGCAGCTCGTGGCGCCCTTCAGCAGCAGCGCCGACCCGGCGCGCGCCTACTACGCGATCGTTTCCAAATCGGCCGCAGCGCGCCCCGAGGTGGGCGGCTTCGTCGAGTGGCTGAAGGAAGAAGCGACTAAACGGTAAGCACGATCTTGCCGATGTGCTGCGACGACTCCATCAGGCGGTGCGCCTCGGCGGCCTCGCCCAGCGGGAAAGTCTTGAACACCTGCGGCTTGATGCGTCCTGCCTCGATCAGCGGCCAGAGCTTTTCGCGCAGGTTGCGCGCGAGATAGCCCTTGAACTCGGCGCTGCGTGGCCGCAGCGTCGAGCCGGTGATGGTGAGGCGCCGGCGCATCACCGCGTCGATGTCGAGCTCGCTCTTCGGCCCGCGCAGGTAGGCGATGAACACCAGACGCCCTTCCTCCGCGAGGCACTTCAGCTCGCGCGGCACGTAGTCGCCGCCGACCATGTCGAGGATCACGTTGACGCCCTTGCCGCCGGTCGCGGCGCGCAGCTCGGCGACCCAATCCTGTGTCTTGTAGTTGAACGCCTTCTCGGCGCCCAGGCGCATGCACGCGGCCACCTTCTCATCGCTACCCGCAGTCGCGAACACGCGATTGCCGGTCGCCGCGGCCATCTGGATCGCGGTGACGCCGATGCCCGAGCTGCCGCCCTGCACGAGCAGCGTCTCGCCCGGCGCGAACCGGCCGCGATCGTAGACGTTGCCCCACACGGTGAAGCATGTTTCGGGCAGCGACGCTGCTTCGACCATCGAAAGGTTCTTGGGCACCGGCAGCGCCTGCGTCTCGGGAACCGCGCAGTATTCGGCGTAGCCGCCGCCGTTGGTGAGCGCACAGACCTTGTCGCCGCGTTGCCACATCTTCACCGCGGCGCCGAGCTCGACCACTTCGCCTGCGATCTCGAGGCCCGGCAGCGGCGATGCATCGGGCGGCACCGGATAGTTTCCGGCGCGCTGCAGCACGTCGGGCCGATTGACGCCCGCCGCGGCGACCTTCACCAGGATTTCGTTGGGCTTCGGCGCGGGCTTCGGCCGATCGGCGACCTTCAGCACTTCGGGCCCGCCGGGCCGGCTGATCTCGACTGCGCGCATGGTGCTCGCTATTATCGCCGGACGAGGAGGAGCACCGGTGGCCCAATTTCGCGTCGAGTTCGTGCTGGACCAGGCGAGCGGAAAATATCTCGCCGAGTTGTACAGCCCCGAGAATCAGCAGGAGCTGGTGGTACGCACCGAAGCGCTTTATGCATCGCAGGCCGCGGCGGTGCTCGGCCTGGTGCAGCTCTTCAAGGACGCCATCCTGCAATTCCCGAGGCCGGGTGAGCCGCCGGCGAAAGTCGTCGGCAAGAAGCCGAAGCGTCGCAAGCCCGCGAAAAAAGCAAAAAAAGCCAAGAAGAAGGCCGCGAAGCGGCGCAAGCACAACTAGGAGGAGGCAGCATGAGAGTCGTATTGATCGCGGCGGCGATGCTGGCCCTCATTTGTCCAATGCGGCCTGCGTTCGCGGATTTCAACGATAAAAAACCGATCAACGCCACGATCACCGGCGCGACGCCCAGCGGCTATCCGCGCACGATGGTCGAGGGACTGAACGCGGTGGTGCGCGATGCGTATCCCGGCTCGGCGGTGTCGTTCAAGCCGAACTCGCCCGGCGGCGGCGTGCTCGCCATCGCGGAGAAGCAGGCCGACTTCACCGCCACCGCCACTGGCACCGAGATCAGGCTCGCCAATGAGGGCCAGTCGCCGTACAAGACGCCGCTCAAGGGCAAGTTCAGCTACGTCATGATGCTGTACGACAACCAGTACATGCACTTTTTCATGACCAGAGAGTGGGCCGACGCCAACGGCGTGCGCTCCTGGGCGGATATCCCGGCGAAGAAGCCGAAGATGCGGCTCGCCATCAACCGTCCCGACAATCCGCAGACCACGATCGGCGGGCCTTACGAGGTGATGAAAGCCTACGGCTTCAGCATCACCGACATCGAGAAATGGGGCGGGTCATTCGTGCTGGGCAACAGCCAGATCGGCCTCGATGCGATCACCGACGACAAGGCCGATGTCTTCATGAATGCGCGCAACCTGGGCGATTCGCTGGTGAAGGAGATCGCCTCGAAGCGGCCGCTCCAGTGGATCGATGGCGACATCGCGCGCCTGCAGAAGGCGGCCGATACTTTCCACTTCAAGGCCGAGATGCTGCCGAAAGGCACGTATCCGTTCATGGAGAAGGATTACCCGACGGTGCGCATGTGGGTTTCGCTGCTCGCCGGCAGCCACGTGCCCGACGAGGTCGTCTACAAGTACGTGAAGGCGATTGCCGAGAACGAGGCGCGCGTCCAATCGATCGGCGGCTCGCTCAAGACGGCGTTCACCAGCGCGAAGATGGTCGTCAACCCGGCAAACCTGGCCTATCACCCCGGCGCCCTGCGCTATTACAAGGAAAAAGGGCTGGTGAAGTAGCGCTTGCTGGAGATCCTGCGCGAAGGCAGGCGCCATCGCCCCGGGGGTGCCTGGCTCGTCCTGATCCGCGCAGGATCGGTCGCCGCCGCGCTCTACGTGCTGTGGATCGGCGCGCTCGCCACCATCATCGGCACGTGGGCGCTCGACTTGGGCAATCTGTTGGATGCCGGGTGGCTGCTGCGCTTCGCGACCTGGGCGCGCGCCAACACCGCTTACTTCCACCTCGATATCTCGATTTTCATCGCGATCACCTTTCCGATCGCGTTCCTCACCACGACCGCCAATCCGCGGCGTAGCCGCCTCGCCTGGATGGATGTGGTGCTCGCCGGCGCCTCGCTGGCGGTGGCGCTCTACTACATCTTGCTAAACGACCGGTTCCTCAACTGGAGCCGCGGCTTCTCGCAGCCGACCACGGGCGACATCGTGGCCGGCTTCACGCTGCTGGTGCTGGTGATCGAACTGTGCCGCCGTTCAGTCGGCTGGGGGCTGACCTCCCTCGTGCTGCTGCTGCTGGTCTTCACGGCGTTCGGGCAATGGATGCCGGGAGCGCTGCGGCACGACAACTTCGGCATCACCTACTTCATCGAGATGATGACGATCATGGAGAACGGCGTGTTCGGCGCGCCACTCGAGGTGGCCGCGACCTACGCCTTCCTCTTCGTCCTGTTCGGCTCGTTCTACGAGAAGGCGGGCGGCGGGCAGCTGTTCTTCGATCTCGCGAGCGCGGTCACCGGGCGCATGCGCGGCGGCGCCGCCAAGGCCTGCGTCACCGCGAGCGGCCTCTACGGTTCGGTCTCGGGCAGTCCGACCGCCGACGTCGCCACCACCGGCCCGCTCACCATTCCGATCATGAAGAAGATGGGCATCCCCGCCGTGCGCGCCGCTGCGATCGAGGCGACCGCGTCGAGCGGCGGCGCGATGCTGCCGCCAGTGATGGGTGCGGTCGCGTTCATCATGTCGGACATTACCGGCATTCCCTACGCGAGGATCGCGTCGGCATCGGTCCTTCCGGCGCTGCTCTACTACTACTGCATTTACCTCCTGGTTCATAACGAGGCCGTGCGCCATAACGAGCCGCGGCTGCCCGAGGAGCAGATCGTGCCGCTCGGCAAGGCCTTGGCAAGCGGCTGGCGCCACCTGCTGCCGCTCGGTGCGTTGATCGGCCTCCTCGTCGCCGGCTATACGCCGGTCTACGTCGCGGCCGGCGCCACCGCCGCGGTGATCGTGCTTTCGTGGTTCCACCGGCCCACCGCGATCGGCCCGCGGCGCTTCGTCGAGTGCTGCACCGATACGATCACGCAGCTCGTGCCGCTGGTTGGCGCCGTTGCTGCCGCCGGGGTGGTGATCGGCGCCATCGAGATCAGCGCACTTGCCGGCAAATTCACGCTGATGATCAACGCCGTCTCGGGCGGCCTGCTGGTGCCGACGTTGCTGCTCTCGGCCGTGTTCCTGATCCTGCTCGGCATGGGCATGCCGACGCCGGCGGTGTACATCATGGGCGCGGCACTGCTCGCACCGACGTTGCGCGGCGTCTTCAACCTGCCCGAGATGCAGGTCCATCTCTTCATGCTGTATTTCGCCTGCCTCTCGGCGATCACGCCGCCGGTGGCAGTGGCGAACTTCGCCGCCGGCGCGATCGCCGGCGTGAATCCGATGGCGCTTGGCCCGTACGCGGTGAAGCTCGCCATCGGCGGCTTCATCCTGCCGTTCTATTTCCTCTTCAATCCCGGCCTCAACATGGAGGGCGGGCTCGCCTACATCCTGGAGTGCGTGGTGTTCGCCATCGCGATGGTCACGTTCGCGTCGTTCGCCATGCAGGGCTATCTCGGCTTGCGCGTGATCGCCTGGCCGCTGCGCTTGCTGCTCTTCGCCTGCGCCGTGGCGACCGTCTCGCCGCGCTTCGACGTCACGCTCACCGCGACGCTTCTCGGGATCGCGGCGCTAGCCTTTGTTCAGCTGCGCGGCCGCCCAGTGAAGGTCGACGTTCCCGCCGGATAGCACGACCCCTACCTTCCCGCGTGCGGGCAGCTTGCGATGGAAGAGCGCGGCGAATGCCAGCGCGCCGGTGGGCTCGACCACGATCTTCATGCGCTCCCAGAGCCAGAACATCGCCGGCAAAAGCTCCTCGTCGGTTACCGTCGCCATCTGGTTCACGTAGCGCTGCACCAGCGGAAACGTCACGCTGCCCGGCGCCGTGGTGCGCGCACCGTCGGCAATCGTGTCTGGCACCGGGATGGTGACGATCTTGCCGGTGCGAAACGATTGCGTGACATCGTCGCCCGCCGCCGGTTCCACGCCGACGATGTGGCAGCTCGGCGCGAGCTGCCGCGCGGCGATCGCGCAGCCGGAGAGCAGGCCAGCACCGCCGCAGGGCACGACCAGCATGTCGAGCGCGCCCGCACCCTCGATCAGCTCCTTCGCCGCGGTGCCTTGCCCAGCGATGATGTGCGGATGGTTGAACGGCGGGATCGTCACCATGCCGCGCTCTTTCGCCAGCCGAGTGGCCACCGTCTCGCGGTCTTCATCCTTGCGGTACATGACCACCTCGGCCCCATAGCCGCGCGTCGCCTCGAGCTTCACCTTCGGTGCGTTCTCGGGCATGACGATCAGCGTCTTGATGCCGAGCAGCTTGCCAGCGAGGGCGACCGCCTGGGCATGATTGCCCGACGAGAAGGCGAGTACGCCGCGCTTTCGCTCCTCGGGCCCGAGCTGCGACAGCGCGTTATACGCGCCGCGGAACTTGAAGGCGCCCATGCGCTGCAGGTTCTCGCACTTGAAGAAAAGCTCGGCGCCGACCAGCGCATCCGCCGTCGTGGACGTAAGGACCGGCGTGCGCCTTGCCACGCCTTTGATGCGCTGGTGCGCGCTCGCTATGTCGTCGTACGTGACCATTGGCTCATCACCTCGTCGCCCCATTCCTGCAGAAAGTGGCCGCCTTCGGCGATCACCACCGGCTCCGGGCAGCCGCGGATCCAGGTGCGCAGCAGGTTCATCACCGGCGGCCCGAGCACCGGGTCCTTCGCGCCGACCGCCATGAACGTCTCGCCGCGCCATGAGTGCTGCAGCCAGTCGCGCGCCTTCCTGGAGATGGCTGCGCCCGGATCGTCGTATTTTTCGGGCACCAGCTGCGGAAAGCGCCGCACACCGGCTTTGCTCGCGAGATCCGGATACGGCGCGTCATAGGCAGCCGCTTCGGCCGCGCTAAGTTGCGGGCAGGCGCGCGCCATCAGCTTGCCGCACGCCAGGTCCGGGTTCTTCGCCACGTAGGCTCGCCATGCCACAAAGCCTTCGCCGAGCGGCACGTCGCCGGTCGCGAGCGTGGTGTTCATGACGAACAGGCCCGCGATCGCGGGCACTTCCATCGGCAGCGTAAGGCCGAGCAGCCCGCCCCAGTCCTGTACCACCAGCGTGATGCGCTTCAGGCCCAGTTTTTCGATGAACGCCAGCAGGAACTGCCGATGGAAGTCGAAGGTGTAGAGCGCCTCGTCCGGCGGCTTGTCGGAGAGCCCGAAGCCGACGAAATCGGGCGCAACTACGCGCGCCCCGCTCGCGACGAAGTGCGGAATCATGCGCCGATAGAGATAGCTCCAGGTCGGCTCGCCGTGCAGGCAGAGATACGTTTTGTCTCCGCTGCCCTCATCGATGTAATGCACGCGGTAATCGCGCCACTGGATGAAGCGCGGCGTATAGCCGAAGCCGGGGAAGCGCACGGCGTGAATTGTAGAATGGGCCGATGGACTATTCCGACTATAAAGAGCTGCACGTTCGCCGTGTCGAGCCCGGCATCCTCGAGATCGTGATGGGTGAGGAGGGCGGCAAGCTCTCGATCACCAGCGCGCGCATGCACGGCGAGATGGCGCGCATCTGGCTGGATATCGACCGCGATGCCGAGACGCGCGTCGCCATCCTGCGCGGCGCCGGCAAGGGCTTCTCCGCCGGCGGCGACCTCGCGATGGTCGAGGAGATGACGCGCGACTTCGCGGTGCGCGCGCGCGTCTGGCGCGAGGCGAAGGACATGGTCTACAACCTGATCAACTGCTCGAAGATGGTGGTCTCGGCGATGCACGGGCCCGCGGTCGGTGCCGGCCTGGTCTGCGGGCTGCTCGCCGACATCTCGATCGCGGCGAAGAACGCGCGCATCATCGACGGCCACACGCGCCTGGGCGTCGCGGCGGGCGACCATGCGGCGATCATCTGGCCGCTGCTCTGCGGCATGGCGAAAGCGAAGTACTACCTGCTGCTGTGCGAGACGATCAGCGGCGAAGAAGCGGAGCGCCTCGGCATCGTCTCGCTCACCTGCGACGAGAGCGAGCTGCAGGCGAAGGCGCTGGAAGTCGCGCGCAAGCTCGCGGCCGGCGCGCAGACGGCGCTGCGCTGGACCAAGTATTCGCTCAACAACTGGCTGCGCATGGCCGGCCCGGCGTTCGATGCCTCGCTCGCGCTGGAAGTACTGGGCTTCACCGGTCCCGAGGCGAAGGAAGGCGTGGCTTCACACCGCGAGAAGAGAAGGCCGTCCTTCCCGCCCGAACCGAAAGATTTCTAAGCTACGTAGACCTTGTCGGCGTAACACCACGCCCATTTAGGGTGCGGGAACGCCTTCATCACCGGATGACCGGTCTTCTGGAAATGAGCGGTGGCGTGCCGGCCGGGGGTCGAATCGCAGCAGCCGACGTGGCCGCAGGTCTGGCAGATCCGCAGCTCAACCCACTTCTGTCCGAGCTCGAGGCATTCCCCGCAGCCATTGCCGCTCGGCGCAGGCGTGTTCGCCAGGAGGCTGCGATGTGAGCATGCGCTTGGCATGAGAGCGACATAGTATTGCTTTCGTGATGACCACGGTGATGCTCACCGGCGCTGCCGGCAACCTCGGTCGTGCCGTCGCCGCTGCCTTCGCAGAGGCTGGTGCCAACCTCGTGCTCCTGGATCTCAAAGGCAACTTGCAGGAGAGCGATCGGCAGCTCTTCGTGGCGACGGATCTGCTCAATGCCGAGAGCGTCCAGGCCGCGGTGGACCAGGCGGTGCAGCGCTTCAAGCGCATCGACGTGTTGTGCAACCTGGCCGGCGCCTTCCGCATGGGCTCGCCGGTGCACGAGACCTCCGACAAAGACTGGAACTTCCTTTTCGATGTGAATGCCCGCACGGTACTGAACACCGCGAGAGCGGTGGTACCGCTGATGCTCAAGGCGGGCGGCGGCAAGATCGTCAATGTCGGCGCTTACGCCGCGCAGAAGGGCGCGGCCCAGATGGGCGCGTACGTCGCCTCCAAGAGCGCGGTGATCCGCCTCACCGAGACGATGGCGGCCGAGCTGCGCAGCCACAACATCAACGTGAACTGCGTGCTGCCGACCATCATCGATACGCCGGAGAACCGCGCCGCGATGCCGGATGCGGACCCGAAGCGCTGGGTGGCGCCGCAGGACCTGGCGCGCGTGATCCTGTTTCTGGCGTCGGATGCGGCGCGCGCGATCCACGGCGCCGCGCTGCCCGTGACCGGGCTGAGCTAGCTCTTCGGCGCGCTGAAGTCGAGGTTCTCGCCCGGCGCCGGGGCCGCCGCCGGCGCGGAGCCGTCGCCGGGAAGCAGGCGCTCGAGATCGCGCACGATGCCCGCCACGTCTGGCACCTGGCGGCCGAGCGTGCCGAGCAGCACGCGCACCGGCAGATCGGTCAGCGTGGGATTCGGGTGATCGCGCATGTGCGCGACGTTCTGCAGCGCGGGCATGATGCGGCCGCGGACGCCAGCCATCTCGTTCTCGAGGCCCTGGATGATCGCGGCCTGCGCGCGCGCGATGCCGAGAAGCAATTCAGCGAGCTGCTGGGCCGAGATCTGCATGGGCTGCCTCCTTGCCACGGATGGTAGCATCGCCGCGATGTTTTCCTGGAAGCGGCCTAGCAATCTCGGCGTGAAGGACGGCCGCCTTGCGCCCTGCAGGCGCACGCCGAACTGCGTCTCGTCGCAGGCCGACCCGGCCGACGCCGAGCATTACACCGCGCCGCTTGTGTTCCGCGGCTCGATGGACCAGCTGCGGCGGGCGGTGGAATCGATGCAGCGCGCCACCGTGATCAGCGTCGAGCGCAATTACCTGTACGCGGAATTCCGCTCCAGGTTGATGCGCTACGTCGACGATGTGGAGCTTTACTACGACGAGCGCGCCGGTCTGGTGCAGGTGCGCTCGGCCTCGCGCCTGGGGCGGCGCGACTTCGGCGTCAACCGCGCGCGCGTCGAAGCGCTGCGCCGCGCTATCGCTGCGTGACCTGAATTCTCAGGCGAGCTCGACCACCAGGGGCTGGTGATCGGAGGCGCGGTTGTCGGCGTCGACCAGGATAGAGCGCAGGCGCGGCCGCAGATCT
>Ga0209488_10002339_pt1 | contig 15592 bp, 15 predicted proteins | sample Rivendell_Oct201_8_FD_188349 | JGI IMG/M metagenome (GOLD analysis project Ga0209488, IMG submission 188349) | Vadose zone soil microbial communities from the Eel River Critical Zone Observatory, Northern California, USA -... | ecosystem: Environmental > Terrestrial > Soil > Vadose zone >... | reverse complement strand
TATGGCCCCATCACCAGTGAGGTCTTGTAGAGCAGGCGCGACGAGTGGTACCAACTCCTTTGTTACCCACAGACTCTGCACAACAATGAATGGGTGAAAAAGCTCTAGCCACTGCGTGGAGTCCATGTCATCATGCAAGGCTAGCGACGTCTCGGATAAGGTCATCATGTCGAGCTTTTCCACAGAAGGGAGATATGATGAAAGCTCGCGGCACACCTGTGTCATTGAGGAAACCTAATAATCTAACCCGTTGCAATGAATCGTCAAGGAGAGAATTGCTTGGTCTCTGAATTGGATCTTGATCAATGTTTTTCCAAACAATAACACAACTTTATTGGGCTGCCCAAACCTTTCTACGTGAGCAATGAGCTGATTCAGTTGTGGAATGTGGAAGTCGAGGTCCATGCAGAAGTAAATGTCGACAGCGTCAAGTGCGGGGGTATCGATACGAGAGATGAGGTCTTCCAAGTACTCACTAACACCCCAGAATGAGAGGGAGGTGAGGGCGGTGAGCACAACGCGCGAAAGTGGAGGTGGAATTGGTTGGTTTGGACGAGGTCGCGGGGAGCTGAATCCAATGGAAACCTCCTTGAGATTGGACAACGGGGCTAGGAAAGCGGCCATTGCCTCGGGCGCAATGGCAGTGTACCCAGAAGCCGGGATCTTCTTAAGGGAAAGATAGACGAGGTTGTTGGATAGAAAAAGTCTGGGCAATGATGGAAATGCAATGCCGTATAATTCGAATGATTGTAGACGTGGAGCAGATCCGCCCAAGAATGCTTCGGGAAGGACCAGGGCCGTCCTCTCCTCCAAATAAAGGCGAAGATGTGCCAGAGCTACAAATTGCCGCAGCATCACTGCAACGAATCTTTTCATTGCGGGTCCACTGAACTCGATGAGATCAATAAAGGCTATGCGATCATGGTTTTCCAGTGCCGCAATGACATTTTCAAGCTCTTTCTCCTTATGATCCCCCACTGGCACGGCAGAGGCATAGTACCCGACCCGCTTCGGATAGCATACGGCGATAGGGAAGGGCGGCCAAATGTCCAGTGACGTCCTCGTGGGCGTACTGGGACCGCAGATAACATGTAACTCCAGACGTTGGGGTGATGCAAAGATGATGCTTCGCCATCGTCGACACACTCGTGCCAGCTCTTGCCAATCCCACATGTTGAGGTTGTGAAATACAATGCACCCGCTTCTGTAGAAATCGAGTATTTCTAAGAGGACATCGTCGGGGAGCTTGTCGATTGTCACCTGGCCTACATCGAATCTGTCAGCGGTTGTTGCATTCACTGCTTTGCAGAAATGGCCTCGCTCTTGGTAGGTGTCAATGGCAGACTCGGACGCCGGTGGGGTAAGAAAGAAGGACTTGATGGCTCTACCAAGGAGTTATGATAATTCAAAATCGGGGGCAGCGAGTTCTCCAGACGTACTCGGAAGTGCTCATGGGTAGGGATTCTGCGCTGTGTTGGATGGTCCAGGCGTGGATTGCCGTGAGTTGTTCAGGGCGGCCAGGTGTCATGTGACTGTGATTTCTGACAGACAGTTCAGAGATTTCTGGTGGCTTGACATCTGCTTAGGCTCTTCAGCAGCTCCTCAGTCGTGTTCAAGTCCGAGATCGCCCATGTGCTAAGCTAGACCCTCTCTGAATATGTCCATTAATCTAGCGCTTTTGGCAGACCTATTACAGTAGTTGTAACAGAACATCTTTGCCCTTGACCTTTTTTTCTAGGCCGTTCATCGTCGTCAGGTTCCTCAGTCCTCGACTTCGCCGCTCTTCCTCGCTAGTCGAATCAGCATCGGCATGAGCCGCGTCCGCCGCCACTGTCCTCAGCTTCGTCTTCTCAGCAAAAACCGCCTTCTTCCATTGTACGTCCCACTCTTACTCCTTGCGACGCCCCCTTCTCGACCTTTCCCTCGCAGCATGCGATGCTTTTTGAGCCGCAACCTCGGCTATTGTCTTAACTAAAATAGCACTGATAACGACGATGAGCAACTCCACCACCAGCATGACACGACCGACCACTCACCAAATTCATGACAGATCACCGCACACTCTGTGATCTTAACCCGCCGAATCTCCATCCACAGGCCAATCTCGTCCAAGCGCACGGCGCGCTTCTAGCCCTTCCGATCAATCCTCGCGACATAACCCTCTGCGAGCGAGACGACATCCTCCCTTTCCCTCTCCCTCCGCAACAGACGACACCTCTGACACGGCCGTGCGCACGCAGAACCTGATCCACCACGTCCCGCGGGACATCATACGGCTTGACAGTGACACGGAAATAGCACCGGTCAATAGTGCCGGGCTCCGCATTATACGCGACGAGGACGACACGCCGCGCGCCGACGAGAGCACAAGTTTGTGCGGGGCAAGCTGGGGGAAGAGCGTCAAGTGCGGCGGGGACGTAGACCACGACGCGAGGACGAGCCTTCGGAATCAAATGTAAAAGCAAACCGAAAGGAAAACGAGTTGTTCTTCTCAGTAGTGTAAACAAAGAGTGGAAATGTACGAGCGGCGCACTCATGGATTCGATCGGCTCAGATGCTTCGCATGGCACAAAGACGCCATGATGTTCTTCAAGAGGTTGTAACGCTCGACGCGGAAGCTGAGCGTCGGTCTATTGGAAAGGCGCAGGCGCACGGTGCACATCGACGGTGCGATATCCGTCTGCATACATGATTGGGAGTTGAAAAAGAAGAAAGGGATATGCGCAGGGAATATGAAGCAGGTGAATGTGCTCTCCATTACTGTAAACTGAAACCCGACAACGTCGATGCAACGCTGGGGCGTAAAAACCGTATCTCCCCGTTGGACTGGACCAGGAATCAGGTCTGGGGGTCTGGAGGGGGGTAATTGAAGCCGCGGGTAAAGTGGCGTATGTCCGAGTCATCGCATCAACGAGCTAAGTTACTGTACTTCTGCACCGCAGGGGCGGCGCACCCGACTCCGACTCCGACTCCAGCTCCTCACTAGCCCACGAAACGGGGGCATCCACCTACCCAAATCCCCGGCGCGCAGTAGGAGAGCAAGCCAAGCGGCTGCGAGGCCACGTCCATCCGATCCGAGTCGGCAACGCTCCCACACACGATGATGACTCGGATGGGTTTCAAGTTCTCCGGCGGTCAGAGGACCTTTTTTTTTATTCGCGCATCGCGCATCTTTGCAGAGGTCCACCCACGACGGGAACGAGGACGGAGAAGGGCGTGTCACCGGCGTGTCCCATCGCCTCTGCCGCCTTGCGCGCATATAACGTCAAAGAGGATGGGATTGACAGGACAGAGGGAAAAGCTGACCTTGGTTCAGTGCCTTCTTCACGTGCTACAGAATCCACTCCGAGGTTGAACGGTACCTTTGGGTGACGAATGCATGAAACGAGCGTATGCCCTGGCGTCGGCGGCTTGGGGGTTACACGTACTTGGTCATGGACTGCCGTACACTCTAAGGTCACGTGTATATGCACAAGAGTCGACTCAGATATTGCATTGATTGAAAGGACAAAAAACACTGTGATAATACCGATGCAGGACAAAAAAGTAAAAGTGAGTTGTACGGAACAAAAAAAAAGGAGCGACGAAGAGACTGCATCAGGTAAGGCTATGCTAGTCGAAGAAAGAGACAAGAAAAAAAAAAGATATTGATGCACGACCGGGAGAGTGAGGGCAAAGGACGAGATGGCACTCGGATACAGAAATACATATATAACATGAATGGCGGGCGATGCAAGAACAGTGAGAGACGGTGAAGTGGCCAAGATGTGGGGAGGTGTGCACGCGTTAAGGGAAAAAAATGGGCCGGGGGGAGGGATACACATACGAGAGTAGGTGAATGATGGCAGCCAAAAACAAAGAGAGAGAACAAGGCTCCCCAAAGCATCACTGTCCCAAGTCCATCGTAGTCCACTCGCCGTAGCTAGTCTAGTTCCATCGCAATCTCTTCTCCCGTCGCAAACCCAAACACGGCGCTGTCGTCGTCGTCATTTCTTACAACGCGGGACGGTCCCGCGATCGTCGACAGATCAACACGAGTGGTTCTATGAGCACCGGGTGCCGACATTGACATCGCTGGGCTGGTATCATGATGCGTGAACAGAATGTGGCCGTGTTCAGCCATCAGCACTGGGGAAGGCGCAGGTGCGGCTGGTGGAGAGGGTGCAAGGCGTGGCATAGTAGCAATAATGGGCGCAGACACTGGTGGTGCGGGTGTATCAATGACAGGTATCATCCCCCCTGGCATCGTCTCTGCACGTCGTCTGCCCATCGCAGGCGCGATGCCCATTGTTGCTGCTGCCTCTTGTCCGACGTGGACAACAGGGCGCCGCGCGGGACCGGGAGTAATATCAAACGGTGATGGCTCGTAGAACGCTCGCCCCCATCCTGGGCCTTCAGGTGGGCGGGCACCCTCAATGGGACGGAATGCCATTGCGGTCGCGGTCGCGGTCGCAGTCGCACGGAGCGCGGCGTCCGTGATCTCCGTCGTCGCCATCAAGCGTTCTCGCCGCCGCACACTACCGCCGCCACTGCCGCCATTGGTACCACTACGAGCGCTATCGGGGACATTTTCGCCGTCGTCATCTCCATCTTTGGCGCTGCACCAAAATCTATGGCCTTCGCTCCATGCCGAACTCTGACACTCTTTCCCACAGTATTTCGCCTTTCGGCAACGCCTGCACTTGGCGAATTGCCGCGGATATTGCTCCCACCGCCCGCATAACACTAGGCACAAAGCAAGACACGTGTCAGCCGAAGATTGTGCGAATTTTAAGAAGGCTCACGCACTGTTAGCACACTGACGTATCCCTCCTCTGCTATCATCCTTACGACATGCATTGCGCATAATCACACCTGCCCAATATTGTATCTCTGGAGGCAACGTCGGAGGTGGATGCGGTAGATCGCATTCATGAGAGCTCGGCCGGAACGTAAATCGTTCCACGAGTGAGAACACGTTTGTCTGGCGAGTTGATGCGGGTGTCGCGGGGACCGATGCGGGTGGCGCCGCAGGGGGGGCCTTTTCCTTCCCATTGCGGCTAGCGAAGGCCTTTAAGAACCCGTTGCTGATTGCAGTATCTTTCCCACGCGACGGCCCCGCTGTCGGCATCGTCTGTTGTTGCGTGGCCTGCGGCCTCAACGTGGCGGTCGCCGGGTGGAAGCTGGTGCGTGGCTGGTAGAATGCTTGGCGGACGTGAGGGTATTTGCTAAGATAAGCGAGGAGTTGGAGAGCAGCGAGAACGTCTTCGTCACGGTGCGGGCATCCCGACTCGTGGTGGTGATGGTGATGGTGATGGTGACGAGGGGGAGCAAGGACAATTTCGGTGGTAACGGGAAGCGGGAGCGTGCGCTGTATGGGGGCGTTCGGTCGGACTGTTGTTTCCGAAGGATCATCGCTCTCTCTATTGCGAGGGAGACTGACATTCACCGCACGGGGTGTCACGTCCGTAGGTCCTAAGCCGCGGCGTACAGCGTTATCGGTAGGTCGTAGGGTCATGGTTGTCTCAATAGCGCCCGGTGCACCAGGCGGCGCACCCATAGCAAAGTCATCGTTCGGCTCGAGGGCGACTATGCCATCTCCAACACCGTCACCTTGTACATCCGCCTCGCTGTTGATGATAATGTGTGCATCCGAGTTGAGCTCGAGGGACTGGCCAGTACCAGCATCGGCTCTAATATCCGAAACGATAGCAACGGCACGGCGAGTGAGGGGAGAGGTCTGGGGTCGTTCCGGGGAGTTATCGGTGGCATCTTGGGCGGGATCCATGTCAAGGTCGCCATCAGCATCATCCTCAGTTTCCGTCTCTGGGCGCGAAGCACCGCGGGAAGTAGACGCAGAGATTGTGCCTTGTCGATCACGTGTGCGAAGGTTCCGACGTGGGGGAAGGGCTGTGGTAGCGTCCCAGATGGGCCGCGCAACGATAGTGCCGCTTCGCTCTCGCCCTGGTACTTCGACGACCCCGGTAGGAGTGTTTGATCCCGCTGGCGTCTGATTCCTCGACGTATCCGTTGAGGTTGAGGTATCCGCGTCGCTGCCAGCAGCAGCCGACGCAGCGTCGGACATCGGAGTGGGGGAATCAACGCCTGATATGTCAGCCTGTGTGGCATTAGAGTCATCCGATAGTGCCGCCGAGTCTACAGAGGTGTCCATCCGGTCGTCCTCCTGGGGGATGAGTCAGACTTTGGATCGGTCGGTTTGATGAGCAATGACACATTACCTCTGCAGCGCGGATCGTCAAATCACTCGGGCGACTTCTCCCACGAAGGGTCTGGAGAGAGTCATGTGAAAAATCCTGCCGTCGCTCGAGAGCACGCGCGAGCTCCGCTGCCTGCTGGCGGGCACGCAACTCGGCCTGGGCCTGCTTCCGCGCAGCTCGCTGCTCGCGAGTCTCTCGGGGCATGCCCGTCGCGCTTGAGCTTGGTCCGACGGCGAAGCCTTTGCTGGCGAGCCAAGACTCGAGGATGCACCCTACGACGTCGAGGGTGCCCGCTTGCACTACTCGGCTGCGTATGAGCTCGCTGCCGCGGACGCCAATGTTGACGATGCATTGAAAGGCAAGAGAAAACCGGTATGCGGCGTGCTTATCGAACGTTTTTGGGATCAGGGTTGGGACGGGTTTGGGGGGGTGGTAGTTTGGTGGTAGGAGGCCGTAGAGCAGGGCAGGATTCTCGGGAGGGGGAGGAGAAATGCAAAAGTCATGAAGCATGCGTACGAGACGCTCAAGGCCACCATCCATGACCATGATCTCTCGTATTCGAGGGGATGTGGATGTAAGATAGGTAAGATGGGTAAGGGAGTTGAATAGTGGGAGTGGGGAGTTGGTGTCGAGCGCTAGATGTTCCCAAGTTGAAATTTAATTATTTAGGGTACGAAAAAGGATCACAAAGAGCGCACCACGTCGATCATAAAGTTGGGATGAGATACATACCGCAGCCCTATTCTGGGCTGGGAAGGCAAAGTTGGACTCACGCATGCGTAGGTCGACCTGATCGGTGAATTAAAAAGTAGGAAAAAAAGGGATGGGAAAGGAGTTGTTCTGTGGTGATGCTCAAGGGGTTCAAGGGTTGGAACGGGTTGTATGAAAGGATAAAAGAAAAGAGAAAGAGAAAGGGAGGAAGAGGGTGAGCTGAGTGAGTCTGACTTGGACTGGCCGTGTGCTTGATCATCGCCAGCTCAGTTTACTCTTGTTTGTCTGTGGCGGACCACCACCCTTTGTAAAGTACAATTGACCCCGTTGTGTGGTTGATATCTATGATACAACTACTAACTACCTGCCCAATCATAATGCAGATTGCACGCTCGTAAACCGTTTGAATGTAAATCTGCCCATTCATCCTAATCAGCACAATGTCTTAACATGTTCAACAAATAACTTCTCACCCGAGGAATGCAAGGTCCTTGTCCGCGTCCAGTTTCTCCACTCCTTCCGGTAACTCTGGCACATCCGAATACTCCTCCGTCGGAAAGTACGACGTGTCCGTGATCGACTTGAGCGTTGGCGGTCGTGGTGCCGGCATCGTTCGTAGTGATAACCATTCTACTCCTTCAAACAATGGATGTGCCCGTATTTCTTCCACCCCCGCGCGATTGTCACTCCATGTCATCAATCTGTTCAATCCACGCCAGTGAGCGCGACGACGGATGGTGAGACATTACATACCGCCGCATGAGAGAGAGCGCCTCTGTGCTTAGATGCACCTCTTCAGGGAAGTGTAGGTAACGTGGCCAGTCGATGATTTTTTTGTATGTGTCGCTCGCATTTTCGGCACAGAATGGTGGATAACCAATAAGGCACTCGAACATGATCGCCCCAAGTGACCACCAGTCGCACTCTTTGCCGTAGCCTCGCATCATGAACACCTCGGGCGCGATGTAGTCTGGTGTGCCGACCGTCGAGTATGCCTAACGCAGTGATCGAGTTATCACCGGAACTCGAGAGACATAACAGGTCACGCACCAGTCTCCGTCTGTTCTTCTTCCATGTTGCGATCGTCTCTGCACGAGTCATCGTGAGATGGATCGGTGTCACCTCGACACTATTCCGTGAGGTATGTCGTGGTGTACGTTGTTGTTCGACCATCCGAGCATAATACGCCCCTTCAGTGTGGGCATGCACACCGGTCGAGAGGCCAAAATCAGAAAGCTTCAGGTGCCCATTCTTATCTATTAATATATTATCTGGTTTTATGTCTCTGCTCTCGCGCGAGCCCATAAAAAAAAGAGACGATTTAGCGTCGAGTACGTCAAAGAGTGAATGACGCACCGATGTATAAAGCCCAGATTGTGTACGGCCTCGATGGCAAGGGTACACTCGGCCATGTAAAACCGCGTAACCTCTTCCGAGAAAACATCATATTTCATCAACATCGTCATTAGGTCCCCGCCCGGCAGGAACTCCATGATCAAATAAAGGTAGAGCGGATCTTGGAACGAGTAGTACAACTGCACGACCCATGGCGACGTTGATCCGGCCAGGACGTCGCGCTCTGCGCGAACATGCGCGAGCTGGATTTAAATGCATATTAATAGAATTTGATGCAAGGCAGAGGAATATGTGATACCTGATCGCGCTTGAGCATCTCAGCTTTCTGTAACGTCTTCATGGCGTACACGCGCCCCGTGTCGATCTTTTGCACAAGACGAACCTGATGCAAATATCAAAACGTCAATCAAAAATGATCCCTGAGTGATTTGACAGCCATCTGGAGACCGCACAACATCAGATGGGACCGCAGCCGGCGGCTATGCCCTTTGAAAAATCCATCCAAAAGCAGAACAAGTAAAGCGCCCCATGCTAAATATGGGCAGTTCGGTAACATAACCTGCCCCGCATGGAGAAGAGACACAAGTCAAGGTAGCGGACAGTTTCTGCACAGACAAGTCGCAAAAAAACGCACGCGACGCAAGCGGTGGAACACGAGGCAGGAAAAAAAAAAGATGGGACAACCAACCCACCTCTCCAAATGCGCCCTTTCCAATCACCTTGACCGTCCTAAAGTCACGCAAACCGATCTTCGTCCGACGGAGCCTCAAAAACTGCGACTGGGTACGCGTATGCCTCCTTATTTCTCGCAGAAGACGCTCCTCCGGTACGCCCGCGAGGGACCTCTCGAGCTCCGCACCTCTACGCCGACAACAGAGTCAGAACCCGGCCATGGGGGTACTATACCACACACGCACCGAACGTTCAAGTCGATCGCGGTCTCGAGCGCAATGCGGTAATGCGATTGGAGCTTGACCTTGGCTGCCGTCGCGCGGACGCGGGCTTCGGAAGAGAGGTCATCCGGACGGCGTTCATAGTAGACGTAATCTGCAGGCTTCTCCACTGCCGGTTGCGGGGGTAGCAGGGGCGGTTGCGGAGCAGAAGCTGCGGAACCAGGGGTAGGAATGGACGCTGGTGCGGGCGAGGCGCCGGGAAGGGGAGTGCTATATATGATTTCACCCTCGTCATCCATGATGGCGGCGGGTTTTAAGATTTGGGAGTGGAGAGCGAGAGAGGAGCGGGAGCGAGGAAAGCAGATAAACGTATGGAGAACCCAACTCGTAATGTAATTTTATCAGCGGTTCATCGGCCCGCCCATTTCCCGATTCTCGGATCGGATTGCCAGACAACATATCCATCCTCCTCCAATTGAAACATTTGTTTTTAACAAAATAAACAAAACTTAAATTTTGACAACACAGTCGCCCGCCTCGTGCAGCTGCTCACGCGAGGCACGGTAACGTGCGGCGAGAGCCTCGGCTGCCTCCTTGCGCGTGTCGAGGCTCTCGGCTGCTGGGTCACGCCCCTGCTGACCGTCGCGCGTCTGCCCGCGCAGATCAGCATCGCCGCCACCGCCGGTGCCTGTCGATGGGTGGTTAGTCAGCCCGCTGTCAGGTTGACGTGCGGGAGCGGTCCGTCTGCCACCTGAAGAGGTCGCTGTCGGCAATAAGCGCACGTGTGGCTGGGAGGAATAGTAGGTCATTTCATTGAGACGTACTGTCGCCGGGTGGAGGATAGTTCTTGGTTGCATAGTCTGATGATGGCGGATACGTCTCTCGCTCATGCGGAGGGAGGATATCACTGATGGCTGGCGCACGACACGATAAATAAGTAGCTCGCTTGCGGCTCTAAAGATAACGTGAGCACCCACGCACAAGGGTTGACGAGAGAGCCCTGGAAGCCAGAACTTGCGTATTCGTCGCCCATGTTCTGACGTTGCTAGGGGTAGAGATGATGGGAAATAAATATCAAGTAGATACTTGTATTAGGATCCGGACAGCTTAGCACAGGCACATGATGTAACGCAGATGCGCCTTTCACATGATATTATTTCCGACTTGTTCGGTTATGACCATACCACATGACATGTTTCACACTGGTCCACTTGCATTCCGAGGAGAATGGGTGGTTGAAGGTCATGTGCTCTCCATGGGCGGTCATTCGATTTGCTCATGATAGTGAAACGATAAACTGAGTATGCAAGTCGGATATGGTGTAACGGCTAACATTGCCGCCTCTCACGCGGCAGCTCGGGGTTCGATTCCCCGTATCCGAATTTTTTTTTCTTAGGTGAAAATACTCGAAGAGCTGTAAGCCACGACATGCGAAGCACGGAGAAAGTGCCACCCCGACTGATATCCGTGACCGCAAAGACCGAGGCGATGGGTGATCTCGCTAAGGAAGAATGCGCGCACATCCTTATTATTACCCTGGTCTGGTGAACATGTATGTGCGATACGAATATATGCGTAGCAATATATATCTCGCTCTGCGGTCCCCCCTTTCGCGGATCAAAACTCTACTCTATCACTCCTCTTTCGTACCAAGGCGCTTTTCAGCCTCTTCGATGGCCGCCTTGTCTGTCTGAGGGTCAGAAGAGGCTGTGTGGATTGCATCGTTAGATGGCCAGTGGCGGGGCCGAAGGAGGCAGGGCACGCACCACCACCGAAGAGCCCCGGGCCACTTTTGAAGGGTCTTTTGAGGTCTCCCTCAGCCTTCTGGTCAAGAACATGAATCTTGACAATTTTTGCCTCGTAGAGTGACTTGAAGGCCATGATGGCTTGGACAAAGAGTGGCTGGGAATATTTGAGGTATATATGAAGGAAGGTCATCATCGCGACCGAAGTGAATACGCCTTTGATCTGCCGTGCAAGTGTCAGCAAGAGTTGAACTAAAGACCATGAACGCGCACGAGTTTGGACGTCTCAGCGAGGTCGTAATCGCGCACTGTGGTCGTGACGAGCTTCCCGGGCTCTTGCGCCTAGCGTAAAAGGATATACTCAGTGAACAAGGGTGGGATGACAGCTAGATCTTCACACACCATTGGGTTGGGTGGCTCGACTAAGCAAAACGCGCATGGGGTATCAGAGATGATATACTGGATGAAGAGACTAGATTGGAATTCACCATATTTGAGCATTGTCTGATCGTTTTTAGCCTTGATCTGATGCACGTGAGGGATGCGCGAACGGTAAAGACAAACAGAGACGAACCTTGGAAGAGGCATAATAATACACGGTAAGCGCAAAGGCCTGGCTCGCAACGTAGGCTATTCGGACATAGAAAAGCACCTGGGGGTTGTCGAATGGGACTTTACGGGCGACTGCAACGTGACACGTATACGTGGTCAGATAGAACAGAGAGGATAGATAGAGGTCAAGTACGTTGCATTACGCCGAGAGAGATAGCAAGGTTTTGCATTGGCGCGTTCATGTTTTGCAACTCGGTACCGCAGAGGGAGATAACAAAGAGTTAAGGATAAGTCGGGCAGAGCAGTGAAGTGAGGTGAAGTGAGGCGAACAGAAAATAGATGACTGGGTTATGTAAGCAGGTCCAGTGACGTCAAAAATACCCGAGGGGAGGGAGGGGAGAGGGGCAAGTGGGGCACAATTGTACAGTACTTGCTCTTGACAACGACATGAACGACGCAGCCTCGATATCCAGAGCCACCTCAATTTCCCGTGCGAGCAAACAAGGCTCAACTATATCGCGTTCACAGTCTCTCGTCAAGAAGAACATCGCACCACATGACCTTCGTCCCTCCGATGTCCTCATCGAACGTTTCATCGCATGGAAGGCCATCGTAAAACAGCTAGTAGCTTACTTTGAGGTGTCTCTCCTTTCCCTGTAATCGAACGTCTCTCATCAACTAATGCTCGGTTGTCTAGGGTATTGCTGACATCGAGAATAACACTGCCAAGGAGATGACCAAACTCGCCGCCGTCATTCAAGTACCATTTCGTTCCGCTAATCAGTTCCTCGGTGAAGGCGGTCTTCAGGTACGCTCGCCCCTCGGACTCTCGCTGCTTCACGTCCCTCTTACGTGAGTACAACACTTGTAGGATATATATTATGGCATTCGCGACAAAACTCGTGTCATTGCGGATCAGCACGCCAACCTTGGTCGTACAATCGATGGTTCAATAGTACAGCATCTACAAAAATTGCTCATAGAGATAAAGGCCCACATCAAGGTCTGTAACCGCATATCAAGATCAACGATATGTCTAAGTGACGCGATGTTACCTGCAGAATGTCCAGAACGATACTGGAAGGCTCGCCACAAGCGTCGCGAAGGAGCGCGAACTATCTGCGCGACTTGTCGCTCAACTCTCTACTGATGTAGCTACTTTCAAAAATACGCCGCTACAAGTTACGGCCAAGACCGATCCGTGCGTGCAATCCGGTCTTCTCTTTGGGACTTCACACTCAAACTGCGCAGATTCGTTTCCAACCTTGCTGTAGTTCGTCAGCTCCACAAGCAGGTTAATGAGGAGAATGCCCTCCAAAAATCCATCATCATCATGCAACAGAATTCTGCTCATTTCGAGGAAGGGATCGTCCGCGCCATCCAGTCCGCCTGGCAGACCTTTGACGAGTGGCAATCCCGCATGTCTGCCTCGGTCCAGGAAACTTGGCGTGTCCTTGGTACACATATGGCCTCTATACATCCTGATCACGAGTGGATTTCTTTCTCTGCTCGCTCTGATCACCTCCTCGACCCTGATACACCACTCCGAAATCCTGAGACTGTCAACTATCCAAGCAAGAACGACCCAGCTGTTAATCCTGTGCATACAGGCTATCTTGAGCGCAAGAAGCGATTTACCCGCACATATCGCGAGTCGTACTTTGTCCTCACCCCGTCTGGGTTTTTGCACGAGTACAGTTCATCTGACCCGGCACCGGCCAACTCACCCCTCTTCTCGCTTTTTCTACCTCTCTGTACGCTTGGCCCCGCCGCGAGTACCAGTGCGAAATCGCACAAGTTCCATATAGAAGGCCGCAAGGATGGCGCCGGTTCGACCAAAACTGGATCGCTTCGCATCGGCCGCAGTTCCCAGCATGCATGGAGCTTCCGCGCGCGCTCACATGACGATATGATGGAGTGGTGGAACGACGTACGCATGCTCTGCGCGCGTTATCTTGTCGCGAGCGACGCTCTCGAACGCTCTGGGCCCATCGCGGCCGTTGTCCGCGCTGTGGGATACCAGTCAGAAGATGAAGAGGGCGAAGAGGAAGAAGAAGGAAGCAGCATCGAAGAAGAGCGGCATGAGGCAGAGGATGATGAAGGTGTCCTTCCTCCTGGCGCGTACCGCGACGTGCACGACGTCGATGAGGACACTGAGCCACCCTCGTACCGTGGCTACGCACACGGACAAGAACTTGGATACCTCGTACGTCATCCTATTATGCCTCCGTTTGTCGTTTAAACACGATCTCTCACGTACCTGTCCTTGAGCAGAATGACAAAAAATTGCGGAGCACGCCATCGCCTGACGACAGCGCATCCGTACCTCGACGGCTTAGCCAGCGCCAACTGGAGAAAGCCCCTGAGGGTCGGGCACCGCATGCGGTCGTTGATGGTGATGTGGTCACTGCCGCAGACGAGGAGGCAGACGAGGATGGTGGAGGCCCGATAGGAGATGCAAATGGTGTAGCCGGTGGGGACAGCCGGTTCCACGAGAGGATGTGAGCACGCTTTACTTTTTGGAGGCTATTACTGGGACTTGTTCTTGGGTGTTGTTGTTCTACGACGTCGCTGTAATGACCTTGGCTTGTAGTTTATTATTCTGAGTTTTTGTTAATGCTAGCGTACCCCCTGCACGCGTCATGCTGATGTGCGGGGATGATGCAGTCAAGACTGCAGAACGTCTCTAGCGATTGGTAACAGATTTCAAAAAGCAATCAGCTTGTGGTGTTGTATTAGCGTGGGAAATATTGCTTGGAGGACATCGCCAGCCTGGGCACCCAAATGCAAATGATGACACCACCACCATGTAGAGGGGTTCGTTCACTTGCGCACGCGGGCCCCATGTACACCATACTACAGATCAATGGGGCGGCTGCTCTCTTTTCTAGGACCTTTGGCATTATGATCGGCTTAGCGAGCCAACTCAACGCCAACAGCTTCCGAGTTCGCCTCTGTCTAAGGCATCGCACAACAAACGCGAAAATCAGCGCCCGAGTCGATGGGCCCGAAGGAATCCACCGGCCGTGCCAGTGGCCGCCGAGCATCAGAAGCTGGGCAGTGAGTTACTTTCGCCACATCATGATGTCCTTCAGTTAACGGATCCAGCTCACCCACAAATTCCCGAAAGGGAAAGAATGAGAATAGCTGTTCCTGATGCGATCACCCGTTGAAAGCACTAGGTTGTATCGCAGTGCATAGAGATCGCGAAATTGTCGGTGTAGCTGCAAGTCAAGCATTTGCTTATGGACGGACTCTCGACGTGTGGACTCGTGTAATGCTGAGTCCGATAGCTAGATAGCTCTCTAGGCGTGTTAGCGCGCGCCGATGCGCCACGCCACCCTTCTCAGTGGCCCACCCACATCACCACTGTATGTTTTGAAAGGATCTGTTTCACCTCGCCAGAGACACTCGCCATCGCTCTGTTCGTGTGTGTGGGCCCTCCGCTCCTGGCTGAGACAACACGACAACATCACGGCGTTGTTGCTTAATCACCCACATGTTGCCTTGTAGAGAATATTCATCATCTCGTGCTCCGTCATTTTGGACCTACATCCACAAATGTTCTCATTCAGCGGCTGTCTAATTGTCTTGACGGCTGCTCCCCTACTGGAAGGTCAATCGGTCTAGCCCGGTTTGTTCCTATAAAAACATGCCTCTTGTAGCTGGGGCCACCGAGCCGTGTGGGGTGCTGGGTACCTACTCTCCTCATCTCTGTCCCTCGCACGACAGGCAGGCGTGAACAACCTATTGGTCGCGCTCATCACTCGCTGTTCATCGCATGGAGGGTCCTTCGAATACCACTCAATCCACCGGTCCAGCTGATTATGCTCAGCTTCATCACCGGGACACCATCCCTGATGTTCCAGCAGATGTCCAAAGTGACCTCATGCTTCATTTCAATGATCCTAATTGGGACTTTCAAACCAACGCCTCGACGCCGTCGATTTCGGCCCAAGGCAGAAGGCGCGAACGACGATCAGCGTCTGCTCACGTAGGCAGTAGCACGGGAGTGGACAGAGAGTCCCAATTTGAAGCGACATCGCAACCCATACAGGAGTCAGATGTCGATGTTCCGTCTGAAGTAACACATTTCCCGTGGGAGCGCATTCCTCATTCTCGTTGTCGTATAGATTAA
>Ga0209488_10002338_pt1 | contig 15604 bp, 13 predicted proteins | sample Rivendell_Oct201_8_FD_188349 | JGI IMG/M metagenome (GOLD analysis project Ga0209488, IMG submission 188349) | Vadose zone soil microbial communities from the Eel River Critical Zone Observatory, Northern California, USA -... | ecosystem: Environmental > Terrestrial > Soil > Vadose zone >... | reverse complement strand
CTGCTTCGCACCGTGTGCTTTGTCGCCACCCCTCTCCCTGTCCCTCCCCCACATGGGGGGAGGGAACCGTGTGGCACGCACCTTCGCAACTCACGACCACGCAATTCGAGATGTGTGCATGCCCTAGCAAGGCGTTCTGCCAAAGAGCGGCCCGGCAACCAGGACGGGCACGGCGGTGCAGCGCTGCATAGACGCTGTGCCGCAACGGCTAATTGCGTTCAAAGGTGAGAACGGGCATTATTTGCGGGAGCGTTGAATAGCGCGATAAACATTGGGATTTCGGGTTCCAAGGAGGAAAGATCGGGCATGGCCGAGCAGTTCGTGGGTAAGGCTTCGGAAATCAATGACGGCGACCGCCGCATCGTGTTCATGGGCGAGCACGAGATCGGCGTGTTCAAGGAAAAGGGCGAGTTCTACGCCTACAGCAATTTCTGCCTCCACCAGGGCGGCCCGGCTTGCGAAGGATTAACCATCGCCAAGGTCGAAGAGCGGATCATGCCGGACAAGACCTCGCGCGGGCTGTACTTCTCGGACACCGAGCTGCATTTCGTCTGCCCCTGGCACGGCATGGAATACGACATGAAGACCGGCGAATGCGTCTCCGATCGCAAGATGAAGCTGCGCAAGTACAAGATCGTGCAGAAAGGGGATGACATTTATGTCGCCACGTAAGGCCGCAACCGCCAAGGCTGTAAGTGCCAAGGCCGTAAGTGCTAAGCCTGCGGCCACCAAGGCGCGGCTGGCCAAGTCGGTTGCCAAACCAGCCGCCAAGCCAGCGGCCAACGGCACCACCTCCGCCGAGGCTACTGCGCTTGCCGCCAAGATCGAGCACGACCTGCGCGAGGGCCGTTCGGATACCCTGACGCCGCAGGCCTTCCAGGCCCTGATGGCGGCACTGTGCAAGAGCTACGGGACCCAGCTCGAGGCCGGCACGCAGTTTCTGCCGCTGGCGAGCCAGACCAGCGCGAGCCCGACCGAGGTGATGACAACGACAAGCGCGCTGCTCAAGGCCGCCAATCTGGCAGTGTTCGAGCTCGGCATGTGGCAGAGCTGGACCGGGCGCTGAGCGCTCTCAAGAGATAAACGGATAGCGAGGAGACAACACGATGGACCTCATTGCGGACCGCGGCCGACGCGTCACAGTCGACGAGTTGAACACCACGCAGCTCCTGCGTCACGCCAGGAAGCAGGCGGTGCAGCGCAACCTCGACGACATGCTGATCGTCGACGTCGACGCCCATCACTATGAAAGCGAGAACTACAGCGAGTTCCTCGAGTACATGGAGAACGACGTCCTCAAACAGCTCACGCTGTCGGGACGCGCCAAGAATCGCCAGGCGATCGTGCCGAGCGGCGTCGGCTATCAGGACATGGGCGGCCGCGTCACGCGCTATCCAATGCGCGGCTCGGAGAAGACCGAGGCCGGAGTCTTGCGCGACGTCCAGCTCGGCCATCGCTGGATGGACGCGATGAGCGTCGACTATTCCTGCCTGTTTCCCACCGGCATGCTCAACATCGGGCTCCATCCGCAGAAGGAAATGGAGCACGAGCTGTGCTGGTCGTACAATCGCTGGCTGACCGAGAAGGTGCTACCGGAGTCCGGCGGGCGCTTCTATTCGATGCTCAGCCTGCCGTTCAGCGATCCCGAACAGTCGCTGCGCCAGGTCGAGACCTTCGGCGACCGCAAGCATGTCGGCGGCTTCATGGTCACCACTGTGCGCTCCGACGTGGCGGTCAACGACAACGCCTACATGAAGGTCTACCGGGCGATCGAGGAGCGCGGCCTGGTGCTCTCCTTCCATTCCGGCCCCAACTGGGGCGAGCCAATCTTCAAGAGCTGCAACCGCTTCCTCTCGGTGCATGCGCTCGGCTTCGCCTGGTACAACGTGCTGCACCTGACCAACTGGGTGATCAACGGCATGGGCGAGCGGTTCCCGAAGCTGCCGGTGATCTGGATCGAGTCAGGGCTCGCCTGGATCCCGTTCCTGATGCAGCGGCTTGACCACGAGTACATGCTGCGGCCTTCGGAGTGCCCGCTCCTCAAGAAGAAGCCGTCGGACTATATGCGCGACATGTACTACTCGTCGCAGCCGATGGAGATCCAGGACATGGGCGCGTTGGAGTGCACGTTCCGCATGATCAACGCGGAAACGCAGCTCCTCTACTCGTCGGACTATCCGCACTGGGACTTCGACCTGCCCTCGACCATCCACGATCTGCCGTTCGTGTCGGAGAAGGGCAAGCACAACATCCTGGGCGGCACCGCGGCGCGCCTGTTCAAGCTGCCGCCACGCAACGAGGCACAGAAAGAAAACCTCAAGAAGTACGGCAATCTCCCGGCCGCCGCGTAGAACGATCGAATAAGAAGGCGTCAAGCAACAACCGTCTCCCGGGCCAACCGGGAGGCGGTTTTGTTTACGCTGTGGCCGTAATAGCCGTAGCCCGCATTGAGCCATAAGCGCGTTCACGCGCGTCTTTCGACGCGCTATGCGAAATGCGGGACAGACGCCCCGGATTTCGCTACGCTCAATCCGGGCTACAGAAACAACATGCAAGCCGTCATCCAAGGGAGGTTCTTCATGCGTTACCATTTGCACGCCGCCATCATTATTGCCGCATTGAGCTCCGCACCTGCAATGGCGCAGCAGCCCGCCAATCCGATCGATGCGTTCCTGGCTGGCGCCAAGGCGGCGGCCCAGTTCGATTTCACCGGCACGCTGGCGCGCTTGTGCGTGTTGCCGCAGACGGCGCCCGGTGCGGACGAGGCACCGCGGCCCCCGCCGGAGCGGGCAACCTGGTACACCGACCCGGGCAAGGTCTTCGACAATCTCTATTTCGTGGGCAGCAAAATCCACTCGGCCTGGGCGCTGACTACGAGCGAAGGGATCATCCTGATCGACACGGTCTACGACTACAATTCGGAAGAGGCGATCGTCGAGGGCATGAAGAAGCTCGGCCTCGATCCCGCGGCCGTGAAATACGTCATCATCAGCCACGCCCACGGCGACCATGTCGGCGGCGCCAAGCTGATGCAGGATCGCTTCAAGTCCCGCATCGTCATGGGCGGGCCGGACTGGGAGCTCATTGAAGGCTCGGTCAATCGGTTCCCGAACGGAAAGCCCAAGCGCGACATCGTGGCGACCGACGGGCAGAAGGTCACGCTCGGCGACACCTCGGTGACGCTCGTCGCCACGCCGGGCCACACCGAGGGGACACTGTCGATGCTCTTTCAGGTGAAGGACAACGGCAAGCCGCTCACGGTGGCCTATTCGGGCGGCACCGCCTTCAACTTCCCCAATGATGTGCCGCATTTCGACATCTACATCGCCTCGCAGCGCAAGATGGCTGCAGCAGCGGCCGCTGCCGGCGCCACCATCCTGATGTCGAACCATTCCGAGTTCGACAACGCAGTTTCCAAGATCAGGATGATCGCGGGCCGCAAGGCCGGCGAGGCACATCCGTTCGAACTCGGCAGCGAGACGGTCGGGCGCTATTTCAAGGTGACGGATGAATGCGCGCAGCTCGCGCGCTTCAAGCTGATGGAGCTGCCGGAGAAGAAGTGAATTGGTGTTTCCCGGCCGAGTGAAGCGAGAGCCGGGATCCAGCTTTCTAGACTAGCGTTTGTTGCACTGGGTCCCTGCTCTCGCTTCGCTCGGCCGGGACACGCCAATGGCTACCGCCCCAGCGTCTTGGCCATGATCTCTTCGCAGCGCTTGCCGTCCTCGGCATAGGCCACGCTGGTGTCGCCGCCGAAGGCGGCCTTGAGGCGGTTCGACGGATGCCCGGCCATGCCCCAGCGGCACGGCCGCATCGGGAACTCACGCCAGTACTTCGCGTCGTTCGGCATGTAGGTCGACTCGTCGACCTGCTGAACCTCGGTGGTGTATTCCACCACGAAGCCATTCGGCTCGACGAAATAGGTGAACACATTGTCGCCCGGGCCGTGGCGGCCGACGCCCCATTCGCTGTTGAAGCCCGAGGTCTTGAGCCGGCCGGCGCCGCGCATCAGGCCGTCCATATTGGCCATCTCATAGGCCATGTGGTTGAGCGAGGGGCCTTCGCCGCGAGCCACCGCAATGCTGTGGTGGTCGGCGCTGCAGCGCACGAACTCCATCATGTCGGTGGTGTCGCTCAGGCGGAAGCCGAGGAGATCCATGAAGAAGCCGGTCTGCTCCTCGAGCGTCGGGCTGTTGAGCACCACATGCGAGAGCTTCAGCGGCTTGGAGCGGTCGCTGACCGTGTTGGGGTGGCGCACCACATCGGAGGCGATGTTGAGCACATGGCCGTCCGGCGACTGGAATGAAAAGCCGTAGCCACCGCCGGCACTGCGCGGCAGCTCGGCCGGCGCGGAGAGGCTCTTGACGCCAAAGGCCTTGGCCTGGGCATGAAGCGTATCCACGGCGACGCGGTCCTGGGTGGCAAAATGGATGCCGAGCAGGCCGTGCTTGGGCCGCTCGCGCAGCGTCACGACGTGATGCTCCGAGCCGTTGGCGCGCAAGTGGACGGTGTCGCCCTCGGACACAACCGGATCGAGGCCCCAGATGCACTGGTAAAAGGCAATGGACTGGCTGAGATCCTTGACGCCGAGCTCGACGCCGCGCAGCCCGGTCACCTTTGCGTTGTTCATAGCCTACCTCATTGCTTGCGGGTGGTTCCCGCTGCCCACCATTATCGGTCAGGACGGCAAAGCCACACATTTCTGCGGCGCAACCCCGATATGCACTTTCTGCCCGATCCGGAAGTCGAACTCGGGCTTGACGCGCACCCTGATCTCGCCTTCGCCAATGTCTATCAGATAGTCGACGACCTCGCCGAGGAATACCCGGTGCACGATCCGTCCCGCAAGGACGTTGAGCCCCTCGCCCGGCGGCTTGTCATAAAGGACAAAATCCTCTGGGCGCGCGCTCACCAGCACCGATTGCCCTACGGCAATTGTCTGCCCGAGGTTGCAGCGGAACACGCCGTGCGGGGTCTCGACCAGCGCGGTCTCGCCGGCCGCCTCCTTGACCATGCCCTTGAGAAAATTGGCCGAGCCGATGAAATCGGCCACGAACTGGCTCTTGGGGTGGCGATAGATCTCCTGCGGGGAGCCGCGCTGGATGATCCGCCCGGCATTGAAGACCGCGATCTCGTCGGAGAGCGCCAGCGCCTCGGACTGGTCGTGAGTGACGTAGACCGTGGTCACGCCGAGCCCCTTCTGCAGGCGTTTTAGCTCGACCCGCATTTGTTCCCGCAGCTTGGCATCAAGGTTCGACAGCGGCTCATCGAGCAGCAGGATCTTCGGCTCGCGCACCAGACCGCGCGCGAAGGCAAGCCGCTGCTGCTGGCCGCCCGAGAGCTGCGTCGACGGGCGATTCTCGTAGCCACTCATGCGCACCATATCGAGCGCACGCGCCACCTTGTCCTTGATCTCCGCCGAGGAATATTTGCGCTCGCGCGCCACCCGCAGCGGAAACGCGACGTTTTCAAAGACGGTCATGTGCGGCCAGATCGCATAGGACTGGAACACCATGCCGATGCCGCGATCCGACGGCGGCACGAACACGCCGTTCTCGACGTCGCACACGGTCTCACCGGCGATCACGATCCGCCCCGCCTCCGGCCGCTCGAGGCCAGCGAGGCAGCGCAACGTCGTGGTCTTCCCGCACCCGGATGGCCCGAGCAAGGTGATGAGCTTGCCGGTCTCGACATCGAGGCTGATGCCGTCGACCGCATTGACGGTCACATTGCCGGGCGCCTTGAATGTCTTGCGAAGTTGGTCAATGGCGAACATGGATTGATCCGGGTATGGCCGCCTATGCGGTCGCTTCGGCTGCGGCAGCCGCCGCGCGCCGCTGCACGCGCAATTCGATCCACCGCAACGCTGCCACGATGACGATGAGCGGCATGATCTGGATGACGCCGAGCGCGGAGACGGCACCATAGCTGCCGCCCTCCTCCCACATCGTCAGGCTGATGGTGCCGAGCACATGGGTGCCGGGTCCGACCAGGAACACCGAGGCGGAGAGCTCGCGCACGGCGAGCACGAAAATATAGATCCAAGCGGCGAGCAGCACCGGCAGCAGCAACGGCAACAGGATGCGCAGGAACACCTGCCGCACGCGCGCGCCCGAGACCTCGGCCGATTCCTCGAGCTCCTTGTGGATCTGGGTGAGCCCGCTCGAGATGAAGCGCATCCCATAGGGCAGATACATGGTCACGTAGGCGATCAGCAGGATCCAGATCGTGTTGTAGACCGGGATCGGCAGCATCAGGTAGGCGAACAGCACCGAGGCGCCAATGATGACATGCGGGATCGCGACCGGCGTAAAGGCGAGCGAATCGAGCGCCCAGCCCGAGCGCGGCACCGCACGCAGCGCGATCCATGCCATCACGAAGGTGAGCAGCACGATGATGGTCGCGGCCATGACGGCAAGCAGCACGCTGGTCTTCACGGCGTCGACGAAGATCGGGTAGTGCAGGATGAACTGATAGTTCTCCCACGAGGCGAGCCCGGCCGAGCCGACGAAGGGCTGCGCCAGATTGCGATAGAACGATTGCCACACCAGCGTGAGCAGCGGAAGACCGAGCGAGATCGCGAACAGGAGGAAGGTCGCCAGCGTGACCGGCCAGCGCCACTGCCGCAGCTTGATCCGCGTCGGCATGTAGCCCTTGCCGGTGATGGTCGCGAACGCCTCCGCGTTGCGGGTGGAGCGGCGATAGAAGAACACCGCGACGATACAGATGCAGAGCAGTGTGAAGCTGAGCGCACTCGCGATCCCGAACTCGGGCGGGGCGCTGTGAGTGGCGGCCTGGATATCGGTGGTGAAGACGTCGATGCGCGCCGGCCGTCCGATCAATCGTGGCACCTCGTAGGATGACATGCCCAGCATGAACAGGAGCAGCACGGTCGAGAGAATCGCCGGCCGCAACAACGGCAACGTAATCTTGGGCATGACCTGCCAGTAGCGCGCGCCCGAGACGAGCGCGGCCTCTTCCATCCGCACGTCGAGCACTCGCAGCGCCGGCCCGAGCGTGAGATAGGCGAGCGGGAAGTAGTGGCTCGACAGTGCCCAGATCATGCCACCCATGGAATAGATGCTGAGCGGCCCGTCCTTAAGTCCGAACGCTGATTTGATCAGCGCGTTGACCCACCCGATGTTGGGGCTGAGCACCAGGATCCACGCCATGGCGGTGAGCAGGCCCGGGATCGCGAACGAGAGCAGTGCCAGCGCATGGAACAGCGAGCCGCAGGGCGCATCGGTGCGTTCCACCACCCAGGCCACCAGCCCGCCCATGACCAGCGTGACGAGCGCAGTGCCCCCCGCAAAGATCAACGAGTTCCCAAACAGCCGCGCCACATGCCAGCTGGAATAGGCCTCAACGAAGTTCTGCAGTGAGGCCGGGCCGGGGCCAAGGCCAGTGTCCTCGGTGAAGGCGGTGTAGAACAGCGCCGCCAGCGGCACGAACACCAGCCAGCCGGCGATTACGATGCAGGCTATGAGCGCCAGATTGCGCGGCCGCAGAATGGAGGCTCCGGTCGCGCCGGACGGGCGCCGATCCAATCCAACCTGTGCGACGGTCAAAGGCTCGGTCCCCCCGCTCACTGGTAGGCACTGACTCTGATCGCGGCACGGCGGGACTCCCTCTCCCTATCGGGGAGAGGGTGGGGGTGAGGGGGTTCGGGCCTATCGAGAGTCACGAACCCCTCACCCCACCCCTCTCCCTTCGGGAGAGGGAGCCGGCCGCAGTCGTGGCTCTGTCGTGCCCTAAATCGCATGGACTTCCCTTTCCGGCCGAGACCCCTCACCGCGGCTTGAACAGCTCCGCGAAGCGCCGCTGCCAGCCCCGCTCCTCATCCGGCGTCAGCAGCGTCGTGATCACCTTCTTCTTGCGCAACAGCTCGACTGTTCCGGGCGGGTTGTCCTTCACGTCGCTGCGGGTCGGGAGCCGGCCGAACTTGGCCAGGAACTGCTGGCATTCCTGGCTGAGCATGAAATTGGCGGCCAGCTTGGCGGCGTTTGGGCTCGGCGCCTTGGCGCTGATCGCCACCTGTCCGAAGAATAGCGCGACCGGGTCGAGCGCGAAGATCTCGATCGGCGAGCCGGCAAGCTTCACATTGCTCGAGAGATTGACGTAGTTGTTGAGCGAGATCGCGTATTCGCCGGCGCCGGTGGCGCGCGCCATCGCCAGGTGACCGTCGGTAACGATCGGCTTGAGCGTCGCTACCATATCCTTGATCACCTGCGTGGCTTTCTGCTCGCCGTAGTGCTCGAACATGGCCTTGAGCCATTCGTTGTCGGTGCCGTCGATGGCAACCTGGCCGGCCCATTCCTTGTGCTTGGCAAACTCCTCGTAGGTCCCCGGCAGGTCCGACGCCTTCACCTTCTGGCTGTTGTAGGCCGGCGAATTGTAGTTGGCATAGACGCCGTACCAGCGCTTGCCAGGGTCTCGCGCCTCCGGAAGGATGTTCTTCGCCTCCGCCGGCTCGTAGGCCTCGAGCAGTTGCGGCGGCAGCTTGTTGATCGTGGTCATATGCACGATGTCGTAGGACTTCTGGTTGGCGCGGAACTCGATTGTCATGCGCGACGTCAGGACCGCGTCAGACCCGCGCACATACTGGACCTTGATCCCGGTGGCCTCCTCGAAAATCTTGAACAGTGGCAGACCTTCCTGCTCGTTGGTCGAGGAATAGACCGTCAGCGTTCCCTCGCCTTTGGCGGCAGCGAGCAGCGCAGGATCGAGCCACGGCCGCGACTGCGGAACCTGTTGCTGGGCTTGGGCGGTGGCAGGCGCGACGCCAAGAATGGAGATGGGGATGAGCGCAAGACCCGTGAGCGCGAGGCGGGAGGCATTCGCTAAAGTGTGTCGCAAGGGCTCCTCCTGTCACTCCGCCCGCGCGGTCGGCAGCGGGGAGCGTGAAACGTCGATTTCTTCTTGCATCTTTGACCGGCGCAGTGGGCCTGAAGCAGCATAGCCCAGCCCATTCCAATTAACCAACTCGACCAAGCACCGAGACGACGTACCCGTTGCCGCAGCGGGCATCGGATTGCCGCCCCCATAGCCCGCGAAGACGGGCGTGAACGCCCTTGTGCTGGGCATCTGCGGGCGGGTTGCGCACCCTCGGGGATGCCGCATATATGCTGCAGCGCGTGACGACTGGCGGCCCGCTGGGCACACTCGGACACTCGGGAGACGCAGCCATCGTGGATATGGCGACCACAAGCGGCGAGCCGACGGCTGCACCGGGCGCCTTGATCGAGGTGCGCCTGACCGCGATCCGCTACGCGGCGCGCGACACCAACCTGTTCGAATTTCGCCGGCTGGATGGCGCGCCCCTGCCCCCCTATGAGCCGGGCGCGCATGTCGACGTGCATCTGCCAAGCGGCCACTCGCGCAGCTACTCCCTGATCGTGGCCAGGCCCGACCCCGACACTTACACATTCGGCATCAAACGCGATCCGGCGAGCCGCGGCGGCTCCCGCTACATGCATGACGAGCTGCGCGTCGGGAAGACCATCAAGATCAGCGCTCCGCGCAACAACTTCCGGCTCAAGGAGGACGCGGGCCACACCGTGCTGATCGCCGGCGGAATTGGGATCACGCCGATCCGATGCATGGTGCAGCGGCTCACCGAGCGCGAGCGATCCTTTGCGCTGCACTATGCCTGCCGCTCGCGCGCCGACGCGGCATTCCTGCACGAGCTGCAGGAGGTCGCCGGCGCGAGCTTCCATTTCGATGATGAGAGCGAAGGGCGCTTCCTCGACGTCGCCGGCATCGTCGCCGCCGCACCGAAGGATGCGCACCTTTATTGCTGCGGCCCCACGCCGATGCTCAATGCCTTCGAGGCGGTCACCAAGGACTGGCCGAGCGAGCAGGTGCACGTCGAATATTTCACGCCCAAGCAGGAGCCCGCCAAGGCCAAGAAGGGTGGCTTCACGGTCGAGCTCGCGCGCTCCGGCCAGGAGTTCTTCATTCCCGAGGGCCGCAGCATCCTGGAGGTGCTGCTCGATGAGGGTGTCGACGTCGACTATTCCTGCGAGCTGGGCATCTGCGGCGCCTGCGAGCAGCGCATCATTTCAGGCACCGCCGAGCACCACGACTCGATCCTCAGCGAGGAAGAGCAGGCCGAGAATAAGCGGGTGATGATCTGCTGCGCGGGAAGCAAGAGCGAGCGGCTGGTGTTGGATATGTGATACCTCGCGCATTGCGCGACGCATCATCTGTCCTCATCCTGAAGAGCATCCCGGTCGGCCGTAGCCGACTGGGTGCGTCTCGAAGGATGGCCGCGAGTCCGAGCCTGCTACCATGATTCGAGACGGCGCGCTGCGCGCGCCTCCTCACCATGAGGCCGTCCGGCCGCCTCAGGATGAGGTGACGGAACCGGCGCTCACAACCGGCGGACATGTTTCATGTCGCGCTCATTCATTCAGCAGCGGGATCGTCTTGTAGTCCGGCGTCTTCGGGACCGACTGCAGATAGGCATAGATGTCCGCCAGGTCCTCGTTCGGCAGCACCGCTTCCCGATAGGGCGGCATCTGCCGATTGGTGGTTCGCACGAAACTGGCCAGCGCCTCGTAGGGCAGAGGATCAGGCGCGATCTTGGGGCCGGCATTGCCGCCCTGCCCCACCGTGCCGTGGCACTGGAAGCAGCCGTATCGGATGAAGAGCGTCTTGCCCTTTTCGGCCGAGGCCGCTGAGGCATCTGCCTGCCCAAGCAGCAGGCTTCCAGCGATCACCACCAATCCGCAACAACTCCTGATCATGCTCATGATCGCCTCCTTCAGCGCGCCTGCGAGATCACGTCGACCAGCGCCGGCTGGCCGGACTTGACGACCTCGACGGCTTTCTTGAGCACGCCGCCAAGCTGGTTCGGATCTTCAACCGGTCCGGAGGCCCACCAGCCCATTCCGGAGGCGATTTTGGAGTAATCGACATCGGGGTTCTCGATCCGCGTGCCGACCGGTCCATTATCCCTGATCACGGTGCCGAGATTGGCGACGCGGTTGCGCCGGTTCGACATGCGCTGCACGTGCATGACTTCCTGATGGTAGCCCTTGTTGTTGTGCAGGATGCTAAGGAGCGGAATTTGGTGCCGCGCCGCGGTCCACATGGCGCCGGGCGCGTACATGGTGTCGCCATCGCCTTGGAACGCGAGTGAGAACCGTCCCAGCGGCTTGTTGGCATGCGCCGCACCGACCGAGGCCGGCAGACCGTAGCCAAGGCCGCCGCCGCCCGAGCCGCCGAGCCACCGGTGATGACGGTCCATCTTCCAGAGCCGGTTCGGCCAGCTGCCGATACCCTGACGGGACGCGACCAGCGAATAGTCGAGATCCTTGATGTGGGGCCAGATCTCCGCGCAGATGCGCGGAACGCTGATCGGGCTTGCGTCCCAGCCGATCGCAGCCGCCTGCCGGCCGCGCTCGATCCCCTGCCGCCATGCCTGTTTCATCGCAAAGCCGCGCTTTTCGTAAGCTGCCTTGCGGTCGCTTGCGATGGCAGACTTCACGGCCTCGATCAGCGACGGAAGCGAGGCTTCGGCATCGCCCGCCATGCCGATGTCGACGGACTGGAAACGCTGGAAGTCCTGGTAGTTGGATTTCTGATTGAGCTCGACCGAGCTGATGGTGATCAGCTTGGTGCCGGGCTTGACCCGCGACTGGCGAATGCCAAAGCCATGGTCCTCGCCGTTGTCGATGAACAGATTCACCGTGTTCCAGAAATCGGAGACCTCGAGCCCCAGGATCAGGTCGGCCTCGCGAATGAGCGCCTGCGCCCGCTCGCTCTGGCAGAGATGGTGCGTGTTGGGAAAGTTCATCCGGTTGGACTGGTCGACCACCGGCGCCTGAATGAGCTCGGCCAGCTCGACCAGGAGATTGATGCCGTTCTGCGAGCGCGCCATGCGGTCGACGACGATGACCGGGTTCTCGGCGTTCACCAGAAGCTTTGCAGCTTCCCGCAGCGCGCCGACCTCGGCCTGCGGCGGAGCTGCTTTCACGTAGCGCGGGATGTAGAGACCGCCAGAGTGCCCGTCCATCGGCTCTTCCTGCAGCCCGCCGTCGAGTGCGATCATGACCGGCTCGTAGGGCGGCGTCATCGCCATCTTGTAGGCGCGCACCATCGACTGCGCGAAGTGCTGCAGCGAGACCGGGTTGTCGTCCCACTTGGTGAAGTCACGCACCAGCGCGTTGATGTCCTGCGCCGAGTGATAGGTCGGCACGCCTGGCGCGCGCTTGGCCGCGTCGAGATCGTTGCCGCCCATGAGAATGACCGGCACCCGGTCGGCCCAGGCGTTGTAGACCGCCATGGTGGCATGCATCAGGCCAACCGTGCCGTGGCAGAGCATCATCTGCGGCTTGCCGGACGCCTTGAAGTAGCCGTGCGCCATCGCGACGGCTGATTCCTCGTGCATGCAGGTGATGAACTCCGGCTTGCTGTTCTTGCCGTAGTTGATCAGCGACTCATGCAGGCCGCGGAAGCTCGAGGCCGGGTTGGAATAGCAGTAGTCGATGTCGAGCGACTTGATGACGTCGACCATGAAGTCGGAGCTGGCGCGGCCCGCGACTGGCTTCACCTCGGCGGTGACATTGGCTTCGAGTGCGATCTGATGTGCGGTCGGCCGCAGGGCGGAAGGGATTCGGGCGGCGCCCGTCGGCGGCGTGGCTGCGATCGCAGCCGACGTCGTGGCGGCGGCTCCAGTTACCGCGGCACCTGCCAAGAACTTTCGACGGCTCACCTCCGGGCGCGAATTCTTTCGAGCCATTGCGTCCTCCCTTTGTGCTTGCCCGCTGATGCGGTTCATTCGCAAGATCGCGCCAGATTGGCACCGCTGTCAATCGACCGGAGGCCGCGACATCGGCGCTCCTGCTACCGCCCAAAAGCATCGGCCCGGCGCGAGGCCGGGCCGACAGCAACGTTGACGATGCGCGCGCGTCAGCGCGGCTGCATCCAGACGTCGACCAGCGCCGGCTCGCCGGCCTTCACGGCCGCGACCGCGCGCTTGAGCGCGGGCCCAAGTTCGTTCGGGTCCTTGATCGGCCCGGTCGACCACCAGCCCATGGAGGAGGCGAGCTTGGCGTAATCGATGTCCGGGTTCTCGATGCTGGTGCCGACCGGCCCCGCCGTGATGCCGAGATTGGCGACGCGGTTGCGCCGGTTCGACAGGCGCTGAACGTGCATGACCTCCTGATGATAGCCGCGGTTGTTGTCCACGATCGCGAGCGAAGGAATGCGGTGATGCGCCGCCGTCCAGAACGCGCCCGGCGCGTACATCATGTCGCCGTCGCCCTGGATCGAGACCGTAAAGCGCCCGAGCGCCTTGTTGGCATGCGCCGCGCCGATCGTGGCGGGCAGGCCATAGCCCTGGCCGGCAGCGCCGGACCCGCCGATCCAGCGATAGTGCTTGTCCATCGGGAAGACGCGATTGTGCCAGCCGCTCATACCGATGCCGGCATTGACCAGCGCCCAGTCCTCGCCCTTCACGGCGGCATAGAGCTCGACCGCCAGACGCGCGGTCGAGATCGGACTTGCATCCCAGCCGAGCGCCGCACCCTGGCGGGTGCGCTCTTGGGCCTGTTGCTTTGCCCGCTTGAACGCTTCGGCGCGCTTCTCGAACGCCGCCTTCTTGTCGTTCGGGAGCGCCGACTTCACCGCCTCGATCAGGAACGGCAGCGAGGCCTCGGCATCGCCCACCATGCCGATGTCGGTGGTCTGGAAGCGCTGGAAGTCCTGGTAGTTGGACTTGGTCAGGAGCTCTGCGCTGCTGATCGTGACCAGCTTGGTGTTGGCCTTGATCCTGGATTCGCGAATGCCGTGACCATGCTCGTCGCCGTTGTCGACGAACTGGTTGACCAGCGCCCACAGGTCATGCAGCTCGAGGCCGACGACCAGATCCGCATTGCGGATGAGGTTCTGCGCCTGTCCGCTCTGATTGAGATAATGCGGGCCGGGCATGTTCAGCCGGCCGCCCTGGTCGATGACCGGGACCTGCAGCAGCTCGGCGAGCTGCACCATGAGATCGACACCAGCCTGCGAGCGGGCGGCACGGTCGGCGACCAGCACCGGGTTCTCGGCCGCCACCAGAAGCTTCGCGGTCTCGCGCAGCCCGTTGAGGTCGGCATGCGGCGGGGCCGTCGGCACATAGCGCGGAATGTAGAGATGCGGATCATCGACCGGCGTATCCTGCAGGCCCGCATCGACCGAGATCATCACCGGCCCATAGGGCGGCGTCATCGCCATCTTGTAGGCGCGCACGAACGACTGCGCGAAGTGCTGGGCCGATACCGGCTGGTCATCCCACTTGGTGAAGTCGCGCACCATGGCGTTGATGTCTTGCGCCGAATGCACGGTCGGCACGCCCGGCGGACGATGGGCGGCGTCGAGATCGTTGCCGCCGACCAGGATCACCGGCACGCGATCGACCCAGGCATTGTAGACCGACATGACGGCGTGCTGCAGGCCGACGGTGCCGTGGCAGAGCATCATCTGCGGCTTGCCGGTGGCCTTGAAGTAGCCGTGCGCCATCGCCACGGACGATTCCTCGTGCATGCACGTGATGAAATCCGGCATCGCGTTCTTGCCGTAGTTGATCAGCGACTCGTGCAGGCCGCGGAAGCTCGACGCCGGGTTGGAGTAGATGTGCTCAATCTTGAGCGACTTGATCACGTCGACCATGAAATCCGAGTTGGGCTTGCCGGCGAGATGCGGCATCTCCTTCGGAACGGCGGTCTCGTTGGCGATCTGCTGCACGCTCGGGGGCACAGCGGCCGGCAGCCGCTTCACGTCGGCGGCCGTCGTCCCGGGAGTCGCCGCCTTGGCAACGCTCGTCGATGCCGCGGCACCTGCCACGGCGGCGCCGGCCAGGAACTTGCGACGACTCACCTCTGGACGTGAACCTTTTCGGGCCATGATTTCCTCCTGAATGCCGCAGTGCGGCGAAAGCTGGGGCAGGACTTTCTTTCGATCAGACAACGCACGCGCCCTGCCGGCGCGGCGCCTTGCAATGTCGCACGATCTCACCTGGAATCAAAGGTGGGGCGCGCCCTGGTGGGGCGCGCTCTTGGGGCACGGATTGAGGCCATGACGAGAGAGATGGCTGGCAATCCGCCAACGCATCCCTCACAAGCGATCAGCCCGGCTGCGAGGCCGGGCTGATGAGCGGTTCAGCGGCCTCCCGCCTACTCGGCGAGCAGCGGGATTGTCTTGTAGTCAGCCGCCTTCGGGATCGAGGACAGATAGGCGTGGATGTCCTCGAGGTCCTGGTTCGGCAGCACGGCCTCCCGGTAAGGCGGCATCGCGCGATTGCTGTTGCGGATGAAGGTCGACATCGCCTCGTACGGCAGCGGATCCGGCGCGAGCTTCGGTCCGCTGACGGGCGAGCCTTGCCCCATCGTGCCATGGCACTGCCAGCAGCCATACTTCATGAAGTTCTGCTTGCCCTTGGCGGCATCGCCCGCCGCCAGCGCGGCGCTTGATCCGAGGGCAAGGCCGGCGGCAAGCGCCGCCAGGCCAAGAGAACGACGAAAGTTACTACGAACAAGACGCATGTGTTTCACCTCAACGCGGCTGAGTGACGGAATCGATGAGCGCCGGCTGGCCCTTCTTGACCATCTCGACAGCTTCCTTG
>Ga0209488_10002337_pt1 | contig 15637 bp, 19 predicted proteins | sample Rivendell_Oct201_8_FD_188349 | JGI IMG/M metagenome (GOLD analysis project Ga0209488, IMG submission 188349) | Vadose zone soil microbial communities from the Eel River Critical Zone Observatory, Northern California, USA -... | ecosystem: Environmental > Terrestrial > Soil > Vadose zone >... | reverse complement strand
TGTCTCTTATGTCCCAACTGACAATCCCCCTTAGACCCAGCCGCCTGCGCCTACTTCAACGTCTCCAACCTTTGTTCGAGCTAACGTTGCTGATGGCTCCCATGACCCAAATCATTACGTTTACCATCGACCCAGTTATGCGTCTACCTCGTCGAGCTCAGTGCGTCAAACTCCTGCCCGTTCGATCAGGAGTTTGGGACGCATGAGCAGTTTGTCCTCCGTGCCAGAAATTGCCATCGAGCCTCCGGTGATTTTACATTTCATGTCTGTTCACCTTTTCGGCACTACTAACCTGCGTCTCAGTCTCGCTCTCAATCACAGACCCCACAAGCCACATCGTATGGGTCATATGGTGAGGGCTTTTTGAGGGCTGAGGATGCCGCCTACCGGCCTATGTCGCCAACAATCTCGTCATCAGTCCTTGACCCATCGACCTCTCCAGTAGTTCGCCAGGACAGCTCTGCAGGCCCAACAGGTGGTCCTACCCAATCTGCCATTCCACTGACGAATGGACAGTTGCCTCCCGGATTTGTCCCTATGAATGCACCCCCTCCATCACAGCCACCGCCGTCTCGAACGACTCCAGGATCTCCCTATTCTACTCCCGCTGTTCCAATTCCGACAAATGCCGCCGTTACGAGTCCCAGGATGTCTGCGCAGGCTGAACCACGCCCACTGTACAGTGTGCCCGTTCCTGATACAAGTTCTTCCTCAGGCAGGCTCTCCTCGCATAATCTAGTGCGCATTCCGGTGACATCTACCACGGCGGACTCTTCGGTCATGGTGCCACCTGCAAGCCTCTTCTCACAGCCAAACGAACCAAGCTCTTCCGAGACGGATGAGGACGATGCTGTGGCATCAAGTCTCGCGTCGAATGATACTCTTTCGACGCCTCCACCGCCACGTAAGAAACCCGCCAAGAAGTCTCGGCGTCCAGCGTACGATGCAGCCCCTACGGCACCGGGATTAGAGTATCCGTCATCACCACTTCTTCACGCGAACACACTGGCCGCCACAGGGCAGCCGGCGACGTCGGGGAGCCAGATACGTGGCGGATCTGCCGGGATGACCCCTGGGTCGCGACATAAAACCTTGCGCCACTGACCGGAATCGGAGTCCGTCGTTAACGTGTCAACCCAGTCGCCCCTTTTTGTCTACACATAAGGAGAAAAAACCCAAACCATCGTTCCGGTCATCAGCGTCTCATTCTCGGATACCCCCATTGGAGATCATCATGTGAGAGTATGAGGGGTTACATCAAAACCCTGAGAGAGCGAGTGATTTATGGGGCAGAGGATTGTTGCCAACAGAATCTGATGTAACTAACTATGGATGGATCTTAACAGTCACGTCTGCTTTGTTTTGATAACCGGCGAAATCCGACCAGTTACGTGAGTCATAAACAACACTATCGCGACTGTTGACCACGTGGCCCGTGATTGGCGTGTGCGAACGGGAAAACAACAACGGAGAAACATAATGGCGCCCATTTATACTAGACCCGTTTTATTATCAATTCCCATCTGCCAGTGTCGCGACTGATGGTATGGATAAGAGTGTGTGTATGTACTAAAGAGGACATTGATAGATTGACGGAGATAAAACGACAAACTACTACTAGTACTAGAAGTGCTCAACAGTGAATGTCCACTTCCCCTCGGCAAAATTGAAGCTCTCGAACGTGGTGTCCCTCATGTTCTTCAAACGCTTCAGGTGCTTTACAGCCGAGGGGTGTTTCTCGTCCTTGATCGGCTGCCGGGTCGCTTTATCAAGTGGCCAGCACCGAAACAACGCGATTCGGGCGTGGACATTGAGCCCGCTGCCCGGTGGGGGCTTGTCGACGCCGTCGCTGTCCGGGTATACACTGCACTCCATTTCGTCGAAGCGCACCTGCTCGCCGAGCAAATCGCTCAGTTTAGTGAGCGTCGTGAGATCGACTGGTTCCAAGAATCGGATTTCTCCATAGCCTATGCGCTTCACGACGAGGCCCTTCACCTCGGCCAACTCTTCATAACCGAGCTTGGAAAGCGTGAAGATGCTCGGTTCTACGCAGTAATCGCCTTCTTGAGTGGTGGTAGGACTTTCATCTGTGATCAGAGAGTCTGGCGGTGGAAGCGCGGTTCCGCGGTCATTCGAGGCAAGCGTCCGAGCAGGTGACGAGGTTGGTAACGCTGCTGCTTCCTTCTCACGGGCAGCGATAGCGAGGGAGGCATTGAAAGCTGGCTTTTTCGGACCTGGCGATGCACCCGACCGCCTGAGAAGATCGGCAGCGTCTACCTTCTTGTCAAGTACAAGCTTCTTGAAGCTCGCTCTTGTATCAGCCTTGAGCTGACTCGTCCCGAAAGGTTCCGAACCATTTGCCGCCTTTCCAGGGCTCCCAGTCAAGGTCAAGCTGAGCGCGTTGGGCTTTCCTGTTGTCAAAGACAAGATCAAGCCGTTGTTTGACGATGGACTTGATGTGGTAGAAGTATAGCCACGCAGCCTAGTCTGAACAGGCTGATAAGCAATTGACCGTGACGTTGGAGCCCGGACTGAGTCAAACAAGTTGACTTTCTTCTTGGTTGATGTATCCAACGACGGTGCGCTTGGCGCCGGAAGGAGGGAGAAGATTGGGAGATTTGTCGCAATTGGCTGTGAAATAGAGGCTTGCAGGCCTTGCGAGCCTATAGCAAGAGTCCCTAGTGCAGAAGTACCGAGGGTACTGCCTAACATGGACCCCCCGATGGGTTGTGTACTGGTTGGTGTTACACCAGTGGTAGGTGCGGACGGCCGGCCAAAAAGGTTGCCTCCGCCTCCAAAGGCGTTGTTCGTCGGCTGAGAAGCTGACTGCCCAAATGCATTCCCGAAAAGGCTGGCCTGCTGGGGGGCAGGAGCGGGGTTAGTTTGGCCGGTAGCGCTGTTGCCAAAAATTCCGCCCCCTGCTGTTGGAGTGGTTGTCTTGTTCCCGAAGAGGCCAAAAGAGGACGGTTGGCCGGCTTGCTGCTGACTACCCTGTTGCGTGTTTCCAAATAGACTGCTTCCTCCAGAACTACCGAATAGCCCGGTGTTAGGCTGTTGGGTCTGGGTATTACCAAATACTGCATTTGAAGTTTGTAGAATTCAAACGGTAGATCATAATGATAACGTACGTCCGCCCTGTTGTGGCTGCCCCGTCTGGGTCGCGCTCGACTGTCCAAACGCTGGTTGGTTCCCAAAGAGTCCGGTATTACCCGGCTGAGCTTGGCCTTGCGGTGCCTGCTGTTGCTGAGATCCGAACAAACCGAAGCCACTGCCAGTCGCAGGCTGTTGTTGAGTAGCCTGCCCGAACATATGTGGTTTCTGGCCAGTTGTGTTCGCTCCTGTTCAATGAGTTAGCGGCAGAATGCGCTCAACGATGAACCTTTACGCACCAAATGCCCCCCCACCAAACGCACTGCCTGCTGGCTGATTTTGCCCGAACAGGCTGGTAGAGGTAGACGGTTGCTGAGCGGCATTGGTCTGGCCAAAAAGACCGCTCGGTGCAGTGTTAGTACTAGTTCCAAAGCCGCTGGTGCCGCCTGTGACATGGTAAGTCTATGTTCGGACACCACTTATTATAATCCATACCAAAACCGCCTAACGGTTTATTTTGGGGTCCAAATGCATTACTGCCCCCAAACAAGCCAGTATTCTGAGGCTGTTGTGGCTGGTTGAAAGATCCAAAGCCGCTCGTTGCCGGCTGCGAGGCTGGTTGCTGAGGGGGCTGGTTGAAAGTACCAAACCCCCCCGTCCCTTGCGTTGTGGTTTGACCAAGCCCGCCGAAGGCACTCCCTGTGGTTGCACCACTTGCACCAGCGTTACCGAATGAACCGAAGACGGCGTTTGCGGGTTGCGGTTGAGTAGATTGTCCGAATAAATTGGTCGTGGCGGCGGGTTGTGTTGTACTTCCAAATGCTGATTGACCGAACGTGTTAGGGCCAGCAGTCTTTCGATTTTGCTGATAATCCTGGATTCGCAACTCCTGAAAAGAGGAAGCATCAACGAATCGATTCCCGAGGTCAAGTATTAAGGGCCCATGTGAGGAGGACGAAAGCAACAGATCGCAAATCAAGTCACGAATCAAACAAGGATGAGTAGACGGAATCGAAAGATACTCACCTCAAATGAGTTACCACGGTATTGTGGCATGCAGGTAATGCTCTGATATTGCAAGGTGGAGTTTGCGTTTGCGGGGTCTTTCTCGCTGAAGACACTGTAGACTGGGTTTGCTGTCCCAGTTGTCACAGGAGGAACGCCGTCATAAGGTCCCACGTTCGGATTTGCTACAAAGAAAGCAGTCGTCAGAAAATCAGTAAGGGAAATCATCTGAAAAGACATACAACTCGTCGTCGGCCCGAAAGCGCTTGTCGCTGGCTTGTTAACAAAAGTACTGCCTCCAAACGCGCTCCCAGTCGCATTCGCCTGCCCAAATAAACCTGTATTTGACGTGGCCGGTTGGGAAGGGGTTGTCGAACCAAACCCGCCACCTGTGCTAAAGGCAGATGTCCCTCCTCCACCAAACGCGCCAAACCCTGGGGTGGGCTTCGTGGTGCCGAATGGATTGCTGTTACCACCCCCAAATGCTCCTAATAAAGCGCAAATAAGAAAAAAAACGCCAAGGGGTGATGAATGGAACAAACCAAACGTCGACCCTCCGGTCGCAGGGGTAGGATTGGGATTAGAGCCAAGGTTCCCAAACATCGAATTTGCTTGTTGAGGCTGCTGTTGTGAGTTTTGACCAAACCCTCCACCAGATCCAAACACTAAGTAGAAATAGTTAGACCGGGCTCGAGGGAAAGGAGGGTTGGTTGACTCGTACCTCCGCCTCCAGACCCGAACGCGCTTGGCTGACCAAACACAGATCCGGTTTGTGGTTGCTGCGGCTGCTGCGGCTGCTGTGGCTGCTGTGGCTGCTGTTGATTTTGTTGAGGGTTGGCCCAAGAGGACTGGATGCCACTATTTCCGAACATCAGAGGGAAGGGATCGATGATGTTGAAAGATGTTCGCGCTCGATGCTTTTGTCCCTCGTCCAGTTGCGACTTCTCGCGTGCCGAGTCATTTAGTCGGAGCCTCAAAACGCGCCGCTTGTTTTGGAAAGTGCGCGTTACGTGAGCGATTTTTTATCCGCGATTTTGGTCGCGCATACATCCATCCCATACAATATGCCGGACGGTTCTAAGCATACCTTCAACACTTTGGCTCGGGAGTCAGCTTTCAGAAACCCTCCAAGTGGCGGTTCTATTTTTCCCGTATTGAACGAGTTTGTTGCACCGCATATCGAGTCATTCAACGCACTTTTCGATGACTCCGGGCTACCCTTCGGAGATGGGGATGGTCGCGGTCTCCTCAGCTTAGCAATACAGGATATTGGTGAGCGTGTGGTCTTTGATGAAGCAAGGCAGTCTGGGCCCGGAGGTAACCAAAAGGTGCGGGGAAACAGGTTGCGCAGTAAGAACTTGGGCTTTTCTACATGATTCATCTCACTGAGAAATACAAGGTTGGATCGAGCAAGTTTCCATCGCACGGCCTATGGTCCCTGACAAAGATCGACGCGCTATAGAGCGCAAGGTCTTCCCTACCGAGGTGGGCACCTTTGCGTCATCGTCAATTTATAAATTTATGATTTGTCCTAAAGCTAAGCATGTCCCTCCCAGGCTAGAGAAAGACTAACGTCCTACCGTGGACGTATGACCGTGAAACTCTGCTGGGAGGTTGACGAACCAGGTCAAACAGTACGATCCATTATCAAGGATTGTGGTCTAATCCCAATCATGGTTCGGGTAATTATTCCTCCTTCCTGTGTCCTCCAGATCTGTCCTTGATAGTGACGTCCAGTCTGTTCGCTGCAATCTTCGTTCCTTGTCTTCTGCAGAACTCGTGAGACGTCATGAAGAACCCGAAGAATTTGGAGGATACTTCATTATCAATGGAAATGAACGTCTCATTCGCTATCTCATCCTTCCTCGTAGGAATCACGCCATTGCCCTAAACCGCCCCTCTTTCCAAAGTCGTGGTCCTTCCTACACACCTTATGCCGTTCAAATTCGTTGTGTACGCCCAGACCAGACTAGTGTTACAAACACGCTGCACTATCTGGCGAACGGTTGCGCTATGTTGCGGTTTAGCTGGCGGAAACAAGAATACGTCGTACCTATCATGCTCGTTTTGAAAGCTTTGGTCGGAGCATCAGACAAGGAAGTCTTTGAAGGTGTCGTGATGCAAGACTACAAAAATACGTTTTTGATAGACCGCGCTGAATTGTTGTTGCGCAGCTATAAAATATATAGCTTGCACAGCAGTGATCAGTGTCTGGACTACCTCGGTGACAAGTTCCGTGTTGTATTAGGACTGCCTGAGGATTGGACAAACCCGAGTGTCGGTGCCTGGCTTGTTAGAAAACTCATTCTTGTTCATCTCAAGACACCTCGAGACAAGTTTAGGATGCTCCTGTGCGCTTTAGGCCTTCTTGGCGTCATGACCACTACTGATAGTGTAGGCAGGTTTATGCTAAGAAAGCTGTACGCGATCGTGTCCAAAACGCGTGGTGTTGATAACGCCGATTCCCCTCAACATCAAGAAGTCCTTTTGCCAGGGAGTCTGTATGGCATGATTATTAAGGAGAAACTCGAGGAAGCACTTAATCAGGTTCATAATCAAATAACCCAAGATGTTCGAAAACAAGAGGCATCGGTTGACTTTTTAGACGGTAAAGAAATAACTTCGATTTAGTGACGGCACTGATGTTTGTTTAAAGACCGATACCTCCACAAGGTTTTGGCACGTGTAAATTTCGATATTGGATCGCGATTGGCAAATTTTCTCGCAACCGGGAACCTGGTATCACCGACAGGTCTTGACCTACAGCAGGCGGCAGGATTCACGATTGTCGCAGAAAAGTTGAATTGGCATCGGTACATCAGCCATTTCAGGTGCATTCATCGAGGCGCCTTTTTCGCAGAGCTCAAGACCACCACTGTGCGGAAGTTACTTCCTGAGGCGTGGGGTTGAGTTATTCTCCTGATGAGTTCTTTGCGTCTGGTTAAAGTGTTTCCAGGTTTCCTGTGCCCTGTCCATACACCCGATGGCACTCCATGTGGTCTACTCAACCATCTGTCTCGCCAGTGTCGGATCGTCACCTCCCCTCTTGTTACATCTCACATCCCTGCATTGCTCGTTGCTCAAGGGATGACTGATCCTTTCGCGCCTTCTGTAAAGGGGAACCAAAATATTTGCGTACAATTGGACGGTCGCATCATCGGATGGGCGAAACCATCTATCGCTAAAAGTCTCGCTAAAACTCTGCGAATATGGAAGACGGAAGGTATCCATGACATCCCCTTAGATCTGGAAATTGGTCTTGTCCTACCATCTGAGGGTGGGCAGTACCCCGGGTTGTTCCTCTTTGCATCACGATCGCGCATGATGCGCCCTGTCAAGTACATCGTCAATGGAAAGGATGATCAGATTGGATCCTTTGAACAGGTATATATGGACATCGCAGTGTCACCCAATGAGATAGAACCCACAATTTCGACACACGTCGAACATGCACCGACAAACTTTCTCTCAATTTTGGCGAACATGACACCCTTCTCCGACTTTAATCAGAGTCCCCGTAACATTTACCAGTGTCAGGTGCGTCGTCCGTTATCTCGTGAAACTCAATACACTCAACTTTCGATAGATGGGTAAACAGACAATGGGGACTCCGTCAACCTCGCTGAACCACCGTACGGATAACAAACTTTATCGGTTACAGTATGGACAATCACCTTTGGTTCGACCCAAGTTGCACAATACCTATGCTATGGACTCGTTCCCGAACGGGACTAATGCGATCGTCGCCGTCGTCTCTTATACAGGTTACGATATGGAGGATGCTATGATATTGAACAAATCTGCGCACGAACGCGGGTTTGGTTACGGAACCGTGTACAAGTCTCAAATCGTTGATCTGAAAGAGACTCGAGGAGCATCAAAGTCTGCTGCCGCACCCACGCTGCATTTTGGGCTTGGACGGGACCTACGACTAGAACCAGGGGAGAAGCAGCATCTGTGCTGCCAGTTTCTCGATATAGATGGCCTCCCCTTCATCGGAACCCGGCTGGTATCGGGTGATCCCATCGCAGCTTATGTCGATGATACTACGGGACGAACATGCTTTGTGAAGTACAAAGATGACGAAACCGGATATGTTGACCAAGTTCGCCTTCTTGGTGCGTCTTCTTGCCATTCCTTTTTCTTCCACTGTGGCGACTCGACACTTAACCGGCAGGTTCCGACGCTGGTGATTCTGAGCTGCAAAAAGTCCATATCATGTTCAGGATTCCTCGTTCTCCTGTAATTGGCGACAAATTCTCGTCTCGGCACGGACAGAAAGGTGTCTGTTCCCAAAAATGGCCAATGATTGACATGCCCTTCAGCGAGAGTGGAATGCAGCCGGATATCATTATCAACCCACATGCTTTCCCGAGTCGCATGACCATCGGTATGTTGGTTGAGAGCATGGCTGGGAAAGCTGGTGCCATGCACGGCCTAGCACAGGATGCCACTCCTTTCACGTTCGTGGACTTTACAATCTACCGTATCTGGCGTTCTGATTATTTGGACAGATTTTCTGAATCAGATACCGCGATAGATTACTTCGGGAAGCAGCTTCGAGCTGCAGGATACAATTTCTATGGAAATGAACCAATGTATTCGGGGATCACAGGTCAAGAATTTGCTGCAGATATCTACTTTGGGGTGGTCTATTATCAGCGACTGCGGCACATGGTACTTGACAAATTCCAAGTACGGACCACTGGCCCCGTTGACCCTCTGACACGACAACCCGTTAAGGTGAGGGACACGGGAACGTACGCTCACTTCTGTCGCTCACACCAGCCACACCCTTTAGGGTCGGAAACGTGCTGGTGGCATCCGCTTCGGAGAAATGGAGCGCGACGCGCTCATCGCCCACGGGACCTCCTTTTTACTCCAGGACCGGCTGATGAATTGCTCCGACTACTCGACGACCTGGGTATGTCGGACCTGCGGTAGCATAATCTCACTTGGTTACGACGATGGCACACTCAACGCGGAAACATCAAAATTGGCCACCTCGGGAGGTGAATACTGTCGAGTATGTCGGGATGGTGCCGACGACCCCGAACCGCATGGTCGGAGTATCCAACAGCAAAATATTAATCCTGGAAGTAATGGGGATATAACGATCGCAATCGCATCTGACCGTGTTCTAATGGGGCAGGTCAAAAGTAGCGAGTTGGATATCGTTGCTGTACCATTCGTGTTCCGGTATTTGTGTGCGGAACTGGCATCAATGGGCATTGCCGTCTCATTGCAGGTCCAATAAAGGTGTTTACAAATCCTCACTATATTTATTGTTGTCTCCTGCACTAGCCCGCTTCCAATGCTATACGGTTTATGTTTATGCGAGTGACCCCATAATGCGGTGAGAGAAAAACGGCATGAGTGCGTCGTGCGAGGCTGACTGGCATGCCTCCAGTACCTTTATTTACTCAATGCTAGTCTAAGAACTTGAACGCCGCTTCTGTGGCAGGACTTCAGATGCACATACTCAACTAGTACCGGTGCTAGCAAGCAGTCCCCAATTTTAAAGTCGATGATAATTCCCGTTACCTAGAAGGTAGTTGTCAGAAGTAGGGGCTTAAAATAATCGTCCGGCAGATCCGCGATCGAGTTTCGGCAGCTGTACTTCCAATAGTTATGTCGCAAGTGGTTACTTCTATCCATGGTATAGATGTCCACCGTGACTGCTAGGCTACAGTAACAGACAAGAAGTCTGTTCATCTTTGGGTGTGCAGGTTCTAATACTGCTGGTGTTCGACTTTATCTCAGTATGCAACCCTTATCTTATCTCATCTCGGGAACTGAAAGGAGCCAGTTCATGATCAGTCACTGGTAGTTGCACTGCGCGCTCAACATCGGTAGTATAACTACTTGTGAGAAGAGATAGCCCACCTGTGATCTTCAATGGAAAGAACCTGTAAACGGTGTGGGTTTCCCATTTGTAATAAAGATATTGACATTCTAACCTCAAGAACGCTTGAGGTGAGGTGTTTGAAATCCGCTGTCCTTTGTTCATAATATATCCCCTCTCTACTCTTCACAAGACACTATAACCGAGTGGTTCGTTAACAGACAAGAAATTTGTTTCCCTTTGAAAAGACAGATAAGAAATCTGTGCATTGGGAGTGCAGGTTCGAATCCTGCTGGTGTTCAACTTCTTTTTGCCTTATGTAGTGAAGTCCTTATCTCGGGCCCAGACTCAGACGTGACATCTGAGGAAGCTTGGGGAAACAAATGATGAGCGCTGAGCAAGGGAAAGGAACAATGAGAGTGACGGAGGACCGACAATCGAGATCGGCCTGTGGCATCGGCCAAATGCCGCAAACAGGTAGGGATCGTCGTCGTTCGGTGACTTTATATTACTGTGACGGTAGGAGGATACATGTCTCAGGACGGACTAACCGAACGGCCCAACCGCTTGCTTCGCACTCCATGTAGTGTCTTCCGCTACTCATGTAGACCATCTGCCCGTGAGGAATCGTGTAGTTGGCTGTCACTACGAAGCATTTGGGAGTATCTTTTTGAGCCACTCCTTCAAGTCGATGAGCTCTTGGGGTGAGGCTCCGTGCTGTAACCCAGGATATTCCTTGAACAAGACGCCCTTCAATGCGGCAGCATCAGGTGCATCAGAAGTGACAGCGGGGAGACCTATGTCTCTCTGTAAAAATTCTACTGAAGTTTTGCCAATATGGAACGTGACGAGAGGGTCAGCAGTGCCGTGACCCCAAAAGATTGGTATTGACGACGCGTTTTGAGAAGACATCTAGAAGTAGTTGTGTCAGAGGGTTTGTCCTAGGACGCGAAGCTCGCTAACCGCTTTGAATTTGTTCCTCAGAACTACCCAACCGCTCAGAGCGACGATGCCCGCCAACTTGCGTTCGTTGGTGAGGCCAGTGAGTATGCTCGTCGCCGCGCCTTGGCTGAAGCCGCCGATCACAATCCTGCCAGGGTCAATGCCGGAATCGACTTCTGCAGAGACGAGTTGGTTGACCGAGGATACCGTGCTTAGCATGCCGCTTTCGTCTTCCTCGGAATGAAAATCGAAACTCCTGATGTCAAACCTGAAAGTGCGAACCCGATGGTGTCCTACTGATAAGCTCAAAACATCCTGGATAAATGACTATATTTACCATGCTGGCATGCGCATACCGAAGTTTGCGGTGACTGGTTTGGTTGGACTAGGATCGCAAGGTTAGATTCCGTCAAGGGAACCCCTCAAAATTTATGGCTTACGCATGGGGTAAGATCCACTTGACATGGGATAGGGCGGGGTCACGTCCAAAGGCTGATGCAGCCTCGCTCCACCCGTGTCCTGTATCACCCAAGCCCTGACGGTTGTCTCATTAACGAACATCGAATACACATAGGTAGATCGACACCAACGTGGAGAAAGATGACCGTTGCTGTGTGCTTGGTGGTAGGGTTGAGTATTACTGCAGGAGTTCCAGACATAGCTGAGAAATCGCGATAGTATTTCCTCCTTAAGATGCGTGTTGCTTTAAAGAGCACCGAGGTCATCTTCTCACGCTCTGTTCCGCGAGCCCACCTTTGATCTGGACCCCCATCTCAATCTTTTGACCCGACCGCTATGGAAAACGATCCAGGGCCCTCTTCTCAACTCCCTACTTTAATCGAAGCCACTTCGGAGGTCGTAGTGCTCTCGAAAAAGGCGCAAAAAAGGGCGCTCAAAATGGCGCGGCTGGAAGAGAGAAAGCTAGAAAGGCGCGCGAAGGAGAAAGCGGCAAAGAAGGAGAAGAAGAGAAGAAGAGCGGAGAGGATCGCCGCAGGGGAGCAGCTGTCAGAGGACGAGAGGACGGAAAAGCGAGCGAAAGTGAATCACGCAAAAGAACCGTTTGCCGCAAGGGTGGTCTTGGACTTGGGGTTCGATGACAAAATGAGCGACAAGGTAAGGTCTGCCTCTAGATTCTACTTCACGTCGCGACGACATCTTCGGTCACCCCAGGAAATAACTTCATTATGTTCGCAATTGGCTTATGTCTACAGCGCTAATCGACATTCGTCAAATCCTTTCCGATCGCTCCTCTTCACCTCACTCAATGGTCGAACGCTAGCTCGACTCGAGAAACAAAACGATGGAGGATATAAACGCTGGACTGGAACAGAATGGTGGACGGAAGGTTACAATAACCTCTGGGCCCAAACTTCAGGAGAGTCTGATCTAGGGGACAGCGATCGTCCTCGCGATACCCCAAGTGAAGAAAATTGTACCAAAGAAAACGGAGATGGCAACAAACAAGAAACGTTGCTTGCGACTCCGGTGTCTCGAGATCGCGTGGTTTATCTTACTGCAGACTCGAGCGACGTCCTGGAGGGATTGAAGGAAGGGGAGACTTATATCATCGGTGGTATTTGTGATCATAATCGGTATAAGGTACGCGGACAATATTGGCAACGGGTTTCTCTTCGTGTGAATGCTCCGCAGGATCTTTGCCTAGACAAAGCCAAGGAATCCGGTGTCCGTGCGGCCCAGCTCCCAATTGGGAGATATCTATCGCATTTGCCAACGAGAAAAGTCCTCACAGTGAATCAGGTATTCGAGATTCTTGTAAAATGGGTGGAGACAAGAGACTGGGAGCAGTCGTTATATGCGGTCATTCCAAGGCGGAAGTTCCAAGATGGCATTGCGCACGAAGAACCCGAAGGAAAGAGCGAGGATAACGCGTCGGTGGAAGGACCGGCATAATCTTTTCTCATTCGAGAACATCTTTGAGACTTGTTTTTCCTGAACCTCTCTCCAATGACTTAGGCTGTTGTGGCGCAGGCTTCCATCCAATCTACACTTGCACTGTGAGTGAGACAAGGAGGCTAGAGTAATGAAAATAGCTGACAAGGTAGATGACCTGAAACGTAGCCGGTACCGTGCCATCCTCTTGTCCATGAAGCTCTGCACGTCCGGGTTGTTAGCGCACTTCGACCTGATGACTTCGACCTACCTTTGTATATCGCCGATGCGGCGGCTAGTGTGTCTCTATGCAATAAATGTCGACTTGAATCTATCATGAATATTGCGGGGTGCCATCAATTGCGCAGTGCGCACCGTCCGATGATGGCGTTATTCTCACCCATGTCCCTGAGATCTTCTAGGAGCTCCCACATACTTGGATATCCTACGCTGACTTCGTCAACGTCCACAGTAAGAAGTGTGAAGCCAGCACGGCTCATAAGGTTTGACATGTCACGTGGATCTGCACTAGCGGTTATATGTAAAGCTCAGTCGGAGGGCGATGCAACGCGCCTGCCATTGGCGATACATGGGGAGAAATCCCGCCTTCTCTTTCCATTTCTGCGAGCTGAAGAGAGGTACGCAACTCAAAGAGTGTGTCGCCTCCCAGGATGGCGCCGACGAAGACACCATCAGGTTGCAAGGCCTCCTTGATCTGCACCAGCACGCCTGAGGACTACCTCGTCAGTTTGCGGCGTCCGAGGTCACTCATCGGCCTACCTGGTAGATCGTTGACCCAATGAAGGCTAAGACATGACACTATCGCCTCTTGGGAGTTCCGTGGAATTGTATCCAGCAGTTTCTCCTCATCAACGACGAGCCTCTCGACCTGGACTGTTCTCCTGGTGAGCGGGTACACGAAACGCAGAGGTCTGGGAGACACACACACCCTCGAACTCAGAGTCAGGGTCTCTTTCAAGAGAACGTTCTGGGAGACATTTGGATGAAAAGTCCTAGAATTGGCTGTCACCCCTTACTGCTCAGGTCCAACATCGTCACTTTCTGCGTCCGATCCAACTCGAGCAATTTGGAGAAATGGCCAGGACCAGACCCGAGGTCAAGGACAGAAGAGAACTTTCTCTTGATATCCTGGGACTGTGTCTTAGCCAAGCGGTACAAGGGCTTTCCGGAACAGGGCGTATACTTGCCAAAAATCTCTCTATCATCTTGTTGGCCACCTCATCGCGGACGTAGTCAACTGTTCTGCTGCGATTCCCCCCATCGCGGGCCGCTGCGCGGTCTTTTTGCAAGCGTTTGGCCTGTCTGTCGAAAACACGATACGGACTCTGTGTCACGGTATTGACTTGAGCAGGTGAGATTGTCGCGAGGGATCGAAAAGGAGGAAGCCTCCGACTTGAGCGGATGGCGAACATGCCAGTAAATGAGCAGATGCGGACCGGGCCGCGAGAACCGGATTGTCAGCTAGCGGATCGCAGGGGCTGCCCGTGGCCCATGATGTCACAGCAGCGCTTTCAATTGGTAGGATGTAGTTTCCCAATGCGAGGCTCTCGGAACTTGAGATTTTTTAACCGCATAAATCATAGATACTGTATTCAGATCGTGAAAAATAAGTTTCACATAATTGCTTACTGGATTAAGTCCGCTGAACTAGTACAGATATATTAATCTACAAACGACAGGTAGGGGTCAAGCAAAGAGAGAAGGCTGTGAGAAGGCTGTGCAGTACTGTTCTGGAGGGAAGATGGAGTTGAGGGGCATCAGTTTGACTAGTCGTACGAGTGGCGCGGTGTTGCCGTTCATAAATGGCCGTATCCGAGATGACGCACTAGCTTGTCCTTGTCTTTGCTAGTTTAAAGACTCGTGTGATAGTAACTGACCTTTGGACACAGCGCACAGATTGCTGGGCGTGTTGTTGGCACAAGGAACCAATTGAAACAATCGGGAAACGAAATAATCAGTTACACACGAAAATGACAGACCCTCCTCCGGCTCTAGGATTGGTACGTTCCGGCTGCGTGGCAGGCATGCTTGACGATTACTCAAGTGGCTGGTGGGACGAGAGACAAAACCACATGAGAGCACGCACTTCCACATTCACTAGGATCATTCGACTGTCACATTAGCTAGCCGGTCAGTAATTTCACGTCTTACCAGAGGTCCTGACTAGTCCTGATGGTTTGAGACCGAGAAGGTAGCGGAAGTGCCCGTGTTGATCCATAGGGAGGATGGGGATGACAAGTCGAGCGGTGACTGTGGACCAGGAGACAAAAGAAATTACCGTGTGTGCATGTGCAACGGATTGTTGGGAGCGGAAAGCCAAGGGATTCAAGGTAAAGCTTCGAAGCGAGTCGCTGAATGGAAATTCAACGAAAGACGTACTGGAAAAATGGGATGTGGAACCTTTCGTTTACTGTCCCTCCCGGGTATTTCCAGTTTCGCAGTTTCCGGGACAAGGGGAAATTGTTTTTCAACTCGTCGATGAACCACTGGGTACTATGGTCATTTTAAATAGGTGGAGGATGTCACGCGAATGAATGTGGCCGAAGAGGTTCAGCTTGGACAGGCAGAACGTACGAATTGCGTTCTTACCTGAGGCTCTGAGAGGTGATGCAGAAACGAGGGTGGCCGTCAGGGAAGTGTTTTATTTAGTCAGGGAACCAGGCCAGATAATACCTGTTAGTTGGGGGTTATGGTGTGGGTAAACGGCTGGGGACGGGATCATCCATGCGTCGCTGGGCGGCAATAATGAAGTGGAGAAGAGGGGTAAGGGGGAGTTGGAAAGAACGTTCTTGAATACAATACAGAGCTCTGGAGGACTTGGAGGACTTGGGAAAATCGGGGGGG
>Ga0209488_10002335_pt1 | contig 15645 bp, 15 predicted proteins | sample Rivendell_Oct201_8_FD_188349 | JGI IMG/M metagenome (GOLD analysis project Ga0209488, IMG submission 188349) | Vadose zone soil microbial communities from the Eel River Critical Zone Observatory, Northern California, USA -... | ecosystem: Environmental > Terrestrial > Soil > Vadose zone >... | reverse complement strand
ATAAGGGTAGAAGGGTAGAAGTAATCAGTCATGCACCAGCAGGGACCGGGGGCAAACATTGGATCGCTGTCGTATCAAGCAAAGATGGCGAAGAAACACCGTCCGTAGCCCACATGCTCTTTGCCATGAATATCTATGCTGCCACAGGTTGGCGCGTAGGTACCTTTTTGCGGCTGCGAACCCTCGCCCGCCGCTGGCTCTCCTTCATTCGCCGCATATGGTCTTTCAGATCCATGAATTTGGTACCGACATCGACAAACTGGATGGCGGGTCGGCTAACAGCGTCGCTCGCACCCGTGACTTTCGTCCCACCGTCAGTCGCGAGACGAAGGACCACGTCATCAGACTTTGGAGAGTCTTCGGACCGTCCATGTCGTTCGGCATCTTCGCGTGCCTTTTTTAAGGCAGTGGGGAGAACGGGTTCCTAGTAATGTCAGGGTGATTAACTAAGAAGTAGAAGCAAGCTCATGGGAATCACGAACCTGTCCCTCGACGACTGGTTCCCAGAACATGCGCTGGTATCGAGTACGCGCTTTATTGTCTCCCTCGACTTGATCCAGAGCGTCAGCCTCGACAGTGTGCATCCGGCTTTCCACCCAATGTTCGTGCGTCTTGTACTTTTTGGCATCATACGTGACGCCAAGGATTTGCTCCATCCCCTTGAGAAATGCGGTCTGAAGAGGCTTACCCTAGTCCCTGATCAGTACAGGTTGAGACACCTCAGACATGATACGATTATACCTCCTGAAAGGGTAAAAAGGTTCAAGTCAGCTCATATCCGTATGAATGATGTGATGAAGTCAGGAGAGTGAAACGAGTAACCATTTTGGTGTCTTTAAGACTAATCTTTGTAAAACATCATTCTGCCAGAATCTGGCTAGAGAAACTAGGCAGGGAAGACAAACCTTTGTCCAGCTCTCCTCCAGACCTTTAAGCCGTAGGATGGCGTCCACGCGTTTGATGCTTAGGTGATACCGACCGGAAAGGTCGCGGACGGTGTTGACCTGGGGGTTAGTCATAAAAGACTTATATATAATATTTCGAAGAGCATCTGAAACCGGGGTTGGAGGCTTGAAGGATGGGTTTAGCGGGAAAGGCTGACCGAATCGAATGGGATTGCGGTGGTGTAAGCGACCGTGTCGGAATAGATATACAAACAGAGACGAACTCAACTACTTTGCCTCCGAGCCAGTTACATGGCCGATGCGGTTTCTCGTATTGCTTGCCGATAGTTTCCTTCCAGACAGCAAACGTCGGGTCCTTTGGGGCAGATCGGCCTGAGTTGCCTTCACGTTGCTCCTTTCCTTCACCCTCTGTGACAGGACGGAAAGCCACGCGTGAAGTAGAGGTGAAAGACCGCAAGACCTTAACCCTTGAACATTGGCGGGGGAGAGAAGAGAGAATGCGATGGTGGCCACACATGAGGTTTTCTTGGCCAGGCAACGTGAAACCAATTTCCGTTTCGTCGGTGCACGTGATACTTGAGGGCAGGCTCATGCGCGGTGTATCCAAGTCTTTGGCACTGGCAGAAGCCCACGATGTCTCCTTGCTCGGATTCTGCTCTGTTCAACATCTTACAGGCGTACTCCGCTCTGAGGAATCCTCGTCTCATTGCATTCCCTACCCATCTCCCATGTTTCCAGGTGCATGACTTTGTTCTGTCCGGTATTCTCCTCGATCCACACTTGTTACAATATCCTCCATCGAATACATACCAACTGTCCTTCTGGAAGTGGGTAATCGAGCAACTTGAAATATTACTCGGAGATGAGGCAGGCGCACTTCTCCCCTTCCTAAGTTCATCAATTACCTCTACGTAGGAAGATGCTGAGATCGACCCACGTATTTACGATCGACTGGTCTCCTTGGTGGCGATCAGCAAGCCGGTGTAAGTTTTGGGTGTGCGAATTACCGGTCATCTACCGACTCGGAACGACTTTATAGGGCCTATGACACTGTTGCGCCACCATCCCCGTCTTTCGTCACTCATTATTGGAAACCGGTTCCGGTCCCTCCACCCGTCGGCATCATTTCCTCGACTGAATATAATTCTGTAACCCTGTTCGAGTCCCGAACTACCATTGAGGGTGGTACCACTGGACTGCGGACGTGGCGTGCAAGTTTCGTGTTGGCTCAATTCCTCATTGAAAACCCATGTATGACGTATGCTACCAGTCACTTCATTTCATAGAATTTACTCCCTTGGCTAGCCATCGTGATCAATAGTAGATCCATCCTTGAACTGGGCTCCGGCACCGGTTTTCTCGGTCTTGTCGTCGCCAACATCCAGGTTAACAATGGCACGGTGGATGGGTGCCCGGCCCTTCACCTTACCGACGTGAATGAGGACGTCTTGAGACGGTGCCGTGAGAACACACAACTGCCATGCAGTAAGGCGTGCAGTCCGTCTCGCTGAGATGCAAGTGCAACTAAAGCTGTTCCCCAGACGCATCTTATCGCCACGGAAACCTGTCTGTCAACCCGCTAGATTGGTTTGATGCGCTCGCAGTGGATCGCGTCCCTGACATCCAGGCAACATTGAACAACATTAATCCGGATCTGGTGCTTGGCGCAGACATTGTGAGCCACGTTTCACTCGCCGCTCGGACTCTTCTCGAGTGACATGCCCCCGCAGCTGTATCATCCCGACATGATCTCTCCATTCCTTGCCACCCTCAGTATCGCGCTGCGGGCATCCCAATTACCATGTGGTGGAACGGCGTATGTTGCGTTGACCGTCCGCAGGCCCGACCTGCTGGAGTCGTTTCTCCTCGCAATATGTTAGTCAAACCTTCGTTACGCTTTGTTGCAGAATAGACTTACCTTCCGATAATTAGCGGAACACAATTTGTCGGCAGAGGAATTGCAACACATCGATGATGGCCCCTTTTTGGGACAATCTGAGGGTGTCGATCAAGAAGTCAAAGTTCTAAAAATCAATTTCCATTCGTCTCTATCTTACAACAGATGACTCGCTCTACAGAATAAACCCCGAACAGTATTATATAATTTGATAATAATACAGAGCCTGAACCAATTAACAAGAACGAATGGAATATCATCTGCAAGTGGATAGATGTCGTAGATCGGTAGGGAAAAGACTAACTCGGGAGTAATATTGTACATACCACGGTGGCCTCTCATTCGAATGACTTGGTCACTTCGAAAATTTCGAACCACCGGACGGGCGTGAGACCATCAGTTCTCTGGGTATCAGAGAGGGTGACACGACCCATTTGTTCTGACTCAGCATTGCCGTCCGACTCGGATTCCCATTCGAACGGGTCAATCTCAGGCCAGTTGAATCGCTTCCGGCGGAACCTGCAAGGGGGGGATGGCCTAGTGAAACACGACAGCTATGAGAGGGGAAGAGAGAGAAACTTACAACGCGTATTGCCACAGTTTGTCCTCTAAAGCTTCGCGCGACATCGCATGCTGGCCCTGCTCTAGAAGTCCGTCGACATACACCTCCAACGCGAGCTTGGCGCTCAAAACTGAATGTATGTGCTTGCTCGCATGCATGTCGAGCTCCGTTGCAGACATTGGGTAGAATGTCATGGGGCGACGTGCGCCATCCGCAGATGTATGTACTACGACGACGCCAGGCGGCTGATAAGGCTTAGTAGCAGCCGAGGATATCTGTCCCAAGCCCATCAGTTTCGCCGCCTTTTCGCTCATGACGGGCGGCAAGCTCGTCAGCGACAAGCATTCGAGTTGCAGCTCGAGAGGTGCTGGCGGGGGTGCTGGCGACTTCGAGATCACCTTTCGGGGCTTCTCTTGGTCTTGGCCCCAATCGATAGAGATGCTGATTCCAAACTCGCGCTTGTGGGGTTTTGTCTTTTTAGGCGTGCCGACGGGACTTCGCGTCATCATATGACGCGATGGAAGACAGACTTGGGCGTTGGAGAGTTTGATCTGGCTCTCGCTGCCAAATCGTCGCTGGATGATGTCCGCGAGGATGGGGCCGGGTTGCGTATCGACGCCGTACCTCTGAGCGAGCATGTCCAGATAAAGCCTCTCCAACTCGTCACAGTTGTTCATTTCGGCTTCCCAATCTTCCAAGGGGCCTTCTTTGGAATCGGGTTGCGTCGTTCGGCCCCTCGTCGGAGATTCACAGACACCGGCACCGAGGCACGAATCGCGAGGGTTTCTTGACGGCGTAAAGGTCCAGCTAACGGGAGTTTCGGGATTGACGGACGAGAAGTGGAGCTGATCGTGTATAAGCTCGAACCGACCGCCGGGGCTAAGGATGCGGTGAACTTCTGAGAGCACAAAGTCCCACCGCTTGCCAGGGATCACTGCCAGGCCGTCGTTCAAACGGACATAATCGAACGAATTGTCCGGAAGTGGGAGCGGCTCTGCTATGCTAATGAGAATGCACGATCAGTAAATCGCCCGGAGCGCCGGGTCGTTAATATATACGTACAAGTTGTGACACAACATTTTTATGTTCTCCGTGTCCTGCAAAGGAGGTATCGTCCGCTCTTCTTCAGTGGACAAGGGGATGTAGACTCCGGTAATCTTTGTTCCATGCGCTCCCCACGCCCGCGCGGCATGCGAGACCCAGTGGCCGTTCCCGCAACAAAGGTCGAGAGCACTACGAACGGGTGATGAGGGAGGAATGCCGTGAAAGGACGGAGAATCATCCCCCATCACTCTTCGTATTAGCTGGAATGAATGGAGGTCGCTGCAACCAAACGTCAATCATTCTCAACTCGGGCTCGAAACCTCACTTGCGGCTCACTTTCCAGGAGTAATGTTGTCATACAGCATCGACAATGGTACGTCATTGCGGGGACATACATCGCACTTGACATCGAGACTGATGGAAGGTAAGGGGTCGACATTGTTGTTAGAGGATGAGGTCAGGAAGGCAAGCCCGTCAAATGCAAGGGAGGGGGTGGGTGGCGGCTCTATCCGAGGCGGGGACGGGGGAACGGTTTTGGTTTTTGACAGAGGGTGCCACGCGAGCGGTCCATACCTAGCCGTTAAGGCATAGTGCACTGCCGCGTCGTTTTCGCCATCAGGGCTTTCCTCTGGAGAGACCTTGCTGGCGCGAGGGCGTTTCACTAACACAAATGTATGAGTTGACACCCGGGTTCCACTACCAGTGCGAGGACGTTTGAGGGTGGTGAGTGGCATGCTGGATTGGTGGGGCATAGAATCTTCTGTGGTTAAGTGTTAGTCTTGGGTGATGGTCAGCCACGAAGGAGAATATGGTAGCCAACCATCCAGAGGAGAGAGGGAGATGAAGGAGGCTAAGAGGATGGAGGAAAAAAAGTTCGACCGACTTTTAAACAACCGCTTCGGTGCCAATGCGAAACGGATGGTGGATACAGGCCCCCACGCACCAAGTGGTGAGGTCAATTGTGAGGAAACCGACCACAATGGGGGACTGTGTAAAGCCACTTCGCGAGACCGCATCACAATCCACTGTTTGCCGATAGATTGAAAGGCAGAGGGATGTGGCGATACCAAGAAGCGGGGAGGGGGAAAAGCTCACGAGTCTGGGGCACAAATGTGTAAGCCTTATAGATCTTATAGTCGGCGGGGTCTCCTGATCAGCGAAGCGTCGTCCATGACGACATAAGGGCCGAACCAAGGAGATAACAAAATTTATCTTTCAATCTCACGCACAGGATGATGTTGGTGATGGGACGGTGAATAGCCGAGCCACGAATGTGCAGGCACAACGTTATGGGACGCATTTGCAAGTAAGGATCAACGGACTGGTTTTGCGCATTGGCAAGGTCACTACGTAAGGGCACCAAATCGGCAATGCGAATCTCGTGGAAAGGGCACGGGAGTTGCTTCAATCATCATCCTTGGCGGGAGGAGGTCCACACGGCTGTAGCATTCGCTTGTGTTCCCTTCCATCAGCAGGGTCGTTTAAGGCAAGTATCAATATGGCGTACCTCGGTCATCTCGAATCTGATACGTCCGGTAGCCTCCCCATCGGCGATGGCAAGATAGGACGTGAGGCTAGGGTGTCCAATGATGGACGACAGGGTATCGCGGTGTTGATGTATCAACCAATCACTGCATGGAAACGACAGTTGGTAAGAATCATAAGCGAAAGAGGGTTCAAGTCGTACTATTTGCTGAGATCCGCATGTCCTGTAGCGAAGTCAGCCTGATGAGGGAGGGGCACGGCACGACGCGTGGCTTACCAGTGCCAGTATAACGAGCGTGGACTAAAGGACCATGACGACATTAGAAGGTTGGCAACGAGGAAATTGAGCGACTTACGGTGTTCCAGTTGAGTATTTGCGGTGTATCTTAGTTCAGAGGACTATCAATAAAATTAACTAGGGTGAGCACGACAAGTACATGGATGGACGAACCATGGTCAAAGTGATTGTTTATGCTTGTTGAACGTGCGGTACAGACATTTACATATAACCTCTCCCTCACGAAGCCTCTGCATCATCCGAAAGCTCCTCCAGTCGTGCCATAAGAGTTTCGACCCTTTTTGTAGCGTAGGCTGGGCTCGTCGATGCCAGGAGATCATCCAAAGTTTCATAGAATCTCACTTGCGTTGTCACAGTGACCTGAAATATACACCCAATGAAAATCTAGAATTGTGATTTTCGACCCTTGTCACCGAACCTTGTAGCCGGCAGACGACAAGATGACATGGATGGTCTTGCCCTCTAGCAGAGTAAGGGTTGCCTCTGCCTCATTCTCATCGAATCGTGTCACTTCCGACTCGGTGATTCCGAATGATTGCTCGTTCAGGGCCCGTGTGAGCTCCCGTCGGTAGAATTCCGCAACTTCGTTGCGCTCGTTCATATGAAAAGGAAGTGATGATGATGAGTGTAATGTGAGGGTTCAGAACCGTAAAGTAAAGTGAGGCCCGTATCGCAACCACACGCGTCTCTCCTCACGGTCATGTCGAACGACACGCTCAAAGCCAAAAAGAAACTCTCGGCACTCTCGAGCTCGCTCGACGACCTCGAAAGCAGCCTATCCACTCTACTGTCCCAATCTCTACCAGAGCAAGTCCTCGGCCTCGACACGATCCAGCAAGCAAAGTTGCAGGTCGTCATTCCCTATCTCGTGTACGACCTCGTCTTCAGTCAGTCACAGACCTCTCCCCCCTTCTCCCCCTCTCTGCGTACGATCCCACCAACAGACTGAGCTTATAGTCTACTTAAAGACAAGGGGTCTCGACCCCAAAACCCATCCAGTAATCGCCGAGCTCGTGCGTTCATCGCTCATTTTGGTGCGCAGTATCAATTACTAATGTTACGATCATCTCGCAGGACAGAGTACGACAATACTTTGATAAAATCAAGGATGCAGAGGACCCTGCCAAACGTGCGTGTTTCGCGCCGCATTAACGCATCCCCCTTTCCGCTTAACTCACCAATTTACCGCCAACAGGCCAACTCACAATCGACAAAGCCGCCGCGACCCGCTTCATCAAGCACGCCATTGCCCAAGCAAAGGACATAGACACAGCATCGACAAACGTCCCCGGACCCTCCAACACCCACATCCGCTTCGCCGGCGCCGACGAGAACGAGAACAAGGATGACACAGCTCACGACGACGCAGACGCTCGCGTCATCGTTCCGGCAAAAATGACGGAAAAGATGCGCGAGCGCGAGAAATATCACCAGGCGCTGCGGGAGAAGGACGCGAGATCAAGCGAGGATGATGGCGGAGACCTAGAAGTGATTGACGACGAAGAACCGCCGCTATCGCCTTTGCCAGCCGACGGCGGTGATGGTGATGATAACGACGACAACGCGGATAAACTGCCGTCGGAAGACCCGCCTCCCCCGCGCCAAGCGTCCGAGTTTGATCCTGCCAGCAAAGGCAAGGGAAAGGCGAAAGGTAAGGGAAAGGCAATAGGTTCCCCTGTACCGGACGGTGCTGCTGCTCCCTCCGAGATTGCCGTTGGGAAGCGAAGGCGACCTCGCATAGATCCTTTTGCGGGTATGGGCACTTCCTTCGCAAGCTCATCTTTCTTACTTAATCTACTTCCCGTAGGCTATGGTGATGGCCCACACACTCGCTCCTCTACGGCGTCCGCTGAGGTTGGTTCTACACCAAGCGTTTCGCGGTCTAGCGCGAAGGTCCGAAAATTTCACAAGGAGGACGTCAATACCGAGGTTTCGAATGGCATCAACACACCTTCAGGTACGGAGCACCAGCCTGAGGACAAGGTGAAAATTTCAAGAAAGCGATCCAAAAAGAAGGCAGCTTCGTGATTTGTGTTCGGCTTTGACTCACGAGCACTACCTGTCACCGCTAGATACAATGGGTTTGGTTGTCAAGTGATAGCAGACAATTATAATATATACACATACAACAGCTAAATCAGCAACCAAGAGATACAACAACTTGAAATATAAGAGTTCGTGAATGTTAGTGGCTTTAGTCAACCATAAAAATACATTAGTTTCACATGATCGTACATCCTTCTCGTTCACTTGTTCCTTCTAAAGAGCTCGGAGAATACACTCCTGACGAACCTCTCCCACCTGGAGACCACCACCTCGACCGCAGCGGGAGCGCGTCCTCGGTAGAGGAGCTCCCGGAAGACGGATTGCCCTCACGGCGCCGCCAGCCCTTGCGGCGCTTGCTGCGGGCAGCAGCAACGGCATCGACCGTCTGCCACGACGCAAACGTCTTGAGCGCCACACGCAGCGGATCGCATTCGTCCTGGCCTACGCCGAGCGCCTCGTCGTCGCGCCCATCGAGGTAAGCGAGCTTGCGTGCTTCGTACGCTCTCCAGCCCAGTCGCGGCCGCGTCGAGTCTGCAAGTTCTTTGATCACGGACTCGTTCATTGAGCGGCAATCGATCGCGACCATGCTCGCGTCCGGGATATTCCTTTCGCGCGCCACGCTCACAAATTCCTTCACGGCGGCGGCGGAAATCCGCGTGCTGTCCGCCTCCAGAACGCGGAGACGCGTGCAGTTCCGCATTAATGCGAGGAAGGCACCGTTGCTGAGTTGGACGGCGTACGAGACGATGAGGTGCTCCAGGGCATGACCAGGTACGCGATGGTCATGCCCGACATTGTCGGAGGGTGGAGATGGGGTAATGGCATTGAGCACATTGTCCGTTATCTCGACTGCGTCCTCCAGATCGAGCTTCCGGAGGTTGGGCAGCGTTTCGAGTAGTCGGACGACGCCATCATCCTTGAGCTCCGTCCCGATCGCGGCGAGCTCCAACAACTCCAGTTGTGGCATGGCAAATGCCAGATGGGAACAAGCTATATCCGTGAGGAGAGGGCAGGATGAGAGCGACAAATGTCGGAGGCGGGTGATCCGCCGTCGGAAGCGTCCACCGTCGTTAGGATTGCGACCCGCTTGCCGTGCTGTAAGGGATATTGAGTCCAAGGCAAAGTCTTCTGCGCACGCTACGAATGCGTCTACGGACGAATTGTGAAGGTCCCTGCAGTAGCTCAAGTCCAATACTTCGAGGAAAGGTGCGGCTTTCCCCAGGGCAGACATCATGCTGTCTGTAACGCCCTTCAATCCCGATAAACGCAATTCGACCAAGGGAAGTTGCTTTGCGCGCGCGACAGCAGAAGAAGCAAAGGACCGTATGCCAGCTCCCGTGAGATTCTTGCATCGACTGAGATCCAACGACAGAAGCCGCGGACAATGGTTGGACAGAATTTCGCAGGTCTCATTTGTAACAGCTGGCATCGCCTTCAAAGATGACGTCTCTAGACAAGGGCTTCGCGTCAAGAGATAGTGGAGAGATGGTGTCGTAATCGTGGAGCAGCCATGCATGTTCAGGTATGTGAGCTGATTGTGAGAGGGGCACACCCCCATACTTTGTACCACCGATAGACTGTCCGTCAAGCTCTCCAAAGAGGATGGAAGTAGACTTCGGCGACACGAGAGATTAAATGAGGTAATAAACGATCCAGCGGACTGTACGACGTGCAATAATTGGGAGTCAGGCATCTTCGAAAAGGGTCGAAGATCCAAGTTACTCCAAAGTTGGCCATCATTGATAAGAGTCGACCACGTCTTGCAAACCTGTGCGTGGGACGCGTTGGTGATAAATGTCACAAGGGAATGAATCCCATACTCACCCTTTTCGACCGCACAAGTTCTCGTATTCCCTGATCGCGACCCACCCACTTATGCTTCGAAGCCTTGGTCGCAGTCCACCTGCCTTGGCGAACTCTACGTGCATGGCCCTCATCATGAATCTCGACGAGGAAGCCGAATATACGTAATCGAAGCTCCCGTGGTAATATACCATCGAATAGGTTGGGGGGATTAATGATAGGTATAGGCACGAAAACGTCCGTGGCGTCGGGTGACACCACATCAAATGGATGATGTAACGGGAATGGATCCGAGTAAGATCTGGAATTCGCTCTGCGAGGATGATCCTCTGCAGCCAGTCGGGTGGCAAAATAGGCAGGATAAGAATCTGGCAAGGCAGTTACCGATCCCCTGCTGAAGCGGTCAGGGACAAGACAAGAAAATGACCCGGCTCTGGACTTGTCCTTCAAGCGAGACCTGAAGTCACGCTTCCACGGCGCTAAGCAGCTGCCGGCATCGATAGCGTCGAGATCAATTGGAACTTGCACCCCAACCCCAGGAGAACTCGGCATAGATCGCGTTTGGCGTCGGTCCGAAGAGGAATGTCTGTAAGAGCGATCGTGAGGGCTCCTCGACGACCCAACGTTCAACATCTTTGCACGGACAGAAGTGGGGACGGGACGTTCAGGGTGACGGGGGAGAGGCGTAGAGAACGATCGTCGTCGTGGCGACGAAGGGGGGGGCGTGGAAGCCACGCCATCGGGGGTGGTGTTTGGAAGGACAGGCGTGTAGGAAATGGACTCATGGTCCGCGTTTTGAGGACGCAAAGAGCCATAGGAAGAGGGCCCGTGTTCGGAAATGAGACTGGGAGATGGACAGATGTCAAACGTTATAGGGGGGAAAGTGAGGGGCGGAAGGATGGGGGGGCTGTCCCTGGCTTTCCCTTTGTCGAGGTAGGGCAGGTCCGTATCATAAGGTATGCCGTCAAGATCATTGCGAGACGTTAGCTCCTTCAAGGTAGCTGTGAGGTCGTTTCGATTAGCAGGAAGGGAAGACGGTCCGGGGTGCGACGAGCTGGGAGAGTCGAGAGAGATGGAGAATAGATCGTGTTGCGCGACTTGACTCCCACTGGAAGGGATTTCAACTGGGGTAGACCGACCCTTTCCCTTTTGCTCGGGGAGGGACGACCGCTCTGTGGTGGAGCGTAAGGGGTCAGGGGACATGGAGAGACCTAGACTTGAGGAGGAGGTAATATAGTGGGGAAACACATTGTTGGGATTCATTGGGAGGGGATCCGAGTGAAGTATGAAATGAAGAGACCGATGCTTATGTAGATGGGGGAGGCGTGTTATCGATTTAGCACCTCCGGCTCGTTGCCCAAGGCATACGAGAGCAGTTAATAGATAAGATACAAAGGTGAAGAGGCAAGGTGGGAGAAGAGAGGAATACAGAGTTAGCAGGGAGAGGATGGAGCATGCCCCGGCTCGGGCCCTGCTGGAGGGGGAATCAGAAGGCAGCAGCAGATAGATGGCTTATTCAGGTAAGAGTGACTTGACTCTCTCCTTGAGCGCTTTCAACCACGTTCAGGGTTCTTTTCTTTGCCTCACCTCCGTTCTACACGCAGAATAACACAACGTGTATTACACAACGCCCTAGAACAATGTAATGCATGCAAGAAGCGAAGCCAAGCTGTAGATTAGAACCCGCGTCTCCGTCTTGTACTCAGAGGGGGAAAACGCCCTTAAATCGTACCACGTCCCCCCGCCAAATCACCCAGGGACGGCGCGCGACACATCAAGTGCAAGAAGATATGTATTTTTCTCAGTCGATCAAGTCGCTACCGCCTTTGGATTTTGGCTGGAGGCCTTCCAATTCGACGTTGCCAGCTTGAACCTAGTACCCCATCACCGTTTCAGGCCAAACGTTGGCAACGGCACTATTATGAGCTCACCTGGCCTGGTGCGACATGTCCGGTTCGTCCTCCTTCAAACGTGCCATTTCCGTTTGCATGAACTTGTTGTACGCGGTAAGCTTCTTGCGCCCTCCGCCACTCGAAGACCTCGCTGTTGCGATGATTGAGCTCATCGTCAACTTCTTTCCGCCAGGCACGACGACGCACTTTTCCTCTCCGGCTTTTCGCCCGTCGCCTTCTTTTCTTTGGGCATCGACAAGTCTTGGGACCGCTTAAGGCTGGATTAATCAAATGTGCGCGGACCTGAGGTGATAGACGCGGATAGCTTGGATTAGGTAAAAATTATGGAGCGAGATGGGGCTGCTCACCTCGAGGAGACGGGGAACGCGGAGCGAGAGAATGGAGGGAGGGAGGGAAGAGATTAGGGGAGGAGGGAAGGGGAAAGGGGGCTTATACAGACTCGTCGCCCGCCCAACTGACAGTTCGAAATCTCAAACTTCGATCGAGATCTCCGCGCGCTGAAGTGACCCTCTGTCACCCCGTTTTCAACTAGGCTCTGCATCCGCCTAAGGGCATACCAATTGATACCGGTTCGGGGTCCTAAATGTGCCTTGTATTTACTTTACCCTCAAGGGTCCTAATCATTGACCAACCCGGCAACGACCAACATACCCATCTTGCCCAAACAATCCCACATTACATTCAATCCATCCCATCTCGTACCTTTGTACGTCACAGGTTAGCCTCATTTGAACTGGCCGCCGCACGTCCAATCCCGGCAATGCTCTCAATCATACTCCCTCCGTTCACCATGCCGGTTGTGGCGATCAGGAACTTTCGGCCTGACAGGAATCTGGCTAAGACAACACACACACAAACGTTTCAACAAATGGCTAAATTCACCTTGCGTTTGACAACCTGCCCACCGAAGGGCGGCAATCTCTGTACAAGTGCAACCGCCGAGGAAAAATACCATGGTAGTCGTCGTTGTTCGTTTCCCTGACGTAGAAACTGGTCTCGTTAGGCACAATAAGAAAAGTTCCCATGATCGGTTAAACCAACTTACGCAAGGTGGTACTGACTCCGCTTGTAACCTCCGCTCCCTTCTGTTTGATATCAAATGTCTTGCCAGCAATACTTTCGACGACATCTTCAAACCCTTTGAATCCAACGATGGGGTGTGCCTGTGGCAGTCCCAAAAATGCCCCCTTGCCCTTTTTCCCATCCTCTTCCGTAGCCCCCTCTTTGCTTTTGGCCGGATTGCTGAGAACGCCGCCTTTTTGGGCCACGCATTGCACGAGACGTATGCTGATGGGCGCATATCCAGAATACACGTAGCTGATATCGTTTTCCAGTTCGTCGAGTGAATCATTGCCGTCAATGAGCAGGCGTAACGACTTCCTCAAAGAGGTATATGGGTATTTCGCGCTAGAAAGTGCTGCAGAAGCCGACGGGGGCAAGGGGTTGGGGAGCAGGATGCCCAGAGGAGGGGCGGCCAAGGAAAGCAGCAAGGGAAGATAGCTGTACCCATAAGCCTGAGCTGCCATCAGAGCCTCATGACTACGAATTAGGAAGCAACAAACCTGGAGGAACTCCTTTTTTATGCTCTCAAGTGTTTTGCTTTTGATGCCGCCCGCTGTAATACTAGCAAGGCAGAGAAGTCGGATAACGACTTGCATCTCCGCCCCTTGCGCGATGAGGTCCTCCACGGCCGTTATTTGTCCAGGCACGTCATATGAAGCGAGCAAGTCTAACTGACAAGTGAGTTAAAGCGCACAAACACTCTCGACAGTCTCACTTTGTTGTATTTCCAGCGACTTGTTGAAGATTTCCGATCGCGTCACAGGCAGAATCATTTCTGACAATCCCGTGTCTACGTGAGTAGTATTTCACCGTCAGCACCAAAGGGGAGGTGTCATCACGGGGGCTCACGAAGTTGCAAAGCCCGGTGCTCAGCTTGAAGACCACCCAACTTTCCTACAAAGTCACGCAATTGAGACACAGATGCTTGTTGATGCGCCTGAGAAACAATTCAATGCTACTTCGCATGCCTCAGGGCAGGCACATACGGACCTTGTAAACATTATAGTCTTCGTCAAGACGACGTGCAGTCTTGTTCAATCGCTTCCCGACAGATGCAAAATTAAGGTCTCGTAATTCCGCAAAAAATGGATCCCTTGACGCCGAAAGATGGTACTTCCGTTTCTTTTCCTGGACAAGAGCCGGGGCTGGGGTTGCAGAGGTGGAGCCTGGTCCGGACGTGGTTTGGCTGGAGTTGGACGGTGCGTTGAGGAGCGACACAGGAACCTCGATGTGGGCTGAGAGAATAGGTCAAAACTTTGGTTTGGGGGAAGCAACAGCTAGGGGCCTACAATTTCTAATATGAAGGACCTCGTCGATTAGTCCCTCATATGTCAATTGGGTTAGCAAAGGCGTGATCATATCGACACGTCGATCAACGACGATGAGTGAGTCAAAGGTGTCAGAGACATCGAGCAAACTGTCCCGGTCAACGCCTGCACGCAGGGACGTCTGGCGTGTGAGTAGATCTGCTAACCGCTGCGATATGTCAGAAACCCTAAAAACGTTCGCAATGCGTCTATGGACTCACTCCAGCATGGTCGCCCTTCCCGGTTATCCGAGGAAACAGCCCAAAGAGCTTCTGAAGGGTGTGTAAAGCCTGCGAAGAGTCATAGATAGAGGTCTCGTCGCCGTCCTGAATCCCAAGGATCGCATGAGCAACGTCGTAGCAGGAAGGTCCGGCCCACCACCCATATTTCCTTGAACGCCTCACTATTCTCGAGCGAAACGACGTCGTCCGCGATTGGGATGAACTGGAGATTGTACGAAGAAATGGTGACGTCCCCCAAAACGCCCTCTTCCTCTAGCACTCGAGTGATGAGCGTGGAAGTTCGGGGAACTAGGAGGAGGGTGTAGGTGTGCTTCTGTGATTCCGCGCTGTGTCGTCTAATCTGGTCTAACGTTCCACGGTGAGAGCGAGCCAAGAGAAGTAGTCAGGTAATCGAATACCTGCGATGATCTTCGCCCACGTTATCCGTGGGCGACATAGATACACGATATTTGTCGTGGGTGCGGAGAGACCACCATATTCCAGCCAAAACATCTTATCGACGCCATGTTGCTGTGTCCCAACGTAAGCGACATCGAAATAAGTAAGGACGGTTGAGATATACTTGGAGCAGAGAGACCTCTGTGACCAAGCTAAGTGGTCCAGCCAGAGATGGGTCTAGCACGAGAGTCTTTGCGCCGTTGACCTTGGATATCGTAAACGATCACACGTCACAAAAAGGGGACGGGACGAGGCTCACGGAGTTGAGTGCATGTACGAGAGAATTCCTCGCTATTTCCCGGAGTATGGAGACATCGATAGATTCTTTAGCAGGCCGGCGTTGGTCTGAAGTAGGCGAAGTGGAAGTGGTCATGTCCAGCCAGGGCCGCTGGTCCGGCCCGCGGATTGCACTATGTACAGTCGTCATATCGTGTTTCTCCTCACGCTCTGTCCTTTCTTCCTCTTTGCATTCGCATCTTTTCCTTCTACCAATCCCGACGGAAGCTTTCCTTCCTCTTCCCACTCTTCCAATATCTTTATCGCAGCACGGTATCCCTTTTCTTGTATTTCCTCGAATTTGCCCCATTGCAATGTTCCATACTATTAGTTTACCGAGTCGGCATTACGTACCCTTGATGAGCGA
>Ga0209488_10002334_pt1 | contig 15649 bp, 16 predicted proteins | sample Rivendell_Oct201_8_FD_188349 | JGI IMG/M metagenome (GOLD analysis project Ga0209488, IMG submission 188349) | Vadose zone soil microbial communities from the Eel River Critical Zone Observatory, Northern California, USA -... | ecosystem: Environmental > Terrestrial > Soil > Vadose zone >... | reverse complement strand
ACCCTGGCGCCGCCTCACGCGCCGCTCCGGGTCATGCCGCCCAGCAGCTGCGCGCGCATGGCTCCGCAGCCACGGCCGGCATCGAGCCGGCTGCCGCGGATCGGACCGGATGAAGCCGTCGCCCCGCCGGGCAACCGCAGCGGCGGACGCGCCAGCGCCCGCGGCCAGGTCCCGAGCCGGCACGAACGCGGCACTCCGCGTCGGGGACCACCCGCGGATCAGAAGGGAATGTCGCCGTAGTCGACACTCTCGCCCGGCTCGCCGCCCGCCGCCTCGGTGCCGCCCGCCGCACCGGGCGCCGCACGCCGCCCACCACCACCGCCCGCACCGCCGCGCCGCGGCGCCCCGCCCTCGTCGCCGCCGTCACCGCCACCAGCCCCACCAGCCCCGGCACCACCACCAGCGCCCGCGCCGCGCGGAGCGCCGACGAACTGGAAGTTGTCGATCACCACCTCGAGCTTGCTGCGCTTGCCGCCGCCATCCTTGGCCTCCCAGGTCGAATACTCGAGCCGGCCCTCGACGAACAGCGGGCTGCCCTTGCCGACGTACTGGCTCAGCACCTCCGCCTGACGACCGAAGGCGGTCAGATCGACGAAGCAGGTCGACTCCTTCTGCTCGCCGTTCTGCGTCCACTTGCGATTGACGGCCATGCCGAGCTTGGCGATCGCCATGCCGCTCTGCGTGGTGCGCATCTCGATGTCGCGGGTCAGGTTGCCCATCAGGATCACTTTGTTGAAGTTGGCCATCGACCGGTCTCCTCGCTCGTCGTGCAACGTTGGTCCCGGGTGATTGCGAACCGCCATCGAAAGGCCCGAGACCGCTGCCCGGATCCTAGCGCCACCAGCAGGCCACCGGTAACGTTCCCGCCGTGTCGATGCCCGCACCCCAATCGGATCGCCGCCGCGCCCGCCGCGCGCTGGCCGACTTCGCCATCTCGCTGTCACCCGAAGCCACGGCGCGGCCCGCGCGCCTCAAGGACATTTCCGAGATCGGGCTCGCCTGCACGTTCTCGGAAGCCATCGCCGAACTGACGCTGGTCGCCGTCGACCTGCAGTTGCCGGGGCACAAGGACAGCCAGCGGGTGCAGGGTGCCGTGGTCCGCTGCGAACCATTCGGCAAGAAGGGCGAGTTCGACGTCGCGGTGTACTTCACCGCGGTACCGGCGACCACCAAGGCCGCGCTGCGCAACTACGTGCAGAAGGCCAGGCCAGCGCCGTAGCCGCGCAGTCGCACGCGCACGCGCTCGCCTGCACACTCAGCCGCGCCGCTGCGCCAGCAGGTAGCGCGGCAGGCCGGCGAAGTCGGGCCGCAGTTCGGCGCCCTGCAGCAGCGGCTCGGCCGCCAGCAGCTGCAGTGCCGGCCCCGCCGCACTCGCCCCGGTCTCGCCGACGAACCAGCCGCCCGGCAGCAGATGGGCGGCGAGCTCGGCGAAGATCGCCTGGTAGCACGACGCCGGCTGGTGCGCCGCGGTGAACAACGCCAGCGGCGGCTCGAAGGCCGCGACCTCGCGGTCGAGCTGCCGCGGCTCGGCCTCTGGGTCGATGTACGGCGGGTTGCTGACCACCAGCGCGAACGGCTGCTCGCCGACCTCCGCCTGCCACCACGAACCGCAGGCGAGCCGCACGCGGTCGGCGAGGCCGTGGCGGGCCACGTTGCGCTGCGCCACCGCCAATGCGTTCTTGCTGATGTCGGTGGCCACCACCTGCACGTCGGCGCGCGCCAGCGCCAGCGCGATCGCGATCGCGCCGCTGCCGGTGCCGAGGTCGAGCACGCGCGCCTGTGGCGGCAGCTTCTGCAGCGCCAGGTCGACCAGGTCCTCGGTCTCCGGCCGCGGGATCAGCACCGCCGGCCCGACCTCGAGCGGCAGCCCGCGGAAACTCCATTCGCCGAGCAGATGCGCCACCGGTTCGTGCCGGCCGCGGCGCGCCACCAGCGCGCGCATCGCCGCGCGTTCGGAAGGGTCGAGCGGCCGGTCGTGCGCCAGGTACAGCTGCATGCGGTCGAGACCGAGCACCTTGCCGAGCAGCAGCTCGGCCGAGCGCCGCGGCGCGTCGACCGCGCGCTGCTGCAGCCAGGCCTCGGTGGCGCGCAGCACGCTGAGCACCGTGTGCACGGCGGGTGCCGGCGAACTCACAGTTCCTCGATGCGCCGCTGCCGGTCGTAATCGAGCAGCGCCTGCACCACCGGCTCGAGCCGGCCTTCCATGACCTGCGCCAGCGAGAAGTTGCGGTGGATGCGGTGGTCGGTCAGCCGGTCCTGCGGGAAGTTGTAGGTGCGGATGCGTTCGCTGCGGTCGCCGCTGCCGACCTGTTCCTTGCGGTCACTGGCGCGGGCGGCGTCGCGGGCGCGCTGCCGTTGCTCGTAGATGCGCGAGCGCAGCAGCTTCATCGCCCGGGCGCGGTTCTTGTGCTGGCTGCGCTCCTCCTGGCAGGCGACCACGGTGCCGGTCGGCACGTGGGTGATGCGCACCGCCGACTCGGTCTTGTTGACGTGCTGGCCGCCGGCGCCGGAACTGCGGTAGGTGTCGATCTTGAGGTCCTTGTCGTCGATCTGCACCTCGACGTCCTCGACCTCGGGCAGCACGGCGACGGTGGCCGCCGAAGTATGCACGCGGCCCTTGGCTTCGGTCGCCGGCACGCGCTGCACGCGATGGCCGCCGGACTCGAACTGCAGGAAGTGGAACACGCTGGCGCCGCGCACCGCGAAGATCACTTCCTTGAAGCCGCCCTGCTCGGCCGGCGAGCTGTGCATGACCTCGACGGTCCAGCCCATGCGCGCAGCGTAGCGCTGGTACAGGCCGGCGAGGTCGCTGGCGAACAGCGCCGCCTCCTCGCCGCCGGTGCCGGCGCGGACCTCGATGATGCAGTCGCGGCGGTCGTCGCCCTGGTCGCTGAGCAGCAGCTCCAGCAGCTGCTCGGCCAGCGCACCGGCCCCGGCCTGCAGCTCCGGCAGTTCGGCCGCCGCCAGCGCCGCCATCTCCTGGTCGCCGCCAGCCACCAGCGCCTCGTTGTCGGCGATCTGCTGCTGCAGGCGGCGGTACTGTTCGTACGGCGCGGTGATGCGACCGAGCTGCCCGAGATCCTTCTGGATCGTCGCCAGGCGCTCGGGCCGCGCCAGCAGCTGCGGATCCGCCGACTGCGCCATCAGTTCGGCGGCGCGGGCCGCCATGCCGTCCAGCTTGGCCTGGATGCGAGGACGCAGGTGGCTCATGCGGCGTACGCCGGGCGCAGCCGCCGTTCAGGCCGGCCGGCGCGGGCTCAGAGAGTGGGAAACAATCGGTTTCCCACCCTCTGCGTGGCCGCGGAGCGGCCACAAGGGGGGTCTCTGAGAGCCTGTATCATGGTTTCCCTCACAGGCTCTCAGACGGTGCCGGCTTCCTTGGGCTTGCCGTAGCGCTTCAAGAACTTGTCGACGCGGCCGGCGGTGTCGACGAACTTCTGCGCGCCCGTGTAGTACGGGTGGCACTCGGAACAGATGTCGACCTTGATCTCGGGCCGCACGCTGCGGGTCTCGAACTTGTTGCCACAGGCGCAGGAGACCTTGCAGAGGACGTAGTTGGGGTGGATGCCGTCTTTCATGGCGTGCCTCGGATTCGGGCTGAACAGTGTAGGACCAGAAGTGCGGAGGTCAACAACGCCATGGTCAGCCCGATCCCAGGCGGGCGAGCAGCCGCCGCACCGCGGCCACGTGCAGGCCCACCACCGTGTCGAACGCACCGGACTGCAGGCGCAGGAACTGCTGGGTCCGGTCCTGCAGGCCATAGGCACCGGCCTTGCCGCGCCAATCGCCGCTGTCGAGGTAGCCGGCCAGTTCGCCGGCGCTGGCGGCGCGGCCCGCGACCTCGGCGGTCGCCAGTTCTTCGACGATCCGGCCGCTGCCAGGGGCCACCAGCACGTGCGCGGTGTGCACGCGGTGGCTGCGCGACAGCAGCTGCAGCAGCATCGCCGAGGCCTCGGCGCGATCCTTCGGCTTGCCCAGTTCGCGGCCGTCGACGTCCACCACCGTGTCGACGCCGAGCACCGGGGCCACGGCGCCCGCGGGCAGCAGCGCCCGCACCGCCTTGCTGTGCGCCCGCTGCCGTGCCAGTTCCTCGGGCGCGCCGCTGGCCAGGGGCTCGGGACCGGGTTCGACCAGCGCGAAGGCGATGCCGGCGGTCTGCAGCAGCAGCGCGCGCCGCGGCGAAGTCGAGGCCAGCAGCAGCAGCGGTGCGCGCACAGAGGGCCTGCTGCCCGCCGGTCAGCGCTTCTTGCCGCCGGGCGCGAGCCGCACCAGCACGCAGGCCGGCGACAGCGCGTGCTCGAGATTGGGCTTGCCGCTGTCCAGGTGCTTGCCGACCTCGAGCACCAGTCCGCCGTACGGCTGCAGCAGGGTGCGCACCTCGGCGATGAACGCCTGCGCCGCGTCGTTGCCTTCCATCGACAGCTTCTGCTGCACGCGCACCGTCGACTTGGCCGAGAAACACAGCTCGTCGACCAGCAGCAGGTTGTTGAGGAAGGTCACCACGTGGCCGGGCAGCGCCGGCACGCGCTGGAAGAAGTTGCTGCGATCGCCGATGCCGGCCTCGCGCAGGAAGTCGAGGTTGACGCCGTTCTGGTCGTTGTAGATCTGCGCCACCGCGTCGCGCACGATCATGCAGCGGTCGAACAGGTTGGGGATCGACAGGTCGCGCAGCAGATCCTCGACCTCGTAGGCCTCGGTGACGCGGAACTCGTTGCGGTCGACGAAGCTCGCGGCGATGCGCCGCCGCGCCTCCTGGCCGTAGCCGCACGGCAGGCCATCGGCCAGCACGATGTGCAGCATGGCCTCGACCATGTCGGTGACCTTGGGCTCGGCCGCCGGCGGCACCGAGGCCAGCACCAGCTTGAGCTCGCGCAGCGTCTGCTCCCAGGCTTCCGCTCCGGGTGGCAGTGGCGTGCGAGGATCGGCAGCGGTCGCTGCGCCATCCGGACCCTTGTTGGTCTTCTTCTTGGCGGCCACGGCAATCTCCGGAGGCGAACGCGGACGGGGCCGAGCGGGCAGATCGCCGCGCCCGCGGGGGAACTACTTCTTCTGACCCTCTTTGCCGGCGACCTTCGGCTTCGGCGGCCGTGGCACCTTCTTCTTCGGCGGCGTCCAGACCGGCGGCTTGGCAGTGCTCTTGTTGCGCACGCGCTGCTTGCGCTTGGGCATCGGAATGCCGGAACGCCGGATCATGCTCGCCACGGTCTCCGACGGCAGCGCCCCCACCGACAGCCAGTACTGCACGCGCTCGGCGTTCAGCTTCAGTTGTTCCTGGGCCCGCGGCATCAACGGCAGGTAGTAGCCGAGGGCCTCGATGATGCGTCCGTCGCGTGGGAACTTGGGATCGGTTGCCACCACCCGGTAGGTCGGGTGGTTGAGGCGTCCGAAGCGCTTCAGGCGAAGGATGACAGCCAAGGGCTCAGGTCTCCGTTGCGGCAGGGGACCGCGAAAAGGGCGCGGCATCAAACCAGAACCGCCGCAGGGGCGCCAGCACTTTCCCCGGCTGCCGCCGCGCGCCCGCCGGGAGTTCAGCGCCGGCGGCCGGGGTAGCCGCGGCCGCCGCCGCGGCCCGGGAAGCCGCCCGGAAAACCGCCGGGTGAGCCGCCGCCGCCGGGCTTGCCGCCCTTGCCGAGCAGCTCCTCGAGGCCGCCGCCGCCGCGGCCCATGCGCTTCATCATCTCCTGCATCATCTTGAACTGCTTGATCAGGCCGTTGACCGCCTCGAGCTCGTTGCCCGAGCCCTTGGCCAGCCGGCGGCGGCGCGGCGGATCGAGCAGGTCCGGACTGCGCCGTTCGCGCGGCGTCATCGACAGGATGATCGCTTCGATGCGCTTGAAGTGGGCGTCGTCGAAATCGACCTCCTTGAGCATCGCGCCGACGCCTGGCAACATGCCGAGCACCTTCTTCAGCGGCCCGAGTTTGCGGATCATGTTCAACTGGCCGAGGAAGTCCTCGAAGTTGAACTGGCCCTTCTGCAGCTTGTGCGCCGCTTTCTCGGCCTCCTTCTCGTCGATCACCTGCTGCGCCTTCTCGACCAGGCCGACGACGTCGCCCATGCCGAGGATGCGGCCGGCCATGCGCGCCGGATCGAACTCCTCGAGGTCGTCCGGCTTCTCGCCGGTGCCGGCGAACAGGATCGGCCGGCCGGTGATCTTGACGATCGACAACGCCGCGCCGCCGCGCGCATCGCCGTCGACCTTGGTCAGGATCAGGCCGTGCAGCGGCAGCCGGGCGTGGAACTCCTTGGCCGAGTTGACCGCGTCCTGGCCGAGCATCGAGTCGCACACCAGCAATACACCGCCCGGCTGACAGCGGTCGTGCACCTCCTGCAGTTCGCGCATCAACGGCTCGTCGATGTGCAGGCGGCCGGCGGTGTCGAGGATCACCACGTCGTGCTGGTGCGCGCGCGCGTGGTCGATGGAGCGCTTGCAGACCTCGGGCGGCCGGCCGGTCACCGGCTCGGCATAGACGTCGATCGAAAGCTGCTTGCCGAGGCTCTGCAGCTGCTCGACCGCCGCCGGCCGCTGCAGGTCGGCGGCCACCAGCAGCGGCTTCTTCTTCTTGTGCTGGCGCAGCCACAGCCCGAGCTTGGCGCAGGTGGTGGTCTTGCCCGAGCCCTGCAGGCCGCACACCATCAGCACCAGCGGGCCGTTGCTGGCCACCGGCAGGCCGACTGCCTGGCCACCGAGCAGGTCGGTCAGCGCGTCGTGGAACACCTTGATGAACTGCTGGCCCGGATCGACGGCCTTCAGTACCTGCTGGCCGAGCGCGCGCTGCTTGACGTCGGCGATGAACTCCTTGGCGACCACGAAGTTGACGTCGGCCTCGAGCAGCGCCTGGCGGATCGCGCGGATGCCCTCGTCGACGTTCTGCTCGCTGAGGACCTTCTGGCCGACGATGGCGCGGTAGGCCTTGCTCAACGCGCCTGCGAGGGAATCGAACATCAGGGTCGTGCTTTCCGGCGGGCCGCGGATGCCGCGGCCATGTCAGGATGTTGGGCCGGAGGGCCGGGGTCAAGCATGGGTCGCGCAAGTCCGCAGCAAGTCCGCCGGAAGACGCGGAAGACGCATGCAGGGCCAGGCGTCTACGATGCCCCGGCTGCCCGATCCCGGCGGCAGCTCCCGCCCTGGAGGCTTGCATGACCGCGCGTTCCGTGTCCGCCCTGATGCTGCTGCTGCTCGCGGCCTGCGCCACCCAGGCCGCCGACGACCTGTCGATCTATCCCGAGCTCAAGGCGGCGCTCGCCGAGTTCCGGGTCGAGCAGAAGCGCTTCCTCGAACACAACGGTGTGCCGCAGGCATTCGACTTCCCCGGTGCCGGCCGGGTGTCGGTGCGCGACGTGCGGCTCGAGGGCTACCCGGGCAACTCCTACGTGCGCTGCCGCTTCGTCTACCAGAACACCACCGGCAAGCCGGTGGTGCGCTCCTGGGTGTCGCTCGACGTGCTCGACAGCAGCGGCAACATGGTCGCCAGCAAGGTCAGCGTGCTGATCGTCCCGGTGCCGATGCCGATCGCCGACGGCTCGTACTTCTCCGACGAGCTGAGCACCAGGACGATGGACGCGCACCTGCTGCCCGGCTGGAGCTGGCGCATCACCTGCCGCTCGCAGCTCGCGGAGCCGGAGACCGAGGGCAACTAGCCGGCAGCGCCAGCCAGCAGGGCACGCGCGCACGGCCACCTGGCCCGGGCACCTGGCCCCGGGCACCTGGCCCTGGGCAACGGGCCCTGGGCAACGGGCCCTGGGCAACGGGCCCCGGGCAACTGGCCCCGGGCAACGGGCGGCTAACCTTCGCTGATGCGCTCGATGTCGGCACCGATGCGCTGCAGCTTCTGCTCGATCCGTTCGTAGCCGCGGTCGATGTGGTAGACGCGGCGCACGTCGGTGTGGCCGTGCGCGACCAGGCCGGCGAGCACCAGGCTGGCCGAGGCGCGCAGGTCGCTGGCCATCACCGGCGCGCCGCGCAGGTCGTCGATGCCTTCGATGATCGCGCTCGGCCCTTCGCGGCGGATGCGCGCACCGAGCCGCTGCAGCTCGGCGGCGTGGATGAAGCGCTCCGGATAGATCTTCTCGGTGATCACCGACACGCCTTCGGCGCGGATCATCAGCGCCATGAACTGCGCCTGCAGATCGGTCGGGAAGCCCGGGTACGGCATCGTCGTCACGTCGACTGCGCGCAGCCGGTTGGACGGCGTCGGCAGGTTGCGGATGTAGTCCTTGCCGAGTTCGAACTGGGCGCCGGCGGCGCGCAGGCGATCGATCACGCCGAGCAGATGCATCGGTTCGACGCCTTCGACCCGCACGTCCGAGTTGGTCAGGATCGCGCCGGTCAGGAACGTACCGGCCTCGATGCGGTCGGGGATCACCGACCACTCGCAGCCCTGCAGGGCGTCGACGCCGTCGATCACCAGCAGGTGGCTGCCGATGCCGGTGATCTGCGCGCCACAGGCATTGAGGAAGTTGCACAGATCGGCGACCTCGGGCTCCATCGCCGCCGACTCGATGCAGGTGCGGCCCTTGGCCAAGCTCGCCGCCATCACCACGTTGGCGGTGCCGAGCACCGTCGAACCGTAGTTGCCGGCGAGGAACATCACGCAGCCCTTCGGCGTGCCCGAGATCGTGACGTAGCCGTCCTTCATCTCGATGTGGCCACCGAGGTCGCACAGGCCCTTGAGGTGCAGATCGACCGGGCGATGGCCGAACACGCAGCCGCCGGGGTAGCTGACCGCGGCGATGCCGCGCCGCGCCCACAGCGGCCCGAGCACCACGAACGAGGCCCGCATCGTGCGCACCAGGTCATAGGGCGCCGAGTACAGCGTCTTGTCCTTGGCCTCGATCTCGAGCGCGCCATCCTCGCGCCAGAAGTGCCGCACGCCGAGGCGGTCGATGATGCGCAGCATGTTGTCGACGTCGGTGAGCCGCGGCACGTTGTGCAGCAGCACGGGACCATCGACCAGCAGCGCTGCTGCCAGGATCGGCAACGTCGCGTTCTTGCTGCCGGAAACGCGGACCGCGCCACTCAGGCCGCGACCGCCCCGGATACGGATCCGATCCAAATGCACCCCTCCCTGGTCGAGCCCGCGCATGGCAACTGCGGACCGCCCAGGCGTTGAGAACTTTCCACAACGGCTGCTGCGCGGCTGACCGGCTCTGCAGCGCACCGTCGTGTGGGCGCGGATCCTAGAGACGCGCAGCCCGGTGTCAACGCCGTTGCCATCGACTTTTGCGCGAGCCGACGGGGGCCGTCGTGCAATCCGCGCCACGGCTGGCGAGCGCCAGCTTGCGGGCGCAGTGCGTTCCCCGTCTTCTGCTGCGATGCGCGTCCTGCTGCTGTGCCACGGCTGGCCTCCCGAGAGTGTCGGTGGCGTCGAGCAGCATGTCCAAGGCCTCGCCGGGGCGCTCGCCGGCCTCGGCTGCCAGGTGCACGTGTTCGCGCGCACCAGCACAGCGGGCCGGCCGCAGGGCAGTTGCTACCTGGAGCACGACGGCAATCCGGCACTGACGCGCGCCGTCTACCGCTGGGAAGGCGTCGGCTCGCTCGATCAGACCTACGACGCGCCGGTGATGGCGGCGGCACTGCAGGGCCTGCTCGCCGCAGCCAGCGCCCGCGGTGAACGCTTCGACGTGGCGCACGTGCACCACCTGACCGGGCTGTCCTGCGGCGCCGTGGCGGTGCTGCAGGACGCCGGCATCCCGGTGGTGCTGACGCTGCACGATTACTGGCTGCTGTGCCCGCGCGGCCAGATGTTCCATCACCGCGGCGAAGTCTGCGACCGTATCGACGCGGCGCGCTGCGCCGAGTGCCTGCAGCTGACGTTCCCGCACTGGCTCGGTCCCGGCAACGCCGCGGCCGCGACCGCTTTGGTGCAGCAGCGGGCGGCGCAGCTGCTGGCCAGGGTGCAGAAGCTGGTGGTGCCATCTTTGCGCGTGCTGCCGCCGTTCCTGGCCGCCGGCGTTCCGGCCGGCAAGTGCACCGTGGTCGAGAACGGCGTCGACACCACGGCACTGCACGCGCTGCCGCCGCCGCCGTGCGGGCCGGGGCCGCTGCGCCTTGGCTACCTCGGCACCCTGATCCCGAGCAAGGGCCTGCACGTGCTGGTCGAAGCGGTGCGCCGCCAGCAGCCGGGCAGCGTGGCGCTGCGCATCTTCGGCAACGCCGTGTCCTACCACGGCGACGACGGCTACCTGACGCGCGTGTTCGAGCAGCTGCGGCCGGGCGATCCGGTCAGCTATCACGGTCCGTACCAGGCGGCGGAGCTGCCGGCTATCCTCGGCCAGATCGACGTGGTGGCGGCCCCGGCACTCTGGCACGAAGCGTTCGGCCTGACGGTGCGCGAGGGCCTCGCCGCCGGCCGGCCGGTGCTGGTCAGTCGCATCGGCGGCCTGCAGGACGCGGTGACCGATCGGGTGCAGGGCCGCGTGCTGCCGCCCGGCGATGTCGCTGCCTGGGCGGCGGCGATCGCCGAACTCGCCGCCGACCGCCAGCTGGTGCGCGGTCTCGCCGTGCATGCGCGCAGCCGCGCCCGTGGCTTCCTGCCGATGGCCGAGGAGCTGCTGACGGTCTACCGCGACTGCCGAGCTTGACCCGCCCGGGGGGCCTGAACTAGTCTGCCGCACCTTTTTCCGCGGACGCCAGGATGCGCGGCCGACTCCCGGTCGCCGCTCATTGGTCCGCGCCTGCAGGAGATTCGATGACGGACGCCGTCGCCGACACCACGGTCGACCCGACAGCACTGCTCGCTGGCGAAGTCACCTACGAGAAGCTCGATCAGTTCCGCGCCGCGATGTTCCAATCGATCCGGCAGATCGAGAGCCTGCGCGACTGGTTGCCGACGCCGCAGGCCAAGGGGCTGCCGCGCGCGATCGTGCTGTGGGCGCTCGGCCGCCACGCCGAGTCGCTCGACGAGCTGCTGCAGGCCAAGAACAGCCCGGCGATCGCCGACTGCCTGGCGCGCAGCTACGCCGCCCTCGGCCGCTTCGACGACGCCGCGCGCGTGCTGCAGCGGCGCGACAACGATCCGCGGCAGGCGTTCACGTGGATGCTGGTGCTCGAGGCCAAGAACGACGCCGACAAGCTGAAGTCCGAGTTCGAGCGGTTGAAGAACATCCTCAAGGAGACCGACCGCAAGTACGTCGACGGCCGGGTCAAGGAGATGTTCCGCGCCACCGAGGCGGCGATCGCCTGCTACGACGACGTGCTGTCGCTCGACCCGGCGCACAAGCAGGCGCTGTTCCGGCTGGCGGTCAACGTCGACCTGCGCGGCGAGGACGAGGAGGCGCGCGAACTGTACGAGCGCGCACTGATGGCGCCGCCGGTCAACGCCGCCTGCGTGATGAACCTCGGCGTGCTGTACGAGGACATGGGCAACTACCGCCGGGCGATGCAGTGCTTCGACCTGGCGTTGCAGTCCGATCCCGACAACAAGCGCGCGCGCCTGTTCCGCCGCGACGCCGCCGCCGCGCTCAACATGTACTACGACGAGGACCAGGAGCGCCGCGAGGACAAGCGCAACAAGATCCTGCGCACGCCGATCAACGACTTCGAGCTGTCGGTGCGCAGCCGGAACTGCCTGGCGAAGATGAACATCCGCACGCTCGGCGACCTGGTCAAGAAGACCGAGGCCGAGCTGCTGAGCTACAAGAACTTCGGCGAGACCTCGCTGCAGGAGATCAAGGAGATCCTGAAGAACAAGGGCCTGCGCCTCGGCATGACCGCCGACGAGCTGATGAGCAAGGATCTCGGCGAGCCGGCCGAGCCGACCGTGGTGGCCGAGGAACTGCCCGATCCAGGCAGCCCGGATCCGCTGCGCCGGCCGATCACCGAGCTCGATCTGTCGGTGCGCAGCCGCCGCATCGTCGACCTGCTGAAGCTGCGCACGATCGGCGAACTGGCGACCCGGACCGAAGCCGAGCTGCTGGCCTGTCCGAACTTCGGCCAGACGTCGCTGAACGAGATCAAGACCAAGCTCGACGAGCTGGGCCTCAGCCTGCGCAGTTGAGCCCGGACGCTGAACCTGGCGGCATCGGCCCCGCATGTACGACCACCTGCTCGGCCAAGTGATCGAGAAGCAGACCGCGCGCGCCGTGCTGCGCGCCGGCGGTGTCGGCTACGAACTCAAGGTGTCGCTGACCACCGCGGCTCTGCTGCAGGTCGGCAGCGAGCAGCAGTTGTTCACCATCCTGCACGTGGTCGACGGCATGCCTACCTTGCTCGGCTTCGCCACCCGCAGCGAACGCGAGCTGTGCCGCAAGGTGCTCGCGGTCGGCGGCGTCGGCCCGAGCATCGCGCTGGCGGTGCTGTCGGTGTTCACGCCGGCCGAGTTCGCCGCGCACGTGCGCGCCGGCGACGTGGCGATGCTGAAGAAGGTCAAGGGCGTCGGCCAGAAGACCGCCGAACGGCTGTGCCTCGAACTGCGCGACGTGGTCACGAAGCTCGACCTGGTGACGGCCGGCGAACGCACGGTGCCGCTGGCCCAGCAACCGGCGGCCGACGCGATCGCCGCCCTGGTGACGCTCGGCTTCTCCGAGAAGGAAGCCAAGGAGAAGGTCGACAAGGTGCGCGGTCGCACCGCCGATCCGACCACCGAAGCGCTGGTCAAGGCCGTGCTGCAGCTGTAGCGGCGCCGCCGCGTTCGCGCCGCGCCAGCAGCACCAGCACCAATTGCACGTCGGCCGGCCGCACGCCGGCGATGCGCGAGCACTCGCCGAGCGTCAGTGGCCGCCGCTGCAGCAATCGCCCGCGCGCTTCGTTGCTGAGTCCGCTCACCCCCGCATAGTCGAAGTCGGCGGGGATGCGCTTGTGCTCCATGCGGCGCAGCCGTTCGACCTCGAGCTGCTGGCGCGCGATGTAGCCCTGGTACTTGATCTCGGCCTCGACCTCGCTCAGCTCCGGCAGAGGCAGCTGCAGGGCCGCGAACGAAGGATCCATGCCGAGCAGGTCCTCGACCCCGACCTCCGGCCGGCGCAGCCACTCGGCCAGCGAGTGGCCGTCGCGCCACACGCCAGCGAGCAGCCGGCACGCCGAAGCGATGCGCGCTTCCTTCTGCACCACGTCGTTCGCGACGGCTTCCTGTACGAGGCCGAGCCGGGCCGCCAGCGGTGTCAGCCGGCGATCGGCGTTGTCGCTGCGCAGCAGCAACCGGAACTCGGCGCGGCTGGTGAACATCCGGTACGGCTCGCTCGGGTTGACGCGGCACAGGTCGTCGATCATCACGCCGAGGTAGGCAGTGGCGCGGTCGAGCACCAGCGGCGGCGCACCGCTGGCGAACTGCGCCGCATTGATGCCGGCGACGATGCCCTGCCCGGCCGCTTCTTCGTAGCCGCTGGTGCCGTTGATCTGGCCGGCGGCGAACAGGCCGTGCACGCCCGCGACCTGCAGGTCGGCGCGGATCTGGTCGGTCCGCAGGTAGTCGTAGTCGACGGCGTAGCCGGGCCGCAGCATCGCCGCCTGCTCGAGGCCCGGGATCGTGCGCAGGAACTGCAGCTGCACCTCCTGCGGCAGGCTGGTCGAGATGCCGTTCGGATAGATCTCGCTCGACTCACGGCCCTCGGGCTCGAGGAAGATCTGGTGGCCGTCCTGGTCGGGAAAGCGCATCACCTTGTCCTCGACGCTCGGGCAGTAGCGCGGACCGGTGCCCTGGATCCGGCCCTGGTACATCGGCGACCGGTGCGCGTTCTGCCGGATGATCGCGTGTGTCGCCGCGGTCGTGCGCGTGATCCAGCAGCACATCTGCGCTTGTGGCAGTTCGCGGGTGCGGAACGAGAACGGCTGCGGCCGTGCGTCACCGGGCTGCACCTCGAGCCGCGACCAGTCGATCGTGTCCTTGTGCAGCCGCGGCGGCGTGCCGGTCTTGTGCCGGCCGAGCACCAGGCCGAGCGCGCGCAGGCTCTGGCTCATCGCCGTCGCCGGCAGCTCGCCGTAGCGACCGCCGGGCGCCTCCCACGGCCCCGCGAACAGTTTGCCGGAGAGAAACGTACCGGTGGTCAGCACCACCGCCGGTGCGCGCAACACGCTGCCGTCCATGAGCTGCACGCCGTCGACGCGCTGCTCGCCTTGGCGCACCGCGGCGACGATCGCCACGACCTCGCCGGCGATCACCGTGAGGCCTTGGTAGCCGAGCACGCGCGCCACCATCCAGTGGTTGTACGCCGCACGATCACACTGCGCGCGCGGCGAACGCACGGCCGGCCCCTTGCGCGTGTTGAGCATGCGGAACTGGATGCCGGTCGCGTCGGTCGCCAGCGCCATCTCGCCGCCGAGCGCGTCGACCTCGCGCACCAGCTGGCCCTTGGCGATGCCGCCGATCGCCGGATTGCACGACATGCGGCCGATCGCCTGCGGGTCGAGCACCACCATCGCCGTGCGCCGGCCCATGCGCGCAGCAGCACACGCGGCCTCGATGCCGGCATGGCCGCCACCGACCACCACTACGTCGAAGTCGCGCATCGCTGGCGAAGGTTAGCGCTGCGACGCGACCTGCGCACAGGTTCGGAATCGCATGAGCCTGACACCGGCGGCCGGCAGGGCCCCGCCGATGGTCCCCCGCCAGCGCCTGCGGCTGCCAGGTTCAAGCGCGGACCACACGCCCGGAGAACACGGAGTGCTCGCACCAGAGCCGCGGGCTCAGGGCTCGATCAGGACGACTTCGTGGTCGTCGGCAAGAACCATGCAGATGCGCGGCTGGTCGGTCAACGGCACAGGTTGAACCGACACGAAGCGAGAAGGTTCAATGCGGCCGCATGAGTTGGCGCGCGGCCAGCACCAGGGCATCGTCGTCGGTGCGACCGTGGCTCGCGAGGATCCCTTCGGCGACCTGACGCAGACTGCCGCGGCCTTCCTGCGCAAAGATGAAACGGCTGTCGATCCCGTCGGTGGCCAGCAACAGCATGTCGCCGGCAGCCACGCCGACGCTGGCGACGCGCAGCTGCGGCAATTGCCCGCCGACCACGCCTGGGCGCAGCAGCAGCATTTCCCGGCGGTCGCGGAGCGATGACGTTTCGCCTGGTCGCGAGCGCAGCAGCACGCCCTCGACGTTGCCGACACCGATCCAGGACATCGTGACGCCGGTCGCGTGGAACCAGGCAAGGCTCATCACCACCCCTCTCCCACCTTGCAAGCGCTCGTGGCATTGATCCACCAGCCGCTCGAGGGGTCGCCCCCGGTGTTTCTGGAGCTCGCCGATGGCCGCGTGTGCGGCGGCCGCCGCTTCCTTCCCGTGACCCAGCCCGTCGACCACGGCGATCAGCACTCCCGAGGCGTCAGGGAACACGGCGTACTGGTCGCCGGACTCGCCATGCCCGCGCTTGGTCCGTGCCGCCACGGCCCAATCCACCTGGGCGCCGCTCATCGCCACTTCCTCGCCGTGATGGTGGTCCCACTCACCGCCGTCTCGATCTCGAACTCGTCCATCAACCGGCGCACGCCGGAAAGGCCGAGGCCCAGCCCGCCGGAACTGGAATTGCCCGGCTGCATCGCCAGCCCGAGGTCGGCGATGCCGGGACCTTCGTCCTGGGCGACGACGACGATCCCCGACCTGCCGTTGTCCTCCGCTGCCCGCAGCAGGATCTCGCCGCGCTTGGCGTACAAGACGATGTTGCGTGCCAGCTCCGAAATCGCGGTGGCGACGATGGTCTGATCGCTGAGCGAGAAAC
>Ga0209488_10002333_pt1 | contig 15649 bp, 19 predicted proteins | sample Rivendell_Oct201_8_FD_188349 | JGI IMG/M metagenome (GOLD analysis project Ga0209488, IMG submission 188349) | Vadose zone soil microbial communities from the Eel River Critical Zone Observatory, Northern California, USA -... | ecosystem: Environmental > Terrestrial > Soil > Vadose zone >... | reverse complement strand
ATCGGCCGGGCCGCCTTGTGGAGGGGAGTTAAGAGGTGCAGTCAATTTCCCAAATTTCTCACTCCGGCAATTGACCTATCACTTTTTGATTTGGGGGTCCTTCCGTCTCCTTTCCCTTCATCTTGACGTGTCTTCCCTTGCCGATTCAGAAGTCCATCACTCGTTATATCTTGTATATATAGTGCGTCTCTTATGCGCGCACTCACGTTCTCAAGTACGTGTTTGTTCCCTGCGCGAGACGTCAGTGGGATTCTTTTTTTAAGGGTCTCTACATATCATAAATGCTTCTCCACACTCCCTGATCGGAGCCCCGCATTGTAGGGTTGGTCACAGGATCCGTCATCGCCGAACAAGTCGCCCGGACGTGTTTCCAGCATTGGAAAAATTGCGGTTCCACTGGAGAAAAGAAGTCATGAATTCGTGCCGCAGAATCGCGAGACGCGCCGCGGCTCCAAAGACTCGGACGCCCGGCGGGTTCAAGGTTATCCTGAGACGTGATGCACAGTGCTTCGCGGCTTCTGTTTTCTCGCAGCATCTGTTCCGCGATAGCAACCACTCCGCCGGGCAGACCCGCTGTTATCTCACAATGACGCAAACAATCGACTAGTGAGAGGACATGTGGTTGACGTCGACTGTATGCGTTTCATGTTAAAATATAACTAATTTGGCGCGATCACTCAACTATCTGGTTACATTACAGATACCTCGTTCACTGCGTAACTAGTGCCAAGCAAGTTTCGCATACGTCTTTGTTGGTTGTGTTGGAATTTGGGCTACAGGACAAACAAGAGGGTGCTTTCCACAAATTCACAGGCTCGGTTGAAAAAGTTATTCACTTTTCAACACCTTGTATCATAAAGTTAGGATTCCTTTTCAGGTTTTCAGGCACATGTGCATGTGGGGGCATCACACTTGCCCAACTCAGGTGATCCTTAACGTTGAGATGATCAGTACACATGATTGCCGACAAATGTATTCCGACCCACTGCGTTGTGTCTCTGCGTCTAAAATGTACAGGTACAGGGTGCCTCAGGTCGCAATCGAGTTCCAAACGCGTTCCGGGTGTGTTGCTCCACTGCCCTCGCCATCGTGCTAATTTACTATCTAACCAAACAACGACAACGTCTTGGGCGTTGCCGACATTCCGGCAAATTGCGATGCACTGAGATAAGGGACGCCACTTATAAAAGTACACATAGACGAGAAAGAACTATTACAACCAATTCGCACATCTGAGACCCACATTTCCTCGGAGCTTAACCCCAGAGATGCAACTGCTCATTGGTGAGACCGTCTATATATCGCCCGCCCTTCCTCGGGTACTCCTCCAAGAGTTGCCCAATCTCTGCCAGGTCTTCGGCCGACAGCTCGACGTCGCCACCTGCCTGGTTTTCCAAAGTACGTTTGACATTTCTGCGGCGCAAAGGTCACGACGAGAGAAACCGGAGAAAGAGACGATGATTATTGTAAACTCACGAGGACCCCGGAAGTGGGATGACGAAGTCGCCGTGCGCGCTAACCCACGCGATGCTCAGCTGGGCAACGGTGACGCCTTTACGCTTCGCAATGGCCGATAAAGCGTCTACAAGCCGCAGGTTATGTACGATATTCTGGGACGCATGGCCGCGTCAACAAAGGGGAGGGCTGCAGAGCTGAAGAGAACGTACCTCATCTTGGAAACGGCCGTACCCGCGCCTGAAATCGCCTTCCTCAAAGTCCTGACTGCTCCTTATCTGACCAGTGAGCAACCCACGACCAAGCGGGCTGTTACAGGTCAGGAGGGGCGTGTCGACGCGATGGTGGCGAGAGAAGTACGTACGAATATGCGACGAGAGAGATGCCAAGCTCTTTACAAGCAGCAATCACTAAACGAATATGTATGAGCCTCCCAGAAAGAAAAGGGGATAGGAAGGAGCTGCTAGTGCCCTCTTACCATCTTTCTGTTCCTTCTCGTAGGCTTGGAGACTTACTTCGATTTCGACCGCCGCGATAGGCGCAACCTAAAGTCGTCGTATATGCACTCATACGCATACAGAGATCAGTCGCAAAAGCGTCGCACCTTGTGAGCGCGGCGTACAGTCTCTGCGCTGACTTCGGACAGACCGATGTGGTCAAACTTTCCTTCCTTCACCAGGTCATTGAGCACCTTCACAATGCTCTCGATCTCGTATTTCGGGTCGCGTCTAGCCGGTTCGAATAGATCGAGCTTCTTCGTCCCACGCAAGGTCTTGAGGATTTCATCGACGCTCCTGCGCAGGTTCTTCTCGCTCCCGTCCACAGCCAGCTTGCCGGGCACCAATCCGCCTTTGACGGAGAGGAAGGTGCGGTCTGCGTACTCTGGGTGCTTCTCAAAGAAGCGGGCGACTAGCTCGAGATTCGCGACGGTCAAGCCTTGTCCGTAGAACTCGCCTGAGGAGTTGATGTGTGTGTTTCAACTGACTGGGGATGGTCAAAAATAGGTAGGTTCACATACCGCTGTTGAGAAACATCTTCGTTCCCGGAGGCAGAGCGTCGATACCCGCCTTGATTGCTGCGAAAGCCTCCTCATCCGGGGTCTGGTTTGGCTTCCATGTCATCATCATAAGCCCATGCTGGTACGAGCGAGGGGCGTGAGTGAGTAAATGTGGACAGGGACATCGGCACGGGTCGCATAGTAGCTTACCCCGACTTTCGCCACGGTTGCGCCACCCAGTTTGGCTGTTTTGCGTGTCATGATGTGGTTGTGTCTGGTTTCTGCAATTGAATTGCCCTGTACGAGGGGGCGTAAGGTCGCGCTTTATATATGCTAAAGAAGTCCGTAAGATGGATAAGCAGAACAGCTGGGCGCACAGATAAGAGGCTAATACCACTGACGACATTCATATCTCGGGTACACCAATCAGCCGCTCTGGTTCTGAAAGCCCCGCGCATACGCGCCCAACACGTGTCGGCTCGGCTTGCCGGAAAAGTGTGGGTGTCCCACGGCAAGGGTGGATCTCCCACCATTCGAGAAAGCGTAGACAGGGATGGCGGCCGATGGCCAAATGGTAACATATCCGGTACTCTAATTAGAAGTTGGTTGCAAGGGATAAATCTCATGAGACAAATCTACATCTGAGAACATAAATCCAGTGTTGGTCCCACCGTCGCACGGACAGATCGCAGATCTAGAAGGCCACGCATTCCCTCTCTTGTACAGATAATCGATGTCACACAACACTCCTGATTGTGCACATTTGTCCCATCGACGTCTTGTTCATTCAGCGAGCACGTCGTGAGAGAGAGAGAATGTCTCCCACACCCTGCCCATTCCTTCCCACGGGAGGGCTTCCAGCGCACTTCCGAGTCCGTTGCGACATTATGCCTTCGTCAACTCGCGCAGCGACAGTGGCAGTGCCGTCAGAGGAAACACTTTACTGATAACTCCGCGCCAGTCTCCCCCTCTGCACTCTCTGCCCCAGTCCTCTCGGCTTATTGCACAACGACAATGTCGTCAAAGAGAGCGTTCTCAGGTGTGAGCCGAAGGATGGTGTATTTGTAAATACACAACCCTCAGACTCATAACCTCAGCTTCGTTCAACATACCAAGATAGGAGTTGAGAACTTCCTAACTCTTATCAGTTTTGAGGACCACCCCGTTGGTGGTACGTGCAGACAACAAACTGGTCAGGATAATAGATCTTGACTCGAAAGTTGATCTCCCATTTTTCCCGACGTTCTACATCACCCATCGCCGATAATGAGATCCCTTTGTCCCATACCAATACGTACTTAAGCGGACATGTGGCTGAGGAGCGATTACCCTGTGACACAGCGGTGGACGCTGTGTTGGAGGAGAATCGCGGGGACAACAGCCAGACCGAGAGGAGTTGGACCTGACCTTGGACCGACCCCCGATTTACACCCACCGGGCCGAACGGGCTGATTTTCGGGCACGTGACCCCGGTTCGAAGCGGAGCGGCGCGACCAATTTCAGTCTTCCTCCGCCTCCGCATAAACTCCTTGCCTGCCCCAAGCCGTGGCGATGTCATCCCCGAGCATCGCATTTGGCACGTGGTGCCTCTGTCCCATAGAGATCCAGACCGTCCCTTTGATTCAGTCATACTGGTCTAATTCTGGTGCGTCGTCGTCCTCTTTTACACTTCGGGTTCTGTTTGCACTGGCAAGCCCCATTACACGAATGCTGACCTCTCAATGCCGACGATCACCTCGATGTTGACATATCCTACCCACAAGCGAATGGCGGCATGGCAACGATGACCGGACCAGCGATACTGACAACGAATGATGATGGCAGCAGTACTAACAGAAGCAGCCGCCGCTGCGGGCACCAGCAGCACCAACGACGTGACGGTGAAGGTAGCAGCGGCAGTGACATGACGGCGACATCAGTAGAGGCGACGCGACAGTAACGCCAGCAGCAGTTGCAACTCGATGGTGACAGCTGCAGGTGTTCTCTCACTATTTTTATCTTAAATAGTTCTATCTTAATATTTTGGTCCATCCTGTCAGAAATTTGACCATAACATCTTGCAAATAGTCAAACCACTTCAAAAAGAAAATCCCTTGGGTTCCACCCCGAAAACCCCTGTATAACATGATCTTCTTTGTTTAAATTAGTTTGAGATTTAGACAATCTGAGCTGTTTATATAAAATCCTGACAGAACTTGCATATAAGAGTAACTCTCTAAGCCTGAGAGTAGATCACCCATATCACTAGCAAGTTTACAACAATAATTATTTGCTGGTAACATATCCAAGGACAACTAATTAATCAGTATCCTTCCCACGTGCATGGGATAGAAGCCATCTCCCGGCTGTAACCGAGGCCAAATCTTCCGTGAACCGAGACGGTGATTGATCGATCAGCGCTCAGCGCTCGGCGCACAAAATGGGTCGTCGCATCCTCACTTGATGTTGGTCACGCGACTCTTCGAGGGCAAATGCAATAGCGAAGCAACTACAGAGCAATATATACATGACGGATCACGACGCAAACCCGAATAGAGTCAAAGGCAGAAGAATCGTAGAGGTGATTGGTGGTGTGACGAGTGATATAACGTATGCGGAGGTTGAGATTGTCCGTTTCATGAAACCGAAGGTACGAACCAGGCATCAAAGACCCAAGAATACGTTGACGCGGACACCTTTTGGTTAAATTTGAAACCTGGAATACCGGGTTGGAAATATTGTATATGGTGGCGAATGCAAATGGTGTCGTGATAATTGGGCTTGCGCGCTCAACTGGCGGTGCTGCTTGGGGTCATGGGTGAAGCTGAGGTGCTGAGGTCGAGTCGAAAGCGGCCAGGCGTAGATAATCACGGAACAGCGCAGATAAGAGGCATAAACAATAAAGGCTAGCATCGGTGCTGGACAATGAGTGGTTGCGGCATTAGGCAGCGATGGGGGCTATAGGTGGTCAATAGTCAGGATCGATCATCTCAATAGCGCCACATTGTTCGCAGTGGCTCCACATGGTACGTTGACCATGCGAATTAGAAGCACAGGCCATGCGTAGTTTTGGAATCTGGGTGCAGTGCCTGCAGCGCGTGCGAACAAAGCGGAGGAAGACAAGATAGACCAATTAGCAAGGACTTAACTATCGGGCACCGGAACGACTAGATGAAAATGGGGGCACTGACCCACGATGGAGAAAGCTGTTTTTGGGTTCAAGCAGACCGACGGTCTTTCGCGGTGGTGGTGATGTAGACTGTCTTGAGAAGTTGTGCGAGTCGACGTCGACTGAGCCATCCGAACCAAAGAATGGATTGGGGTAGTAGCTGAACGGGGGATATGCGGGGGCTATATGCGCGTCAAATGAGCTTGAAGGCGATAGGCAGAATACAAGAGAACATACCGTCACCGAAATCCGAACTGCTGGTCGTGCTGGCACCCGAGTCTAGGCGTACATGATGCTGCTCAGAAATGATAGGTTCAACAGATACGTCCGAGGCATCAGACATATCAACATCTGCGTCTGCTTGATAGGAGGGGAAGGGCACAAGACGCAATTGCTTCGACTGATGATATAAGCATTAATCCCGACGCGTTGCGCGACGCCGTTGGAAGGACCTACAGTACGGTCAGGCTCGCTAACAATGTCATTGTCCAACTTCCTCTTTAGGGCCATTGTATAAGACAAGGGGACGAACACAGAGATATGAAGGGGATAGAGTTGTGGGGGATTAAGAGGGGGGCTCTGACAAGCCTAGGACGAGTTGATACCCGTAAAGATGTACCCCATTCTTATAGAATACATGTTTGTCAATATTTGCTGACCTTATCGCGGGGTTTGAATAACGGAGAATCAATGAATTTCCCAGAATGTCAAGTGAGAATATTCTGATGCTGATTGGGTCTTTCCTAATCTGTTAAGGGACTGAGACCTGTTTCTCCATATGCGGCAGAAAGTAGGGGTAAAAATGGGGTGGCGGTATTTGCCGGAGTTGAAATTGGAACTGAGTCGTGATGGTTGTCACGGAGCCCAGATTTTTTTCGTCACGACCCCAGGAACCCAGACCTGTCACCTTTTGGTCGTCCGCCGCCGTTCCACCGGTACCACCATCGGTTCGGTTCTGGCCGGTGGCGCTGCGAAACGGGATGGGATGTGTGGTCGTGTCGTTGTTGTTGCCGCCACCACTGCCAACAGGTCAACACGGCTTCCCTCGCAATTCCCCGTTCCCTGTAACGTTCCCCGCCACCAATACTCTTCCTCATGGCCAACGTCGTCCCTCCCCAAGGACCTCTCCCTCCCTTTCTCGACCCTCTGTTTTCCTACCTCTCTTCCTGCCTCCCTGCGCCCGTATCCAAAGCCCTACTCATCGTCCTCGCTCACGGGCTGGCATTCCTCAATGCGTTTATCGGCCTCGGTTCTGCATTGATATCATCAAAACCCTCCGACTGGGATGCACAAAAGATCGTTCCACCCCTCATCACTCTCCTTGCCGCGTACCTAGCGCTTACCAGCGCTCTGCGTACCGCAACGTGGTTCATTCGCACCGCCACATGGCTGGTCAAATGGGGCATCGTTGCTGCCGCTGTGTCTGCGGCACTAGCATGGCTCCTGGGGGCAGGGAGCGGCGGCGGCGGCATCGTACCGGGTCTTATCGCGATGGTGTCGGATAAGCTCAATGGCCCCGGGCAGGACGCCGGCTCGCGAAGTAGTACTAGCCAGCGCGCGAGATCACGACCGCAGACAAGGGAGTCGTTCGATAAGTACTGGGATTGGCAGTTCGAGGAGCAACAGTGGAACGCTGCTGATGTTGCGAGCCCGGCTGCCCAAGTGCAACAGTTCGTTGCGAATGCGCTCAATGTGGCAAGGGATGGAAGTTGGTTGTCCGTCGCGCGTGGTGCGCTGCAGGGCTTTTCTGCTCACGATCAGACCGGAGAAAGTGGGGGTGCTTCTTCTCACGAGAGACAATATGCGCAACAAAACGACCGAACAAATTCCATCCGATGACGAGCCGCGATTTTGATATTTACTAGTAGTTTCAATATTCAGCTGTAAATTATGGCACGCTTGTGTACTTCTTATCAACTCGCATATATATCGCTTCTGGTCCCAGTTACGGGTGGCATGTAAGACTCATTGGTAAGGGATACTTCTAATAGATTTATCGTGCACGACAAAGCGCCGAAAGGGACGGTAGTAAGGTTTGCACTTTATGCGGCCGAAACGGGAGCAGTCTCACCCTTCTGTGCGTACTGATAGCTAGAGAATGGCCAGCCATTACTTCATGGGTTCAAAAAAAAAGGGTGGGGGAACAAAAACTCACTGGGCGATACGCGCGAGCTGCCCGAGGCCAGTTGAGCCAACGAAGAAGTTCACCTAGAGGATCACACGACGCATGAGAGCCGAGTCGGGACCGACACAAGCACTGACACTGACCGCTGCGAGCGAATAATTGACGGGCGTGATAACCAAAGAGTAGCGCACCCAGATGAAGCCGGTCGCCGTGAGCGCTGCAGCGAGCCCAGCCCAGTCCCAGTTTATACAAGGGAAAACAAAAAATAAATAAATTTACGGACCAATGTTTTGCGACAGAGAGAGCTTCTCCGCGGGTCGACTGATATCCTTCAGCCCCGCGGCGACAAGGCACCATTTCATAAGAGGGGCCCAGAAAAAGACGGTCTTGGGCCCTGTGAGACACAACGCCAACCCGACAAAGTCAGTTGGCCCCCATGTGCGGACCTCGGGTTGGAGTGGCGTACCGACTGGATGGTTCATGAATGACTGGAATTTAGATGCCGATGCGCTTGCTGCTGCTCCGGACATTTTTGGTATCGAGGAGAAGGACGAGGAATGCCTGAAGATGTAGAAGATGAGAGTGTTCGTACGAGTGTATTCCGACCCTAGCGCACCTTTGAGTGTCAAGGATTTGTCATAATCGGGTGATCCTCCGTGAGAGATTTAACCCTAATTAGGCGAGTGCCAGCAACATCAACAACAACACCACAATTCAATATCAACCTCGCACATTAGCATACACAGTAACTTTGGCGCCTCCCTGAGGGCATCAGAGGAGAATAAAATATTACACTCAAGACACATGTTACATACATAGCCATCGGAGCAATCGGAACTATCATAGCGAGTGTGGTCTGCGCAACCAACTTACCAGTACAATTTCATCTCATCGATCATATATTGATGATCCACCTGATGGTGCTAGTCGACCAGGTATCCGCGCAGGAGTGCCCACCATACGATTAGTGGTGCTTAATACCTGTCGTGACTGCGGTGCCGGCGAGAATGGCGATGGCTACGATGACGATGACGACGATGACGATCGTCGGGGGCGATGAGGACCGAAGCCGGGGTGCCGGGGAGGCTGGCGTAGCCTCCCATGTTGGCTGCCTGTAATCCGAGATAGTCGTATCCGGGTGTACCGTATGAGCCCGCATATCCGCTGTAGGACATAGGCATACCGATGCCAACCGTGTTTGGGTATCCGTACGGAGAATACGAGGAACCCATGGGACCGCCCATGATCGGACTGGATGGAATGTTCCCGCCGACCACTAACGGGCTCCCACCCACGTTGGATCCTGCGTATCCACTGCCTGCGTATCCACTGCCCGCGTATCCACTGCCCGCATATCCACTGCCCGCGTATCCAACAGAACCGGCGTAACTGGGAGCCCCGTACGCGTGGAATGAGTTACGGCGATCGCGGTAAGAGCCGCCTCCGAAGCCCATGCCATAGCCGCCGTCCAGTTCACGCTCTGCGACTATGTTGCTGGCCGTCCCCGCCGCGGTGTCGCACGCCATTTGCAAGCCATATTGGTCGATGACCGCGCGCCCCGTGTCCTGCCATAAGCGAACGGCTTTTTGGAATGGAATGGGGAGAAAACACGTGAGCGTGGGAGCTGACACAACCGATCGATGGCTGCAGCGTACCTTCTGCGATTGCAAGCCCCCTTAGGGCATCACGTTGCAGTTCATAGTCGCCATACAGAAATTCGTATGCGTTTGTACCGTATTTTATTTGTCGATATGCTTCGTATGCGGCGGCAGCACCTATTTCTTGAGGCATCATACGCGTGACTTCACCCTGTGACTGGACGTCAATAATGAAGGCTAGTGGAGATAACAATCAGCGGCGTACGAGGCCAGCGTAGGCACGACGATGACACATTTTGGCATCATGCTTCCCGAAACCTCCCCCTCCCGACGAAAGACGTGAAATGGTGTTCTGGTAAAAGTAACTATGTACCGCGCATGGGTGCATGGGACATCGACTAGTACCGGCGGGCGACTTACGGATCGCCGCCCATGGCATGGGCAGAATAAAAGTCTTGTCCTGTCCCTGTATGAGAGATAAGTTCAGTAACTCTCTACCTTTTCAATACTGTGGCATGCATACATGTTGGGAGTGGCTGATAGGAAGGTAGTGGTGGAGCTCCCAATTGGAACTAGACGAATTGAGCTGACGAGGAAGGAGTGTGCAAGGGAAGTCTACGTACTTGTTGAGTTCCCCAGCCAGGGGCATACCTGTAGTGGTTGTAGGACATGGAGGGGAAGAAGGTTGGGAGAGTAGTCTGAAGTGTGAAAGGAGATAACCCCGGGCCCCATTTGCGGCGCTCCACTGGCACCCACACCCCAAATGCATCGTTGCGGTGCACCTGTGAATCACGAAACAATTCACGCGTGACTGACACGGGGAATTGTGCCCTTTAACCACAACTGGGTGATTTGAGCCGATCACCTTTTTCAGTAGATCCTGCCGAGACCCAGGCTGACCTCTACAAGACGTTGGAGACCCCCACTTCTCATGACACGATAAGAGACCCAGGAGACTCAAAAGTACCGGAGTTGGCTTATCATCGCCCATGTCTTGACAAGAGCGCCAGGGCACCGGGCTAAGAGCTAGAGCGTAGAACCGACCTTTGAAGAGGACACGCGCGGCACTGACCGCACTGATGCACGTGACGTGACGAGAGATACAGAAAACTGTACCTTTGTGACCGCTCCTGGAATACTCAGTGTAGAGCCTAAGACTACTAAATGACAGGCGCGTAAGTTCTCGTCGTGGTCTGATATTCATCTTCTCTGACCCCGTGTAGACTATAATATCTTTGAATCCCCGGAATTCGATGCGAATGAATATGCCAATGCTGTCCTTGCCGGAGAACCTTACCCACTACAACCTGGCTCATCAAGACCCACAAAACCTACCGGCTTGGAACCAGCGAAAGAGGACATCTCTGTCGCTATCGCGAAACTCACTTATGGCATTGACGATGTCTCAAAACAGATCAAGAATGTGGTGCGTATTTTGTTCTAGACATCGTTCATTTTCATGACGCTGTTCAGGTTACCGCGCACCACGAAGACCTACTAGAGCAGGCCGCAGGGGTAGGAGAAGTCAATGGCTCCTTGCAAGCTGTTCGAGAAGGGCTCGACGCACTTGACGTATCCTTGGAAAAGTGCGTATTCACATTAGCCGTGCGATCATGTAAACCCTCATCCCGGGTTTACTCAGGCTGCGCCAAAAATTTCGTGATCCCTACCAAACTATGCAAGTGAACGTAAGGCGGTTGCAACGCCTCCAGCAAGCCTCAGATGTTTTGCGACGGACATCCCGCTTCACTACCCTCGCAAAACGCTTACAGACTCAGATGGCCGAGGTCGGCGACGGTTCAACCGGCGCTGTTTCACAACCCAAGGCGAGCGAATCAAAAATAAACAGCGCGGCACTCGATGGCCGGCGAAGCGCTACACCCGGACTGGATCACGAGGGAGAAAAAGAGCGTTCCCTCGCACAGGCCGCGCTTACCATTGCAGAGCTCTGTAGGGAGTTCATCAATGCGACACTTATGCGGCGGCTAATTTCATGTATCAGGCGACCTTTTGGGGACCTCGCCCGATGCGCCGGAAACTACGTCAGAGGGGTCAACCCCAATAGACACTGGGCCGTCGCCCAGCAGGCATATTCCGCTCCGCTCCATCAACGCTGTTGCTGTGCATATCCCATTAATCGACTCTGCGCGGTCAAAAGTCACCGCCGAGATGGAGTCAATGGTTCTAGAGGGCCTTGCTCAAGTGGCAAGTTGATTCACCCTACTTTTGAAAGCGAGCGTCTGTTGAACTCCTTACTCCACAGAATCAGCCATTACTTGCCACTTCGCTCCAGACTGCTCATAACCTTCGACTGCTGCCGGATCTTGTACAAAATCTCGTTTCAGACCTTTCGAGTGCAGTTGAAGCGCGGATCAAATCCGCCTTCGACATGTCACAAATCTCCAAGGAGTTAAACGCAAAAGGTGGGGTGGACATTTTTCTGCGACTTCGGTATTTCCCGAACTGAGCCATGAATCACAGATCCTGCATCAGCGTCCACCGGGCTCGCGTACAAGTCCCGTATTCGCCAGGAGCCTACTAACGTAACTGCACCACAATGGGGACAGGCCCTGTGGAGCCGGTTAACTGCTCTTGTTGAGGACATGGCCGGTGCATGCGTCAAAGTGAAGTTTGCCTTTCTTATTCCGAGGAAGTTGGCCTCAACGGCTATGACACTTTAGGTGTATATCTTGGAGAAAGTCTTGAAGCTGAAGAAGGATCCGATCTCACAGATTGTCTTTCTTGACGAAGCCATGAAGGTCGGCCCGATCTCATTGCTGCATTGGCAACTCTTGTAATGTTCCTCAGATACTGGAGAGTAAGCCAAGCACGACATTTTGGGCTGCGTTGGCCCGATCATTGGAGAAGCAAACTCGGGACGCGGCGAAGAGTATGCAGTTTATCAAAGTTATACAACGATTCTGAAACATCGTTCTAGACTCGACCTTCCTGCACCAGACATTGAGTTCCGGTTATCCACGGCTTTTGCGCCTCTTCCATGACTTCTTCTCAAAAATCGCGGCGCATACAGATACTGTATACACGCAAGAGCGACAGAGGTCTGTACACGTATCGTGATGCGGTCAGTGACAATATCTTAACTGCCTTCAGCCCAGAAACTGTTCTCGTACTCCGGGCGCTTTCAACATTTGAAGCGCTCTATCTGTCACGCACGTCAAACAAAATGAATGAGGCTGTAGGACAAGCTTTTCAGGGTGGTTCCCGTTCGCCACCTTCCTCAACTGAAGGGATGAATGTCGCGCGAATGATCGCAAACGAACTCGACACAGCCAAATTTGACCCGCTACTCGTGCGGTCCGTTGCCCGCGGTGCCAAGTCGAGCTTAGATATGCTACTTGGGCGTGTGGACGGCCTCGTCGTGCGGGATCGCTCTGCAACGCTTCTTATTGGACCTTCAGCTACGCCACAACAAGTGCAGAACCTCTCACTGGCGACCTTCCTGTACCATTGTGGCACGAGGATGCGTTCTCTCGAGGAAGAGCACGCCAGTGATGCGTATGCGATTCTCCGTCCTTCCGTGGTGGTAAGTGCTCGCTACAGTGCGGACACTAGCATTGCCAGTAACCAGCCGACAGAACATGATGGGGTCCTACCACCGTATCGTGGACCCACTCTTGGCTGCCATCAAGTCAGAGTCTGGCGCGATTATTGCCAAGTTACATCGCGAACCGGTTCGATCTGCTGACCCCCTCGCCGAGATGGGCGGTTCAAGTACATATGTTAGGGAGATCACGGAGAAACTGGCATTCGTGAGGACTGAAATCCTCCCACGTCTCTTGATTGAGGAGGTGGCACGAGAATGGTTCGTTAATGCGTATCGTCTTTAATACACGACATCTGAAGAAGGTATTTGCCTGTGCCGCAGGCCGCTGGACATCGTAAAGTATATACTCAGAGCTTTCGTGCTGCACGTATCGATCGTCAAGCCACTCGACGAACCGTGCAAGCTACAGCTCACGGGCGACGTGACCGAGCTCGAGTTCTCACTAGGCGCCTTTGTGTCCGAGGGCAAGAGCAAAGGCAAGCGCGGGGGCGGGGGCAGCAGTGGCGGGCTGGACGCCGCCGGCTCAGAGTACCGCGCGCTGCGCGCGATGCGCCCGCTGCTCTTCCTGGAGACTGCGCGCCTCGCAGAGCACGACGGCGGGACGGCGGGACTGCCGCCGCTCGTGGTGCTGCACCACATCCTCGTGCGGGCGCCGATCCCGCTGCCGCATGTGCTGCATGGCTGGCAGGCTGCGGAGTACGTGCGGTGGGTCGAGGAACACTCGGAGGAGGAGGCGCTCACGCTTGTCGAGGGCGGACTCGCGCATTGGGAGAAGGTCAGCGAGGCGGAGGGTCGGGATCCTGCGTCGGAGTTTGTGGTGCTTGCGCGAACCGTGCTGGTGAACGCCAAGGCGAAGGTGCAGTGAAGGCGATCGTGCTTCTTTTGTCCTTTTTTTGTCTTTAGGTGAGGGAGTGCTGGTTTTTGGCAATCGCCATTACGGCTTGTCCTTGTTTCTTTGCATGGGTGATGTGTATTGTTGTCGGGACTCTTGCGCGGTCCCTTTATAGGATTGAGTGTGCTGATCACCGTAATTAGGCAACTCGTACCATTCCTGCTACTGCTGCCGGTTTTGAAGTTCTGAGGATGTTGCTGATATCAGAATTGTGGTGGAATGTATTGGTGTCGACCCAGGCATCTTGATTCCTTCTTATAACTCGACCTTCACTGTGAAGTAGGTGCATACAGAACTCATGGACATATCACTGCCTCAAGGCCCCCAAACCCTTCGCTGCCAAGGTCTGGCCTTTATTTGCTTGGCTTTCAGTGTGGTGTCATCAGGATGTGTGTGCCTCAGCTAAGTGGCCGCCCCAACGCCCATTGCTGCATCGCTAACACCACCTGCGGGGCCTCGGGACATATAAATACTAGGTGAGATGCTTTACGACTCGCGAGAACTGCCACCTGCTTCGTTCCAGCCCATGTCCTGGATGGACATGGTCACGGCCAAGAGGAGGATGACGAAATTGCACTGGGTCGTCTCTCTCCCAGTCCTTGCTGTCTCAGCAATTTCCCAAGCCGTTGATGGCCCGTTTCAAGTTTGTCTGACGGGATGGGAATGGATGAGCGCCACTTCATTCTCGTTTTCTTTTTTTTTTCAGTCCTGCTTTCGCATTCCTGATCGATCTCCTATCCCAAGTCGTTCAATAGCATAGACCAAAACCCTTGTCTAATTGCCGCATACTTGGCATCTTCTTGCTATGGAGGCGGTAAATGTCTCGTGTTGTCGATTCGACACATTTGTCATTGGTAACATTTTCAGGATACAGTATCCCAAACACAAACACCGCGTACAATGGCCCTTTCGAAGAGGTTCCTTGCCTTTGTACCACAGTCGAATATTCCCTTTACAGCGCTTGCGGCGCATGTCAGGGAGTGAATGGCTCTATCAGGTATCTGTTCTACGAAAAACTTGAACCCGTGCCAATGACATGCTACCAGCTGGCAACAATGGAGTACATTTTGTAGTCAAGAGTAAGTGTATTCAGCGTCCATGTGGATGCGCTTTCACTTTTTTCTATGACGGTTTTATACACCACCATATCCCGCCGGTCTTCTCTGATACATTGGTGACAGATACGAGTTGAAGATTCCTCACGGTACGATCGTGCCTTATTGGGCAACTCTTGATGTGAAGGTGTTGTTCGCTTCTGTGTTTCTGCATCGTCTTGGGCGCTGACGACGTCCCCTTTCCCGAAACGGCTTAGACCGCTGGGCGCTGGAATGAAGGCGCTGCGAAAAGCGCTGGTGGTAAGTCGGTCCACATGGCATGATGGCGTCAACATTTTCCTGGGGTTCAAGTTCCCCATCCACTCCTTTTGACTTCTCTTTACACAGATTTTCCCGAACTTACACCAAATGGCACCACAACCCAGGCGTCGTCAACATCGTCTTTGTCAACCACATCGACATCGACATGGTCAACAACATCAGCGGTTTCTTCGAGTCAGAGCCCTTCCTCAAGTCCCAGCCTAAATCAGAACAAATCACATTCAAAACTAATTACAGCTGTTGCGGGTAGTATCGGAGGCGTCGCACTGTTAATTGCGCCTCTCTTCTGGTACTTCCGCCAGCGGAGGACTCGGAGGCGCGGAGGCGTTCTGCTGTCTCCGTTAGAGAGCAATGTCACGCGGATGGCGGAGGACTTCAGTGTACCAGACACTATTTCATCAGTTACGCGATCTGGCGAGTACTATGTGCGTGCTGTAACTTGCTGTGGCACCCGACCTTTTTTTTTTTTAAATTTCCCCGCAAAACCAAACAA
>Ga0209488_10002332_pt1 | contig 15650 bp, 10 predicted proteins | sample Rivendell_Oct201_8_FD_188349 | JGI IMG/M metagenome (GOLD analysis project Ga0209488, IMG submission 188349) | Vadose zone soil microbial communities from the Eel River Critical Zone Observatory, Northern California, USA -... | ecosystem: Environmental > Terrestrial > Soil > Vadose zone >... | reverse complement strand
GACGATCAACCGCTTCAGGTACAGCTCCGGCGCGATGCGCAGGAACAGCGGCATGTCGAGCGCATTGTGGTGGGTGCGGAACGGCCGCGCGGTGGCGCCGCCGAAGATCGGCTGCAGGATCGGCGTCTCGACCTCGAGGTAGCCGAGCGCGTCGAAGTAGGCGCGCACCTCGCGGACGATGCGCGAGCGGGTGGCGAAGGCCTGGCGCACCTCGGCACTGGCGAACAGGTCGACGTAGCGCATGCGGTAGCGCAGTTCCTGATCCTGCAGCCCGTGCCACTTCTCCGGCGCATGCCGCAGCGCCTTGCTCGCCAGCAGCACCGCGGTGGCCCACAGCGTCGGCTCGCCCTTCTGCGTGCGGCCGAGCTCGCCGGTCACCGCCACCAGGTCGTTGCCCTCGATGCGCTTCCGGTCCGGCCAGAACTGGCCGAGGCGATCGCGCTCGAAGCCGATCTGGATCGCACCGGTGCGGTCCTGCAGGTGGCTGAAGCGCAGCTTGCCGAAGTCGCGGATCTGGCTCAGGCGGCCGGCCAACGTCACGGTCTGGCCGATGCGCTGGTCGAACTCCGAGAGCACCTCCTGCACGGCCGTGTGCCGGGGCACGCGCGGCGGGAACGGGTCGATGCCGGCGCTGCGCAACGCAGTCAGCTTCTCGAGTCGGTCCTTGGCGATGCCGTCGGTCACGAGCGGTCCTTGCTGCGATCTGCGTGCTCTGGGAAGGCGGGGCACCATAGGCGGCGACGGCGAGCGGCGGAAACGGAAACACGGCGGCCAGAAACACGGCGGCCGGTGCGGTGGACTGCGGCGCCGGACCCGGGTGCCCGCGGCACGACCGCGCGCGAGCTCGGGGAACCGCGGCCTTTGAACCGCGGCGCGCGGCGCCGCCCGGCGCGCGGCCGCCGCGGTATCCTTGCCTACGCCATGCGTCCCTTCGCGCTCGCGATCGCCACCCTGTTCGGTTGCTGCCTCGGTGCGCAGAGCACGCTGCCGCAGAACCGGCTCGATTTCAGCAACTGGTACCTGCAGGCGCAGCCGATCGCGTTCCCGAACTACCACAACCCCGGCGGCAACGTCGCCGGCGACGGCATGTTCAAGGTGTTCCCGGCCGAAGTGTTCGAGCAGGATCGCGACATCCAGATCACCGGCTTCCACTTCAGCTACGAGGTCGATGCCTCGTTCCCGATGACCTTCGTGCGGCAGGTCAACCTGCCGGCGGTGCAGTTCTACCGCACGCAGCTGCTGGTGTCGGGCGGCCAGACCTACGAGACGATCGACTTCAGCCAGCCGGTCGGTCCGGAGTACGCGCCGAACCGGGACTTCCCGGCCACCAACCTGGTCGCGCTGTACGACAAGCACTTCGGCGCCCCGCTGGCGCTGCCGCCGTTCGATCAGGCGCTGGTGATGCCGAGCCGGGTCAACGGCCAGCGCACCGGCGTGGCGATCTTCCTGAAGGCGACGCCCGGGGATCTGCCGACCGCGCTGCGGCCGACGATCCAGCTCGAGTCGAGCTTCGACGAACGCCACATCGCTCCGGGTCACCCGAGCTACTCCGGCACCTTCAACGCCGCGACCCAGGTGCTGGCGCAGTTCGGCCAGTCGGGACAGCCGTCGGCGACCGGCGAACTCGCGGTCGGGCTGTACCTCGGCACGCCGACGCTGCAGGTCTACGGCTCCGCCGCCGGCGGGTTCAACGACCCGCAGCACTTCGAGACGCATCTCGGGCCCGGCGCCTACAGCAACGACCTCGCCACGACCAGCGGCACGATCGGTCTGTTCGTGCAGGCGCAGCCGCGCTCGGCGACTTCGCTGGTCTGGCCGCTGCTGGTGTCGCGGGGCATCGCCGGCCCGACCACCAGCCTCGGGCTGCCGCTCGGCGCGCCGATTCCGACCAGCGCGCTGCGCTACACCCCGGGCCAGGTCGCCCAGCTGCTGCCGCCGGCGCCGATCGGCGACTACCAGCCGGGCGGTTTCGCCGGCTTTCGCGAAGTGCAGACCAGTGCCTATGCGTCGCCGCCGGTGTTCTTTCCCGCGGCCCCGGTGCTGGTGGGTCTCGACTTCTGGATGCAGGCGGTCATCGTCGCCCCGGGCTTCGTGCCGGCGGACGCCACCAATGCCGTGCGAGTGACCTGCCGTTAGCGGACGCCGGCCCGGGATCGCTCACGGCGCCGGCGCCATGCCCACCAGCAGTCGGCCGTCGTGCAGGCGCACCGGATAGCTGGCCACGTTCCAGTCCGGCCCGATCTCGCACTGGCCGGTGCGCAGGTCGAACTCCCACAGGTGCAGGAAGCACACCACCTTGCCCGCCTGCACGGTGCCATCGCACAGCGGCGCGCCGGCGTGCGGGCAGTTGTTGTCGATCGCGGCGTAGCCGTCGTCGACGCGGAAGATCGCCAGCCAGCGGTCGCCGATCTTGACCGGCGCGCCGGGTCCGAAGCGCAGCTCCTCCGGCCGGCCGACGTCGATCCAGCGCAGCGCACTCGACGACCGGCCCGGCTCACTCAACGCGCCACCCGGCGGAACGCGTAGCGGCGCAGGATCCGGCCCGCCTCCAGGTACTTCTTCTCGAAGTTGGTCGGCGAGAAGGCGAAGCCGGGGCCGAGTGCCTGCAGCTGCTGCTCGGCGGTGGTATCGCGCTCGAACGCCGGCGCGCTGCCGAGGACGCGCACGATCGCGCCGGCGTAGGCCGGGTTGTCGGTGGCGATCAACAGCAGACCGTCGTCCACCAGAACGTCGGCAAGCGTGTCGCGGACCTCGTCGGTGAAGAACCGGCGGCCCCGATGCCGGCGCTTGGGCCAGGGATCGGGGTAGTACACGTGTACTGCGTGCAGGCTCTGCGGCGGCACGCGGTCGCGCAGGTAGAGCTTGCCGTTGTCGACCAGCAGCAGGCCGTTGCTGCGGCCGCTCTGGTGCAGCTTCGTTGCCGCGTGGCTGGCATAGGCGGCGGCCGCTTCGATGCCGAGCAGGAAGGTGTCGGGCCGGGCGGCGGTGGCGGCCAGCAGGAATGCGCCCTTGCCGGGGCCGATCTCCACTTCGACCCGGGGATAGCCCGGCGGCACCAGTTCGGCCAGCGGCGGCGGATCCTCGCCGCCGAGCAGCAGGCGATCGCCCGGGTTCTCCACGCCGTCTTGGATGCGGCGCCGGAACGACAACTTGCCGCCCTGGTGCATGCGCGGGTTGTAGTGCGAGGACGGACCGGCTGACCTTGGCATCGGCCGCAGCATAGCGCTGGCCGCGGGGCTCACAGCATGAAGCCGAGGTCGCCGCTGGCGAATTGGGACAGCCGCGGGAACAGCGTCGCCAGGTCGGCAGGCAGCAGGCCGAACCATTGCGCCAGCGTCGCCGCCAGCTGCTCGACCGCGGTGGTCGGGATCAGGCGGCCACCGCCGGCATCGTCCGGCCCGTCCAGGGTGAGGTCCGGGAACGCGCCGTACAGATCACCGCCGCGCACCGCGCCGCCGAGCACCAGCTGGTTGCTGCCCCAGCCGTGGTCGGTGCCGCGGCCGTTGCTCGACAGCGTGCGGCCGAACTCGGACAGCGTGAACGTGGTCACCGCGGACTCGGTCGCCAGTTCCGCCATCGCCGCCTGGAACGCGAGAAGGGCCTGGCTCAGGTTGGCGAACAGCGTCGGTTGGTCTTCGAGCTGCGCCGAGTGCGTGTCGAAGCCGCCGTTCGACACGTAGAACACCTGCCGCTGGACCGAGAGCGCGCTGCGGATGCCGATCATCCGCGCCACCATGGCGAGCTGGCGGCCGAGCGTGGTGGCCGGGAACGTGGTGGCGAGCGGCGGCTGGGCCGCCAGCGCGGTGCGGATCTGCGCTTCGATCTGCAGCGCCTGCAGCTGCAGGTCGGCGAACGCGCGCTCCATCGCGTGGCCGTGCTGCTGGCCGAGCACGCTCTGCATGCTGGCGAGGCGGCGGGCGCCGCTGCTGCCGCTGGTGCCGTCGAGGCTCGCCGGACCATCGAGGCCCATCGCGTACGGAGCGATCGTCTGGCCGCGCAGCAGCGTGGTGGTGCCGGCGAGCGAGATCCCGGGCGGCACGATCGAGCTGCCGTTGAGGCCGAGCACGAACTCGGCCATGCGCCCGGCCCAGCCCCAGCGTTCGGTGGCGGCGGCGCTCTCGGCCATCCACAGCCGCGTCTGGTCGCTGTGCGAGAACAGGTTCTTCGGTTTCGGCACCGTGCCGGCGCGGTACTGCGCGCGGGTGATCGGCTGCAGCAGCGTGCCGACGTTGGTGACCAACGCCAGCTTGCCGGCGGCGAACAGGCTCTGCAGTCCGGGCACCGACGGATGCAGACCGTAGCTGTGGCCGTCGCTGGTGGCCGGCGTGATCGGCAGCAGCTGCGCCTGCGGCACCGCCAGGTTGCCGCGGGCTGTGGCGTAGACGCCGTACTCGGGGTCGCCGCGCGGCACCAGCAGGTTGAACGAGTCGTTGCCGCCACTGAGGTACACGCACACCAGCGCCTGGTAGCCGGTGGTCGGCGCGGCGGCGGTGACGGCGGCATGGTTGAGCAGCGCCAGGCGCCGGAACAACGCCGTGCTGCTGCCGACGAGCAGGCAGCGGCCGACGGTGGCGGTGGCCTGGCGGCGGGTCAGCGATTGCAGGTTCATGATCGGTCTCCCGGTTTGCAGGTCATCGGTCGCCAGCTCACTTCTGCACCGCGTACTGTGGCGAGGTGACGATCAGCCAGATCGCATCCTGCACGCGCTGCAGCGGGTCGCTGACCTGGGCCAGATGCGCCAGCAGGATCTGCTGCAGCGACGCCGGCATGCTGCCGGCCAGCAGGATGCGATCGAGGCGTGCCAGCAGCGCGTTGGCGTCGGCGGCCACGGCCAGCTCGTTGCGGAAGTCGCACAGGATGCTGTAGTCCTCGGCATTGCCGGCGTTGCCGACCTGCCAGCGGACCACGCACCGGTTGAACTGGTTGGCGGTGCGCGTGATCGTGCTGTGATTCAGGATCTGGAACTCCGGCGCCTGCAGATCGAGTGCCGCCAGTTCGCCGAGCGGCTCGTGGTCCGGGCGGAAGAAGTTGAACACCGTGTCGGCGCGCAGCATCGCTTCGCCGAACGGCTGCTCGGGGTTGTAGAGACCGAACTGGTCGACCTTGGGATGGCCGCCGAAGGCGCGCCAGATCTGCGCCTGCCGCAGCAGCGGTTCCTTGAGCTTGCCGAACGTCGCCGGCGCGTTCTCTGCGCCGTGCATCGCCTCGTCGTCGAGCAGGATCGCGCGCACGACGGCGCCGAGGTTGCCGCGCGCGCCGGTGCCGTCGTTGGCCCACACCGCGGCGATGCGCGCCACGTAGGCCAGGCTCGGATTGCTGGTGACCAGCCGCTGGATCAGCTGCCGACCGAGGAACGGGCCGGTGTTGGCGTGGTTGGCGAGATGGTCGAGCACGGCCGCCAGCTCGGCGGTGGCGGTGCCGCCGGCAGGGAACACCGTGTTGTCGAGGATCACCTTGCTGTCGGTGCTGTGCCACGCCTCGACCGCAGTCATCGGCAGGTAGCTCGCGACCTGGCTCTGGGTGGTGGCGCCGTGCCAGTGCCAGCCGGTGAACGCCGCCGCCAGGCCCTGGATGTCGTCCTGCGTGTAGGTCGGGATGGTGTTGCCGAGGCCGTCGAGCTGCGGCGTGCCGTCCTGGTTCAGCTGCACCAGACCGATCGAGAACAGCTGCATGACTTCGCGCGCGTAGTTCTCGTCCGGCCGCGTGTGGCGCACCGGATCGGCCTTCTTGTTGCCGAGCAGGCCGAGGTACTTGCCCATCGCCGGGCTCAGCGTCACGTCCTCGAGCAGCTGGCGGTAGCTGCCGAAACCATCGCGCAGCAGCGTGTCGTAGTACTCGAGCACCACGAGGTAGTCGCTGTTCAAGCTGGAGTCGACGTCGGACACGACGAAGATCTCGCTCAACGCCAGGGCCAGGCGCTGGCGCAGCTGGTCGCGCGCCAGGATCGCGTTGCGCCAGAACAGCTCCTGCCGGTCGTTGTTGCTCAGGCTGATGCCGGACGCGGCCCGCTGTTCGAGCGGCGGCCGGTACAGCGTCGGCGGCTGGTCGAGTTGCTCCTGCACCCAGGTCGCATAGCCGAGATGCTCGAGCCGGGCGATGCTCGGCTCGGTGGCGCCAAAGGTGGTCGCGGTCAGGAAGCGCACTGCCGCACCGTCGTTGGCGGGCAGGTCGGTGCCCGGCTGGTAGGGGTCGCTGCCGCCCTTGCAACCCGCCAGGCTGAAGGCGGCCAGGCTGAAGGCGGCAAGACTGCAGGCCGCAAGCGCTGCGATCCCAAGGGCGCTGGCGGCGCCATCGCGATGGTCGGAGACGCATGGCGAATGAGGATGCGGATGGCTCATGGTGCGCAGCTCCCTACTCCCCTCCTGCCGCCACTGGCCGGGGTTTTCCCCGACACCTTTCGACCACCCTGGCCGGTGCCTTGGGTCGGGCGTCCCGCAGCGGGACCGCGGTCGGTCCCGCGCCGGGATCGGGGAGCTGGCGGCGCCAACCCGGCGGTGAACTGCCCATGCGACCTGCCAGCCTTTGACACCGCCGGTCGGGCGGGTCTGCTGCTGCACACCATGAAACCCCTTTCGATCCTGGGTCACCCGGGCGCCGCGCTGCTCCTGCTCACGTCCCTGCCGCTCGGCGGCTGCGCCACGGTGATCGGCATCGCGGTGAGTCCGATCACCGGCGGCGTCGATCTGTGCCGCGAAGCGCTCGAGCCGCAGCAGTGGTACTGGATGCCCTTCGTGTTCATCGGCGGCGCCGTCGCCGGGCCGTTCGTCGCCTTCTACAACGGCGTCAACTACGACCCGACGGTGTTCCGCAACTTCAACCGCTACTGGCGCGACTTCCCGGACATCTTCCGGCCGTTCAAGATGATCGAACGCTGATCGTGCCCGAGCTGCCCGACGTCACGGTCTATCGGGAACGCCTGCAGGCGATGCTCGCCGGCGAGCCGCTGCTGGCGGTGCGGTTGAAGAGCCCGTTCCTGCTGCGCAGCACCGCGCCGCCGCTCGAGCTGGCGATCGGCCGCAAGGTCGTGCAGGTGCACCGGCTCGGCAAGCGGCTGTGCCTCGAGCTCGACGGTGAACTGCTGCTGGTGCTGCACCTGATGATCGCCGGCCGGCTGCGCTGGAAGCCGAAGGGCCATCCGGTGGCCGACCGCGCGGTGCTGGCGGCGTTCGACTTTCCGCACGGCACGCTGCTGCTGACCGAGCAGGGCAGCAAGAAGCGCGCGTCGCTGTACGTGGTGCAGGGCTTGGAGGCACTGCGCGCGTTCGACCGCGGCGGGCTCGAGGTCATGGCCAGCACGGTCGCGGACTTCGCCGCCGCGCTGCGGCGCGAGAACCGCACGCTGAAGCGCGCGCTGACCGATCCGCGGTTGTTCAGCGGCATCGGCAATTCGTACTCGGACGAGATCCTGCACCGCGCGCGCTTGTCGCCGGTGACCTTGACGCAGAAGCTCGGCGACGGCGAAGTGGCGCGCCTGCACCGCGCTGTGATCGACACGCTCGCCACCTGGACCGACCGGCTGCGCGCCGAGATCGGCGAGGGTTTTCCCGACAAGGTCACGGCGTTCCGCGCCGGCATGGCGGTGCACGGCCGCTACCGGCAGCCGTGCCCTGACTGTGGTTCGCCGGTGCAGCGGATCCGCTACGCGGACAACGAATGCAACTACTGCGCGCAATGCCAGTGCGGCGGCAAGCTGCTGGCCGACCGCGGTCTGTCGACGCTGCTGAAGGGCGACTGGCCGAGGACGCTGGCGGACCTGGAGGAGCTGCGGCGCGGTCCTTGAGCCGGGCGAGCGGGATGAGCCGGGCGCGCGGAGCGAGGTGCAGGCGCTGCGCACCGGCGGCCGATGAGGTCGGCGATGGCGGCATCTCCGGCAACACAGCGCGATGGTCAGCGGGTGCAGGTGCTGTGGATCCTATGGCTCGTGCTGGCGGTGCTGCTCGCGGCCGTGGGAGTGGTGGTGTTTGGCGGTGATGCTGCTGTATCGGGGATCGGCGGTGGATCTGCCACGCAGCAAGGGAAAGCAGAGGGACTCGCACGGGCCGCGTCCCTTGCTGCGACCGCCAGCGACGACGCACCGGCGGCGCAGCGCGTCGCGATCGATGCACCCGCCGCGAACGACACGCCGGCTCCCAGAACGTTCACGGTGCACATCCGCGGCGTCGCGGCAGAACTGTTCCCGTATCTGCAGGTCCAGTACTGGGCATGCGAAGAAGCACGCAGGCAAGTCTTCGTCGCGCAGCCCGACGATGCCGGCGTGCTCGTCGTGCCGGCGCAGCAGCCGGCGATGTGCTTGGCGGTGTCGACCCCCTGTGGCGTCTGCAGCCTGCACACGGTCGCCGGCAGGTACGAAGTGGAAGTGACCGCCGGCAGCGAAGTCGAACTCGAGCCGCAACAGCGCCTCGTCGGACTGTGTCTGCTCGATCAGGGTCGTGGTCTGCAACCGTTCCGGCTCGGCGTCGACAAGCCGGCGGCTCGCGGGCAGCCGGCGCCGGTGAACGTCTTGGCGGCGGAACCCAAGCCCGAGACGTTCTACGTGGCGCTCGGCGATGGCCCCCAACTGTGCGTCGGCGGCGATGCGGTGCTGGAGACCGGCGATCTGTGGCAGCTCGACTTGGGTCGCGCCACCTGGATGGCGCAGGTGCGCGTGCAGCCGGAGGACAACTTCGAGTTCCTGCCACAGCAGCTGCGGATCTCCGCGACTGTCCGTGGTGAGCCAGGGCGGAGCTATGGCGAACGCGATGACGGTGGCTGGACCTTGTCGCTCATGCCGGGGGACTACGACCTGCGCTGGGCGATGAATGGTCCGTCGACACCCATTCTCGCGCGCCTGCACCTGCAAGCGGGCGAGCAACGTGAGCTGCGACTGCCGTTGCCGCCGATGCACGCGTACCGCGGCCGGGTGGCCAACTGGGAGCAGATCGAGCCGCATTCGCGTGCGCGCATGCTGCGAGTCGACAAGTCGAGGATCTCGCTGCAGGGGGACGGTTCGTTCGAACTGCTGGTCGAGAGCGAGATCTCGGAGGTCACGGAGATCGAGCTGAGCGAGGTGACCACCGACTCGGCGAGCCGCGGTGCGCGGCCTGCGCGTGTACTGGTGTGCGACAACGCGGCCAGGAAGCTGATGCTGGAAGACACCTTCCCGGCGTTGCGCAAGCTGCGGGTGAGTTGCGCGGCGCTGCGCGGCCGTGGCAGTTGCATCCTGCTCTATCGCGCCAGCGGCCAGGTGTGGAACTTCATCCGCACAGGTGAGGAGATCCTGTTGCCGGAGGGTGACCACCACCTGCTGGCGGTCGCCATCGAGAAGGGCGGCGACACCGCGCGCATAGTGGCAATGCAGGTCGTGCGGTGCGAAGCAGGCGAGGTGATGCTGCCGTCCAATGCGTGCGAGGTCCAGGTGCTGAGCGCGGGCGACGCGGGCGATGGGGGCTGGATGATCTACGGCGTTCCGGCCGAGCCGTTCAGAGTGGTCGTGTCGTTGGGCGAAGCGTCGACGGGCACTGTCCTCGTTCCATCCGGCTTCGTGGCACTGCGCGCATGCCGCGCCGACATCGCGCGCGACTTCCCGGCCGATGCCAAGGTGATCGACCTTCGTTGACTGCAGTGGCGGCGCCGCAGGGAGGGCCGGGCGTGCTCGCATCACGGTCGGGTGCAGGCGGCGCGTGCCTGCGGCCGATGAGGGCGGCGATGGCGGCACTTGCGGCAACGCAGCGGTCCGATGGCCAGCGCGTACTGGCGCTGTGGATCCTGTGGATCGTGCTGCTGCTGCTGCTCGTGGCCGCAGGCGTGGTGGTGTTCGGCCCCGATGCGGCGGCGCCGGCAGCCGACACCGGCACTTCCGGACGCGCGCAGTCGCAGGAACGCCCGGTTGGAGCCAGCGGCGATTTCCTCGATGTCGCCGATGACGAGTTGCTGGCTGCAAGACAGCGTGTTGCCATCGCAGCACCGGCTGCGGCTCCGGAACCAGAAGCAGCACCAGCAATGTTTACGGTCAGGGTCCGCGGTGTGGCCTCGGAGCTGTTGCCGTACCTGCGCGTGCGCTGCATCACGGCCGACCGCGAGCGCAGGGAAATCATCGCCACGCGACCCGACGCGGAAGGCGCGTTCACCGTGCCGGCACAGGTGCCGGCGATGAACTTCGTCGTGCCGACGGCGCGCGGTGCCTGGGACCTGCGGCCGATCGGCAGCGCTTCAGCGAAGGTCGACGTGAACGCGGGCGGCGAGATCGTGCTGGAGCCGGAAACTCACCTCGTCGGTCTGCGGCTGTGCGACCGCGGCCAAGGCCTCGAACCCTTCGCTCTCGGCCTCGACCAGCCGGCCGGATGGCAAGATGCGGCGCCAGTGCACATCATCGCTGCGGACCATTTACCGCAGACGTTCTACGTGGCGACTGGCCACGGCCCGCAGCTGCGAGTGGCTCGCGATGGCCTGCTGGCGACGGGCGAGCTGTGGCAGCTGGATCTCCGCTTCGCCAGCATGATCGCGACACTGCTCGTCCGTGCGCTCAGCGACGACAAGGAACCGCCGAAGCAGCTGCAAGTGGCCGCGTTCCGCGAGCACACACCGCGGTATGCGGAACGCGATACCGACGGCTGGAGGCTGTCGCTCGAGCCGGGGGACTACGACATCCGCTGGGTGATCGACGGTCCCATGCTGCCGATCGTCGATGGACTGCGCCTTCAGGCTGGCGAGGTGCGTGAGTTGGTGGCAGCGCCACCGCGGACATTTCTGGTTCGGGGCTGGGTGACCAACTGCAAGCGGATCGAACCGCAGAACCGAGCGCGCATGCTGCGGCTCGGCGAGGCGCGGACCATGGTGGACACCACGAACGGCAGATTCGACCTGCTGCTCACCAGCGAGCTGCCGGCGGAGCCGGAGTTCGAACTCAGTCGGATGACGTGGAGTGGGCAGGCTGCGTCCAGCATCTCTGCGCGCCGTGCGCGCGTGGTAGGGCGCGAGGACGAGGAAGGGGTGGTCCTGCTGGAGGACACATTCGCGGAGCAGCCGAAGCTGCGCGTGCAGTGCCCGACGCGGCAGGCAGGCGTGGTCGTCATCCAGGTCTGGCGGCGCAACGGGCTGTTCTGCGGCGCGAACGCGGCCGGCGACGAGTTCCTGCTCCCCGTCGGTGACGTGGACCTGCTGGTCGTTGGCCTCGAGAAGGTCGACGGAAAAGCGCATGTAGTGGCGATGCAGGTCGTGCGGTGCGAAGCGGGAGAAGTGACCTTGCGGCCGAACACGCGCGAAGTGGCGGTGCAGACTGCGGGCGGCGACAGGTGGTTGATCATCGCCCTGGCCCCAGAACCGTTTGGCGAAGTGCCTATCCTGTTGAGCGCGGATGCGGCGCCCGGTTCGATCCAGGTGCCGGTGAGCGCTTCCGGCATTCGCGCGCAGCGCGGCAGCGTCGTGCGCGACTTCCCGGCGGACGCGACGGTGATCGACCTACGGTGACCACGCTCGCCCGGGCTTTGATACAAGATCCCCGCTACCAGCCAGGGCAGGAAACATGCGGCTTCCGGGGTTTCGACAGGGCTTTGGATTGCTCCGAGCCAAAACCGATGCTGCGGGCCGTTGATTACCGACGCGCAGCGACCGCGCTGCGCCTGGGCCGTCAGCCGCCGAACATCTGCAGCCACTCGGCTTCGGACTTCGGCTTGAACACGAAGTTGCTGCGGCGCGTCTCCGCCATCGTCGCCGACGACTTCGGGTCGTACATGTGCCCGGGGAACAGCACCGCCGAGTCCGGCACCTTCACCAGCTTCTGCGTCAGCGACAGGTACAGCTGCCGCGGATCGCCGCCCGGCAGATCGGTGCGGCCGCAGCCGGACAGGAACAGGGTGTCGCCGGCGACCAGCTTGTCCTGCACCAGGAAGCACTGCGAGCCCGGCGTGTGGCCGGGGGTGTGGATCAGCTGGATCGGGATCGCGCCGACGGTCACGACATCGCCGCTGTCGTGCTGCGCGAGGTCGCTGTCGCTGCAGCCGGTGACGCGTTTGACCCACGGCACCTCGGTGCGCTGCACGTGCACCTTGCACGGGCACAGCTGCAGCAGTTCGCGCACGCCTTCGAGCGGCTGGCCGAACAGATCGCCGCCGACGTGGTCGGGGTGGTAGTGGCTGGCGAGCGCGCCGGTGACCTGCATGCCGTCCTGCCGGGCGAGCTGCAGCAGCTCGGACACGGCGTAGGCCGGGTCGACCAGCAGCGCCTCCTTGGTCACCCGATCGCCGATCAGGTAGACGAAGTTGACCATCTGCGTCGCGATCGGATCGCCCCGGGCGAAGTCGCGGCCGGCCAGCAACTGTCGGAAATACAGACGGTCCTCAAGCTGGGTGGGTGTGTCGTGCCGATCCATCCACTGGCAAGGATGGTTGATCGTCGGCTCCGAGTCATGCGGATTCTGGTCCGCGCCGTCACCGGGTTCGCGGTGCTGGGGGCGGGCTGTACCGACGCCGGCCTGCGCCGCCAGGCCGAGACCCCGGGCTTCATCGAGCTGCGGAACAGCATCGGCGACGTCGCCGAACTGGATCCGACGACCTGGCCCAGCAGCCAGCGTGCCTGGGCGGCGCTCGGCGACCGCGCCGCCGTGCTGGTGCTGCACGACGGCTGGCGCGTGCCGGACGGCGTGCTCGAGGCCGAGACCAAGGCCGGCCTGCGCCAGTTCCTCGCCCGCGGTGGCCGGCTCGTGCTGCTCGGCTATGCGGCGAGGTTGGTGCACGAGCTCGGCGTCGAGCCGCGGCCGCCGGACGTGTGCGCGCCGTACCGCTGGGGCTACGACGACCGCACGACACTCGGCAAGTGCCAGCTCGGCTTCAAGCTGGTGTCGGGGCGGCAGGAGGACCTGGTTGTCGGTCTCACGCACGCGGCGCAGCGCGAGCACGTCTACCTGTTCACCGGCGGTACCGGCGTGTGCGTGCCGACCTGCCTGTGGGAAGGCTACGACCCCGAACGCGGCGAAGTGCTCGGCCGGCTGTCGCGGTTGCGCGACAACCAGCCCGAGGATCTCGGCGCCGTCGCGCTGGCGCAGTGGCGGGTCGGCGCCGGTTCGATCCTCGCCTGCGGCCTGTTGCCGGATCTGCAGGCCGAGGATCCGCAGCTGCGCCAGAACGCCGCCGCGTTCACCACAGCACTCGCGCGCTGGCTGGTCTCTGACCGCGAGAAGAAGCAGGTGCGCGTGTGGCGATTGCCCGAGCCGCCGGTGCCGCCGCCGCCGGAGCCGCTGCTGCCGCTCGGCCAACGCGAACTGCCGGCCGCACCTTTGCTCGCCCACTGGGGCGTCGAAGTGCCGCTGGCGCGCAGTGACAAGTCGCCGCCGCCGTCGCTCGACGCCGTCGTGCACGATGTGCTGCTGCCGAGCTGGCTCGCCGGCGCCGATCTGCTGCGCCTCGACCTCGCCGATCCGGCGCAGGGCTGGCCGCTGTCGTGGCCGGGCACCGATCCGCTGCGGCCGCCGGAGGAATACCGCGGCAGCGCGTTCTGGCCGCAGTGGGGGCGCGATGCCTGCGGCCTGCTGTGCGTCGAGGCCCACGCCCGCGGCGTGCTGGTGCAAGGCGGCCTCGAGCCGCTGCCGGTGCCGAGTGCGGGCACGGCCGAACGGCTCGCCGGCCTGCGGTTCGTCGCGCGCGAACTCGCCGACACGCGGCTGCTCGGCGAACGGGCGTTCGATGGCTTCGTGCTGCGGCCGGTGAATGCGGATCCAGGCGGCTACACCGCGGCGATGCTGCAGGACTTCACGCCCGGCGGTGCCCTGGTGCAGCTCGGGGCCCTGGTACCCGCGATGCCGGGCAGCACCGGCGCCGTCGACGCCGACGACGGCAGGATGCGCGGGCTCAGCAGCGCCGGCCTGAGCGCCGCCTTCCGCGGCGATGGTTTCCCCGGCGACCTGTTTCCGTTCGGCCGGCTCGATTGCACTGCCGTGCAGGCGCTGGCGAGCAGCAGCGAGCAGCCGGTCGCCGGCGGCAGTTCCGGCGACTGGATCGTCACCCAGGCCAACGACTTCGTGCGCACGCGGATGGGCCGCGGTGCTTCCATGTGGTGGCGCGCGCACGATCCGGCGACGCTGGCCACAGACACGCTCGACTACGTGCGCGGCATCTCGCTGGAGCCGCTGCGCGCGGCGGTGGCGATGCGGCTGTCGGCCACCGGCAAGGACGGCTGGCGCGACGCGCAGCGGGGCGCGCTGCCGGCGGTGCAGGACGGGTTCGGCGCCGAGTCGCCGCTCGCCGCCGGCGCCTGCGTGCTGCAGAACAACTGGCTGCGGCTGTGCGGCACCGGCGGCCTGCTGCTCTACGACGCACAGGGGCTGGCGCGCTTCCGTCCCGGCGAGGCGGTGCTGCTGGCGCGCGAACTGTTCCGCACGCGGCTGTTCGGCGGCCGGCCCGATGCCGGGGAAGTGTCCGAGCAGCGGCGCGACTTCATCGCCGGCAGCCACCGCGGGCCCGGCGGCTACCAGCGCGAGCAGCGCGTCGGCGGCGCCGATCCGCTTTTGCACATGCCGGCGGCGCTGGCGTTCGCCGGCGCGCCGGAGTGGCCGCAGCGGGCGGTCATGGAAGTGCAGCTGGGGCACGGGCTGTACGAACTGACGCTCGAGCTGCGGCCGCTGCGCGGTGCCGGCGTGGTGACTCTCTCGCTCGACGGCGAACGCATGCACTGCTGGCCGTTCCACGACGGTCGGCCGGCGCTGCTGCAGGTCGTCAACATCCATCTGGCCAGGCCCGGCGTGCGCACGCTCGAGCTCGAGTGCGCCGACGGCGGTGCGGTGGCGGTCGACATGTTCCACCTGGAACGGGTCGGCGACCTCGCGGCCGAGGGCACGATCGGGCAGCCGGCCGGCTACCGCGCGTCGATCGACGAGTGGAGCGCCTCGACCTACCACCAGGAACACGGTGAAGTGGTGATGCTGGCCGACCAGCCGGGCTTCCTGTGGCGCGCCGAGTGCCAGCGCGCCTGCCGGAATCTGCGCACCGAGCGGCTGTTCCAGCTCGGCCGCCACCGCACGCTCGGCAGCTGCAGCGGCGACGACAACGCGCTGTCGCTGCGCGCGCCGTTCGTGCTGCTGGCCGAAGGCGGCGTGCCGCCGCTGGCGATCGTGCCGCTGCAGCTGTCCCGCTACGAACACTTCGAGCTGCGCAAGGGCGAGATGGTGCTGTGCAGCCAGCCCGAGGCGCAGACCGCGGTCAAGGTCGGCTTCCTGTTGCTGCAGGACGGCGACCTTGCGGTGCTGCCGCATCTGCCGGCACTGTTCCGCGAACTCGACCGGCCGACGGCGCTCGACCTCGGCGAACGCGGCGAAGCGGCGCTGAAGAGCGATCTGCCGCTGGCGTGGACGCGCGTGCTCGAACTGCACCAGCCGGCGCGCACGCCGTTCCTGGTGCGCGAGAACGGCTGGTGGCTGTGGCGCGGCGGGCAACCGCTGCAGAACGGCGGCGAGCTGCTGCGCGTCTGCCAGCTGCCCGGCGACACCGTGGCGATCGTCGGCGGCGGCGCTGTGCTCGAACGCACGCGACCGGGACCTGGGTCGCTGCACACGGTGGCGCTGCGCGATCCGACTCCGGACGCGGTGACCGTGCGCGTGCTGGAAGCAAGTCCGCTCGGGCCGCCGTCGGTGACGATGGCTGCCGACTTCGACGAGGTCGAGGTCGACGGCCGGCCGTGGAGCT
>Ga0209488_10002331_pt1 | contig 15650 bp, 12 predicted proteins | sample Rivendell_Oct201_8_FD_188349 | JGI IMG/M metagenome (GOLD analysis project Ga0209488, IMG submission 188349) | Vadose zone soil microbial communities from the Eel River Critical Zone Observatory, Northern California, USA -... | ecosystem: Environmental > Terrestrial > Soil > Vadose zone >... | reverse complement strand
CGCTCGTTAAGCTCGGCGACCTTGGCGTGGGTGCCTTCCAACACGCGCGAGGGGTTCTCGCCGCGCAGCAGAAGGACCGTTCCGCCAACCGAATCATTGCTGTCGTCTTTTCCAAGGATGCCGTGGCGTTCCTGAATGCCCAGCTTCACCTTGCCAAGATCGCGAACGAAAATCGGTATGCCGGCGTGCTGGGTCACGACAATATTGCCCATGTCCTCGACGCTCTGGACGAGGCCGATGCCGCGGATGACGTAGCCGAGGTCACCGCGCGCAAGCACGCTGCCGCCCGAGTTGGCACTGTTGGCGCTGATGGCGTCGGTGACGTTTTTGAGAGATATGTTGAAGCGTGTCAGCTGTTGCGGATCGAGCTCGAGCTGGAATTGAGTCGTGATCCCGCCGAAGTTCTCGACATCGGCAATTCCGGGAACCTGCTTGAGCTCCGGAATCACGGTCCAGCGCTGGATCTCGGACAGATCCCGCAGACCTTTGCTGTCGGATTCGAGGGTGAACTTGTAGATCTCGCCGATCGGCGAGGTCAACGGATCGAGCTCGGACGACAGGCCGGCGGGCAGCGTCGCGCCCTCGATGCGTTCCCGGATGCGCTGCCGCGCCCAGTAATCCTCGATGCCCTCCCGGAAGATCAGAGTGATCGATGACAGGCCGAAGGTGCTCCTGGATCGCATGGTCAGGAGCCCGGGGGTGCCGTTGAGCTCGCGTTCAAGCGGAATGGTGACTTGTTGCTCCACCTCCTCGGCCGCCAGCCCAGGAGCCTGCGTGATGACCTGGGCGCTGACATCCGCAATGTCGGGATAGGCTTCGATCGCCAGCTGAGTCCAGGAATAGTAACCAAAGATGCAGACGAAGATGCAGATCATCGCTACGACGAGGCGCTTGCTCAGTGCGTAGCCGACCAGCCGATCAATCATTGAGCAGAACTCCGCCCTTTACGACGGCACGCTCGCCGGCGTTAAGGCCACTTTTGATGACGACCGAGTTGCCCCGTTCAAAATTGACTTCGACGTTGCGCGGCTGAAATGTCCAAGGCGCTACCTCGATGAAAACGCGCTCACCGTCATTTTTTAAGACCAGCGCCGTTGCTGGCACCGTTGCGACCATCTGCGCCGGCGCGAAGAAGCTCACAGTGGCAAACATGTTGGGCTTCAGGCGAATCTCGGGATTGGGGAAAGCAATTCGGACCTTGGTGCGCCGGGTGTCGGGATCGAGAACGTCGCTGACAAACAGAACCTCGCCCTTGAAGACCTCGCCGGGATAGGCCGCGAATACGACCTCGACGGCCTGTCCTTTGGCAATCAGCGCGGTGTCATTTTCGGGGACGTTCGCAGTCACCCAGATCGAGCTCAGGTCGGCGACCGTCATCAGGGAGGCGTTCGGGTCGTTCCAGAATGCCCCGACCCCGACGTCGAGCTCGATCACGCTACCCGCGATCGGTGCTGTTATGGTCACCGTTCGCATCGGGTCGCTCGTCTCCGGGTTGACGCCGATCTGGCGCAATCGCGCGTCGGCGCGTTGATGCTCCGCCTCGGCGGTCACATAATCGGTCTCCGCCTGCTGCAGGTCCCGTACGGCCGCACCACCGATCTTGGCCAGCTCGCGCGCCCGGTCGCGATTCTTGCGCGCGAGATCCAGGAGCACCGTGGCGCGCTCGTGGTCGGCATAGGCGGTCCCCAGATCAGGTGAATCGAGGACGGCAAGCGGCTGCCCCTCCTTCACGCGCTCGCCAAGCTGGACTTTGAGCTGGGTGATGCGGCCAGACAGCGGCGGCAGCACCTTGACCAGCCGACTGGGATCGGCCTCGACGACGGCTGGGAGCACCAGCGTGCGCTGGATCTGCTCCTCGGCCACGGCTTCGACGGTCAGCTTGGCGCGCAAGGGAGAGCCTTCGGGCACGACAATGCGATCGCCTTCCCGGACGAGCAGCGGTCCGCTGTCGGGCTTGGCCGGCCCCTGAGCCAGCGCGTTGGTCCAATAGGACGTGACGATCTGCCGATAGGCGCCGGTCACCAGTACGACGGCAAGACCGACAAGACCAAGCACCATCGCGATAGAGGTGAAGCCAAGTCTTGAATGGCCAAGTCTTGAATGGTCAAGTCTTGAATGGTCAAGTCTCGAAGAGCTGGAATGCTCGGAGCTAGGGGGCGATTCGGGCTCGCTCATCTGCTGTGCCTCATCCGATGTCCGCCAGGAAAGCCGGGAGGATGGCCGGACGCGGGTCGGCGCCTCACCCAGTTGTCGCGATTGGCTCGCATCTATCCAGTCGAGCGGCGCCCTCGGCCTACGCGGGCGAATATCGGGAGAATTTCATATGCCGAAGCGCGCCTGTGTCAACGGCCCAGCCCCTCCGAGCAGGCCTGATTCGGCTCACCTCGGCATTAACATTAAGGACCATGCCCACGACGGGCCATGGTGGCCAGACCGGCAGCTTATTGCCCCTCGTCCTTGCGCGGTGGGGCGGGCAGCTTCACGTCTCTCAACAAGCCGTCCACGATCTCATGGAAGGCTTCCCAGGGCGCCTCGCGGTCGCTCTGGTTGCGCACCACCAGCGAATTGCCGGCATAGAACTTTTCATAAAGCATATGCCGGCCGGCAAATTCGGTCCCCACCAGGTCCCAGGCGAGCTTGTAGAGCTTGTGGCGCTCGGCCGCCGCGATCGACGGCGTCTTCCACCAGCGCTCGAAGGTGTTGCGCAGGCTGGCGTCAGCGAGGACGTCGATCGAGGCCGGCATGAGAAGCGGAATGCCGCCGAGAAGCGTGCGCAGCATGTCGACGATCTCGGAGTGGTGCTCCTGACACCAGTTGAGCGCCGCATACATGATGCGCCGGTTCGGCGTGGCGTAGCCTGGCGGCCATTCCTCCCAGGCCTCGATCTGACCCTGCACCAGCCCGCCGATGGTTGCCTCGAGCGCGGCGAGGCGCCCGAGCGTCTCACGCACGGCCGGAATCTTGTCGATGCCGTTGGCCTCACAGATGCGGCTCGCCACACCGACAATCAGGCCGAGCTTCGACCAGAAGCGGATGTTGGAATGGTGGTTCTGGTAGCAGTTCGCCGGCGTCTCGATATAGATGCGCCGCGACATGGCGCCGTTGTCGTGTAGGAACACGCGCTCCCACGGGATGCGGACGCGCTCGCAGACCAGGACACTGTCGGTCTCGTCGAAACGGTAGGACAACGGATAGTCGGCTTCCTGCGTAACACCGATCGCATAAGGCTTGCGCGACCAGAGCGACACGCCGGGCGCATTCAACGGCAGCGCCGCCGTGATGCTCTCCTTGCCGAATTTCTCATCGAGCGGCGTGAGGTTGCCGATCCAGACCTCGTCCGCGAACACTGCGCCGGTGGCCAGCATCTTCATGCCCGACACCACGACGCCGGAGTCATTTTCGGCTACGACCTGCAGGCTCGGATCGTCGCGCTCCTGCCCTGGAAACAGCTCGCGGCTGCGCAGGCCGGTCGGCGGCACCACCGCGAAGCAGAGATAGAGATCCTCGCGGCGCGCGCGCTCGTAGTAGCGCATGAGATTGTCGCCGAAGCCCGCATGCAGGCCCTCGAGCACGGACGCGTTCATCGCCAGGCCGGTGATGAGGCCCGCGACCTGCTCGGGCGAGCGGCCGATCAGTCCGTAGGTGAAGTCCGCGCTGGCCTTGAGCGCGCGCATGCGGCGCGCGAGCTCCTCGCGCGTGCGGCAGCGCAGCCATTGCAGCGCGTAGCGCTCGCCGTTCTCCTCATAGGAAAACAGATCGCGCTTGCCGGGATCGGCTTTCAAATCGTAAAGCGCCGCGATGGTCTGCGCACCGGCCCGGAAGGCCGGATGGGTGGTGACGTCGTCCACTCGCTCCGCCCCGACATAGACGGCACGGCCATCGCGCATGCGTTCGAGCTTCTGGCGCCCGGTCGCGAGCACTAGACCATGATCCGATCAAGTTGACACGGGATCATGATCCAGCTTTTTGCTTGAGCATGATCTTTTTCCGAAAACCGGTTCCCACTTTTCGGGATCATGATCCAGCTTTTTGCTTGAGCATGATCTTTTCCCGAAAACCGGTTCTCACTTTTCGGGATCATGCTCTATTGTTTCATCAGCAGCAGCGGATCGGTCGACAGCGGCGTGCGCTCCCAGGTGGTGGGATCGCTCTCGGCAAACCGCCACGAGCTGCTGCGGCCGGACAGCACAAGCTGCTCGCGGTCGAGCCGCCATGTCGTCAGCCCGAAGGCGGCGATGCGCGCGTCGCAGCCCGGCTTCACCACGATCTTGTAGGTGTCGTCCGCACCGGCGGACGCATCCGAGAGCGTGAGCCGACAAAGCGGCTTGTCGAGCTCGCGCACGATCTGCCATTCGCCGAAGAGCTGATCGGGATTACGGATCTCGGCCTTGAGCGCGGCCTGGGTCTGCATGAAATAGAGGCCCTCGCCCTTGCGCTCGGCTTCGAGAATACCGCTCTCGACCTCGGCAAACTCGAACACCGGAGTCTTGTTGCCGTCGACGAGCCGCAGCACATCCTTGGGGCCCAGCATCCAGGCCACGACCTGCTTGAGCGGCACGATGGTACAGGCTGGATCGAGCTCGAGCTTGAAGCCACCACCGCCCGGCGCCGGATCGACGCTGAACGTCACCGGACAGCGCTTGTCGCGATCGGAATTGGAGATCTCCCAGCCGGTGCCGACGAGGTCTTTGGCAAAATCACTCAAGGGCGGCGTGCCTTGCGCGCGCGCAAAGGCGGCCGTCAGCGCCAGCACTGCAAGCGCCAGCACCGCACGCGACATGATTCCCCGGAACCCAATGCTCGCCCCAGCTGTCATGGAAAAATGCTAGCACGCCGAGAATGGCGCCGTCATGGCGTCTTGCCTTTTGCCCCGTAACTGTCTGGCGTGTCCCGGCCGAGCGAGCAGAGCGAGCGAAGAGCCGGGATCCAGTGGCGACAGATCGCGAATTTGGCGAATTTGCACCTGGGTCCCGGCTCTCGCTTCGCTCGGCCGGGACACGTAAGGCTTCTGACGCAGTAAGACTAAGCGCAGCTGCCCCGCCACGGCGTCTCCGGCACCGGGGTGAGCGGCGGCTTGCCGGCCGCCCAGGCCAGAAGATTGTCGACCACGAGCTGATCCATCTGGGTGCGGGTGTGGACGGAGGCCGAGCCGAGGTGCGGGAACAGCACGATGTTCTCCATGGCGATCAGCTCCGGCGGCACCTCGGGCTCGCGCAGGTAGACATCGAGCCCGGCCGACAGAATGACCTTGTCCTTGAGCGCCTGCATCAGCGCCTCCTCATCGACCACCGAGCCGCGCGCCATGTTGATGAGGATGCCGTCGGGCCCGAGGGCCTTGAGCACCTCGGCGTTGATGAGATTCTTGGTCTCGGCGCCACCCGGCGTGATGACGAGCAAGACCGTCACGTCGCGCGCCATGTCGAGCAGCTTGGGATAGTGCCGATAGCTCACACCCGTGGCCGGACGGCGCGAATGATAGACGACCGGCACGTTCATGGCATCGAGCCGGCGCGCAATCGCCTGGCCGATCGCGCCCATCCCGACCATGCCGACGGTGCGGTTGCGCAGCGTCGCCTTGCTGAGCGGATAACCACGCTCCGGCCACTTGCCGGCGCGCAGGTAGCGCTCAGCCTGCGGGAACTCGCGCACGGTGGAGAGGAGAAGCCCGAGCGCGGTGTCGGCGACCTCCTCGGTGAGAACCTGCGGCGTGTTGGTGACGGTGACGCCATGCGCGGCCGCCCATTGGACGTCGATGTGGTCGTACCCGACCCCGAAGGTCGACACGATCTCGAGCCGCGGCAATTTCCCCATCAGCTCGCCGCCGATCGGCTCGGCGGTGACGCTCGACGCGATCGCGCGTACGCGACCGCCAACCTCCTCGAGCAGCGCGTCGCGGTCCTTGGCTTCGCCGAGGCGATGCAGCGTGAGCGACGCCAGGCCGTTCACGATCGTGGGCTTCGGCGGCCCGATCAGCAGCAGTTCAATCTTGTCACCAGCCATCACTCACACCAGCATCGTTACCGGGGTTTCGACCAGACTCTTGAACGCAGCAAGAAGCTCGGCCCCGAGCGCGCCATCGACCACGCGGTGATCGCATGACAGCGTCACCGTCATCATGCTGGCGAACGCAACGCCGCCACCGGCGGTCTCGATCGCCTGCCGGCGCGCAGCGCCGATCGCCAGAATGGTCGCGTGCGGCGGATTGATGATGGCGGCGAACTCGCGCACGCCGTACATGCCGAGGTTCGAGATCGCTGATGAGCCGCCCTGATATTCATGCGGCTTGAGCCGCCGCGAGCGCGAGCGCTCGGCAAGCTCGCGCATCTCGGCGGAGATCGCCGTGAGCGACTTGGTTTCGGCCTGCCGGATGATCGGCGTGATCAGCCCGCCATCGATCGCGACCGCGATGCCAATGTCGGAATGCCGAAAGCGCAGGATGCGGTCGTCTGCCCAGGCCGAATTCGCCTCCGGCACCCGCTGGAGCGCGACGCCCCACGCCTTGATGATGAGATCGTTGACCGAAAGCCGAAACTGCGCCTGCCCGTCGGGGTCTTTGGGCGCGGCCGCATTGGCCTCCTCGCGCATCGCCAGGAAGCGGCCGATCTCCACATCCGCGGTCAGGTAGAAATGCGGAATGGTCTGCTTGGCCTGTATGAGGCGGGCCGCGATGGTCTTGCGCATCCCGTCGAGCGGCACCTCGACAAACGCCGCATCGCGATAGAGCGCCATCACCTCGCCGGCCCCCGGGGCCGGCACCAGCGCACGGCCAGCATGCGACGCGGACTGAACGTCGCGCGCCACGATCCGGCCATGCGGCCCGGAGCCCGTCACCCTGGCAAGGTCGATGCCGGCATCGGCCGCCAGCCGCCGCGCCAGCGGGGTCACCACGGCGCCGCCGGGCAGCTTCGCCGGGCCATAGTTGCGGTCGGGCGTGCGCACCTCGAAGAACGGGTCGAGCTTGATCGGCGCCCCCGTCCCGGCTGCCATGGGCGACGGGCTCGTACGCGGTGCGATGGCGGTGTCCTGCTTCGACGGCGTTGCGGCGACCGGAGCGGGCGCCGCAACACCAGCTTCACCCGCGATCACCGCCACGATCGCGCCGACCAGAGCGACCTCGCCCGCCCCGACGCGGATTTCCGACAGCACGCCGGCCGACGTCGACGGCACCTCCATCGACACCTTGTCGGTCTCGATCTCGAACAGATTATCGCCCGGCTTCACGGCATCGCCGGCCGACTTGAACCACTTGGTGATCTTCCCTTCGGACACGGTCTCGCCGAGCTGCGGCATCAGGATGTTCATTGGCGCACCCCGAGCTGCATATGTGGCAATGGCGAATCAACACTCAGCCGTCGTCCCCGCGCAAGCGCGGCGGCACGCACACATCTGATTGGAAGCAGGTAGGGATCCACGGTCTCTAAGCGAGCACAGCGGGACTCCCTCTCCCCAACGGGGAGAGGGTGGGGGTGAGGGGGAACCAATCTCTCGATCGGAACCCCCTCACCCCACCCCTCTCCCCCACGGGGAGAGGGAGCAGGCCGTGCCTGCGGCACAGCCATGCATTGCAGCGAGTCAATCAGATGCGTGTATGCCTCAGCGGCTTCGGCGCGATGACAGGCCATCATTCACCAGTTCACCGAAACGTATTGCGTCTCGAGGAACTCCATCAGCCCCTCGTGCGCGCCCTCGCGGCCGATGCCGGATTGCTTCATGCCGCCGAACGGCGCCGCCGGATCGGAAACGAGGCCGCGGTTGAGCCCGATCATGCCGAAATCGAGCTTTTCGGAGACGCGCATGCCGCGGCTCAAATCCCTGGTGTAGAGATAGGCAACGAGGCCGTATTCGGTGTCGTTGGCGCGGCGGATGACCTCGTCCTCGGACTTGAAGGTCTGCAGCGAAGCGACCGGCCCGAAGATTTCCTCGTTCAGCATCTTGGCATTGTCCGGCACATTGGCGAGCACGGTCGCGGGATAGAAGAAACCCTTGCCGCCAGTCGCCTTCCCGCCGGTCAGAATCTTGGCGCCCTTGCCAACCGCGTCGTTGACCAGCTCCACGACCTTGTCGAGGCCTTCCTTGTTGACCAGCGGTCCAAGGCTCACGCCCTCGTCAAGGCCATTGCCCATCTTGAGCGAGCCCATCTTGGCGGTGAGCTTCTTGGCGAACTCGTCGTGCACCTTCTCGTGCACATAGAACCGGTTTGCCGCCGTGCAGGCCTCGCCCATGTTGCGCATCTTGGCGACCATGGCGCCCTCGATGGCGGCGTCGATGTCGGCGTCATCGAACACGATGAAGGGCGCGTTGCCGCCGAGCTCCATCGCGGGCTTCACCACGTTGTCGGCGGCTTCGTGCAGGAGCTTGCGGCCCACTTCAGTCGAGCCGGTGAACGACACGACGCGCACGCGCGGGTCATGCAACATCGCGCTCACCACCGTGCCGGACGAGCGCGACGGAATGACGTTGACGACGCCCGCCGGCACGCCCGCCTCCTGCAGGATCGGCATCAGCGCCAGCATGGTCAGCGGCGTATCGGAGGCGGGCTTGAGCACGACGGTGCAGCCGGCCGCAAGCGCGGGGCCGATCTTGCGCGTCGCCATCGCGGCCGGGAAATTCCATGGCGTCACCAGCACCGCGACGCCCGCAGGCTTGTGCTGCACCACGACGCGCGCGCCCGACGACGGCGCGTTGTAGAGCTGGCCGAGATTGCGCACCGCCTCCTCGGCGTTCCAGCGGAAGAACTCGGCCGCATAGGCGACCTCGCCGCGCGAGTCGGAGAGCGCCTTGCCGTTCTCGAGCGTGATCAGCTTGGCGAGGCGCTCGGCGTCGCGCATGATCAGTTCGAACGCCTTGCGCAGAATCTCTCCGCGCTCGCGCGGCTTCTTGGCGGCCCAGGCCGGGAACGCCGCGCCCGCCGCATCGACCGCCGCCTTGGCGTCGTCCACTGTCGCACTGGCAACCGAGGCGACCATGTTCTCGGTCGCCGGATCGATGACGTCGAAGCGTTTGCCGTCGGACGCCTTGCGCCATTGGCCGCCGATCCAGAGATCGGTCGGAACGTTGGCGAGGAGATTTTCGTACATGCGAACCTCAACTCACTTGTAGGATGGGTTGAGCGCAGCGAAACCCATCAAACCAATCGAACACAAATTGATATGGCGATGGGTTTCGCTGCGCTCAACCCATCCTACGGCTCAACCCATCCTACGCTTGCATCGACCGACGCACGCGCTCGACGATGCGATCGGCCGTCGGCAGCGCGATGTCTTCCAGAATATCCGCCGCCGGCAGCGGGATGTGGGGCGTGGTGATCCGCACCGGCGGGCCATCGAGATCGTAGAACGCCTCGTCTGCCACGATCGACACGATCTCGGCGCCCCAGCCGCACAGCCGCGGATTCTCCTCGACCGTGAACAAACGATGCGTGCGCGCCACCGAGCCAAGGATCGTCTGGGTGTCGAGCGGCACCAGCGAGCGCACATCGACAACCTCACAATCGATGCCATGTTCCGCCTTGAGCCGCTCGGCGGCCACGAGTGCGCGCGGCACCATCAGGGCGAGCGCCAGAATGGTGGCATCCTTCCCGGGGCGCGCAATTGCGGCGCTGCCGAGCCGGTCGACGATCTCGCCGTCGGGGACCTCGCCCTTGGTCGGATAGAGCGATTTGTGCTCGAAGAAGATCACCGGATCGGGATCGCGCACCGCCGCCGCCATGAGACCAATGACATCGCGCGGGTTCGACGGCGCCACCACCTTGAGGCCCGGGATCATCATGCACCAGTTCTCGACGCTCTGCGAATGCTGCGCGCCAAAGCGCGAGCCCGCGCCGTTGCCGGTACGTACCACCAGCGGGCACTTGAGCTGGCCGTTCGACATGTAACGGCTCTTGGCGAATTCGTTGGCGATATAGTCGAAGCACACCGCAAAGAAATCCGAGAACATGATCTCGGCGATCGGCTTGAGGCCGGTCATGGCCGCGCCCATGGCGGCGCCGAGGATCGCCTGCTCGGAGATCGGCGTGTCGCGCACGCGCAAGGGGCCGAACTGCTCGTAGAGCCCGACCGTCGCCTTGAACACGCCGCCCGCTTTGCCCACGTCCTCACCGAGGAACACCACGTCGGGATCGCGCGTCATTTCCTGTGCGATGCCGCGGGCAACCGCATCGCGATAGGTCAGTTCCGCCATGCGAAGCCCCCGTCGGCATAGACATCGGTGGTGAGGATATCGAGCGACGGCATCGGCGCCGCCTTGCAGGCTTCGGTCGCCGCATCGACGATGCGCTGAACCTCAGTCTCGATCGCCGTAACGGCGCTCTCCGCGATGCCAAACTGCTTGAGGCGCTCGCGGTAGAGCTTGATCGGATCGCGCTCCTTCCATTTCTCGAGCTCGCCCTCGGGACGATACTTGGCCGGATCGGCGCGCGAGTGCCCGCTGTAGCGGTAGGTCAGGCATTCAATGAGCGAAGGCCCGCCGCCGGCACGCGCCTTCTCGTACGCCGCCATCGCGCTGCGGTAGACGGCATCGGCATCATTGCCGTCAATCAGGATGCGATCGAGCCCATAGGCGGCGGCGCGATCGGCGGCCGGATGCTTGACCGCGGTCACGTCGCTGATCGGCGTATACTCCATATAGAGATTGTTCTCGCACACGAAGATCACCGGCAGCTTCCACACCGCCGCGAAATTGAGCGACTCATGGAAAGCGCCGATATTGGTGGTGCCGTCGCCGAAGAAACAGACCGATACGTCCTTGTGGCCCTTGTATTGCGCGCGCCAGGCGGCGCCGCAGGCGATCGGCAGATGCGCGCCGATGATGGCGTAGGAGCCCATCACGCCGTGCTCGACGGAGGTCAGGTGCATCGAGCCGCCCTTGCCGCGCATCAAGCCATTGTCGCGCTGCATCAGCTCGCCCAGGACCTTCTCCACCGGCACGCCGCGCGCGAGCGTATGGGCGTGGCCGCGATAGGTGCAAAACGACAGGTCGCCAGGCTTCATGGCGCAGCCAAAACCGGCCGCCACCGCCTCCTGCCCGAGCGACAGGTGGCTCGTGCCCTTGACCAGATTCTGCAGGAACAGGTCGAAGGCGCGCTGCTCGGCCTGGCGCAGCAGCACCTGGCTGCGGAACAGGCGCAGCCGCATCTCCTCGCCGATATCGTCATTGAGGCCGGACGCCGCCACCTTCGATCGGGTGGCGCGATCCTCGATCTTTGCCATGAGTTTCCTCGGTAATACTCGCTAATCCCTTGGGGGTCGGGCGGACCTTACCCCTTCCGTCGAAGCCTCGGCAACACTCCCATTTGCCCACTCCCGACAGCCGAATGTGGCGCTACTCTTGCATCGCCTCCTCGCGCTTGGCGCGCAGCGTTGGGAGCGCGATCACCACCAGCAGCGCCACCGACGCAATCAGGAAAGCCGCGGAGATCGGCCGCGTCACGAACACCGTCACGTCGCCGAACGCGATCATCAGGGAGCGCCGCAGGTTCTCCTCCATCAGGGGCCCGAGAATGAAACCGAGAATGAGCGGCGCCGGCTCGCAGTCGAGCTTGAGCAGCAGATAGGCCAGCGCACTCAGCACCACGATCGCGTAGACGTCGAAGATCTTGCCGTCGACCGTGTAGACGCCGATGCAGCAGAACACGAAGATCGCCGGGAACAGCAGCCGGTAAGGCACCGCGAGGAGCCTGATCCAGAGCCCGACCATCGGCAGGTTGAGGATCAGCAGCATCAGATTGCCCACCCACATGCTGGCGATCAGGCCCCAGAACAGCTCGGGCCGCTCGGTCATCACCTGCGGGCCGGGCGCGATGCCCTGGATGGTGAGCGCTCCGATCATCAGCGCCATGGTGGGGTTCGACGGGATGCCGAGCGTGAGCATCGGAATGAACGACGTCTGGGCGCCGGCATTGTTCGCCGATTCCGGTGCCGCCACGCCGCGGATGTCGCCCTCGCCAAACATGCGCGGCGGCTTGGCGACTTTCTTTTCGACCATGTAGGCTGCGAACGAGGCGAGCAGCGCGCCGCCGCCCGGCAGGATGCCGAGCACGGAGCCCAGGCCGGTGCCGCGCATGATCGCCCAGAATGACTGGCGCAGGTCATCCAAGGTCGGCAGCACGCTGCCGATGCGCGCGATGAAGACCTCCTGCTTGTCGCTGCGCTCGAGGTTGATCACCACGTCGGCAATACCGAAGAACGCCATGGCGATCGCCACAAAGCCGATGCCGTCGCTCAGCTCCGGCTGCCCGAAGGCAAAGCGCACGGTGCCGGAATTCACATCAGTGCCGACGAGGCCGAGCAGGATGCCAAGGCAGACCATGGCGATCGCCTTGATGAGCGAGCCGCGCGCCAGCACCACGGCCGCGATGAGGCCGAACACCATCAGCGAGAAATACTCGGCCGGGCTGAACTTGAGCGCGACCTCCGCCAACAGCGGGGCGAAATAGGCAATGACCAGCGTGGCGATGCAACCGGCCGCGAACGAGCCGATCGCCGCAATGCCGAGCGCGGGACCGGCGCGGCCGCGCCGCGCCATCTGGTGGCCGTCGATCGTGGTCACGACCGATGACGTCTCGCCCGGAATGTTGATCAGGATCGCGGTGGTCGAGCCGCCATACTGGGCGCCATAGTAGATGCCGGCGAGCATGATCAGCGCCGGCGCAGGCCCCAGGTGAACCGTGAACGGCAGCAGCATCGCCACCGTCGCGACCGGCCCGATCCCCGGCAGGACGCCGACAACCGTACCCAGAATGCAGCCGATCAGGCAGTAGAGAAGGTTCTGCCAGCTGAGCGCAACGCCGAGACCGAAGACGAGATTGCCGAGGGTTTCCATGATCGCCTCGACCGCCTTATCCCGACGGCCACAATGGCAGCGGCAGGCCCAGGAGCCACACGAAGATGGCAACCGAAAACACGATCAGGAACGCCGCCAGCGCCAGCACCTGCCAGATGCGCACGTCACGCGACGCATAGGCTCCGACCAGGACCAGCACCGCGATGGCGGCGACAACACCGAGCCACTGCAGCGCAAGCGCAAACAGCACGATCGCCGCAAGGCTGACGAGCAGCGGGCGCGCGTGGACTCGCTCGATGGAGGGGCCCGCGAGCACAAGCGCGCGCGCCGTGACAATCAGCCCAAGGCCGACCAGCAAGCTGCCGACCAGCGTTGGAAACAAGCCTGGCCCGATGCGATGCAGGTCGCCCAGCCGATATTGCAGCGCCAAGGCGACGAACGCCGCTCCGAGCGCGACAAAGATCAGGCCCGCCCAGAAGTCTTTCGGGGAACGGATGTGCATGATGGTCCCGGTCGGCTACGCGGGCGGTGACGAGGCATTGAACGCTGCAGGCGTGAAAACTCAATCCGGCTTCATGTTGGCCTTTTCGACGATCTGCTTGAGCCGCTCGGTATCGCCGCGCACGCGCGCATCAAGCGCCGCGCTGGTCATGATGAGGGTCTCAGCGCCGCCCGCCGCGAAGCGCTCCTTGATGTCGGGCATGGCCAGGATCTTGGCGATCTCGGCGTTGAGCTTGTCGATGATCGGCTGCGGCGTGCCCTTCGGGGCAAACATGCCGACCCAGTTGGACGCATCGACGTCCGGGATGCCGAGCTGCTGCAGCGTCTTCCATTCGGGATTGAAGGACGAGCTTTTGGCAGTGGTGAGCGCCAGCACCCGTGCCCGCCCCGCTTTCACATGCGGCAACGCCGAGGAGATCGCGAGCGTGCCGAGCGGCACGTCGCCCGCCGCCACCGCAGCGCCCGCCGGCGCGCCGCCGCGATACGGAATGTGCTGAAACTTCGTGCCGGTGCCGATCCCGATCCATTCAATGGCGACATGGTTCATGGTGCCGTTGCCGGGCGATGCAATGGAGATGCGCCCCGGCTGCGCCTTGGCGGCGGCGATCACATCGGCGACCGAGTTGAACGGCGAACTGGCATGGGCGGCAAGCACAATCGGTGTGTCGCTGAGCATGGCCACCGGCACCAGATCGCGCTGGACGTTATAGGGAATGTCCTTGAACAGCGCCGGATTGATCGTGACCTCGCCCACGGTCGGAACCAGGAGCGTGTAGCCGTCGGGGGGCGCCTTCATCACCGCAGTGACGGCGATGAAGCCGTTGCCGCCGGTGCGGTTCTCCACCACGACCTGCTGGCCGAGCGCTTCCGTGAGCTTTGCTCCGACAAGACGCGCCGCGATGTCGGCGACGCCGCCCGGCGCATAGGGCACGATCAGATGGATCGGCTTGTTCGGATAGGTCTGGGAGAGCGCCGGCGCCGCCCAGAGGGCGACCAGCGCCGCGACACCATTCACGATCCAAAGCCTGCTCCAAAGCCTGCACCAAGGTTTGCTCAAAGTCATCCCAATCCTCCGCTCGCGAATGGCATCCAAACTGCCCGAGAGCCCGCCCCCGGGCAAGGCGCATCTCGGCGCATCTTCCTCACGCCTCGCGGCTGACGGCGCTTTCGTGCCAGCGGCGCAGCATGAGGTGCGACAGCAACGACAGCGCGAAATAGATGAGAATGCCGACGACCGACAGCAGCACCAGCGCGGCGAACATGCGCGGGATGTTGAGGCGGTAGCCCGACTCCGAGATGCGATAGGCGAGCCCCGAACCGGCGCCGGCCGCGCCCGCTGCAATCTCGGCAACCACCGCGCCGATCAGCGAAAGCCCGCCGGCGATTTTCAATCCGCCGAGGATGTAAGGCAGCGCCGACGGCAGCTTCAGCCGCCACAGCACCTGCGTGCGCGAGGCGCCGTGGAGGCGAAACAGATCAACGAGATTGTGGTCGACCGAATTGAGGCCGAGCGTGGTGTTGGCGAGTACCGGAAAGAACGCCACGATCCAGGCACAGGCGAGCACCGCCGCCTGCTGCGGCAGATAGATCAGCAACAGCGGCGCGATCGCAACCACCGGCGTCACCTGCAGGACCACCGCATAAGGATAGAGCGAATATTCGAGGAGGCGCGAGAGATTGAACAGAAGCGCGAGGCCCACGCCGCCGATCAAGGCCAGCACAAATCCTTCAAGCGTGGTGATGAGCGTCACGCCGAGCGATTCCGACAGGATCGACCAGTCGGAGACGAGCGTCGCAAACACCAGGCTTGGCGCCGGCAGCACATAGGGCGGAATGCCCTTGAGCTGCACGACGAGCTCCCAGGCCACGACGCCAAGCGCCAGCAACATGATCGGCAGCGCGAGGCGCAGCACATCCTCGGCACGGCCCTGCGCTCTGATCGGTTCCTCGCTCATGGTCTGGCTTCTGGCTTTGCTTCCGCCGCCGTGGCCAGCGCCTCCGAGGCGCGCCGGCAGAAGACGCCATATTCGGGGGAGGTCCGGAAGCGCTGATCGCGCGGGTAAGGAGCGTCGATCGCAAGCTGGGTGAAGACACGCCCCGGCCGCGGCGTCATCACCACGATGCGGCTCGAAAGATAGACCGACTCGAACACCGAGTGGGTGACGAACACCACCGTTTTTTTGAGGCTCTCCCACAATGACAGCAGATCGTCGTTGAGCTTGAACCGTGTGATCTCATCAAGCGCCGCAAACGGCTCGTCCATCAGGAGGAGCATGGACTCGGTGACGAGCGCGCGCGCGATCGACACCCGCATCTTCATCCCGCCGGACAGCTCGCGCGGGTAGACGTCGGCAAACTCCGCAAGCCCC